>Ga0214473_10009273_pt1 | contig 11636 bp, 11 predicted proteins | sample RVTome_7_FD_203509 | JGI IMG/M metagenome (GOLD analysis project Ga0214473, IMG submission 203509) | Soil microbial communities from uranium-contaminated site in the Upper Colorado River Basin, Wyoming, United States - RVT98D197 | ecosystem: Environmental > Terrestrial > Soil > Contaminated >...
ATTTCTATGCGTGGGAAACGAGCAAAAAAAAGAACGATCACACCGGACCCTCTCTATGCAAATCGGTTGGTATCCCGAATGATCAATTGCGTCATGCAAAGCGGGAAGAAATCGACAGCCCAACACCTGGTCTATTCGGCATTTGATCACATTAAAGAAAAAGGAGAAGATCCCGTAAAAATTTTTGAGACCGCAGTCATCAACGTCGGACCGAAGCAGGAAATCCGTCCGAAACGAGTCGGCGGTGCATCGTATCAGGTGCCGGTAGAAGTACGCGGTGACCGCCGCATCGCTCTCGCGATCCGATGGATTGTCGACTACGCGCGCAGGCGTTCAAATAAAGAGTATAAAACCTACGGAGAAAAACTCGCCGCAGAACTTCTCGATGCCGCCAAAGGACAGGGCGAGGCGATGAAAAAACGCGATACCGTGCTCCGAACGGCAGAGGCGAATCGGGCATTTGCTCACTTCAAGTGGTAATCCGATGTTCCATAAATGTTGACGATTTGTTATGGAATGATAGTGAAGTCCCGTACCGAGTCCGCTCTGGTACCGGAGCGAACCGGGCATTTGCGCATTTTAAATGGTAAAAACGTTAGAGGTTTCCCGTCAATTAATTCTCCGCCATTTCAAAAAAGCCGATCCGATCCTCTTCTCCCTCTTTCAGAAGTTCGACGTGAAAGCGCTCGTACCATCCGATGATTATTTCATCGATATCGTTGAGTCCATCATTAATCAGCAGCTTTCGGATAAGGCGGCATCAACTATCACAGAGCGTTTTCATGCATTGTTCGGAAAAAAACCCGTAACGCCCCGGGCAGTCGTCCGTATGCCGGTGTTTAAAATCCGATCCGTCGGTATATCAGGGGCAAAGACGGTATACATCAAAAGTCTTGCGCAGCTCATTACGGATGACGAGCTTCACCTTAAAAACTTCGATGCCTATGACGACGAAACGGTCATTCGTGAATTGACAAAAATTCGCGGCATCGGGCAGTGGACCGCGGAAATGTTTCTGATGTTTTCACTTGCGCGACCGGACGTATTTTCACATACTGATGCAGGATTGCGTCGGGCCATACAGAAAGCATACGCGATCAAAGGAGAAATCAAGGACCGGACACTTTTGAGATTGTCAAAGCACTGGATACCATACCGTACGTATGCGTGCAGGGTTCTTTGGCGGAGTTTGGACACGGGAGACTAGGAGGGAGACGGAGACGAACAGGTGCTTGCCAGTTTTTTCGCCCATTCCTCAACCAGTCCCATATTTTCCGGTTTTTGGTAAAAACGATCGATCCGAAGCGACGGGACGATAAGTTTGCCTTTGACCTTGCTGACAAACTCTTCGAATATATCGACGACGCCGCAAAAATGCGTATATGACGTATCGCCGAGCCCGAGGATTGCAAAAGGAAGCGCATTGAACGTTCGTGCTCCCGTCGCGTCAATAAACGGGACAAAATCTTCATGCGGCTGTCCTTCTTTGTCGGCATAGTCCCATGTCGGGGATGCTAAAAGAATACATCCGTATTCGCCAAAATCATCGGGCTTGGTTTCGGTTACGTTCTTTACGTCAACCTCATGATTTGAACTTCGGAGTACATTCGCTGCGATGTCGACCGCCTGAGCTGTACCGCCTGAATTTGTCGCGAATACGATGAGAATTTTCATAGCAATATCAAATATCAAAAACTAAATATCAAATATACAAAGTAAAAATTATAAATAACTCCGTCCTCTCCTACTCATTAACTCATTATCCCATCCCTCGTTATCTCAATGAAAAGTTGTCAATTTCTTCCTTTACCAGTATAGCATATTCGTTTTTGTTATCATGGGAACCTGTTTGCGATTATCCGTTTATAATGGCGTATAATAATGGGCTAAAGCCAATGAAAGAACGTCTTTTTATCGGCATCCCGATGCTTCCCCGATTTCAGGACGCATGTGTCGGATACGCCCGTTTGTTATCTCGATCACGCCGGTATCGTTTTCAGAGCATCCGTTGGACGGAGGCAAAAAATCTTCACCTGACGCTTTGTTTTTTGGGGGAATATGACGCCGGTTTGCGCAGGGGCATTGCCGAAACGTTAGGCGGCATCGCACAAAAACACCAACCGTTTTCTTTGCAATTCTCGCGTGTCGCTCTGGGACCGCCGGGCAAGAAGCTGCGGATGGTATGGGGGATATTTTCTGATCATACTGCATACACCCGGCTTTCGAAGGACATTGCTAACGCTCTCGAAAAAAATCTGAAAGAATCGACCGGACGTGCGATAAAGCTCTTTGAAGACCGTCCTGTTGTTCCACACGTAACACTCGCGCGCTTCGTATCCATCCAAAATCCTTCAGGTCTGTCGTTGCCGCAGCCGGACGGCATGCCGCAAGAACTTGCGATTCATTCATTTGTTCTCTTCCAATCAATGCTCCGATCGACCGGCGCGTTATACACTCCGCTTCAAATATTTCCGTTCGGCATTGACTTATGACAGACGCAAAGAACCCGATGAGGTGACTGAGTAAGAGAATTCACCGGGTTACATACATTGCGAAAAACGATGGCATCGCGTATAAAAGACTCGTGAAACGCGAAAAAGGAGACAATGGTGGACCTCGGATTACAGAATAAACATTGCGTCCCGTGTGAAGGCACGGAGAAACCGTTCACAAGGGAACAGGTTGCCCGGTATATGCCGGGGTTGAGTCTGGCGTGGGACGTTATCGACGGGAAAAAGCTACGGCACACGTTCCGTTTTAAAGATTTTGTACAGGCTATGGCGTTCGTCAACCGCATCGCACCGGTGGCAGAAGCGGAAGGACATCATCCGGATATCCATATCTATTACGGTAGAGTCATGATTGAATTCTGGACGCATGTGATCGGGGGTTTATCGGAAAACGATTTCATCCTCGCGGCAAAAATAGAATTTCTTTCCGGTAACGGAAACGGGAAAACAGCATCCTCATGAAAAGGAAATTTTCCGGGGTTGTTCTCATTGTTGTACTCGTCATCGCGGGATACGCCGGTTATGCCATTTGGAAAAATTTCCGCGGTATACGCCCGGCATTTTTCCCGCCGCCCGCGCGCATCACTGATCTCATTACGCCGGCAGGTCCGACCGGAGGAAGCGGACTGAGCGGCGACAGAATCACATCGGCAGAATCCCGGAATGATACCGGTTTTCCGTTGACCACCCCCCCGGGATTTTCCATTTCCGTATTTGCGAAAGGGTTGGGGAAGCCGCGCGTGATGACGTTTGACCCAAACGGGACGCTTCTCGTCAGTATTCCATCGAGCGGAACGGTTGTCGCACTCCCCGACAAGAACGGAGACGGCGTTGCCGACCGGATTGTGACAATTGCCAAGGGACTCAATACACCGCACGGTCTTGCGTTTCGTCCGGACACGCACGATCTCTATATTGCGGAAGTACATCAGGTTGTCGCGTATACGTATGATGACGCCGCGTTTTCAACCGGTAACCCCCGGAAAATCACGGATCTTCCGAGCGGAGGAAATCACGTTACGCGCACCATCGGTTTCGGGCCCGACGGAAAATTGTACATCGCCGTCGGATCCACGTGTAACGTGTGCGTGGAGTCTGATTGGCAAAGGACGAAAATTCTAGTCGCAGATCCGGACGGAGGGAATCTACGGGAATACGCATCCGGGCTTCGCAATGCCGTATTTTTCCGGTGGCACCCCGTGACGCACGAACTCTGGGCAACGGAAATGGGTCGTGACTATCTGGGGGATAATCTTCCGCCGGATGAAGTGAATATCATCAAAGACGGCAGGTCATACGGGTGGCCGTATTGTTACGGGAAACGGGTATGGGATACAACGTTTGATGATTCGGAACGGGCGAGAAACTTTTGTCTATCGAGCGAACCGTCTTTTATCGATATTCCTGCTCATTCTGCCCCTTTGGGATTGGCGTTCGTACCGGCTGTGGGGTGGCCTTCGGATTGGCGCAATACCCTCCTCGTTGCATACCACGGATCGTGGAACCGGTCGGAGCCCACGGGCTACAAAGTCGTACACTACGTGCCGGATGCGGACGGGACGTATCGCGGAGTGGAAGATTTCATCACGGGTTGGCTGCGGGGTGACGGCGCACTCGGCCGTCCGGTTGACCTTCTCTTTGACGATTCCGGCACCCTCTTCATATCCGATGATAAAGCGGGAGTCATCTACAGAATTTTCTACGCAGGATAGCATGCGTGTTCATCCGAATGTAAATGCGTAGAGTTCGAGGTTGTCGTCCAGGAAATCCAACTTGAGTATGTGTTGTCCCGGCGTTTGAAGTTTGATGAGTTTATACAATCTGTCCGTTGTGACCGTAACGGTTCCGTCGTTAGTATCTTCTCCGGCATCTGCATCCGATACCGGTTGACCATCGAGGAATACCCGCATTGATCCGTTGATTCCCTCGGTTTTCGGCCGCATCACGAGATAAACTTCCGCCGCATCGAAGTGAAGCAGAAGCGACCCTCCTTCTTGCGGCATTGCCCGTTCCTCTCCGACCGTCCATGTTCCCGCATATGCAAAGAAGTGAGTGGGTACGGGATCGGGAGCACTGTATGGTGATGTCGTATCACGGACGAGCGGTTCGGGAGACGCGAGGTTTTCTATGCGTCCGTATCCGAGATAGAGCTCCGGCGTGTTCGCACGAATCGCATAGGTCGGATTTTCTACTTCCGTATCGATCGTGGCACCGGATTCCCGCAACAGCGTTCGGATCCGTTCTTCCGATTCATCATACGCACCTTCACCGAAATGCGTCCAACGGATTTTCCCGTTTTTATCGATAAAGTACTTTGCCGGCCAATACCGGTTGTTATATGCATTCCACGTTGCATAGTCGTTGTCCTGCATGACCGGATACGTCAGGCCGAAATCTTTGATTGCCGCGGCAACGTTCTCCGGATTTTTCTCAAATGCGAATTCCGGCGTGTGAACTCCGATAACGACCAATCCCTTGTCTGCGTATTTTTCGTGCCATGCCTCGATATAGGGGAGGGTTCGGATGCAGTTTATGCATGTATAGGTCCAGAAATCGACAAGAACCACTTTACCGCGCAAGCCCGCGATCGTCAGCGGTTCCGAGTTAAACCACTGCCCGCCGGGGATGAGTTCCGGCGCGGACGAGGCGAAGGGATTGGGGATATCGAGTCCGGATTTTAGTGAACCGCCGGATTTCTGCAGATTCTCCAGTTCCCGTTGTACGACCGCGTTATCCTCTATTTTCGTCAAACCGGTTCCGTACGCCGGAAACGTATCCAAGACGTAAGTCTGAAACTTCCGATCCTGGTTCGTCGCAATGGCGATGGCCGTCACGATCATCAGTACCCCGAATACTTTTTGAACGGATGCGCTTCGTCGCACAAGGGACGGATGGTTCGTCAGAAATGTCCGTCCTCCATACGTGATCGCAAGAAGCGGTATCACCGTTCCGGTTGCGTAGGAGACGGTCAGGATGACGGCACCGGCGGTTACCGTGCTTGTCGCAGCAAGCGCAATGACGGACGCAAGGATGGGTCCGACGCACGGTGTCCAAACGAGTCCGAGGCTTAAGCCGATCAGAACGCCCGCGATGAAATCAGGCGTACGATTTTGCGTTTCTTCTTTCGGGGTTTTCGGTGTTACCCGCGATGCGAGTTTTGAAAAAATGCGTTCGGAGAAGGCTTGAAATTTCGGAAAGAGCAGAGTCAGACCGAAGCCGGAGATAATAAGGACAGAGATTATCCGCATCGTATCGGCCGAAATACCGGTTGCGTTCACGACAGCCGTAAGAGACAGCGTGAAGAACGTGAAGCCTCCGATGAATCCCGTCATCACGCCGAGCGGTTTCTCTTTGCCGCCCGATAGCGAGCCTGAAAGAACGATCGGAAGCACTGGCAGTATGCATGGCGACAGAATGGTGACGATGCCTCCGAGAAATGCAAAGAGTACGAGTATTATCATGCGGTCGAATCGTACGGTATCGTACCATGCTATCGGCAATCGTTTTGCGTGTCAATGAAATTTCGGTACAATAGAAGAGGGAGCATCTATGGGGATTTCCGTCAATTGGGTTGACTGGGTCATCGTCCTCGTTGCCTGGTATTACCTGTTCACGGGTTGGGAGACCGGTCTCGTGTATCTTGCCGGTTCTCTCGTGTCCGTTTTATCGTCGCTATTCCTCGCGCTCAAACTCCACGGATACGTCGGGTCATTTCTGACGGAAAAATTCGGCATTCAGCTAAAATGGACCGCCGTACTCGGATATCTCATTGTCGGTCTCGTTTCGTATATTATTCTTGAGGATTTCATCCGGTTTTTCATTCAGAAGTTTCCGAGGGGCGTCCTGCGGTCCCGCGTGAACAAGTGGCTCGGCGCCGTCGTTTCGTCCCTCAACGGTCTTGTCATTATCACGTTCTTTCTCCTTGTCGCGCTCGCGCTTCCGCTTCGCGGAACGGCCAAACGGGATATACAGGACTCCCGGGTGGCGGGTTTCCTCGTGATGGTTGCGGAAAATTACGGAGGTCAGGTTACATCGACGCTCGACCGGGCAGCAAAAGATGCCGTACGGTTTCTGACTATTTCTCCGCAGTCAAACGAACGCATCAGTCTTGATATCGCGCCGCAGAACTGGGAGCTTATTGTGGATGAAGGTGCCGAAAAGGACATGGTGTCGCTTATAAACAGCGAGCGCACAAAGCTCGGTCTCGCGCCGCTTGTGGTAGACGGTTCGATCGTAGCCGTCGCACGCGCGCATAGCCTCGACATGTTCCAGCGCCGGTACTTTGCGCACGTGAACCCCGAAGGAGAAGATGTCGTTGACCGTCTGTTAAAAGCAGGGATTTCCTTCCGGACGGCAGGGGAAAATCTTGCATTTTCCGCCGATGTCGATACGGCACATGACGGCCTCATGGAGAGCGAGGGACACCGCCATAATATTTTGGATCCGTCTTTCCGACGCATCGGCGTCGGCGTCATCGACAGCGGAGTCTACGGCGAGATGTTTACACAGAATTTCGCTGACTGAAGAAAGGATGCCTGCCCCGTACCAGACTTACGTCGCGCCAGAGACTTACAGCCTCGCGCTCGCGAAGAACGTCGGTACGGAGTTCACATAGAACTATGCGGACTGACAACCGACACGTCGCCAAGAGAATTTATTCCGCGGTTCAACGCATACCGAAAGGAAGGGTCGCAACATACGGACAGGTTGCACGAGCGGCAAAAGTGAGAAGTCCCCGACTCGTCGGGTACTATCTTCACGGAAATCCTGACCCCGAAAACATCCCGTGCCACCGGGTCGTTGACGCACAAGGGAACCTCTCCCGTTCCTATGCGTTCGGCGGATTACGCGGACAAAAACAAAGACTGCAAACCGACGGCGTCGTGGTAGAAAAAGGAAAAGTGCGGCTTTCCGTCTATGCGTGGCAGATATCCGCAGAGCCGTGACTACGGCGTCCCGTCCGTATTGGTTTTTCACCGCACCGGTCGATCATGGTAAGATGAGGGTATGGCAACCGTCTTTCGTACGCTCGGAGCGACTGCGGACGTAAGCGCCGGCGACGCGGGGACCTATTACCTCAACGTCTTCGCGCTCTCACAAAAACAGGACGTACCGCAATCGGAGGAGACGGTACAGACCGGGCCCGCGCTCTCTCCTTCTTTGTCGCCGCTGGTTGTGTACGCACCCTTTTTCCTCTTCTTTGCGCTGTTTATTACGGCGTTCGGCATACAGATCATTACGAAATCATGGAATTTCCGGCGGATGGCCACGGCATTTGTCATCGCGTTATTCGCGGCGAGCATTCCGTTCGTTCTCACGTCGGTCCAAAACGGCGTCGGGTCGCAAACCAACGCCGGGCCGGACAATATCCCTCGGAACATCCGCGTCATCAACGGTACGAACGGGAGCGTTCTCGTCTCTTGGGAGACAGGGGGAAAACGTATTGGCGCCGTGCGCTACGGTCCGGCTCCGCTTGATGAGGAAATCGGTACCGTCATGGTCGGCGATCTTGGAGCGTTGGTCTCCCGCCACACGGTGAAACTGCTGCGTTTGAAACCGGGATTCACGTATGAGTTTGATATATTGTCCGGTACGAATTGGTATGACGATAACGGGAAGCCGTTGCGGTTCCGGGTAACTCCGTAGGATATTATCCTCTTTCTTTCCCGCTCGTGTGGGTAATCCGTTCAACCATGGGCATCTGAAGATCTTTGCCCCCGATGGATGCATCGGAGATTCGTGCCAGTGAACCTTCACGCGTCGCAATGACGGTTTTAGACGCATCCTCGGTGATAATTACGGCATGACGGGAAAGGGGCGTTTCTTGAAAAAGACGCAAATCATCAAACCACCCGATACTGATACCTTCTACAATAAGGAGTTTTTGAGGATCGCCACTGTCTTGAGTAAATACAATCGTTGTAGTCATGCGTATCGGTCTGGACAATAATTGAGAGATTATATACAATTACGGGCACGGGGAGCAACATACTGCTTCGAAAGGAAGCAGTTTTTTTACCGTCAATCTTTAGAACAACCGTAAAATTTGTTATAATTTCTCAAAGTTACTTCACGAGTAAAGTAAAGTAGAGGTAGGTAACCCTCCGAATCCGCCGGCCGGCGGAGAAGGAGGGTCGGTTTCAACTTTCATTTTTATTTTTGGATAATTGGTTTATTGGTTGCTTGGTTACTTGGTTTAATTGGTCGGACTTGTCCCGAGCACGTTCGTCAAGCTCAGTGTAAACGTAGTCGAGGGATTGGTAGTATTGGTCGGATTTGTTTATTTGCAAAGTATGGCACCGCCACTTACATCACTGACGGTTAAGCGGGACGTTCCGCTTGAAAAAGTCAGAAATATCGGCATTATTGCGCACATTGATGCCGGAAAAACCACGACGACCGAGCGCATCCTCTTCTATACCGGACGGTCCTACAAGCTCGGCGATATCGACGAGGGAACGACGGTCATGGACTGGATGGCACAGGAGAAAGAGCGGGGAATTACGATTGTTTCCGCCGCAACAACCACGTTTTGGAACGGTTACCGGCTCAATATCATCGATACGCCGGGTCATGTCGATTTTACCGCAGAGGTTGAACGGTCACTCCGCGTGCTTGACGGGGGGATAACGGTTCTTGATGCCGAAGAAGGAGTACAGTCACAGTCCGAAACCGTGTGGCATCAGGCGGACAAGTACCTCGTTCCCCGTATCTGTTTTATCAATAAGATGGACAAAATCGGTGCGGACTTCCGTGCCACGATTCGATCAATTGAAGAACGGCTGGGCGCGCGAACCGCGGTCATGGTCGTTCCGATAGGCAAAGAACATACATTCCGGGGGGTCGTAGACCTTATGACGCGAAAAGCGCTTATCTGGGGAAGCGATGAGATGGGTGCAAAATACGACGTACTCGACGAAATACCCAAAGAGCTTACCGCCGAGGTGGAAAAAAGCCGGCATGACCTCATTGAACGGATCGCGGAAACGGACGACCTGTTGCTCGAGAAATACCTGAACGGTGAGGAACCGACCGAACAGGAACTGAAAGCGGCGCTTCGCAGAGCGGTCATCGGGTACAAGCTCGTGCCGATGTATGCCGGAAGTTCGCTCCGGAATAAAGGGGTTCAACCGCTCCTCGATGCCGTCGTTGACTACCTCCCGTCGCCGCTTGATCTTCCGGCGGTTGAGGGCATTCATCCCAAAACAGGGGAGAAAGAAGTCAGAAAACGGGTGAACGAAGAGGCATTTTCATCATTGGCGTTCAAGATACAGGTTGATCCGCACGTCGGGAAGCTGACGTACGTTCGGATTTACTCGGGAAAACTTGCGTCAGGCTCATACGTCTATAATCCGGTAAAAGGGGAGAAGGAGCGCGTGGGGAGGCTTCTTCTCATGCACGCGAACCAGCGGGAGGAAGTTAAGGAAGCGTTTGCGGGTGAAATCGTTGCCGTGGTTGGCTTGAAGAACACGATAACCGGCGATACGCTCTGTACGGCAGACCATCCCATCGTTCTCGAGAAGATTTCATTCCCCGATCCCGTTATCTCGCTTGCCATAGAGCCGAAGACCAAGAACGATCAGGAGAAAATGTCCTATGCGCTCCAACGGCTCGCCGAAGAGGACCCGACCTTTAAAATCAGATCCAATTTAGAAACGAACCAGACGATCATATGGGGCATGGGAGAACTCCACCTTGAGATTATCGTTGATCGGATGAAGCGCGAGTTTAACGTCGATGCGAACGTCGGCGCACCGCAGGTTGCCTATAAAGAAACGATAATGAAAATGGCGGAAGCGGAAGGCAAATATATCCGGCAAACGGGTGGCCGTGGTCAATACGGGCATTGTTACCTGCGTCTGGAGCCGAAAGGCCGCGGAGAAGGATTTGAATTCGTGAATGCGATCAAAGGCGGCGCCATACCGAACGAATTCATTCCGGCGGTTGAGAAAGGCGTACGGGAGGCCAAGGAAAACGGTGTTCTTGCAGGTTATCCGCTCGTTGATTTCAGCGTGACATTGTATGACGGAACGTATCACGATGTCGACAGTTCGGAAATTGCCTTCAAGATAGCCGGGAGCATGGCCATGCAGAGTGCCGCCAAACAGGCGTCTCCCGTTCTTCTTGAGCCGATCATGAAGACGGAAGTGACGACACCGGATGAGTTTATGGGCGATATCATCGGGGACCTGGGAGCGAAGCGCGCACAAATATCGGGTACGACGAAGCGGGGGGTCGTTACCGTCATCGTCGCACTCGTCCCGCTTGCGGAACTTACCGGGTATGCAACGACGATTCGGAGCATGTCAAAAGGTCGCGCAACCTATTACATGGAGCCGTCGCACTACCAGGAAGTTCCGAAACACATCCAGGAAAAGATCATCGCAAAAGAAGGCCGTTCCGTGGCCGAATAATCCGGCTGTTCCTCCTTGCGCAACGGGAGGGGTGATGGTACAATCATGTTCACGTTCCGGACACGAGGACGTGTTTTTTCTTTGTCTGGAAAGGGAACGGAATCATTCTTTGACGCAATATACGTATTAAATTATTGATAAGGAGGATCTATGGCAGAGCAGAAGAAATTTGAACGAACAAAGACCCACGTCAATATCGGCACCATCGGTCACGTCGACCATGGGAAAACGACTCTGACGTCCGCAATTACCCACGTACTGGCAAAAGCGGGAATGGCAAAGGCACTGAAATACGAGGAAATTGACAATGCCCCGGAAGAGAAAGCCCGCGGCGTAACCATCAACATTCACCACTCGGAATACGAAACGGAGAAGCGCCACTACGCGCATATTGATGCGCCGGGACACGCCGACTACATCAAAAACATGATTACCGGTGCCGCGCAGATGGACGGTGCAATTCTTGTCGTATCCGCGCCGGACGGCCCTATGCCGCAAACGCGCGAACATATCCTTCTCGCAAAACAGGTGAACGTTCCGGCAATCGTCGTATATCTCAATAAATGCGACATGGTTTCCGACAAAGAGCTGCTTGACCTCGTGGAAATGGAGGTTCGGGAGCTTCTGACGAAGTACGGATTTGAGGGAGATAAAGTCCCGATTATCCGCGGGTCGGCCATAAAAGCGCTCCAGGGCGAAGCGGAAGCAGAAA
>Ga0214473_10009274_pt1 | contig 11636 bp, 11 predicted proteins | sample RVTome_7_FD_203509 | JGI IMG/M metagenome (GOLD analysis project Ga0214473, IMG submission 203509) | Soil microbial communities from uranium-contaminated site in the Upper Colorado River Basin, Wyoming, United States - RVT98D197 | ecosystem: Environmental > Terrestrial > Soil > Contaminated >...
TAAGCAAGAAGGACGCTGCAGGCTGCTTGTGGTCTCCGGATGTCTTCCCCAGCGGTACGGAGAAACTCTGGAAAAGGAGTTGCCGGAAGTGGACCTCTTCGTAGGGACCGGAGACTTCCAAAACCTGCCTGCGCTTCTGAGGCGGAAAAGAAGAAGAAAGAGCTACCTCTCCGGTTCCACCTTTCTTTATGATGAAAAGACACCCCGTACCCTTTCTACCGCTTCCTTTACCGCTTACCTTAAGATCGCCGAAGGTTGCTCCAAAGTCTGCACCTTTTGCACTGTGCCGAAGATCAGAGGACCTTATCACAGCAGGAAACCCGGATCTGTGCTGAAAGAAGCGAAGCAGTTAGCAGGGCAGGGTGTTCAGGAACTGATCCTCATTGCCCAGGACACAACGGCTTACGGAGAGGACCTCCGGAACGGGACGAATCTACGAACACTCCTCAAGGGCCTGGTTGAAATTGACGGACTACGCTGGATCCGGGTCATGTACGCTTATCCTAAACCGGGCTATTTTACGGATGATTTCCTTCATCTCATGGGGACGGAGCCTAAAATTTGCCGGTACCTTGATGTTCCTATTCAACACATCGATGATAGAATTCTGAAACGAATGGGAAGAAGATCGAAGGCCCAGGAAATCCGGGGCCTGTTGAAAAAGATCAGGGGCTTCGTGCCTGAGATCAGTCTTCGAACTTCTCTGATTGTCGGATTTCCAGGGGAAGGGGAGAAGGAGTTTAATGAACTCCTGAAATTTGTGGAGGAGACCCGGTTTGACCACCTCGGGGCATTCAAATATTCTCCGGAAGAGGGAACACCTGCGTCGAGGCTGTCCGGTGCGGTTCCGGATGAAGTGAAGGAAGAGCGCCTCGGAGTCCTTATGGAACTTCAGAAGAAGATTTCCCTCGAGAAGCATCAGAAGATGTTAAAGAAAAAAATCGAAGTCCTGGTTGAAGGGACAGATAGTGAAAAGGGCATGTTAAAAGGCAGATTTTCCGGCCAGGCTCCGGAGATCGATGGATGCGTATTTCTTAAAGGAAAAGCAAAGCCCGGTGACTGGGTCGAAGCCCGCATCACTCAGGCCCTCCCTTATGACCTAATCGGAAAGATCGAAAGAATTCTTTCATGAATTTACCTTCTGAGACCTGATGCGTGGATCGAGATGGCAATGCGTGAAAAGGTTATCCGGTCCATTAACCGCATTGTGGAGCAGTATTCAAACATGCAGGCCAAGAAGCTTTACTTAGGCAGGAAGATATTGTGAATGAAGCCAAGGTTAAGCCAGTGAACCTTATTGAGTAATTTGCCTTGGCGGGATGCTTACTGATCAATGATTGCACCTAATGGAGAAGGCCACCGCGCATCCAGAGTTGCACATTTCCATTGCAAAGAGAGATGTCAATCCCGATACAAAAATGAGCCCCAACTATGGTGAGTTGGGACTCAATAAGCAATATGGACTCTTTCCAGACAGATCAATTTCAACCCAAGATCCCTTTCACAGATATACGCAGGCCGTAACGCAGTTAATGGGATAAGGGGTATGCAGGATAGTGATTTAGTATTCCTCAATGCACTGTTCTTATTCCCTATTCCTGGAAATAATGTTAAGGGCTACTGAATGCAGCCAACTCCCGGGCCATTCCCTTCGCTGTCGGTCAGAAAAATGTTGTTCCGCCAGATATTGTTGTCGCAGTCGGCCTGGGCGTCAAACAGGTCGACCTGATTCCCTAATGCTTGGTTGCGGATGATGAAGTTGTCGGCGCCTTCGATCCTGATCCCATTTTCACCGTTGTTGTTTGCTTGATTTGCCGCGATGAAGTTATCTCTTCCTGCGCTTACAAAAATTCCACTTCTGCCATTGTTGCCGGTGATGTTGTTTGTGACGACGTTGAGATTGCTTACCTGAAGAAGGATTCCCAATCCCGCTCCATTGCTGGCCGTGTTGCCGTCGATCACATTATTCCCTGTGGCGACAAGGCGAATCCCAGCGCCATTCGGGTTTAGAGTAGTATTTTGGCTGCTGACCTGGTTTTGTCGAACATGGATCCTCAAGGCTGGCCCGGGGGCGCCGACCTGAATCCCCGTGTCGCCGATGAGATCATCTACCTTATTGTTCGAAATCACATCCCTGAACGACCCAAACCCACGTGAGCCGGCGACAACGATTCCGCGGATCACATCCCGCACCTCGATTCCATCCACGCTGGAATCGGCAACGTCATCCAAAACCACCCCGTTCAGAAACCCTTCGACCACCCCGGGCCCCTGAACATTCACGTTTGACAGTTGAACGGGACCCTGCGCCAAGATACCGGTTATTCCGGAACCTGGAGCGCTGGAGATATTGTGATTGTTCAGGTTGATATTGACGTCGCTGGCATTGACTAAGATAGCTGTGGATGTACAGTCCGCCAGGTCTTTTGGCAGGAAGTAGCAGCCCGGTTTCGTGATAGTGAAGGGGCATTGGGCAATCGCAATAGAACCCTGGGCTTCGTCGCAAGCCGCGTGGGCGAGCGAACCCGATCCCAGCGCGAACGCTGTGAGGAAAATGAGGAGAACTAAAGAAACGCGCCATGTGGCGCCCTTCCATCCAAAAAGACACCTGTTAGTCAGTTCAGACTTTTTCATCACTCTATCCTCCTTGTTCTTGGGATATTTGTTATTTTACCGCTCAGTCTACAACAGAGGGCTTTGGAAGTGAATAAGGTGAACCATGTATTAAACAACCCAAAATCCTGTATTTTCTTTTGGGAGGATCTCATGGTGAGTGTTTTCTGTGTCCACTTCTAATGCTCAACGCCTGGTAAGATTCCGATTTTACGCATTCCAGAAAGGTTTCCGCATTTTTAACCCCCTCCATTGCAAAGTGGGCAAAGAGAACAACCAGGCAAGAGATGCAAAAAGGGGACAGGCTGCTTTGCCTGTCCCCTTTCGAAATTAGGCTTAGACCGAATGGATTACCCAATTCCTACCTGCCGAACGGGCGCACTAAGATGTTGCTGGAACTGCCACCAATCTCGAGGGGGAAGGTGGGACCCGCCTTGTTCATCTGAAGGTTCAAATGGGTGACCGTGGCCACTCCCAGTGTCCCATCAGGCACGCCGTCAATATGCACCTCACCCAGAGCGGATGCAGTGAAGGTGAGGCGGCGCAGAGCCACGGGGAATCCATTTTCAGGTGGAACCAGCACTAAGAGCAAATCCGGAAGTGGCGCCCCCGGGAAAAAGTTCAAGAATTCGATGCTGAGCGTACAGTCGCCCAAGGCAGGGGCCACGCCCGCCAGCACTTCAGCGATACGGTTGCCGAAGATAACCGGGCTTGTTGCGGTATTGAAGCCGGACACCACCCAGGTGAAGGCGTTGGTGGTCACCAGGTTGACCCGCACCAGGGCGCGGCCGTCAGATACGGGCCGTTCAGTGACCGTGCCGTTAACCTGCGTGCCGAAATCCAGCCCTTGAGATAGAGCGTACTCAGCAGCCAGCCCCGCGTAGTCAATAGCTGCCTTGCGATTCCGGTCCTCGTCGGTCAACAAGAAATAGTTCGGCAGGGGCGAGTTTAAGATCAGGCATCCCCCCTGTCCGTCTGGGAGGCAGTAGGTCCCCTGGACATCAAGAAAATCGGAAAGAGGCCGCTGGACCGCAGGGCCAATGAAGTGAGAATCATCCGAGTTCCCCTGAGCAATCGCGGGCAGAGAGCCGAAAAGTACCAACCCCACAACCATCAATCCTAAAAAACACCCTTTGATCAGTTCAGACCTTTTCATATTCTTATCTCCTTTCCTTTCTGTTTTGGCCGATTGGCCGGGTTTGTCTCAAAACTGTCTTCCGCCATGCGCCCACTGGGCTCTTGAGTCCCCCATCCCCCTCCCAACCTCCCCCTTGCTCGCGGCGCTAAGCGCCTGCGCAGCGCGAAAGGGGAGGAGCCTATTTTCCTTCCCCTTCAGCACGCGGCGCAAGCGCCTGCGCTGCGCGGGGGAGGGCGAGGGTGGGGATGGGCCTCCGGTTTGGTCCCCCCTCACCTCAATCCTCTCCCTCAGAGGGGAGAGGAGGTATTTGGGTTGATGACAGTTAACAGCGTAGATTGTGAGCGAGAAGGTCAGGTTTCTGAAAATGGATTGTTCTCAACGAACGAAAGAAAAAAGGCTGTGTTTTCAAATAAGGGTTCAAAACGGGAGAAATGAATTGGTGAGATTCAAAGGCAAGGTCTAAAAATTCATCCGGGTCAAGGTCTTTGCAGTCAACATAATCGGATGCCGTGAAGGCGAGAAGCCCGAATATACCGCCGAGTAGTAAGTAAGTAAGTAAGTAAGTAAGTAAGTAAGGAGTCTTGCCCTTCATGCCTTTTACAATATTCGAATCAGGCTGAAAGATAAATGGGGTAAATCCTGTATTTTGGAGTCAACAAACCTGTATTTCTGAAGGTATCAAAAGGGGACAGGCTGCTCGTAGCCAGCAACCGTCTTTAGGGCGATTTCCAGAATCCCGCTCCATTGTATGTGGCATGAAAGAAAACTGGACTACGCAGAATGGTTTTGTGTCGTTGTTGTCTGAAGTGTATGCCGACCTTTGGATTTTTTCAGTTTCCCGTATCTTTCCGCCAGTTCCTCAAGGAATGCTTCACGGTCTTCCAGGTACTGTTTACCCAATTCAGCACGTGCTTTCCTTTGAAAATTTACAGCATCAAACGTCTTTTTCATATACAACCTCTCTTGGACTCCTGATTTCCAGCATTGGATAACCAAGCATAAGATTGACCGCATTAAAGGCATGAATACGGTCAAGATTAACTATTTGCTGGAAGTTCCAACTTACCAGGACGTCAACCCTTTCAACGGATGCAATTGCGATATGTTGAGCATCGGCAATATGTCTTTTACCTACTACGCCGTTCCTAAGATAATCCGAAGCTAACTGTTCTGCTTCGTCCGAAAGGAAAACATTCTCCACTGCCGTTTTAGGAAGGGTCAAGAGAACCTCTTTCACATGCTTTGGGGCACCTTCCAGTTCACGGCGGGTGAGATCCGAAACAACGGCAATTTTGCTTCCGGCACGGAACTCACCGAAGAGGTCTAAAGACCAGACAGCAAACTCCTCATCAAAACAACCGCCAATGACCGAAGTATCAATATACACTCGCAGTCTCATTTTCATATTATATCATATCAGGATTTGCTGCAATGGTCTTGGTCATCATAAACCTCGCTTGAAAACCATTTTAGGATGATGCCCCATAAAAGTCAAACCACGTTACCCCCGGACGGTATTCCGGTTTGTCTCCCTCTTCTATCCACCCTTCAACAGGCTCAGGGTGAACGGTCTCTTGCTTTTCGAAAAAAGGAATGTGGACCCGGTGTCTTAACACCTATGGACCGATCAATAAGGGTTGTGCATTTCCACTGCAAATGCAGCATCTTTGGGGAAAATCCCAAAAACACCATTACAGGAAGAAGTCCGCAGCTTGGAGGGGTCCGTTTTTCTCTCTTGAGTCTCTCCGTTGCTATTGCCGTTCTTCTCCCAACGGACCTCTCCCGGAACGAGGAGGGTTCCGGTCCAGTGGAGAATAGAGTACGGGAAAGGGAGCTAAATGTCATCAGGAATCTTAAGAAGCTTAGGACTCTTTGGAAGGATCGGAAGAACCAGGGACCAGAATCGCCGGATTTTTGGAACTCTTGGAGTGACCCAGCCCGGTCATTTAAGGCATGTCACGGACTCTCGTCACCAGCAAGAAAGCAAGCGATGCCTCTTCCGGGACTTCGCCCGGAAGAGATGGCCCCTTCGGGGCAGCTTTCGAACTGGCCTTATTAGCCTCCCCCTTTGAAAAAGGGGGATTGAGGGGGATTTACCTGGGTCTCAAATCCCCCCTCGCCCCCTTTTGCTAAAGGGGGGTCACACTGTGGGGAACATATCGACAATTGTCTGTCGATATGATTTTGTTAAGCGCCTAACACGAGTGAACGGAGTCAAAATGGGAGCAAACTGATCGTCCATCCTGCAATACGTCGAAATGCTCGGGTATTTGGGCATCGCAAGGAATGATATCTTGACCCATCTGTCCTTTTCTGATAATGTTCCATCATGCTAAGAACCTTCACCCGACAAAGGGGGAGGTCAGGAGGGCTACAGTTTTCAGATGACCATTTGTAATAAACCGTTCAAGAGGAGCGAGCCTATGGAGAAGGAATTGACCGCACGCGAAAAGGAAAGGCCCTATTCCAAGTACTTCTACCAGCCTATGGCGCCTGTGCCCAAAGAAATCCTCGATTTCCTGGAACATGGGCCTATTGATGCTGCTTTGGCGACACCGATAGAGCAGAGAAATGATCTTCTGAAACCCGGTTATCTGCCGGCCGAGATGGGCTACTGCATTATGCCGGATGGCTCCGGCTATGTCTCCATGCTGACCAGAATGCCGGGTGTTACGTCGGAGATGATCGACTGGTGGTTTGCATGGCACGGGTTGGAAGGCCTCCGATACAAGATATGGGATCCGGACGACCACCTGGGTGTTCATGTAGCACCGCAGGACCTGGCGCGGCGTCTCGACCCCGGTCTGAGCCTGAGGGAAAGAAACTGGAATACCACGGATATCGTCCTGGAGGATATAGGTACCGGCAACCTGGAATTGGCTATTTCCTTTATGTCTCATGAGGACTTCGGGTACGACATGGACCGGTTCAGGCCGCCGAACGTGCTGACGGCAGTGAGCGCCAACGCTTCTCTGGCCGGCCCTGGAATCCCCATAGTAACGTTTACCCATTTTGTTCGTGAAATCCCGGGCGGCATCGAATTGAGAAGCCGTTTCTATATGGGATGGAACATCATTAACAAGAAACCGGTGAGGGTAGCGGAGCAGATACCGCTTGAGCTGGTAAGAGGACTGGCCTACCATTGCCCGAAGGAGTATACGAATCTGGCCGCCATCCTGCCGACAGTATACTCAGAAAATGTGAGTCGTGTTGACAGAATAGAAGATTTCAATGGAGGAGGTGCCCAATGAAACAGAAAAAGAATATGAATCGTCGGGAGTTTATCAAGAAAGCGGGATACACTGCCGTCGCGGTAGGGATTTCATCCTCCCTGCCCAAGATCTTGAAACCAGCACGGGCAGCAGTCAGGGACCACATCTTAGTGGGACGACCGTTACCGATCACAGGTCCTGTCGCGGCATTTTCTGAATCTGCCCAATGGTTGGATAGCCGGGCACTCGGTGAGATGAATAAGGATGGAGGCTTCTATATCAAAGAGGCCGGTAGAAAACTACCGGTCAGGGTTAAAATCGTCGACACGGAGAGCAGTCCACCCAAAGCTGGAGATTTGGCGGCCAAGTTGGTCCTCAATGATAACGTAGACCTGATGTATACAAGCAATACACCGGCAACCGTAAACCCGGTCTCGGCAATTTGTGAAAGAAACAAGGTCCCGTGTATCGGCACGAATAATCCCCCTGAGATGTGGTTAATCGGAGGCCCCTACCACTGGTCTTTTGTCGCATCGGTGAGCGTGAGGGATTTTGCTGCCTCTTTCCTGGAAGCGTGGGCTCACGTGGATACCAACAAGATCGTCGCACTCTGCGCTCAAAATGATCCCGATGCCGTTGCATGGGCAGAGTCTTCAAAAGGACTTCTTGGGAAGGCAGGATATACGGTGATTGACCTGGGACGGTTTCCCGCAGGGACAAACGATTACTCCACCCAAATCAGCGGCTGGAAAGAAAAGAAGGTGGAAATCCTTTTTGCCAATATGGCGCCTCCTGATTTTGCAATCCTGTGGAGGCAATGCCACAGCTCAGGATTTGTTCCCAAGATATGTACGGTCGGGAGAGCCGTTGTCTTTCCTGCTGCGGTTCAAGCCGTGGGTGGGGATCTGGGCCTCGGGACATCCTCTGAGGTAGGATGGCATCCTCTCTACCCCTTCAAGTCGTCTCTTGGAGGTTACGGCGCAAAAAAACTGGCCGACGATTGGGAAGCGTCCACCGGAAAACAGTGGACAGGAGCTCTTGGCCCGCTCTATTCCGGATATGAAATCGTGGCGGATGTCCTTAAGCGAGCCCAGACCCTTGACAAGGAGGTTTTGAGAAAAACTATTGCTGAAACCAATGTGGACACGATCGTAGGCCATGTCAGATTCAGCAAAGACAATGTTTCCATCTTACCCTCCGGCGCCCAGCAATGGCGGAAGGGGAAAAAATGGCCTTTTGACGCTGTTCTGGTGGCAAATGGAAACTATAAGAACCTTCCTGTAGAAGGGAAATTGATCTCTATTCCTGACCTGCGCAAAGGCAATTGATGGGGGTGAGATTATTACACATTTAAATCTGAGAATTTGTCTCTGACTTTTTTCAGATTTAACCTTGGAGTGCGGGAGCTTGCTCCCGCCTTTCAAGGCGCAGGCAAGCTTGCGCAATCCAAAGAATAGCAATAAGCATGGGAAAATTTAAATATCTTTGGATAGAATTATGGTTGATATTTTCTTGCGGACAGGAGAGGGGGAATGACTTATGGAAGAAGGTAAGCTTTCTCAGCCTATTTGCCGTACAAAGATTGAAGGCGCCGATATCATGGTGCCTGCACGTGATGGGACGCGACTGGCGGTTGATATCTACCGACCGGACGCGGAAGGCCGGTTTCCGGCCTTGTTATCGTTTGCCGGACACAACAAATTCCTGCAGGGTCCGGAAGTAATCGAGGCTTGCAACAACCAACCGGCCTGGTCTCCTCTCTGGTGCGGGCCGGCAGAGGGCGGAGATACGAAGTTCTTTACCTCGCGAGGCTATGTTCATGTTATCGGCAATCCGCGTGGGTTTGGCCATTCCGACCCCGGCGACCCGTGGGTACAAGGAAGGACCGATGCCTATGACTTAATCGAGTGGATGGCGCACCAGCCCTGGTGTGACGGCAACATAGGAATGGTGGGCATCTCCTGGTTCGGGATGAACCAGGTGGTTGCGGCTATGACTCAGCCGCCGCACCTGAAGGCGATTTTCCCCTATGATCCCCATTCCTCTTTATTCTACTTCAGGGATTTCTATCCGGGCGGGGTCATTCACAGCATGGTCTTTCACTTGATGAAATTCAGTGTCGAAAATCCCCATGAGGTGAAGCTTTCCCCGGAAGAAGAAGCCCTCTGGAAAGAAGCGTATCATAACCCGGATTACAGGCTATATCCGCACATTTTCAACATCCTTGAGAGGAAAGGCAAGCTGGGTCTTGAGTTTTTCAGAACCCTGATCAATCCCTACGAACCGGATAATCATGAAGAGAGAGAAAAGGAACTCGGGAGGATTAGGATCCCATTCTACACGGGAACCGGGTGGTATGCCTACACGTATAAATGCCACTTGTTCGGCGCCTTAAGACTCTGGCAAAAGAGTAATAATTCTCCTTTCAAGAAAATGATGATGACCGGGCCTGCCCACCTGCCAAGACCGTGGACCGCTTTTCACGACGAGATCTTGCGATGGTATGATTACTGGCTGAAGGGCATTGAAACCGGGATCAGGGACGAGCCAAGGGTGAAGATTTGGGTGATGGGGGCCAATCGCTGGCGTTATTCGGAAGACTGGCCATTGAGAGAGGCCGAGTGGAAGAAGCTTTACCTGGACAGCTGGGAGCGGCTGAGGTGGGCGCCTTTCACTCCTGCAAGTCGTGATGGCATCGATGCGCCGGACTGCTTCGCCCAGATGCCGCTTTCCCAGACGAGAACGGTGCAGAAGCTGAAGTACTTCACGGACCCGCTCCCGGAAGACATTGAAGTAACAGGTCCCCTGTCACTCCACTTCTGGGCGGAGATTGACCAGGAGGACACCAACTGGATCATTATCATTAAGGACGTGGGGCCCGATGTATCGGTTCAAACAGCAAGAGAAGGGGAATTCGATCGGCCCCAGGTATCTGAGAGAGAGGTGACAAGAGGGTGGCTCAAGACCTCTCACAGGGCAATTGACGAGAGCAAGTCCCTGCCGGGGCAACCGTTTCATCCTCTGACAAGGAGTGCCCAGAAGTCTGTGGCGCCCGGTGAAATCAACCGGTACGATGTAGAAATCGCGCCGACCTCAAACCTGTTCAAGCGGGATCACAGAATCTGTGTCGAGATAACAGCGCTGGATATTCCTACGGGAGTGGCAGGAGACAGCGCAGTGGAGTATATTCCCTATCACATCTGTTCAAGCAAGACCACGGTCCACAAAATCTATCGATGCCAGAACTATCCTTCCCATCTCCTTTTGCCGGTCATACCGAATGGCAATTTGTAACATGGGGCTCCATGCCTCCTACAATATAGAGCAAAGGCGGTTTTTTGGAGATCTCACAACGGAACGTTGAATAAGGGGAAGAATAGAGTAGGGGTATATGCCGGGACAAGCGGGATTCGAGGAAATCGACAAGATAACCCTGGTCGACGGACATGCCCATCTCGATGAGATCGAAGACCTCGAAGACGCCCTTCGGGAGGCCAGCGAAGCGCAATTAAAGGGGATCGTGGGGGTAGGCGTAGACAGAGCCTCGAACGAAAAGATCCTCAAGATTGCTGAAGAGAACCCGGGGGTTGTCTATCCGGCCATCGGTTATCACCCCTGGGAGATGAAGGAAGAGAAAGTGGAGGAGAACCTCTCCTTCATTCGGGCCCACGTGGAGAGATGCGTAGCTCTGGGAGAGATCGGCCTGGACTACAAGGTCAAAGTGAAGAAAGACCTCCAGTGGAGGGTCTTCGGGGAGCTTTTGGGGATCGCTCTCGAAAACGACAAGCCCGTCATCATCCATTGCCGTTATTCCCACAAGAGGGCCCTGGAGATGGTCATCGAAAAGGGGATCGAGCGAGCTGTCTTTCACTGGTACACCGGCCCCATTGACCTGTTGGATGAGATCCTGAAGAGAGGCTACTTCATCTCCGCCACTCCCGCTTTGGCTTACAGTCCTCCCCATCAGGAGGCCGTCAGAAAGGCCCCGCTCGAAAGGATTCTTCTCGAAACAGACAGCCCGGTGAGCTACCAGGGAAAAGAAGCGAGACCAAAGGATGTGTGGATTACATTGAAGGAAGTGGCACGACTCAAAGGAGTTGATCTTCCCACCGTGGCAGAACAGACCACCGCCAATGCTTCGATCTTCTTCCGCACCGGCTTCTGGAAGAAGACGCTGTCACCGGTTCGTTGTTCGAACGGATCAACGATCCGAATACAAGCATCGATATTCTTATCGGCGCGAAGAAATTCATGGAAGGCTGGAATTCCTGGCGAGTCTCGAACATGGGACTTCTCAATATAGGCCGCAATGAAGGCTCTGAAATCATCCAGCTTTTCGGCCGCGGTGTGCGCCTGCGAGGCAAAGGCTTCACGCTGAAGCGGAGCTCTGCGCTCACAGGCAGCCATCCGGAGCACGTGGGGTTTCTGGAGACGCTGAACATTTTCGCCGTGCGCGCCAATTACATGGCCCAGTTCCGGGAGTACCTGGAAAAGGAAGGGGTGGAAACAGATGCGCCGGTGCAGTTACCGCTGTTCGTCCGGGTCAGTAGGGAATTCCTTGGCAAAGGCCTGGTTGTGCCTCGCGTGCCCGATGACCGCTACTTTGCGGTGGAAGCCCTCATGCTGCTGGAGCCTGACCCGGCGGTCCAGGTGCGGGCTGACCTGTCTTTGAA
>Ga0214473_10009275_pt1 | contig 11636 bp, 12 predicted proteins | sample RVTome_7_FD_203509 | JGI IMG/M metagenome (GOLD analysis project Ga0214473, IMG submission 203509) | Soil microbial communities from uranium-contaminated site in the Upper Colorado River Basin, Wyoming, United States - RVT98D197 | ecosystem: Environmental > Terrestrial > Soil > Contaminated >...
ATGCACCTGCTCGGTGGTCGAGATTTTGGGTGGCCACCGGGCTGATGATCGGATCATGCCCCGGAGGATGGAGTTACATTCGGACGCGGACACGGGAGGGGGCTGTTGAAACCCTACCAACTGTTACAAAAGTGAACAATTCTTTTCCTGATAATGGAAAACCGTGGTTCTTGTCGGTTTTCTTGACACTTTCCAGCCAAAAGATTATATTTTTAACGAGGGTTGTTACGATATTAATCAATTCAGCACAGCAAAGGGGTGTTGAGAGTGATCATCTGTCCGAACTCCCTCTTCTCTAACCCTAGGCACAAGGGGAAGGGGGGAGACCATGACAGAAGTCAGAATCAGAGAAAACGAGTCGTTTGAGAAGGCATTACGGCGCTTCAAGAAAAGATGTGAAAAGGCCGGTATACTCTCGGATCTGAGAAAGCATCGCCATTTCGAAAAGCCGAGCGAACGGCGCAAGAGAAAAGCGAACGCCGCCAGACGAAAGAATAGAAGGAGAGGCCGCTACTAGCCACTGTACGATTGGCCCCTCGCCGCAGCGGTCTTCTCGAATCGACGATGAATGTTGCGAACCTTCGACCGAAGGGTGTGGTGTCTCCACCGCTCGCCATTCGTAGGGGTTTTACCGGATTTCACCCGATCGAAAGAGTGAGGAGTCGAGTTCGTGCCTTCCCGGTGATCCTGTCATAAGCGTCTCGAGGGATCATAGGGAAGGTTTTTTTATCTCCCCATCCGACTGCTGGAGAGGGCAAATGGCTGTCCCTGCCGGGCGGTTAACCTGCCAAGGTGTCGTGTCTTGATGGTGAATCAGAAGAGCCTGATTGACCTGGATTTTCCGCAATTGATCGAGCTTCTCCTCGGCTATGCCTCCACTCCCCTCGGGAGAGAGAAGGTTCTGGAGTTGAGGCCGCCGAGGGAGAGACAGGACATTCTGGAAAACCTCGAGACGATCATGGAGATGAAGGCCATGCTCCAGTCCGGGACGGATGAATTTTCTCTCGAATTTGATCCTCTCGGAGAGGAGTTCAAACGGTTGCGGGTCAAGGACTCCCTTCTCGATGGACCCTCTCTCCGGAGAGTCGAGAAAATCCTCCGTTGCTCCCGGCTCCTCAAGGATTCGTTCTCCAGGCGGTCCGAAAGCTATCCCCGGCTCTGGAAGATCGTTCGGGGGCTTCATCCCGCCCCCCTGATCGAGGAGCGAATCTCCTCGTCGATCGATGAAAAGGGGGAGGTCAAGGATTCCGCATCCGAACGGCTGGCCACCCTGAGGCGCCGGTTCGTCGTCTCGAGGACCGAGGTCCTGGAACTCCTCGAAGGAATCAAGCGGCGTCTCGGGCCCGAAGTCGACACGGCGGAGGGAGAAATCACCCTGAGGAACGGTCGCTATGTGATCCCGCTTCGGGTCAGCAGCCATATCCGGGTCGCCGGGATCGTTCATGACCGGTCGAGAAGCGGGGCGACCCTGTTCATCGAACCCCGGGAGGCGATCGATCTCAACAATGCTCTCCGGGAGATCGAGCTCGAGATCTATCGGGAGATCGATACGATCCTCAGGTGCCTGGCGTCGGAGCTCCGTCCGTATCTCGACGAGCTCGAAAGGAATCAGGAGATCCTCGGTTTCCTGGACTCGGTTCGGGCGCGGGCGAGATTCGCCCTCGAATTCGGCGGGATCGTCCCGGAGATCACGAACGAATCCGCCATCCGGCTCGTGAGGGCGAGACACCCGCTCCTGGGGAGAGGCGGAGATGATCGGGTCATCCCGCTGGATCTCGATCTGGAACGGGGAGAACGCTCCCTCCTGGTCAGCGGCCCCAATGCCGGCGGGAAGACGGTCCTGTTAAAAACCGTCGGCCTCCTGACCCTCATGACTCACTTCGGTATCCTGCCCACCCTCGGAGAGGGTTCGGTGATACCCCTCCTCGATGCGATCTTTACCGGTATCGGCGACGATCAGTCGATCGAGAACGATCTGAGCACCTTCTCTGCCAGGGTTGGGGTCCTGAAAGAGATCCTGGAGAAGGCCAGCTCGAGGAGCATGATCCTCCTCGATGAGATCGGATCGGGGACCGATCCGTCCGAAGGGGAGGCTTTGGCCGGCGCCGTCATCGATGCGCTGACCGAAAGGGGTTCGCTCAATATCTTCACCACGCATTATGCCGGCCTGAAGACGATTGCCGGGCAGAGGGAAGGAGTGGTCAACGGTTCGCTGGGTTTCGATCCGGTGCGGCTGGGGCCGACCTATCGATTCGAGAAGGGGGTGCCCGGCCGCAGCTACGGCCTCGCCATCGCCGAGAGGCTCGGTCTCGACCGGGGGGTGATCGAAGAGGCCAGAGAGCGGGTCCCCGGATCTCACCGGCATCTGGATGAGCTGATCGAAGAGTGGGAGAGGAAACGGGCCGGCATCCTCCTCCGCGAGGCGGAAATCGAGCGCCGGGAGCAGGCTCTCGAATCGGCCAGACTCGATTGGGAACAGGATCGGGAGCGTCGAGAGATCGAGCGTGAGGAGAAACGGCTAAGGGCGGATGAGGAGATCCTGGAAATTGTCCGGAGCACGCGAAAACGGATGGAAGAGGTGATCTCGAGGCTCAAGGCCGCTCCTTCTCCCGATGAGGGCCTGATCAAGGAGGCTCGCCGTGAAGTGGAAGGAAGCCTCAGGGAAATCCGGCAGAGGCGACTCCATCCGCTTCCGGGAGAGGAAGGGATCGGGAAGCGGGAACCGATTCGAGCCGGTGATCCCGTACGGGTCAAGAACCTCGGGGAAGAGGGGATCGTCCTCTCCGAGCGGAACAGGGAATATATCGTCCGGATCGGGAATCTTCATTTCAGCCTCCCCCGGAGCGCCCTCGAAAAGATCGAGCGGATGAACGGAGAGAAGAACGGGACTCACGTGGGTTTTGGGGCGGCGGTCCGATTACCTATACCGTCGAGTCTCTCGGAGGGGATGGCGCGGGAGATCGATATCCGGGGGCTCACGGCCGAGGATGTGATCTTCGAGGTTCAGAAGGCGATCGATACCGCCCTCCTTCAGGGCATGGGGAATATCCGGTTTATCCACGGTAAGGGGAAGGGCGTGCTTCGGGAGAAGGTCGCCCAGGTCCTACGCGCGGAGCAGCGCGTCAAATCCTTCCGCCTGGGCGGCTTCGGCGAAGGCGGGAGCGGCGTGACGATCGCGGAGATCGCCTGAAAGAATCGCGTTTTCCAGGAGGTTATTCGGTGACATCGGACGATGTCGTTCGACAGGTTAAAGACCTGACCGATATCGCGGCGCTGGTGGGCCGCTACGTCAGCCTCACGAAAAGGGGAAAGAACTATGTCGCCCTGTGCCCCTTCCACTCGGAGAAAACCCCCTCCTTCACGGTGAGCCCGGACAAGGAATTCTTCCACTGTTTCGGTTGTGGGAAGGGAGGAGATGTCTTCGCCTTCGTCATGGAGATGGAGGGGATCGATTTCCCCGAGGCGCTCAGGATGCTCGCCCAGGAGACGGGAGTCAAGATACCGGAGAGACGGTCGGAGGCGGGCGATCCATCACCCTACGCCGACATCTACGAAGCCAACCAGCTCGCGGCCGCTTTTTATCATCGCATGCTGCTCGAAAGCGATGCGGGGGCGGGAGCACTCGCCTACCTGAAGGGGAGGGGTGTCGAACAGGAATCGATCGATGCCTTTCGGATCGGATACGCGCCCCCGGCGTGGGATTCCCTCATCAGGCACGCCAAGGAGAGGAAGGTGGATCTTGCGGTCCTGGTCAGGAGCGGTCTCGCGATCCAGGGGAAAGAGGGCATTTACGATTACTTCCGGCAGCGGATCGTCTTCACCATACTGGACAATCGCGGACGTCTGGCCGGGTTTGCGGGTCGGGAGTTCGGGGGCACCTCCCCGAAATATCTCAACTCGCCGGACACCCCGATCTTCTCCAAGGGAAAGATCCTCTACGGCTATCACCAGGCAAGATCGCATATCCGGGCGTCGGGAGAGGTCCTGATCGTCGAGGGATATCTCGACCTGATCACGCTCGTCCGAAACGGCATCCGGAATGTCGTCGCCCCCATGGGAACGGCGCTGGCGGAAGACCAGGCCCGATCCGTTTCCCGCATTGCCCGGACTGCCATACTGGTCTATGACCGGGACGAGGCCGGTCTCCGGGCGACATTCCGGGCCGGTGATATCTTTCTCCGGACGGGGATGGGGGTGAAGGTCGTCATGCTGCCATCGGGCGAGGACCCCGATTCCTTCGTTCGCGGGCAGGGGACGGTCGCCTTTACCGAAGCCATGAAGGATGCCCAGGATGTCTTCGACCTCAAGATTCGGATATTGGGCGAGAAAGGGCTCCTCGACGGTGTGGATGGAAGGAGGGCTTCGGTCGACCACCTCCTCCGGAGCATCGCCGTCACCAAGGACGAGGTGATCCGGGATATTTATATGCGGAAGGCCGCCGAAGCCACCGGCATCGACCGGGGAATCCTCGAGCGCCGGCTCGGGGAGGCTCAACCGAAATCGACCCCGAGAAGGGTCGATCAGTCGCGCGGCCGGCCCGAGCCGGGCCTCCAGGAGATCGAGAAGTTCATCGATCGCTACCTCATTCAGCTCATGATCATGGGGAACGAGTTTCTCGTCAGGGTCCTGGACAGCCTTTCACCCCAAGACTTTTCGGATCCCCTGTACCAGAGGGCCTTTCAGGAATTATCCCGGATCCACGAGACAACCGGTTTCCTATCGCCGGAGCGTGTGTTGGAGGAAATTCCGGAGGACTTGCGGCCGACGATCTCCCGGCTATATCTAACCTCGGATGAGATAACCGACCCGAACAAGATCCTGCAGGACTGCCTGAGGAAAGTCGAAGCCCGGAAAGTGGAGCAGGAGATGAGTGAGATCGAGGAGAGCTTGACCCTGGCTAATGAGGGGGAAGAAGGCCTCGTCCATCGATATTATCAGTTGAAGAAGCGGCTGATCGCTCTCCAGTTCGATTCGCTCGCGACCGGATGATCCGATGGGGTCGACTGGACGGATGACGTTTCGCACGGAGTGACGGTAATGGCGAAAAAGGTCGACAGAATGCTGATCGATGTGCTCGTCAGCGAGGGGATCCAGGACGGATTTTTGACATTCGAGAAGCTTAACGATCTCCTTCCGGGCGATATCCTCGATCCCCGGATCATCGATCAGGTCATCATCTCCCTCAATAGCGAGGGGATACAACTTGTCGAGTCCAGGGAAGAATACGAACGGATTCAGAGGCGAGGTTCTGGCGCCGTCGATCACTCCGCCGCCAGAAGGCCGGGTTCGCGGTCCGACGATCCGGTCAAGATGTATCTCCGCGAGATGGGAAAGGTCTCCCTGTTGAGCCGGGATGAGGAGATCGAGCTGGCCAAACAGATCGAGGAGGGGAGACGCGGCATTCTCGAGATCCTCTTCGAGTCGAGCTCCTCGATCTACAGGCTCCTCCAGACGAGCCGGAAGCTCGAAGACGGGGAGATCCAGCTCGAGGATTTCATCGATCTCGATCTGATCAACGGCAACGGGGACAGGTCAGCCGAAACTTCTCCGGCTGCGATCATGAAACTGATCCAGAAGTGCACCCGGAATTTCGAAGAGATCATCAAGCTCAGGGAGAAATTCGGAGGAGGCGGCAGGATCGACATGGAGAAGATGCTCGTCCGGATCGATCCTCTGAAGGTCGAAATCAAGAAGGACCTCCTTTATCTTCCTTTGAGACAATCCCAGATCGATCAGTTGATGGATGATCTCCGCAGTCTCCACAAGGTCGTGAGGGATGCCCTCCAGGAGGTTGCCGACCTCGAGAAGAAAATCGGCCTTTCCGCGAAGGATATCCTGAGGCTCTACGGCAGGCTCTTGAAGAAGAGCCTCGCGCACCCCGGCAAGGGCATCATCTCCCGTTTCAAACCGGCTCAGATACGGGATGGAGCGCTCATGATCCGGCGGGTGAGACACCGGATCCATCGGGTGGAGTTGGCAACGGACCTCGACTGCAAAACGATCTGCGAGCTCGTGGAGCGAATGGAGAGATATCAATCGCTCGTGCGGCGGGCCAGCCGGAACCTGATCGAGGCCAATGTCCGGCTGGTGATCAGCATCGCGAAGAGGTACAGCAACCGAGGCGTCGAGTTTCTGGATCTCATCCAGGAAGGGAACAGCGGTCTCATCCGCGCGACGGAGAAGTTCGATCACCGGAAGGGATACAAGTTCAGCACCTATGCGACCTGGTGGATCCGGCAGGCCATGACCCGCGCCATCGCCGATCAGGCGCGGACGATCCGCATACCCGTACACATGATCGAAGCCATCAACAAGGTCGGAAAGGCGACGAGGAAGCTCGTCCAGATCCACGGGCGGGAGCCGACGATCGAGGAGCTCGTTCGTGAGGTCAAGATGCCGGCGGAAAAGGTCCGTTCCGTCCTGAAGGTGTCCGTGGAGACGGTCTCTCTGGACCGGCCGGTCAAGGAGCGGGAGGACAGCAAACTGGGCGAGTTCATCGAGGATACCCAGCTCACCTCGCCCGCCCAGAGGGCCGCCTTCGCGATGCTTCAGGACAAGATCAAGTATGTCCTCCATTCCCTTTCCAAGAAGGAAGAGAGGGTCATCCGGATGCGGTTCGGGATCGGTGATGGATGTCCCCGGACACTGGAAGAAGTCGGAAATGTTTTCAACATCACGCGGGAGCGCGTCCGGCAGATCGAGTCCAAGGCGCTGAGGAAGCTCCGTCATCCGAGCCGCAGTAAGGAGCTGAAGGGATATATCGAATACCAGTAAATGGAAGTCTACTGTCAAGCCTGCAGGGAAAAGAAGCCGATGAGGCGGATCCGCAAGCCGAGAAACGGCCGGTGGTTTGCCATTCTCTTCTTCCTCCTCTTCATCATCTCCGCGGTCACGTCGGATCTCTGGTCGGTTCCCGTCCTCTTCCTAATCCTGGCCCTGGTTCTGGTATTTTACGGGAGAAACTTCTGGGAATGCGAGGCCTGCGGCCAGCTCACGGAGCGGGTCTGACCTGGATCAGGACTCGCCGATCAAGAAGCTCGTAAACAGAACATCCAAGAAGACCAACACAATCATCATCGGAACCAACGTCGAATGCATCACCCTGTTTCTCGAATAGGCCAGGGCAAAACAGCCTATTAGCAGGGGGAAAGAAGACGTTTTGATAATAGTACTCCCGCATATCCGAGCCTGAGATTTGCTCGGGGTAAAGGAGATGGGCGATGAGAAAGAGAAAAACAGGGGTCGCGATCATCAAGAGTAGTCCGAGGAAAGACCACTCCGGCACACGGTGCATGTCCCAACTCTCCCACCATATCTGAAGGTGCACGAGGAATATCGCCATGATAATGAGCGTATGGACCCAGTAGCGTTGAACAGAGTTGCGGGAAGCGAGCAGACGCGCGAATCCCGTCAGCAGTTCGGCAATGCCGAGCCCGATGATGATCGAGACCAACACCATGATGAACTCGAATATCTGCATGTGCGCATCCCGTCAATAGGGTGAATGCAACGCAACCTGACGATGGCCTCAGCCGCACATGGATGTTTCTGCCATAGTCCCATAGCTGCTTTCTAAGAATCGGCCGGGACGTGGGACCAACAGAACCCATGGAAGACGGCATTGCAGACGGCGCGTTGGGCGTAGTAGCTCTTCATCGTCATCATCGCGAACGGTGCTGTTTATCGTCTCGTGCAACCTTTTCTTTGTCTGCCAGCAGCAACTCATACCTCTCTTCGATCACATCAACGCCCCCCAGTCGCCCGGGTCTTTCCTCGACCTTCTTGAACCCGATCAACCGATAGAGATGCGCCGCAGCGGTCAGGGCGCTGACGGTCCAGAGGATGATCGAACCATACTGGCAATCCGCGCAGAAGGCGACTGCCTCGTGGAGCAACTTCTTGCCGATCCCCATTCCCCTGGCACTTGGATCGACGAGGAACCAGCGGAGTTGAGCCACCTGCGGAGACGCGGCGACGACCGCGATACAACCGACAATCCGGCGGTTCCGTTCCGCAATCCAGAGCCGCTCCCGGGCCGAGGCGGAGCGCGCGAACTCCGCGAGCGGGCCGGCCACATAGGCCTCAAAGGTGTGGTCATACCCGTGCTCCCTGGCGTAGACGGTGCCGTGTAGGTAGACCATGGTGCCGAGGTCGCCCGGCCTCAGGTCCGTGCGCAGCGTCACGTTTCGATCCGAGGCGTCCAACCGCTTCTCCAGAAAGAGGCTCAAGGGGTCATCAGCGTAGGCCCCGAAGGGGCCGCGCCGCGTGTACCCGGCTTCCTCGTAGAGCCGCACCGCCTCGGGCTGCGAGACTCCCGTTTCGAGACGCAGCACCCCCAGCCCGGCTGCCGCGGCGTGCGCCTCCAGCGACTCCAGGATGCGTCGGCCGATACCCAACCCCCGATCCTCGGCCCGCACGAACATCCGCTTCAACTCGCCGTATTCCCCACCGTGGTTGACATAGGCCCCGCACCCGACCAGATGCTCATCCCGGAACGCCCCCATGAAGACGACGCCGGTTCGGTTGAGCGATTCGGGGGACAGGAGGTGAACGCTCTCAGGCGGATACAGAGACCGCTGGTATTCGTCCAAGGCAGCGAGCAGCGCTCTCGCCTCTACTGAAGTCGGATCTGTCACTTCCACACGAACGTCTGCCACCAGGGGGTCCTTCTGCGGCCAACGCCCGGCATCAGCGGCGGCGCGCGGGCGCCGTCCGCTGCATGCCGTTGTTACCTATGTCCCCGACCGGTCAAACTATCTCATTTCTGACGCGAAACAACGATGTCCGCTTTCGTTGAACCAACGATCTCCAAGAGCTCTTGGGTCTCCTTTGCCGGCACCTTGTGCTTTGCGAGCACCCCCTTGAAAAGGGTGATCATGCGACCCCACTCCAGCTCCGTTATGTTCAGGTGCGCGTGAGACTCCTTCATCGCACGACCGTGGTACTGACACGGGCCGCCAGTGGCTTGGCACACCATAGCGGTCACGTGGTACTTCAGATACGGGGCTGGCACACGCTTCCTCGCGGCATCGATCGCAGGATTTGCATTGAGGACGGAGTCGGGCACGAGGGCGTCGATGAAATCGCTGACCACAACCGCAATGGGCGCGAGGCCACCCAGTCGATCGTAGAGGGATGGGGCTTGCTCCGTAGTGCTTGTCTGTGGAAACGCTGGGCCGGACACTCCAAGAAGGACGACGGCGGTGCCGAGCAACGCGACTAACAGTTTGGATCTGATCATACGTGCCTCCTTTCTCCTGTGATGGGCGTCGTCGCCGCCCTTTGCCAATATGCTACACGGGCACAATACTCCCCCTGGGGCCAGCTAACACGCATCGCTTCACCCGCGGCGGGCGCAAGACTGAAGGCGCCGCGTCCTTTGAACTCGCCCGGCGCCCGCCGACGGGTGCAAGCGGAGGTTAGCCGGTTTGGCGCCGGAGCGCCTTGGCCAGGGACGCTCGCGAAGCCGGAGTGCCGCGATGGCTCCAGCCCGAGGTTCGGCACCCCGCACGCTCGGGGCCACCGGTCCGCGATCCGTGCAGACCACGGGCCGATATCCTCGCCGCCTTGGCGGAGCAGCCCATGGGAGACCGGCGAGCGCGGCCTTGACGACATGGTCCCCCTGGCCGGAGGATGCGGCTGTGGAAACTGCGCGCAATCCGTTAGGCAGTTTGTCCGCGCCGTACGAGTTCCTTCACGGCCATGTGCTTTGCGCCACCACAATCGACAGTAACCTCGCGGAGTTCGTCCCAGTCCAAGATGACGTTGTAGGTCTCCAGAAAACGAAGACCGTCCGGAAGTAAGGCCACGGCTCGTAGGTCCTCGACCGACGCGCCAGCCGCGTCCCGCGCGAGGACACCCTCGACCGCGAGAAGCAAGCTGCGCGTCAGACCCAGCCGCCAGTCGCTGCAGGTGAACAGCTCGTTGGGGTCAGGGGGGTGCTCCTTGGTATCATGAGCGACGGTGGCGAGCTCGCCTGTGAGCCGCCGAAGATGTTTCGCGTTGCCCACCGTCGCAAGGCCCCTCGCAGCCTCCTCAGACGGGAGGCAATCGGCCCAGTACTCGCCAGCAGTTTCGCGATCACCAAGCCGCGTCAACGCATGAACGATAGCTGCCTCGAGTGCGTGCCTGTCTCCGCTATGAATGCCGCCGAGCATGCCTGCCCGCTTCAGCGCACGCTGCAATGCAGGCACCGCATTCGCATCGCCGATCTCCCCCAGGGCTCTAGCAAACACCCCGAAAACCTGCTCGTTACCAGTAGCCAGCGCATGGTCTTGGTGGATCTCGTCCAAGGCTTTCATGAGGGCCGGCACCGCCTGTCTGTCGCGGATGGCGGAAAGCGCTTCGGCAGCGATCAATCTGACTCCACGATCGGAATCGGCCAGGAGCCTGATTAGGCCAGGGATCGCGAGGGGAACCGGGTTGTAGACAAATGCCTGGGCGGCTTCGCCTCTCACCTCGCCAGCCTCATCACCGAGGGCTGTGATCAGCGCTCGGACCGCACGGGTGTTTCTAGAACCCCACAGGCCACGGACAGCCTCTCTCCGCTCGGATGCACTCCGCGACCGCAGCCGTCTGATCCTCCACCAAAGCATCACAGCGGCACCGTTCGCAAGCTAACGCTTCTCATGTCGTTCCTTCCGGCTAACGCTGCCGCTCAGCGGCGGGCGCTGTGGAGTGTGGGGTAAGCGGCACCTCACACCCCAGGCAGCAACCGTCCGCTGAAGCGGCGTGTTGGGCTGCGTGGCCGCGTTTAGGGTGTGCCCCTCTTACCTCTAGAGCAACCACGTCTTCGCGAAGACCTCAATTTGCCTTCAGAAGGACACGCTGATGTAGCCGTCGAATTGGCAGCCGCTACGCGCCGGGTGCTCGGTACCGCACTTGTTTGGCCTTGCGCAGCGCATCCAGCGTTTCGTCTACAGTTAGGAGGACTGTCGTTTCGAATGAGCTAAGCGCGCCGCCGCCGCTGATCGCCAGCGCAACCGCGGCCATGGACACGTTGTCGGGGGCCTCCCAGAGGTTGTAGCCGTCGTGTGTGCCGAAGGCGTACCAGAACCCATGGAGCTTTCCACCGACCGACTCGATGTACGACTGAGCAGCCTTTCGGCGGTCCTCTGGGTTGCCGATGAGCCTAGCCCAAGTCTCCGGCGTGTAGCTGAACCTCGATAGATAGAGCGGCATCGTCCCTCCCTCTTGTTCGCCGACCGCGCAAGTCGCCGTCAGTGCAGGAAACTGCGTTGCTTGCGAACCCGTCTGCCCAACGTTCAGCTTGAGCGGCAGGGTATAGCCCTGTCCGCCCAAAGCTGTTGTTAGCGAGCTGCCATTCTTCACTCACCCTCAAGGAGAGCGAAGATCTTGGCGAAAACCTCCTCAACAACTTCCCCAGGTGCCACACAGAGACGCCTGGCTTTCCGGACCCTCCAATCCAGGCTCTTGATCTGATCCGAAAGAATAGCCCCTTGAGCCTCCAAACCAGACGGAAGGACGACCTCGAAAGGATACCCTTTGACCTGAGAGGTCACTGGGCAGAACAATGCAAGACCAACCTTACGGTTGTAAGACCGGGGTGAGATGACAAGCGCTGGACGGTAACCCGATTGCTCATGCCCTGCTTGAGGATTGAACTGCAGCCAGAC
>Ga0214473_10009276_pt1 | contig 11636 bp, 9 predicted proteins | sample RVTome_7_FD_203509 | JGI IMG/M metagenome (GOLD analysis project Ga0214473, IMG submission 203509) | Soil microbial communities from uranium-contaminated site in the Upper Colorado River Basin, Wyoming, United States - RVT98D197 | ecosystem: Environmental > Terrestrial > Soil > Contaminated >...
ATGGAGAGCAAGGAACAGGAGATTTTGGTTCGTCTTGGTTTTGGAGGTACCGGGCTTGTAGGAAAATAGCCCTGTGAATTGTCATTGGTGCTCACCGCGTCGAGTTATGTTCCTTTAAGTCCGTGAAATCCGCGGCAGTAGAATATAGAAAAACCATTTATAACTTCTTTCCCGACATAGATCTTTATGGTCTTTATTGCAGTTACGGAATCAAAAGCCCTGGCAAAACTTTCCGGAGGGTCGCGATCAAGCTTCGTGACATAGAGCGCGTTAAAGCCGACTTTATCCTCAAACCCCTCCCACAGGTCATACTGGCTTTCAATCCGGCCGGAGAGGTTTAAGAGGTAAACCGATGGATTCCCTTGAACATAAAATGCAAGCTCGCTGACGTAATCTCTTTTATAGCTGATCAGAAAGGTATGTTCTCGCCCCACGGCATCGAGAAGCTTTGTTACCTCAGCCCCTAACTCCCGCCATCCCAACAAGCGATTGGAAAAAAATTTTTCCGCCGGAATTACCTTCACTCCCGAAATTTGCGTCCCGGATATGTTAGCCCAAAGATCGATTGACGCCACCGCTACCTTCCGAGCCCTATCCATGGCAAAGAGCAACGAAGAGGTGATTATTCCTATTAACAGCGCCCAAAATAAAATCCGTTTCTTCACTCTTATCCGCCAACGCTTGTTTTCCCCTACCGCTGCTACCGCCAGGATAAAGGCGGTGAAATAGGCGGGGGCCGCCCAATTTACATAACAGACCGAAAAAAGACTTAATATGAGAAAAAAGGCGAATAGAGGCATGGCGTGCCAGAAGAGAAAGCTGTAGCGATCATCTCGGTTGGCTATTGCCCTTATACCCCCCTGCCACAGCCCATAAAGCACTAAGAGAAAAATAAGAGGAGAGAGGATGCCGGCCTGCGGCCCGAAAAACCAGAGAAACGTTGTAAAGCTACTGAGATTGCGGTTATCGACCAGGCCGGCCGGTTGTGCGACCGAAGTCCACTGATTACTGTAATTCCAGTAAAGGGTAGGGGCTAACATGAGCAGCCCGATGAGGATAAAAAGGTATGGCTCTCTGCGTCGTAACCACCTCTTCTTCCCGGGAGCGAAGACGAGATAGCACAAGAACGAAGGGACCACGGCGACCATCGTGTACTTGCAAAGCAGCCCGAACCCTAAGCTGATTCCCGCCATATACCAATAACCGTTCCCCTTGTTTGAAACGGCGCGCTGCAAGAGCAGAATGGTGAACCCCCAGAAAAAAATTAACGGTGGATCAATGGTCATGATGACTGAGCCGACGGCAAATCCAGGGGTAGCATTGGCGATCAGAACGGCCCATAATCCGGTCCGCGCGTTAAACATGATCCTGCCGAGATAAAAAAGGACTACCGTACTTCCAAGCGAAAACAGGGCTGCACCGACACGGACAAAAAAAGAATGGGTTCCGCCGAGCTTGGTGAATAAGGCGATGAGCCACGCAACCATGGGTGGCTTACTGTAATACCCCATCGCCAGGTGGCGGGACCAATCCCAGTAGTAGGCCTCGTCAGGGGAGAGATCGAATGGTGTCAGCCATATATAAAGCAGATGAAAGAGGAAGAGACCTCCTGCGACGCACCAAAAGAGCATCTCATATCCGTCCTCGGAACGGAAAAAAACTTTATCCCGCCACCGCCGACGATCAGCCATATCTTACCTGGTGGTCTCCACTATCTCATAGTTGAGATGGCGTTTTTTCATCCAGCGGACGACCAAGAGATCAATGAATGTCCGCGCGATTCGATTGGTGATATTGTACTTGGTCGTTCCAAATCTGCGGGGGCGGTGATTTACCTTGACTTGTGTTACGGTGAAGCCCTCCATCTTCGCCAGGGTAGGAAAAAACCGGTGCATACCCTTGAATAGTTTCATGCTTTCCACGCATTCTCTCCGAAAGGCCTTGAGAGAGCAGCCTGTATCAATGATTTCCTCCTGGCTCATCTTATTCCTTACAAAGTTGGCTATTTTTGAGGAGACGATCCTGATCCATGGATCATTCCTTTTATACCGCCATCCGCACACCACATCGAACTTTCCAATTTTTTTCAAAAGGAGCGGTATATCATGAGGGTCATTCTGAAGATCAGCGTCCATTGTTACAACGATGGTACCCCGTGCGGCATTAAAACCGGCATCGAAGGCCGCTGTTTGTCCTGCGTTTTTTCTGAATCGAATCAGCCGGATACGAGGGTCTCGTGTGGATGCTTCCCGCAAGAGCGCGAAGCTCCGATCATTACTCCCGTCATCGACAAAAACGATCTCGGCTGCATCTGGAATTCCTTGTAATACTTCTTGCAATTCTGCAATCAGGGGTTGGATGTTTTCCTGTTCGTTATAGACTGGAATTACTATAGAGATCTCTCGCCGCAACATAAGCTATACCTTATCTGTGTGAAACTAAGTTTTTTAAAGACCGCTCATTATATGTCGTTTCTGTCTTTTTTTCAATTCCGAAAAAGGGATCAGCGGCTGAGGTCGTACACGTATGATTGACCTAAACCCACGGTGAATAAAGGAAGGAGAAAAGGACTCCTGACACGAAGTTCATATCGTATATCGCCTTTTAACTGAAGCCACCAATTATTTTTCACCTGTATCATGGAGTCTGTAATCTTTTGTCCTTGCACGGCAATGCTTACATAGCCATAAGAGAAAGGGGAACACCGCGGTGTTCCTCCTGCCGGGGGGAGAGTGATGTAGGTTACCCCATTGATGAGCTTCTTGAAATAGCAATGGATATGGCCGCTGATGACATAATCGACTTTAAACTTTTCCATTAATTGCATAAATCTCTTGCCAATCGGTTCCGGAAGGCAGTAGCTCTTGCCTGGACGAGGATCAAGGGGGGGAACATGCGTGAAGACGAATACATGGCTGAATCTCCCTCTCATGTTCAGCAGGGTCGTTTCCAGCCAGCGAAACTGTTCATCTGATATGGTCGATTGCGCATCGTTTAACACGACAAAGCAGCTATTCCCCGAAGAGAACCAGTAATATTCAGCGCCGCAATAGGTATGAAAGTTCTTCAGGCTATACGTGTCACTCTCGTCATATGCATCGTGGTTTCCAGGAACGAAATAGAGGGGAGTCTTTCCCCTGACCTCTGCCAATCCCCTGAAGAAAAAACGATACCGATCTCCCTTGCCCTGCGCAACGAGATCACCGCAGTGGACTGCAAAGGAATATCCATCTCTCGCTATCTCCTTCATGATGGGTTTGAATACCCCCCACCCTTTATGGGAATCGGAGAGAACGGCGAATCGAAAGGAATCAGAGGGGGCTTTGCTGCTCCTCTCCTGCAGGGCCGGCCCATAGAGGGGAGGCGGGCCTTCTCCCAGCAAAAGGCCCATAAATAAAAGGGCGAGCGCTATGGAGAGAGCTAACCACCTGAGATAATAAGGCCATCTGAATTTCTTTGCCATTATCACTATTCTCTATTCTCTGTGCCTTGAGGTCAAGAGGATATAATGCGATGTCCTTTTCGGCGCCTTAGTTGGATGGGGTAGTGACCAAAGACATAGATGATACCGCCGAGGAGACTGGCAGCCGTGACCACGATGAAACCCAATATCCCGAAGGCAAGTCCCTTGGAGGCCTCTACCCCCAGCAGATAGAGGAGACCGACATACGCGCCCTCGCGCACCCCAATCCCGCTAATGCTGATAGGAAGGATGCTTATCAGATCTACCAGGGGGACGATAACGAAGTAGTCCCCTAAAGGGATCCCGAGGTCCAAGGCCATTCCGAGCAGTGCAAAGACCAGTATATTGATCACCTGGAAGCAAAAGGAGATAGCAAGGATGAAAGTCATTCTTCCTGGATGAGACCAATAGATAGTGAAGTCTCCCAATTTGATCTTTGTAGCCCATCGGGTCAGCCAGGGGAAGAGCGGGAGAAAGAGAGGAAAGGTAAAGACCAGGGCCCATACAGCAATACACGCTCCCATGAGCCCGAATCGCAGCCACAAAGAGATCACCTGTTTGCTGGCTGTGAAGCCACCGGTATCCACACCCACCCACTGCATGAGCTTGAACAAGAAGGGGAGGATATGTATGGTCGGGGAGGAAATGAGGGCAATGGACGCGATAGTGACCAGGGCCATCCCGCCGGTGAACCGGTCCACCAAGATGGAGTAGCCAGCCCTTCTCCGACTGTCCTCTTTGCCGGCGAGCAGGTATGCCTTTGCCACATCACCCCCGATGCTCCCCAGGAAAAAGAGGTTGAAGAACATCCCGATGAAATAGTACGCGAGGAAACTTTTGAACCTCCGCCGAAAGCCGAGGGTTCGGGCCAAGAGTTCCCATTTATACGAGCAGAGTGCCTGGCCGATGACATAGAGCACGAATGCCAAGATGATGAAGTTGTGTCTTGCGTTGAGAAAAGATTCCCAAAATGGGGCGAGGGAGATCTTGGAAAAGAGATAGCCCAAGATCCCGACGCTGAAGACAATTTTTAAAAGGAGTTTCCCTGCCCTCTTCCAATTCATGGGCCGACTTTCTCGAGGGAGACCTTCTCGCCTCCTTTGCGAAGAGAGATGATCCCCGCTTCCAGGACCTGTAAGGTTTGGAGGGAGTTGCGCCCGCTGCTCGGTGCCTCGATGCCTTCGGTGATGGACTTGACGAAGCTCGCACAAGAACCTCGGAGGGGCTCTTCAGGGCCGAATTCGGTAATCTCCTTTTCTACGGATGCCTTAATAGGTATAAAGTTGGGCGTGGGGATTCCCTGTACCCTTTGGGTGGGTGGCTTGCCTACATCATAGCGGTAGAGGACGACCTTTCTCTTGGCAAACCGCCCTTCATAGAAGATTGCGCCGGTGCTGCCGACGATCACGAGACTGGCAGTGTTCAGAGGGTGAAACCAACTAAGGTGGATCAAGGCGGAGATATCGCCATCGAGCTCCAAGGAGGTCATGGTGACGTCCTCAATCCCTTTTTGAAGATAGGCGGAACCGTGCATGGAGATAGCGCGTACCCGCCGTCCTATGAGAAAGCGCAAGATAGAGAGGTCATGAGGGGCGGAGTTCCACCAGACATTCGAATCACACCTGACCCTCCCCATGCCCAACCGCTCCATAAGGATGTGATAGACCTTGCCGATTGCTCCCGCATCGAGCATCTCCTTTATTACCTTAAGGGCGGGATCATAGAGAAAGGTCTCATCCACAAAGAGGACATTCCCCTTCTTCTCAGCCAAGGCAACGAGTTCCTTACCCTCTTGGTAGGACATGGCCATGGGCTTTTCTACAAAGACATGCTTTCCTCCTGTAAGGGCCTCTTTGGCGGGCTGGTAGTGAAGGCTGGGGGGAGTGACGACTATTACCCCGTCGACTTCATTGCCCTTGAATATCCGCCCGTGGTCGGTGCACGTCTCCAACGTGGGATAAAGCTCCCTACACTCACGGGATGCCTCCTCGTTCAACTCACAGAGGAGCTTGACCTCCACCCCTTCTATGGCGGCAAAGTTCCTGATAAGATTCCTTCCCCAGTACCCCCCTCCCAAAACAGCAAGTCTTAACCGAGCGCTCATATTTTAGATCTCCTCTCCTTTAAACACCCCTTCTTGCTGTGCCCGCAGGAACCTTTTTAGGTTTCGAGAAACAGGCCAACAGAAGAAATTTATTATTGTTATCAACAAAAAGATAAAGAGGTTGAGTAGGTTCGGGTGAAGGACAAAATAACCGAGGAAGATTACCATGGCGATAGCAGTCACGAGCCGAATGATAATAAACCGATCGTGCCAGCGATGTGCATCCGCAATGACAAACCTGATAGTAGAGAGTTCGCGAATGACCTCGAAAGTCCTTCCGAGGCCATAGTGGGAGGTCCCGTGTTGCCGCCTGCGATCCGTGACCCTGACTTCAGCCACCTGCCTCCCCTTTACCCCAAAGAGGGCCGGCAAGAAACGGTGGAATCCATGCGGTATGGAAAACCCTTTCACGAGGGAGGCGTCATACCCCTTGAGCCCACACCCGTTGTCGTGCACCCGCACACCGGTGATCTGAGAGATCATCCAATTTGCCACGCGGGAGGGAAAGACGCGAATCCAGTAAGATTCCTTACGGTCCTTGCGCCACCCCGTCACCGCCCGATACCCTTCTTGGAGCTTTTGTACGAAGACCGGTAGCGCTCGGGGGTCGTTTTGCCCATCGCCATCCATGTTAATGATCCATTTCCCCCGGGCGTAGCGGAAGCCGGCGGAGAGTGCAGCCGCCTCCCCGAAATTACCCTGCAGCTCAATTACCCTGAGAAGGCGATCTTTTTGCTTGAGTCTCCTCAGGATTGCTCCCGTCTTGTCCGTGCTCCCATCGTTTACCAGCACGATCTCATAGGCCAAGCCGATCTTCTTCATAATCCCTCGTACCTCACGGTAGAGGGACTCTACATTTCCCTCCTCATTGTGGAGGGGGATGGCGATGGAAACAATTGGCCTCGTCTTCACGATTTTTGGTTAGAGAACTCCCTGATCTTCGAGATAACATATTCCACTTCCCTATCCTCCAATTCCGGGTACATGGGGATGGAAAGGATTTCTGTCGCGACCCGTTCCGATACCGGAAGGTGATAGTCTCCGTACCCCTTTTCTTTCCAGGCAATCTGCTTATGCAAGGGGGTAGAGTACTGGATACCGACCCCAATCCCCTGAGCCTGGAGATATTGCATCAATTCGTCCCTCTTCGAGGAGCGGATCACATAGCGGTGATAGGCGCTCTTTTTATCTGTAGCCATCGGAAAGGGGGTAATTCCCTCCAACGCCGAAAAGGCCGCGGCGTAACGGCGAGCGACCTCTTCTCTCTTTTTATTATCCTTATCCAAGTCCCTCAGTTTTATCCGTAGCACCACCGCCTGTAACTCATCGAGACGGCTATTGAAGCCGTAAAAGTTATGTTGGTTCTTTTCTTTTTGCCCGTGCACGCGAAGCAGATTCAACTTTTCGGCGATTGCTGGGTCGTCGGTGATGCAAAACCCTGCATCGCCGAAGGCATTAAGATTTTTGACCGGCCCGCAACTAAAGCATCCCACCGCACCAAAGGTACCTACTTTTTTCCCTTTGTATTCTGCCCCATGGGCATGAGAGCAGTCCTCGATGAGCAACAAGCCCTTTCTCTTACAGATTTCCACAACAGGCTCCAAATCAACGGGGTGCCCGTACATGTGGACCACCATGACGGCCCTGGTCTTTTTGGTGATCCTCTTTTCTATCTGATCAGGTACCGGACCGAAGTCTTTTTCCTGCATGTCAACCAGCACAGGTACGGCGCCGGCCCAGCGCATTGCCTCGACAGCGGCGACAAAGGCGTTGGCGTGGAGAATAACCTCATCTCCTCCTCCTATACCGCACGCGATCAATCCCAGGAGGAGGGCATCAGAACCCGAGGCCATGCCGAAGGCATGGCGCGCCCCGAGATAAGCGGCTATCTCGTTTTGAAATGCCTTCAAATTATCCCCTTCGAGCAATTTCATCGTCTCCAGCGGACGCGACCATTCGCGGTACAATTCCTCTTTCATTTTAGGATATTGCCGTGCAAGGTCCAATAACGGAATCTTCATCCTGTAATCCTCCTTACGGTAGTTGACGGTTGCTTATCACGGCCAGATGCTTGGATCCCACTTGCCCGGTGGCGACTACAGAGATAACAAGGGTGGGGTCTTGCTGCAGAAGCTTATAATGCCTCTCACGCATGATGCAGAAAACTCCTTGTGAGGAACGCAGAAATTCCTTCAACTTTCTCTCGTCTTCCAGCCAACGCATCTGGTTATAACCCGTGTAGTATATAAAATTCGCCCCTTCCAGTTGATAGATGCCAAGCTGGTCTCCCGGCCTCATCGCGCCGACGATGGCCTGAGCAAGGGGACGGGCGGATTTATACTTGTTGATCTCTGGAAAGATACGACCCGCGCCATACAGGGTCAAGGCCAAGACCATGGCGACAATGATATAAAAGGGCAGATCACGACGACGATAGCGATGGGCGAGGAACGCGAGAAAGGCACCTCCACCCGTGATCAGAGCGGTGATTAAGCCGATCTCCCAGGGGTGTTCCAGATAGAAACTCCCCTTCAGTGCCGCCACAATGGGGAGGCTCATGGCAATCAGGGCCAGAAGGACTATCATGACCATGAGGGGGATGGAACAGATACGTTTTACAGCCCCTTCGGCACCGAGGGGTAATTTAGCCAGCAGAGCGCCCACCATCAAAGCAGCTGCCGGATAGAGGGGCAAAAGGTAGAGTTCGCGTTTGGCCTTAAACAGGCTGAGGGCGACGAAGATGATTGCAAACCAGAAGACGATAAAGACAAATTCCTTTGTTCTCTCTTTGTGAGAGAGGCCATAGATCAGCGCCGAGGGAAGAAAGAAGATCCAGGGAATGAAGTTTCCGGGAAAATTTACCAGGTAATAGTATAGGGGCCTCGTATGCGAGGTTTCTTCGAGCAATCTCGACGAGGTCTTCTGATAGAGAAGCCCCCACAAATAATCTCCTCCCCCCGACAAATACGCTAGGGCAAGCCAGCCGCCGATAATGGCGATAAAAAGGGCAATCCCCGGGATATGCGATGAGTCCTTAAAAAACCCGAACTCCCGCCGAAAAAGGAAATATCCTCCTATCACGAAGACAGGCACGATTACCCCGATCTGTAACTTCGTGAGCACCGCCAAGGCCATAGCCAAATAGGCGAGCAGATAGAAGCCCCACCTCCCGCGCTTTTGATAGAAACCCAGGTACAGGAGGGTGATGGCTGCGGTTGTGAAGAAGGTGAGCGTGGCGTCTATGCTGGCCCGGCGGGCGAGCCAGATGAATTCAATATTGGTAGCCAGAATAAAGGCTGCTAAAAGCCCCGCCTTTTCGTCGAAGAGTTTCTTGCCCAGGAAAAAGAGGAGCAGAACAATGCCGATGCCGGAAAGAGCCGACGGGAAACGGGCCGCTGCCTCATTCATCCCGCCGATAAGTTTTGCTGTACCCGCGATAAGCCAAAAAAAGAGAGGAGGTTTGTCGAAATAGACCTCGCCGTTTAAGTGCGGGATAATCCAACCTTCCCCCTGCAGCATCTCCTTGGCGACCTGGGCATATCGAGGTTCATCGGGGTTCCAGAGATCCCATCCCCCAAGATTGTAGAAGAAGAGCACCCCTCCAAAGGCAAGCAATATGAAGACGAATAAAATAGATTTTTTCATCTTCAATTCGTCGCCGTCCCTATCGTTGCTGAGCCGGTACGCTCATTCCGGACATCACCTTTTTGTGTTTCACCTTTATTAGTGACGAGGGCAATAGACCTCTTCATTTTCAAAAACGGTTCCTGAAAGATCAGCAACTGCATCATAGTTTTTTTGTCTTTGAGCCTTAAAAATTCTTTACCATCCATAATGATGAAAACTTGCTTTTTCGCTGCCAAATAAGTATCCAGATCGCTTTCCTGATCGATATTCGGGATCATTCGATCGAGCTCATTGATAATGAACTCATCCTGACACCGAAAGGATATCAACTCTGCATCGTGTCCTATTGTTGAGGCGACCTTGGCGCAAAACTCATTGGGAGTGGTATATTTGAGATACGTGGTGGCGATATGGCCGGTGAAGGTAAAGATAAAACCCATCATCAAAATGGCCGCTACGGGGAAAAAAGCAACATAGTGCCTTCGCTTGGCAAAAAACAATATCGTCAAGCCGCCCATAATAAATAATAAGCCGAGCAGGCCGTTCCACAGAAGATCCTGTGGATACTTGATCATTGAGAAGATCGGTCCGAAAAGGCCGGCCCCTATGGCCAAGAAGGCAAAGGCGAAGATCCCTCCTAAGGTCATTTTTTTTAAGAGAGTATCTTTTTTATCAACCAGGAATCTTTCCCAGGCCTGTGCCGTTAATATTGCCAAGGCCGGATAAAGGGGAAGGATATATTCGTTTCGTTTGGCGCCGGCCAATGAGAACAAAAAGAGATTGGGGATAATCCAGCAAAGGAGAAAGAGCGAGCACTGTCTTTCCTCTTTATTCTGCTTGGTGACGATGTATACTGCCGCTGCCGGCAAAAAAAGGCTCCAGGGGAAGAAGTGGCCGAAAAGCTGGAGGACGTATTGATAAAAGGGGCTGCTCCGCTCTTGCGGAAAGAACTTGCGCCATATATCCGCCACGAAGAAATTTTCTGCTTCCGCCGCTCCGCCTCGGGCAAAGGCAAAGACGTACCATGACAGGACGAGCCCGCCCAAAATAAAAGCCCACGGGAACAACTCCATCTTCCTGATAGAGCGAAGATCCTTGCGCAGGAGTAAAAAAGGAATGATGGTGAGCGCCGGAAAGCTGAGGCCCGGAGGTCCCTTGGTCATGCAGGCGAGGGCCACGAAGAGGTAACAAAAGACATAATATCTTTTTCCCGCCTGATAGTGATAGGCAAGCAAAAAGGTAAGAAGAGCAAGGGTGACGAAAAGGGTCAGAATGACGTCCTCCTCCGCCATTCTGGCGCGGCGTATATACAGAAGACTGGTCGCGAGGATCACGGCCGCGAGAAACCCCACCCTCTGATTAAAGAGCCTCTTGGCGAAGAAAAAGGTTACTACGACAGTAAGTAATCCCGCTAAAGCGGGGAAGAACCGAGCAGCCCACAGGTCAGGGCTCCCGAAGAGAAGATACCCTGCGGAGATTAGCCAGGGCAAAAGAGGCGGCTTTAGAATGTACGGCTTGCCGAGAAGATCGGGGACCAGCCAATGGCCGTTTCGCACCATATCCTTGGCCAACAGCATCCTGCGCGGTTCGAAAGAAGGATACATTAGCCCAATATCGGCCAACCGGAGAAAGAAGAGAAAGAAGCAGAGGCCGCACAGTATGATAAGCGCGATCGCTGTATTGGAATATGGCAGCGACTCTACCGTTTTTTCCACGGACTGTTTCAATTATTTTATCTCGGCCTCGCTTTCCATTAACCTATCGTTACGCCGGAAAGTAGCTCGAAACGGTTAGACTAGGGCCTTTTATGCCGGTCCTTGATGCGCAGTATTTATACCCTCTGTCGTGATGATAATCAAGCACTTTTTTGAGGCGCTTGTAGGGCCAAAAAGCCTTTGACAAGGAGGAGGGGGTTCTGTATAAAGGCCCCAGGGAGCATGCATGCCATGGAAGAATTCCTTGATCTCATCACAGACGATATGGAGAAGGTAGAGGCGGAGTTCCAGAGCAGGCTTGTCTCCCAAGTCCCCCGCCTTACCGACGTGGCTCATGATTTAATCAATCGAGGTGGCAAGCGATTTCGTCCCGCACTCCTGGTGCTCTCCGCCCGCCTCTGCGGCTATCAAGGCACGGAACATATCCCCCTGGCCGCGGTTATCGAATGCATTCACACGGCGACCCTCCTTCATGATGACGTGATCGACAACGCGCAGGTGCGGAGAGGGAGCCTCTCGGCCAACAAACAGGTGGGAAACAGGTACAGTGTGCTGACGGGCGATTTTCTCTTTTGCAAATCTGTGGCCATAGGGATAGAGGTCGGGAACCTGCGGATCTTGCAGGCCTTGATTGCGGCTACCACCGCCCTGGCAGAGGGGGAGGCCATGGAGATGGAAAAGACCGGGGAGGTGGAGGGGGTAACGAGTCTTGCCATTACCGAAGAGG
>Ga0214473_10009277_pt1 | contig 11635 bp, 14 predicted proteins | sample RVTome_7_FD_203509 | JGI IMG/M metagenome (GOLD analysis project Ga0214473, IMG submission 203509) | Soil microbial communities from uranium-contaminated site in the Upper Colorado River Basin, Wyoming, United States - RVT98D197 | ecosystem: Environmental > Terrestrial > Soil > Contaminated >...
GTAGCCGCAACCTTCATGTTGCGTCATTTGAGGGGCCGTTCAATTTGAAAAACCCAGGCTGAAGCATGGGGCTACCAACCTGAAAACTCGAAATTCGAATTCGAAACTAAGCTTTCTTCTTCAATGCCTCTTTTCTCGTCCTCACATAAGTTTCCCAGTCCTGCTGGCCCAAGGAAATCCCCCCATCAATATCAATAGAGGTTCCTGTAATCATTCGTGCCTTCTCGGAAGCCAAAAAGATGACGGCCTCCGCAATATCCGCAGGCCTTACGAAATCCCGCAGAGGAATCCGGTTGATGATTGCTTGCCTCATCTCAGGGGACGAACTGCCCTCAACGAGAGGCGTCATCGTTAACCCGGGACAGATGGCATTCACATTAATTTTATGTGGTCCCAATTCAAAAGCAAGATGCCGGGTGAAACCCAGGACCCCGGCTTTTGAGGCCGTATAATTGGCTCCACCTAAGTAGCTCATCGTCTTTGCCGCCAGGGAGGCGATGTTAATGATTTTTCCCCCTCCTTTCGCTTTCATGATCGGGATAACTGCCTTAGAACAGTTGAACACCCCTCCCAGGTTGATATCGAGGATGCGGTCCCATTCAGACTTCTCCATATCTTCCACCATGATCGGGTGACCGGTTCCGGCGTTATTGACGAGGATGTCAATCCCTCCCCAATCGCTCACAACTCGGCCAATCATTGCCTCCACCTCTTTTTCATCTGCCACATTGGCCTGGATCGCCATCGCCTTTGAGCCAATGTCTTTGATCTCTCGAACCGTATTCTCCGCCAGAGCAAGATCAACATCATTGACCACGATGTCCGATCCTTCCCTGGCTAATCCGAGGGCGATCCCTTTTCCGATCCCCTGCCCGGCACCCGTGACCAGCGCAACCTTTTTTCGAAACTCCATCCCCTCCCTCCTCTCCTGCTCTCTACTTGAAGAAAAGATTTGGCAGCCACAGCACAAACGCTGGTGCAAAAGTACAAATGATCAAAACCGCAATCAGAGCGGCAAAGAAAGGAAGGAGTTCCCTGACGACCTCTTCGAATCTTGTCTGGGCCATTGAAGTTGCCAGATAAAGGACAAGACCCACAGGAGGGGTGACCAGGCCGATCATGAGGTTCAGGACCACGACGAGGCCGAAGTGAACAAGATCGATCCCCACTTGCTGGACCAGGGGGATAAGAATGGGAACAACAATGAGCATGGCGGTGATCGGATCAAGAAAACAACCCCATATCAGGAAAAAGACGTTGATGACGCCAAGGATCACCCACTTGTTCGTGGAGATAGAGAGAAACAACTTCACAAGAGCCGCACCGAGCCCCATGTTTGCGATGATCCAGCAAAAGAGGCCGGTTGTTGCGATGATGATCAAAATGGTCGCTGTGTTGACCATGGTCTGTCCGAAGAGCCTTGGCAGATCCCTGACATGGATCTTTCGGTAGACCAAACAGCCAACAATCATTCCGTACGCAACAGCCACAGCCCCTGCCTCTGTGGGTGTCACAATGCCGCTGATGATCCCGCCCAAGATGATTCCCGGCATCAAGAGGGCTGGAACGGCATCTGTAAACGAGTCCAAAAAAAACCTCAGAGTAGCGCGCTTACTGGCCGGATAGCCCCTCCGGTAACTGATGATCAACGAAACGACGAGGAGATAAGCACCCATCATGATTCCCGGAAGGGCTCCTGCGAGAAAGAGCTTGCCGATGGATACCTGAGCGATTAGGCCGTAGACGACCATAGGAATGCTTGGAGGAATAATGGGACCGATCGTCGCCGCGGCCGCAGTCAAAGCGGCCACATAAGAAGCCTCGTAGCCGTTCTTTTTCATGGTGGGAATAAGGACGGAGCCGATGGCTGAAGCGTCAGCAACAGCAGAGCCGGACACCCCAGCAAAAATCATTGAGGAGATAATCGTCACGTGGGAGAGCCCTCCCCGGATATGGCCTATGACGGCTTCGGAAAGCCTCACCAGATTAGCCGTGATGCCACCGACATTCATCAGATCGCCTGCCAGAAAGTAGAAAGGGAGGGCTAAGAAGTCATAGCTGTAGAGCCCCCTGACGTAAGACTGGGCCAGGATCATGATCGGGACGTCAAAAAGAAAAACGAAAATAAGGCATGCGATTCCCATGGAGAGAAAGATAGGGAGACCCATGCCCATCAAGAGGAACATCGGCGCAAGCAGGATACCGAGTTGAATGAACTCCATCATGGCTTATTGATCTTCCTTCGCCGGCCTTTGGAAATCCTGCAGGCCCATAACGATGGATCGAACCAGATAATAAATCAAAAGGAGACAACCCACAGGAACGCTCCAGTACATGGTGTTCATGGGGATGCTTGGGAGACTTCCAAGGGTCATATTGGCCATTGCATTAATTGTCATCCTGCTTGAAAAGGCGATGATCGCCAGGAAAACGACTGCCAGACTGTTCATGGCCAGCCGGAAGAAGAACCTTGTCCTGGGTGTGAGCCGATCCTCAACAAGGCTAACTCTAAGATGAAGATTGTCCTTAACCCCAAGACACGCCCCGACCCATGCAGCCCAAAGCAAGATGACAATGCTGATCTCTTCCGCCCAGGTAAAGGAAGAATTAAATATATACCTGGCAATCACCTGGGCAAAACAAATGCAAACGACTCCACCGAGCAGGGCACCGACGAGATAGAAGAGCACCCGGTCTATGGCCGCATGGACGTTGTTCATGGGATCTCCGATTATTTCAGGGCCCTTATTTTATCGTAAAGCCCTTTTTCCCAGAACTTCCCGTCACTCCTCGGCACTGCTCTTTCCGCCGACTCCTTGAAAGGTTTAAGATCCGGGTGGAGCACAATCATACCCTTTTCTTGGATCTCCTTCTCTGCTAAGGTTACGACTTCTTCTGCGTACTTGTTAACGTAAGGGGCAGTTTCATCGGCGGACTTTACCATCGCCTTTTTCATATCTTCCGGCAGGGAATCCCACTTTTTCTGATTGATCCAGGCACCGTGACCGGAGCGGATATAGTCGATGGCGATAAAGTATTTTTGAACTTCATAAAGTTTCGCATCCCTGGCGTAGGAAATGTCATTCTCCTGTCCCTCCACCAACCCTGATTTTAGACTTGTATATATTTCGCTCGGAGCAACGGGTGTCGGGGTGGCTCCCCATTCTTTCCACGTCTCCACAGCCGGGGGGAGCATGGCGGTCCTTATCTTCAATCCCTTGAGGTCGGCCGGCGACATGACTTTGCGGTTTGTGGTCGTCAGGGCACGGGGCGGCCGATCTCCCAGGTAGCCTATCATTTTCATGTTTCCCGCGGTTTCTACCTTAGCCATCATCGAGCGGAACAAGTCAGATTTGATGAATTTACGATAATGATCCTGAGTTTCAAAAATATAAGGAGTGATAATGACGGTGAAGTTCTTCGGCTCTGGTTCGATGATCAAAGATAGAACCGGTTCGGTCATGAAGATATCGATAGCCCCGCTCTTCACCTGCCCCCAATGTTGCGCGATATCGCCGAACTGGGAGTTCCCGAAGACCTTAATTTCAACATTACCTCCTGAGTTTGCGGCAACACGCTCTGCGAGTTTGTAAGAAACCACATCATAGATCGACTTGGGCGGACCTGTATGGCCAAGTTTCAATGTGATCGGTGCCGCAAGTGTCGCCACAGGGAAAGCTGTTAGGCAAAGGGAACAAACAATCCACTTCATCCAACCCGATTTTGCATTTGTCTTCATATCCGTCCTCCTTTTTTTCATTTTACCTCAAGCATCCTTCTTGCCGCCTCGCTTGCTCTCATCCCAGGGGCAATTCCAAGTTTCCTGGCCGCCTCATTGACGAAAGAAATCTCTCCTTCCTCGTAGGAGCTGAGACCATCTCCGATTCGAGCTGACATGGCCGAAACCGTTGCTGCTGGGATGCCCACTTTCTCCAAAACAAATATTCCCTGAATCCCTGCATTATCCTTTCCTTTCCCGGCATCGTTCAGGATGACGCCCTTTGGTTGAAATTTGGAGGTCTGGTCCCCGCAGATCTTCCCAAAATGGGACCCTCCAACAACGACATTTCCTCTGTCATTTTCATTGACGTAGGAGATCGTATCCACCACGACGATCGAACCTCCCTTCGACTTCAAAACAACCCTTCGTTCACCTGGCTCCATCTCGTATCCTCCCTCTATTCCATCAAATCCTGAAAAAAACCTTTTCACAGCAAACTGAAAGGATTGAGCAGCTTATGGTTTAGTATCGGATCCAGAATCGGTCTTATTTCAAGATCAAGGAGTTCTTGGATCGTGAGATCTAAAGTGGCCATCACAGGCGCTGACCCGGGTTCCAGGTTGCCGCATCTCATGTTCCCTTCCTTGTCCATGATCATCCCGTGGAAGTGCAGGACAACACTGCCATCCTTATCCGTCCCAAAAATGCCCCAGCCGAGCCCCAAATCAACAGGTCCCTCCATGGTGTAATAAGCGATCATTTTCCTTTGACGAAGCATTTCGAGATCAGTGGTCTGAGCCCACATAACCTTTGCGGAGTTCAGGGAGCCGATGGCGGTCACAGTACCACACTTGAAGCCATTTTCCTTAATCACTTCAATCATGGAGCTGATCGCGTCATTTCCCGGCATAATTCGGGCAGCCAGAATTCTCCCCGGCTTTCCAACGGCGGCAACCCATTTTTTCTCACTCATGAAAATCTCCTTCTCTTTGACTCTCTGACTTTGTCTCCATCAGAACTCATACGTCAACCTGGAGTAACCGTTCATCTGCCCACCTTATGGGCTATCAATCCTCTGCCATGAGTATCCTCTCATGGAGGAGTACTTCCGCCTGCCTTGATCCTCCTCTCAATATCTTCCGGATAATTACCGAAGCCCAAGAGCTGCCCTCCGTCCACATCGAGGACATGGCCTGTGATCATGTTTGCCCTGTCGCTGACGAGAAACAGCACCGCCTCGGCCTGGTCTTGAGGGCTGCACCACCGGCCAAGGGGAACTCTCGTTGCAACCTGTTCCTTGACATCTTGCGGTGCCTTCTCATCGGTCATCTTTGTTAGTGTTGCACCCGGACAGACGACATTTACGTTGATCCTATGAATGGCCAGTTCGTAGGCAAGATGATGGCTGAACCCTACGACCCCATACTTGGAGGCTGTGTAATCTGCGCCGCCGAGGAAACTCATCCTTCGTGCTGCAAGAGAAGCAATGTTGACGATCTTTCCTCTTCCCTTTGTAATCATGATCGGAACGATCACCTGACAACAGAGAAAAACTCCCTTCAAATTGACTGCCATCACCTGGTCCCATGACTCTTCTGGAATATCCTTGACAAGACGTGAAGATCCGCTAATCCCGGCGTTATTGACCAGAATATCTATGGTTCCAAATTCCTTGACGGCTTCCTTGACCATTGATTCAACCTGGCTCTTGCTGGTGACGTCGGCTTTAATGGGGACAGCCTTTCTTCCCATGGAAACGATCTTCTGTGAAACCTTCTTGGCATCATCGAGGTTGATATCATTGACAACGACATTAGCCTCCTCACGAGCAAACGTAAAGGCAATGGCCTCTCCAATTCCTCTCCCAGCTCCTGTCACAATCGCAACCTGATTTTTCAGTACCATCTTTCCCTTTCTTTCTCGGTCATTGATAATTGAACATTGTCAATTGCTCACTTTACATTGTTTATTTACTTCCCTCCCATCAGCAGATTTGGCAACCACAAGACGACCGGTGGGAAAAATGTTGCCGTCACAAGTGCAAGAATCAGTGCCAGAATAAAAAGCCAGGATTCCCTGACGACCTTCCCAAAATCAGCATTCGCAATGGTGCTTGTGAGATAAGCCAAGAAGCATACCGGCGGAGTAATTAACCCAATCATCAGGTTCAAGATGATAACCACACCGAAATGGACTGGATCAATCCCTACTTTCTCAATCAAAGGCATCAACATCGGCACGACAACGACCAATCCAGTGCTCGGGTCAAGCAGACATCCCCAGATAAGGAAAAAGATATTAAGAATTCCCAGGACGACCCATTTGTTCGTCGAAATGGAGCTAAAAAAATTAAAGAGAATCTCGCCCGCTCCCATGGAAGCGATCAGCCAGCTGAAGACACCGCTGGAAGCCAGAATGATCATAATGTAGGCAGAACCGATCATGGATTCTTTAAAAATCCTGGGGATGTCCCTCCATTTGAGCTCCCGGTAGATGAAAAGCCCCACGACCACGGCGTAGAAAACGGCGACAACCCCCGCTTCGGTGGGCGTTACTACTCCCAGCACGATCCCGAAGATGATGATCAATGGCATGACCAGGGCAAAGGAGGAGCCCAGAAATGTCCAGATGATCTGCCGGAACGTGGCTCTCTGCCTGGCAGGAAAGTTCCTCTTCTTGCTGATGAAATAGGAAGCAACAATGAGATAAAGACCCATAATGGTTCCTGGGATGGCCCCACCCAGAAAAAGTCTTCCAATGGAAACGTTGACGAGAAGACCGTAGATGACCATTGGAATGCTGGGAGGGATGATTGGGCCAATGGTTGCAGCAGCAGCAACCACGGCCGCTGAGTATTCCGCGGGATAACCATCCTTCTTCATCGCCGGAATCAAAACCGACCCCGTGGCAGAAGCATCTGCGATGGCTGAACCCGAAACACCTGCCATGATCATGTTGGCAATAATAGCTACATGGGAAAGCCCTCCTTTGACATGACCGACGAGAGAAGCCGCAAACTCGACCAGCCTTTTCGTAATCCCTCCCGTATTCATGAGATCGCCAGCCAGAAAGAAAAAAGGGATGGCAAGAAATCCGAAGGAGTCGAGCATGCCGACCATGTTGTTCGGGATGACGAGGAGAGGGATCTTTTCATGAGAAGTCAGGATATAGATGAGGGAGGAAAACCCCATACTGAGAAAGATGGGAACCCCCACGAAGGTGAAGATCAGGAAGGGAAGCAATAAGATGAGGAGGGGGAGGATCTCCACCTAATTCCTCCTCCCTTCTCTTTGCACGATGAATAAGCCCTTTACATCTTCAATGAGAGCTGGAATGAAAAGAAAGATCATGAAGACTGCCCCCACAGGAGCGGCAGCAAACATGAGACCCCTTGGAATGGCCATGGATACCAGCGTCGTCCCCTCGTGGGATTGAACGACCTCAATCCCCTTGATCCCCAACATAATCAAAAATAGAACAGTTGCGACATCGATGAGGACCAGAAGAATTGTCCGTACCTTTACTGAAAAACGGTCGCTCAGGAGAGTGATTCTCAGATGGCCTTTTCTGTAAAGACCGACAGCAGCTCCCAGCCACACTGCCCAGATCATCAGGAGGATGTCCAACTCATGGGCCCAAAACAAGGAGCTCCTCAGCGCATACCGGAAGAAGACCTGGGCGAAGGCCGTAACAGCGAGAATCAAGAACAGAGTTCCCACTGTCCACTCAAGCATTTTAGAAACAGCCCCGGTAATTCGTTTCATGGTTGTTCAAGAACGAAGGGTCGCGGTCTAACGGTTAGAGTAAAGAAGTCAGTCCGGTATATGGGTTAAGTCGTTGGTGCCTAAAGCTTCAGCCCTTACTTGTTGACTTAACCCCAAACCGGCTTCCTAACGCCAACCCAAAAACCATTCCCCTGCTTTAACCTTTCAGCTTTGAGCTTCTTATCTTATCGCCTGAATCTTATCGAAGAGGCCTTTCTCCCACAGATCGCCTTCAAACTTCCGGATCGCCTCGGCTGCGGTCTTCTTGAAAGGCCCCAGATCAGGATAAATAATCTCCATTCCATTTTTCTTCAGGATATCGATTGAGGCCTCAACGGAATCATTGGTCCACTTGGTTGCCCACTTCTCTGTCTCCACGGCCGCCTCTTCAAAGGCCTTTCTCTGCTCCGGATTGAGCTTGTTCCAATGCTCCGCGCTGATCAGAACGATCAAGCCGCTTCGGACATAATCGATGACGATGACGTACTTCTGCACTTCATAATACTTTGCCTGGGCAATACCATCAAATCCATTGTCCTGACCATCCACAACGCCTTGCTTCATGGCTGTGTAAAGTTCAGAGGCGGCAAGAGGAGTAGGCGCCGCCCCCCATACCTTCATGATCTCCATAATCGTTTTGGTTTCGGGAACCCGGATCTTTAAACCCTTCATGTCCTCCAGTTTCGTGACACGCCGATTTGAAGTGGTCACCTGCCTCGGCGTGCGATCGCTGACGTACCCGACATATTTAAAGCCCCCTTCCTTCTCCGCCTTTTGAACCATCTCCTGAAACAGGGGAGAAACCAGGTATTTCCTCAAATGCTCCTGATCCCGAAACGCGTAAGGGGCAAAAAGGATGTTGAAATCCTTTCCGCCCTTCCCCAGGCTTAGACTCCCATAATCACAAAAGATCATATCCAGCTGCCCTGTTTTGATGCCGGCAAACATTTGAGGGAGGTTCCCCAACTGGCCACCCCCAAACCACTTGATCTGGAACTGGTTATTCGTTTTTTGTGCAACGATCTGCCCGTATTTCTCCGCAACAGGCCCCCAAACTGGTGGGGGGGCCACGAACGCCATCTTCCAAACCGTCTGGGCCTGGGTTTGTGAAACGAATAGAATGGAAAAAACGAAAAACACAGAAATCAATAAATTCAACTTTTTCATAACTAAATTCCTCCTTTCTGATTTTCTAACAATTTTGCCTTATTGCCTCCTCAATCTCTGGCTTCAAAAGTTCCGATCCGAGTGCCTGGAACTTTGCCTCAATGAGGTCGAGGTTTTTATCTGTCAGTTCTTTCCTACTTACCTGTGGCTGCAGAAACCATGCCTTGAACATTGGACAATTTGGCATCTACTGGAATATCGCAGCCGGAGTGAAGGATGAATCCCTCTGGGCCAAGCTCCCGGATAAGTCGGGTGCTATATTCATAGACCTCATCAGATGTTCCAAAAGAGAGCATAGCCGCAGGCACATCGCCCATGAGACACATATGATCTCCCAGGATCTCTTTTGCCTTAAAAAGACTGGTTTCTCCATCCGAGGAAAGGATACATTTTCCCCTGGGCAATGACCTAAAGTGGGGTAGATCACGGGTCCAGTTTGAATCGAGATGGAGGATAGCAATCAGTCCAGAAGCAACCACCTCGTGAACTGCCCTTTCAAAATAAGGCCAGACAAAACGCTCCCACATTTCGGGAGAAATCATATTACTGGCCGAGCGCCAACCGCCAATCCATACGGCTGGGAAATCCCATGACGTTGCCAGATTACAAACTGGAGCAACGATATGGGGCATGATGTGATCCATGACCTCAATGATCTTGTCGGGAATGGTGATCAGGTCACAGAAAAAAATGCTCAAGGATCGGGCCCCGCAGAGCCTTTCGAAAGGGATGCTGACTGTCCCACCACTCAAAACCGGAATCCCATGGTGAGCCCATTCGGCTCGTACACTTACCGGAGCCTGGGTCGAAGGAAGCCGATCCGGCGGGACATCATCAAAAATTCGTTTTTCCATGAAATCGCTATAAAATTCTGGCCACCCCTGACTCAGGATCTGATCATAGTCATTAAGAGTCATTCGTTCGGTTTCTACAACTTGATACATCCAATCATCAGGCAAATCAACCCCGGGAACCCTGACTTTTGACATCCATGAATAAGCAAGATTGTATGGATAATAAGCCCCGTAATTGATCGCATCGGCCTCTCCGACGAGGTGGAAGGCCTCAATCATCGTTTTGAGCGCTTTGGATGGAGCGCTCAGAAATTCAGCCATGGGGGTATTGGTCACCTTGGCCGCAAAACCGGAGTATTCCAAAACAACTGGTGTCCGGTCAGGCTTTTCAAGGGCAATAGCCTTAAAAATCCTTTCCTCCCGTTCCTTCAAGAGGATGTCTTTGCTCTTTTCTTTTTCCAAGTTTCCCTTCCAGGATCAATTTAGTTTTTTTGAACTATAAAAACTGCAAGCCATGTAAGTTTGTCACCCCTGAGAAATCAGAAGTCCAGAGCTTTTCTTTTCAGACTCTGGCATTGATAATGGTTCAATATGAGATTTTTTCAAAGAGCTAAAGTGTTATGAATTTTTTCATTGTAAGAATCTATTCCGATTCTGGGATTAACGTCTTCGACACGAGTTAACAAAAAACTTGGCAAAACGGTTTTTTAATTTCTATCCTAATGAACTTCGATCTAATCAACGGTCTCAAAAGTACCAATCCGGGTCCCTGGGATCAGGTGAACATTAATTGTTCTTGCTGGCTTTTTACTGAGACTTTTGCCTCCGTGAGGGATTTCGCCAATGAAGTAGGCGGCATCATCTTTGTTTAGAGCAAATTTCTTTTTCCCGAGAGTTAATTCAAGCTTGCCCTCAAGAACGTACACGAACTCTTGCCCTTCATGTTTTGCTAACTGAAAGTCTTTCTCCTGCGTGGCCAGGGCGGTCACCATTGCCGGCTCCATAAAGGGATTTTCCATCCCTTCAGCCAAAAGTTCGAGGCGATAAGGCCCCCGATGAGACCTTGTTATTCGGCGCTTCCCTGAATAGCTAATGATGTAGCCTTTTTCCTCTTCTTGTCGAAAGAAATATCCAATGTCCACCTTTAGGATATTAGAAATCATCTGTAATGTCGGTATGGAAGGCATGACGAGACCATTTTCTATTCGCGAGAAAAACGGAGGTGAAAGGTGGGTCTGCTCAGCAAGTTGTTTCAGGCTCAGCCCCATCGATTTCCGAAGCTCTTTGAGCTTCCCTCCTATTCTTAGGGCCAAGTCGTTCTTATTACTCACAAAGGCTCCTTTCTTCTAAAGAACTCCCATGGACCGTGAGAATTTGCCTATTTCTAAAACACATTTACCAAAAGGCAACTTCATTGTCAAGACAAAACTTTACTATTTGTAAATTTCGTTTACAAATAGTCAACCTTACAGTCCGATGAGGATCTCAAAAGAGACCCTGCGAGATGTGAAGGCATGAGGGACGAGAGTTGAAGACAAGGAGGTGAAAATGAACCCACTCCCCGGGCTAAAGCCCGGGGTTTCAGGCTTGCTGACATGATCTGGCATAATTACCGACGCTGTTCCCTTATGTATCGCCGCACGACCTCTTCATCAACGTTGCCTACTGTCTCGGCAAAATACCCATCCGCCCAAAAACTATCCCCCCACAAAAACTCCTCCAGCTCCGGATACTCTTTTCTTATCACCCGACTCGTCCCCCCTTTCAACCTCTGCACCACTTCTGCCACACTATCCCTTGGCTTTGTCTGGATGATAAGATGGACGTGGTCCTCTTGGATGCTCAGCTCACTGATCCACCACCTATTGATCCGGCATCCCTCGTTCAACAACTGTTTCAGGCGGATGACCATTTTGCCTCGCAGTACGCGCCGACGATATTTCGGTATCCATACCAGGTGGTACTGCAAGCGGTGTCTCGTGTGAGACCCAGTCTCATATCTGGCCATAGCCAGATCATGTCCGAATTCGCTCCGCTTCGCCAGGTTTCACCTGGCTTCGCTTCGAAAGGATGCCATTCATCCCCAGGCTTAAAAGCCTGGGGTTTTCTGGCATAGCTTATAAAGTACTTCGCCACCTCATAATGGCTTGTTGTAAGATAGCTCGGCCAGTTGTTCTCCGCCCCGTCGA
>Ga0214473_10009278_pt1 | contig 11635 bp, 11 predicted proteins | sample RVTome_7_FD_203509 | JGI IMG/M metagenome (GOLD analysis project Ga0214473, IMG submission 203509) | Soil microbial communities from uranium-contaminated site in the Upper Colorado River Basin, Wyoming, United States - RVT98D197 | ecosystem: Environmental > Terrestrial > Soil > Contaminated >...
ATCAGTGAGAAGAGCCCTTCGATCGGCAAGCTGGATAGTTCAATAGGTTAAAGCGCGATTGTTCCTGGCGACCCCTGGGTGATGAATCTGGAGGTCTTTCTTTATCCCCTGATATCGGCGAAAGAACTCCTTTCTCAAAGATGAAAACGATTCTCAAAATACTCCTCGAGAAATGGAAGGCGTTCGCCAGAAAGCTGGCGGTGGTTCAGACCACGATCATCCTCTTCGTCCTCTACTTCGGGCTCTTCAGCATCATGGCCCTTCTCACCGCCATCGCCCGGCAGGATATTCTGGATAAGCGTCTCGTCCCGGTCAAATCATACTGGAAGAAAAGGGAATCTCTCAAGCCCTTTAAAGATCAATTCAAGCATCAGTTCTGATGAAAACAACTGTTCACCTTCAAGGCACTCATTCGAACGGGAGTATAGCGCGAGCGAAATGAATATCCTGGGCATCTCTTGTTTCTATCATGATTCGGCGGCTTGCCTCGTGAAGGACGGGGAAATCGTCGCGGCTGCGCATGAGGAGCGATTCACGAGGAATAAGCACGATCAGGATTTTCCGACTCATGCCATCGATTACTGTCTGCGCGAGGGGGGGATCACGCCCGAACAGCTCGACTACATAGGCTTCTACGACAAACCCTTCCTCAAGTTCGAACGGATCCTCTACACATACGTCGCGACATTTCCCCGCTCCTTCCCGTCCTTCATCAAGGCCGTTCCCCTCTGGCTCAAGCAGAAGCTCTGGATCCCCCATCTCATCCGCCAGCACCTCGATTACAATGGGGAGATTCTCTTCATCGAGCACCACATGTCCCATGCGGCGAGCTCATTCATGGTCTCCCCGTTCAAGGAGGCCGCCATCCTGTCGATCGACGGCGTGGGGGAATGGGCGACCGCCACCTACGGGGTCGGCCGTGGCGAAGATATCGAGATCTTCAAAGAAATCCGCTTCCCGCACTCTCTGGGTCTCCTCTACAGCGCCTTCACCTACTACCTGGGCTTCAAGGTCAACAGCGCCGAATACAAGGTCATGGGCCTGGCACCGTACGGAGAGCCCCGGTACATGAAAGAGATGGATGAGCTGATTTCGATCGCTGAGGACGGGAGCTTCAAGATCAACATGAAATATTTCGCCTATGACTACGGCTTGACGATGACCAACCATCGCTTCGACGAGCTCTTCGGCGCTCCCCCGCGCAAGCCGGACGACAAGCTCGAGCAGCGCCACAAAGACATCGCCATGAGCGTCCAGAAGGTTACCGAGGAGGTCGTCCTCAGGATGGCAAAACATCTCCATAAAGAGACCGGCATGGAAAACCTCTGTATGTCCGGCGGGGTGGCCCTCAACTGCGTCGCGAACGGGCGAGTGATCCGGGAGACCCCCTTCAAGGAACTCTTCATCCAGCCGGCTGCCGGGGACGCCGGGGGCGCCGTCGGCGTCGCCAGCTACATTTACCATCACATCCTGAAGAACCCGAGAAAGTTCGTCTGGAAGCATGCATTCCTCGGACCCGAATATTCGATGGAAGAGATTCGAAGCTACCTCGAGAAGATAGGAGCACCATATCACGAGCTGAAGAGGGAGGAACTGTTCAAGACGGTGGCTCGCCTTATCAACGAACAACACGTCATCGGCTGGTTTCAGGGCCGGATGGAGTTCGGCCCGAGGGCGCTCGGCAACCGGAGCATCATCGCCGACGCCCGGAACCCGGCGAACAAGGATACCGTCAACCTCAAGATCAAGTTCAGGGAAAGTTTTCGGCCCTTCGCCCCCACCGTCCTGGAAGAGCATTGTCCGGACTATTTCGAACTGGACCGTCCGAGCCCGTACATGCTCCTGGTCGCCCAGGTCAGGGAGGACAACCGGACGATCCCATCCGTGACCCATGTAGACGGCTCCGCGAGGATCCAGACCATCAACCGGGAAGAAAACCCCCTCTACTACGACCTGATCCATGAATTCTATCGCCTCACCGGATGCCCTGTGATCATCAACACATCGTTCAACGTGAGGGGCGAGCCGATCGTCTGCACGCCCCAGGATGCCTTCGCCTGTTTCATGCGCACGCGGATGGATTACCTGGTCATGGCCAATATCTTGCTCGACAAGAAAGAGATGGGAGAACTCGAGAAGAGACTCGATTTCTCGCACGAGTTCGAACCCGATTGATCGTCCCTGAAACCCTGGAAAATCAACACAGAGGACCGATGAGCCGATTGAAACGCTTCGTCGAAAAGTTTTCGATATTCGGGGAAATCTGGTACTTCATGAAGTACCGGAAGAAGTGGTGGCTTGGACCGATCTTCATCATCCTTCTCCTGCTGAGCCTTCTGATCATCCTGACGGAAGGATCGGCCCTGGCTCCTTTCATCTACACCATCTTCTGATTGATCCATCCTGTTTGGCCGAAGGAACACGGGGGGTGGGGGCTCCTGCTCGTTCCGCTGGCGACCGGTATCGGGATGGGTGGACGGCCTGAAATGGTCGAGTTCATCTTCATCGGAATCGTCCTCTCCGTTTATTTCGCCCGCCCTGCCCTCCTCTCGATCGTAAAATGGAAAAGCAAGAAGAGCCCTGCTCCTGTCGCAGCCAGCGGGACGATCCGATATCTCGCCCTTCTGTCGGCACTCTCCCTGGTGGGTCTGCTCGTGCTCGCATTCGGATTCGGTTACACTCTTCTCCCCCTCTTCGGCATCCTTGCATCTCTCTTTCTCGGCATCAATCTGTACCTCGTCATCCAGAAGAGGACCCGGATACTGACCACAGAGATCCTGGCGGTCGCCGGTCTAAGCCTGAGCGCCCCGTGCGGATACTATGTCGCTGTCGGCAATATCGATGAAACGGCCTATCTCGTCTATCTCCTCGATGTCCTCTTTCTGACCCATCTCGTCGTTTATGTGCGGGCCCGGATCTCGATTCCGCCATCCAGGACCACGCCGATAGGCTTATTAGAAAGGATCGGGCGGCATCGGGAGTATTACACAGTCCTCGGGCTGGTCATCGCCATCCTGTTTCTATTGACCTGGACCACGGATCTGAGGGTGGGTGAGCTGATCGCATTCCTCCCGTCGATCGCGCACTCCCTGGTACGCCTGCTCCAGGCGAAGACCATCGAGGATCCCTTCCGGCTCGGCTTCGTCCAGCTCGGTCACTGCCTGATCTTCTCGATCCTGCTCGTCGTTCTGATGCGAGACACAACCCCGTCTTGACCTCCCACGGACATTCTGCTATAATCCTGATCATGATTGCGAGATCTGCGATCCTCCTGTTTCAATCCGGCACGAACCCTATGACTTGAACCTGAGGGAGGCATCATGAGACGAACGATCGGACTGGCCACGGCCTTCATGATCAGCCTGGCTCCCCTTTCTTCTACCGCGTCAGGATCGGAAACCCGGCACCTCGTCCGGATCCACGTCACGGAAGAGGCTGATCTCTCCACTCTCCTCCCGCTCCAGCTCGATATCGCCTCCTACGAGAAAGGCTCCCATCTCGATGCCGTCCTCAGCGACAGGGAGGTGGAGAGCATCGAAGCGCTCGGATACAGGCTCACCCCTCTCATCACGGACCTGAACGCCTATTTCCAGGAGGAGATCAACCGGGACAGCGATCTTGGCGATTATCACACCTACGACGAGATGATCCTCACCCTCCAGCGCGCCGAGGCCCGGTTCCCCGATATCTGCAAATTGTATGATATCGGGGATAGCTGGGAAAAGGTGAACGGATACGCTGACCGGGATATCTGGGCCCTCAAGATCTCCGACGAGCCCTGGAACGAGGATCCGGACGAGCCCGAGATCCTCTTCGTCGGGAATCATCACGCCCGGGAGATGATCACCGTCGAAATCCCTCTCGGCATCATCCGGGAGCTGCTGATCGAGTATGGGAGGGATCCCCAGATCACGGCGATGGTCGACGACAAGGAGACTTGGGTCGTCCCGATGCTCAACCCTGACGGGCACGTCCGTGTCGAGACGGTCGATTCGTGGTGGCGGAAGAACCTGAACCGGAACGGCTCAGGGAACCCGTCCAGCTGGGGAGTGGATCTCAACCGCAATTTCGGATACATGTGGGGTTACGACAACGTGGGATCGAGCCCCTTCGTGTGGGACGAAACTTACCGCGGCGTGGCCCCATTCTCCGAGCCGGAGACCCGGGCAATCCGTGATCTGGCCGAGTCCCACGAATTCGTCATCGGTATCAGCTATCACAGCTACGGGGATCTCTTCCTCTTCCCCTGGGGATATATCGACGCCGATACGCCGGACCATCCGATCTTCGAGAGGATCTCCGAAGCCTATACCCGGTTCAACAGCTACCTGTGGGGAAACGCCAAGGACGGGATCATCTACAACACGAACGGCGACTTCGACGACTGGATGTACGGCGATCCCGGTCCTGATCGAGGAGAACCTCGAATCAGCCCTGATCCTGATCCGCGGGATCTGAAAAATAGAAAAATAGGGATCTGATTATTTGCGCTTATAGGAGATTTCCATCGACCGGTACTCTTTTCCGTCTTTACCCGGTTGGAAGAAATCCGTCACGTGCTGATCGGGGCCGATCATTCTCGTGACCATCCGCATCTTCTGGGTCTTCCCTGACATCGCGTCCACGTACTCGCCCACCCAGGTCAGGGTATTGGCCCCCGCATCCCAGCTCCCTTCGCTGACCATGATCCCGGTCCCCATGTTGTCGACCCAGGTCGATACGTAGGTCTTTTTCAGGTTGTCATAGCCCATGAATCCGATCCCCTCGAAGACATCTTCCATCATCTGGGAGCTTACCGTCTCCCTGAGGTAACGCCCGCCCAGAATCAACTCGCAGGTCGAAGTGCCCTGAGATTCCTGAGGCTCCGCTCCCGGCGCCGTCCACCAGCGGGATGTAAAGTTCCAGTTCCCCGCGAACTGGGTCAGACGCTGGTGATTCTCGTTGGGAGTCGACGCCTTCGCCCACGCCTCCATCATCGCCTTCTGCTCCGGCGACATCTCCTGTTCCTGCTGGGCGGCGGTCGGCGAAATGGACAGGATCATCGAAAGCAGGATAACCACCCCGGCCAGATTGTGACGGAACGTCATGAGGTTCCCCCCTTCTTTTTGAGTGAGATGGTTCTATGAAAAGTTGACGAGTGGGTGATAAGATAGGTCATTCGTTGACCTAACTCAAGGGATGAGACTCGAACCCTACCAGTAATCCCTCAGGTGCCGGACGGTGAGGCGCCGTTTCTGGAGGGCGTCGATCCCTTCCACGGCAGCCGAGGCGCCCGACATGGTGGTGACGTAAGGGACATCGTAGGAGAGGGCCGCCCGTCGCATGGAATAGTCGTCGTACTGGGATTTCTTCCCGAGCGGGGTCGTAATCAGGAGATGGACCGACCGATCCTTGATGTAATCAACGATGTCCGGCCTCCCTTCGTTCACTTTGAAGACCCGCTCGCATGGGACCCCGTGGACCGTCAGGAACTGGTGGGTACCCTTCGTGGCGACGATTTCGAAGCCGAGCTCGCGGAATCTCTTGGCAATGGGGAGGACTGTTTTCTTATCCCGGTCATTGACGCTGATGAAGATCTTGCCGGTTAGCGGAAGGATCATCCCCGCAGCGAGCTGGGCCTTGGCAAAGCTCAGCCCGAAGTCGAAATCGATCCCCATCACTTCCCCCGTTGACCGCATCTCGGGACCGAGGAGGGTATCAACGCCGGGTAACTTTTCGAACGGGAAGACGGACTCTTTCACCGCGACGTGACGGGGAGACGATTCGGGCGGGAGGTTCATCTCGCATAGCTTTCGGCCGATCATCACGCGGGTCCCGATCTTGGCCAGGGACACGCCTGTCGCCTTGCTGATGAACGGGACCGTCCGCGAGGCACGCGGGTTGACTTCGAGGACGTATATCCGTCCGTCCTTGAGGGCGAACTGGACATTGATCAGGCCTTTCACCCTCAGCGCCAGGGCCATGGTCCGCGTGATCGCTTTCATCTCCTTGACATGCGGGGGGGAGATCATGTAGGGGGGGAAGACGCAGGCGCTGTCCCCCGAATGGATCCCCGCCTCCTCGATGTGCTGCATGACACCGCCGATATAGACGTCCTGTCCGTCACAGACCGCGTCCACATCGGCCTCGAATGCGTCCTCGAGGAAGTGGTCGATCAGGATCGGATGGCCCATCGAGGCCTTGAGGGCCTTCTCGACCGTCTCTGCGAAAGCCTCCATGTCGTAAACGATGACCATCGCCCGGCCGCCCAGAACGTAGGAGGGCCTCACCAGGAGAGGAAATCCGATCGTCTTCGCGACCTGGATCCCCTCTTCGATCGTGCGGGCGATTCCGCGCTCCGGCTGGCCGATACCGAGGCTGTCGAGCAACCGGCCGAACCGATCCCTGTCTTCGGCGAGATCGATGTCATCCGGGTCGGTCCCGATGATCGGCACGCCCTGTCGCTTGAGGGGGATCGCGAGCTTGAGCGGTGTCTGGCCGCCGAACTGGACGATGACCCCCTCCGGGGCCTCGATCCCGACCACGTGGAGCACATCCTCCAGAGTCAAGGGCTCGAAATAGAGCCGGTCCGAGATGTCGTAGTCCGTGCTGACCGTCTCCGGGTTGCTGTTGATCATGACGGTCTCGTACCCCTCTTCCCGGAGGGCGAACGAGGCCTGAACACAGCAGTAATCGAATTCGATCCCCTGCCCGATCCGGTTCGGGCCGCCTCCCAGAATCACGACAGGCCGGCCTTTTCCATGCCGGACCTCTCCTTCTTCCTCATAGGTCGAGTAGTAGTAAGGAGTATAGGCTTCGAACTCCCCGGCACAGGTGTCGACCGCATAGAAGGCCGGAAGGATGCCGTGCGCATATCGGTAGTCCCGCACCTCGCTCTCCGTGGAGCCGGTCAAGGCTCCCAGACGGATATCCGAGTAGCCCATGCGCTTGAGTTCCCGGAGCCGCTTCTCGCCGATATCGACCAGTCGACTGCTCCGGACCTTACCTTCCATATCGACCAGCCTTCGGACCTGGCGAACGAACCAGGGATCGATGTGCGTGGCATCCACAACCTCTTGAACTGAAAGCCCTCGCTCGAGCGCCATCTTGATATAGAATATTCGATCGGCATTCGGGACCGTCAGTTTTTCTTTCAGCATTTCGTCGCCGGGCACCTCCAGGCCATCCCCATCCAGGCCGTACCGATCGATCTCGAGCGATCGAATCCCTTTCTGGAGCGACTCCAGGAATGTCCTCCCGATCGCCATGACCTCGCCGACCGACTTCATCTGGCTCGTGAGTGTCGTGTCAGCACCGGGGAACTTCTCGAAAGCCCAGCGGGGGATCTTGGTCACGACATAATCGATGGTCGGCTCGAAACAGGAGAGGGTCTTCCGGGTGATGTCGTTCGGGATCTCATCGAGAGTATAGCCGACGCTCAATTTGGCCGCGATCTTGGCGATCGGAAAACCGGTCGCCTTGGATGCGAGGGCGCTCGAACGGGAGACCCTCGGGTTCATCTCGATGACGACCATCCGGCCGTCCGACGGGTTGACGGCGAACTGGATGTTGGAGCCTCCGGTCTCCACCCCCACGGCCCGGATGACCGCGATCGCCGCGTCCCGCATCCTCTGGTATTCCTTGTCGGTCAGAGTCTGGGCCGGCGCCACCGTGATGCTGTCCCCTGTATGGATCCCCATCGGATCCAGGTTCTCGATGGAGCAGATGATCACGCAGTTGTCGTTTCGGTCGCGCATTACCTCGAGCTCGAATTCTTTCCAGCCCAGGAGGTACTCTTCCACGAGGACTTCGTGGATCGGGCTCCGGATGAGGGCGTGCTGAACGAGATTGACATACTCCTCCCGGTTGTAGGCGATCCCCCCGCCCGATCCTCCCAGCGTAAACGAAGGACGGACAATCACGGGGAGATCGATCGCCTTCAGGGCCTTCTGAGCCTCCTCGACGGAGTGGATGTATTGCCCGACCGGTACCTCGAGCCCGATTTCCCGCATGGTCTCGATGAAGAGCTGGCGGTTCTCCGCCTTCCGGATGGCCTCGAGCCGCGCGCCGATGAGTTCCACGCCGTATCGTTGGAGGAAGCCTGATTCGGCCAGTTCGACGGCGATGTTCAGGGCGGTCTGGCCGCCGAGGGTGGGCAGAAGCGCCTGAGGCCGCTCCCGGGCGATGATCATCTCCAGCACGCCGGCTGTCAGGGGCTCGATGAAGATCCGATCGGCCGTCTCCGGGTCGGTCATGATCGTGGCGGGATTGCTGTTGACCAGGATGACCTGATAACCCTCCGACTTGAGGGCCTTGCAGGCCTGGGTCCCGGCGTAGTCGAATTCGCAGGCCTGGCCGATGACGATCGGCCCGGATCCGATGACCAGAATGGAACGGAGGTCATCTCGCCGCGGCACTGCAATGCTCCATCAGAGCGAGGAATCGCCGGAAGAGATAGGAGGCATCATGGGGACCCGGGGAGGCTTCGGGATGGTACTGGACGGAGAAGACCGGCAGCTCCCGGTGGACGAGTCCCTCGACGGTCCCGTCGTTCAGGTTGATGTGGGAGACCTCGAACCCGGATCCCCCGAGCGAACCGCCATCCACCGCGTAGCCGTGGTTATGGCTGGTAATCTCGACCTTGCCGGTCTGGAGATCCTTGACCGGCTGGTTGGCACCCCGGTGGCCGAACTTGAGCTTGAAGGTCTTCCCCCCCGCGGCCAGCGCGAGGATCTGATGGCCCAGGCAGATGCCGAAGATGGGGATGCCTCGGCCCATCAGAGTATCGATGTTCTCCCGGACCCCGTCCACGCCGGCCGGATCCCCAGGGCCGTTGGAGAGAATGACCCCGTCCGGCTGCAGATCGAGCACCTCACGTGAGGGACAGGTAGCCGGCACCACCGTGAGCCGGCACCCTTGCTCGACGAGAGACCTCCAGATGTTCCACTTGGCGCCGAAATCATAGGCCACCACGTGATAGGTCCGGCGTCCCTTCTCCCTATTGTTCTGGAGAGATCCGTGCGAATCGGCGGAAAAGGGAGAGAATCGACCGGGTATCCCCTCTTCCCAGGTATAGGAGGCGGGGGTAGTCACGTCCCGTACCAGGTCCCGCCCGACGAGCCCCGGGTAGCGCCGGACTTTTTCCAGAAGGGATCCGACGTCCAAATCTTCCGTGGAAAGGACCGCCCGCATCGCCCCCTGGCTCCGGATCCTCAGGACCAGCCGGCGGGTATCGACCCCTTCCAGGGCGACGACCCCGTTCTCTTGGAGATAATCGCCCAGGGGCCGCTCCGCCCGCCAGTTGCTCGGCACGGGCGTGTATTCCCGGACGAGAAACCCGCGGACATGAGGCCTGGCCGATTCCACATCTTCCCGGTTCACCCCGATGTTCCCGATCTCAGGGTATGTCATGGCCACGATCTGCTCAGCGTAGGAGGGATCGGTCAGGATTTCCTGATATCCGGTGAGGGAGGTGTTGAAGACGATCTCTCCCAGTGCCTCGCCATTCGCCCCGAAGGGCCGCCCGCGGAACCATGTCCCGTCTTCAAGTACGATGAGGCCTTCTGTCTCCATTCATCCACCCGTTCGTATCGAAGCCGCTATCGCAGTCCATCATTCACTGCACCGGTCCGGTCAAGACCACAAGGCTCAGAAAGATTTCCGACTTACGATGGAATCGGAGGGAATATAAAAGAATACCGGGAAAAGTGAAAGCCTCTTCCGGTCCTCGCGGCCGATCGGCCTGGGTCGGCGACGATTCCCACCGCGCCTAGCCATCAACATCCAGCAGGCCGGACCCTTGCGGCTTGAGCTCACAAGCCACCTCCACGGGGCCATTCGAGTGCCGCCTTTCCCGCGCCATCGTGGGATTCCGCCCACGGCTGGCTTGGAAGGACCCACATCAGGGTAACTTCCGATTGCATTGAGAGTAAGAGACTCGCCAAGCGAAATTTCCGTGGGGAAACCCCCACGGCAAGCATACCCCCGCCTTTCCACTAAAACCCCTAACTTGTTGGGATATAAGGAAATCGTTTCACGGCCCTTGTCCGGCATGCCATTTGCCATTGAAGGAGCCCGAAGTCAGGGATCCATCGTCTCAGGAGCGATCACCTCGTCACAGAGACCGGAAATGATGAGAGGCACGTCGAACATGACAAAGCAGCCGACCATTGCCGATGAGATTCTCAGCTACCTCGCGGCCCAGCCTTCAGCGAAGGATACGTTTCAGGGAATCGCCGAATGGTGGATCCTCAAGACGAAGATCGACCAGTCGATCGAGAAGGTGGGCAGGGCTCTCCAGCATCTCGTCACGGAGGGACTGGTGATCTCTGTTCGATATCAGGCGGAGAAAGAAACCTATTATGCAGTGAATATGGAGAAGATCGGGAAGATCAAGAGGATTGTCGGTAAGTTGGAGGAAGCGAAAGGCGAGGCAGGTGACTAGAAGAAGGGTTGGGTTCGACACTGCATCGCTTCCTTCGCAGGTTGCAGATCCCGGATAGGGAGCGAAAAGGGGGTGATCCCGGAAGAAACTCTGGAACGTTTTTTGCGCTCGGGAGGAAATGAGAAAGAATCTTATTCGCCTCTAATACACAATGTTGGTTTTTTCCTTCACCAAGGAGGTTCAACGTGAAAGCACTCGTTCAGTTCTTCGGCAACGTGTTTGGCCGGGAGGAGGGTCAAACCCTTACCGAGTACGGCCTGCTCCTCTTCTTCATCGCCGTCGCCGCGATCGTGGCTGTAACGGCCCTTGGAGTGAACGTGACGGCCATTTTCCAGGATCTGGCGGACACGCTCGCCGGTCTCTGAAACACTTCAATTTCACCAGGAACGAAAGGGCGGAGAGGCTCACGGGACCGGGCTCACCATTTCCCGAGATTGGACCCTCTCCATCCTGTGAAAGGGATTCGCAATGAAAGCTCTCATTCAGTTCATCGACATCCTGTTTAGCCGGGAGGAGGGTCAGACCCTCACCGAGTACGGCTTGCTCCTCTTCTTCATTGCCGTCGCCGCGATCGCGGCTGTGACGGCCCTTGGAGTGAACGTGACGGCCATTTTCCAGGACCTTGCGGACACCCTCGGCGGTGTCTAAAAACGTCTCAGCTTACCAGGAGAAGGAGGATGGAGAGGATCCGATGATCGGGGGCCACTACATCCTCCTCCCTGGAACGCTGGATAGGCCCTGGGCAGTGTGATCGAGCGACGGAAGAGATGAACGGACAAAGTTTTCAATCCCTGATCCATACTTTCACCACATGCGTGGTGATGATCGCCGCACTCTGTGATCTGAAGAGTCGGCGCATTCCCAACGTTCTCACGGTCCCGGCGATCGTTATGGGTCTTTCCGCACACACCATACATTCCGGCTGGTCAGGCCTTGCCTTCTCGCTATGGGGACTGATGCTGGGTGGCGGGCTGTTCCTCCTCTTTCATCTCATCGGCGCTATGGGGGCAGGGGACGTCAAACTGATGGGCGGGATCGGCGCCCTGCTGGGACTCGCTCCCATGGTTCCCGTTCTCATTCTCACCGGGATCATCGGCGGTTTCATGGCCATGGGAAAGATTGCCATCTGGTACGCCAGACGGTACGCGGCGAGAAGGGCGGCCCTGAAAACCGGCACGCTCGCTGAGCACATCGGAGACGAGATCTCCGGGT
>Ga0214473_10009279_pt1 | contig 11634 bp, 11 predicted proteins | sample RVTome_7_FD_203509 | JGI IMG/M metagenome (GOLD analysis project Ga0214473, IMG submission 203509) | Soil microbial communities from uranium-contaminated site in the Upper Colorado River Basin, Wyoming, United States - RVT98D197 | ecosystem: Environmental > Terrestrial > Soil > Contaminated >...
GGCAGATCGGCGATCCGATGGTGCGCAACATGGGCACGATCGGCGGCAGCCTCGCCCACGCCGATCCGGCCGCCGACTATCCGGCCGCGATCATCGCGCTCGGCGCCGACATGGTGGCCGAGGGGCCGAAGGGCCGGCGCACGATCAAGGCCGACGACTTCTTCAAGGGGCTGCTCACCACCGCGCTCTCGGCCGACGAGATCCTGGTCGAGGTGCGCGTGCCGGCTCTGGCCGCCAAGACCGGGGCCGCGTACATGAAGTTCCCGCACCCGGCCTCCCGCTTCGCGGTGGTCGGCGTCGCGGCCGTGCTGAGCGTGGACGGCGGCAAGGTGGGCAAGGCCAGCGTGGGCTTGACCGGCGCCGGCACGAAGGCGACCCGCGCCAAGGGCGTGGAGGCGGCGATCACCGGCAAGGCGGCCGACGCGGCGTCCATCCAGGCGGCGGCCGAGAAGGCGGCCGATGGCGTGGACGTGCAGGCGGACCTGCAGGGCTCGGTGGAGTACAAGAGCCATCTGCTCCGGGTGTTCGCCAAGCGGGCGATGGAGGCGGCCGCCGCGGCCGTGAAGTAGTCTCACCGGAAGTGAGTCCACGGAGCGCCGACGAGCCCCGCGGGATGTTCCCCGCGGGGTTTCTTTTTTGGAGCCGCCCCTGATCGCGGCGGTGGTGCTGGCCGCGGGGCTGTCGCGCCGGATGGGACAGGCCAAGCTGCTGCTGCCGGTGGGCGGGCGAGCCATCGTCCGCCACGCGGTGGAGGCCATGCGGGCGGGCGGCGTCGACGGAGTCTGGGTCGTGACCGGCCCGGACGTCCTACCGATGGAAGCGGCGCTGGCCGGCCTCGACGTGCAGATCGTCGTGAACCCGGCGCCCGAGGAGGGACAGGCCGGCTCGGTGCGCGCCGGCATCGCCGCGCTGCCCGCGGGGGTGGACGCGGCCCTGATCGCCCTGGGCGATCAGCCCGCGCTGGCGCCCGCGATCATCCCGGCCCTGCTGGCGGCCCGGCGCACCAGCGCCAAGCCGATCGTCGCGCCCCGCTACCGGGACGGGCAGGGCAATCCGGTGCTCTTCAAGCGCGAGGTCTTCCCCGAACTGCTGCGCCTGACGGGCGACCAGGGCGCGCGGCCCATCATCCAAAGAGACCCGACGCGGGTCGAGTGGGTGGAGCTGGACCTTCCGATGCCGCCGGACGTGGACACGCCCGGGGACTATGAGAAGATCCGGGCGACGCTCCGAGCCGGCAACTATCCAGAGTAGCGGGCCAGAGTAGCGGGCCAGAGCAGCGATCACGCGGTGTAGACTGAGAGGGCCATGAGAGCCGAGATCGAGAAGATCCAGCAGATGATGGAAGCGGCCGACTACGTCACCGATCCCGCCATCGCGACGTCCGTCCATCTGGCCATGACGCTCAAGAAGCCCCTCCTGATCGAGGGACACGCGGGCGTCGGCAAGACGGAAATCGCCAAGGTGATGGCGAGGATGCTCCCCGCGAGCCTCATCCGGCTCCAGTGCTACGAGGGGCTCGACGCGGCCCAGGCCCTCTACGAGTGGAACTACCCGAAGCAGCTCCTGCACATCAAGCTCGAGGAGGCCACGACCCATACTCTCCGAGAGAAAGAGGCCACGATCTTCTCGGAGCCCTTCCTGATCCGGCGCCCGCTGCTGCAGGCAATCGGCCAGGACGGCCGGCCGCCGGTGCTGCTGATCGACGAGGTCGATCGCGCGGATGAGGAATTCGAGGCCTTCCTGCTCGAAGTGCTCTCGGAGTTCCAGGTGACGATCCCCGAGATCGGCACCATCAAGGCCACGCACCCGCCCTACGTGATCCTCACGTCGAACCGCGTGCGCGAGCTCTCCGACGCGCTCCGCCGGCGCTGCCTCTACCTGTGGATCGACTTCCCGGGCTTCGACAAGGAAGTGCGGATCGTGATGCGGAAAGTCCCCGGGGTGAACGAGGCGCTCGCCCGCCAGATCTCGCGCTTCATGGAGAGCCTGCGGACGATCCGGCTCGCCAAGGTGCCGGGGGTGGCGGAGACACTCGACTGGGCGCAGGCGCTCGCTTCGCTGCACGCCGATCACCTCGACGAGGAGCTGGTGCTGGAGACGCTCGGCTGCGTGCTCAAGGACGCCGACGACATGAAGCGCTTCAAGCGCGAGCTGACCGCGAGCGGGCTCAAGCGCTTCGTGGCCCCAGTGGATAGCCATGGGGGGTAGCATGGCGGCCCCGCGCGACCTCACCACCGCCGTCCTCCGCTTCGGGCAGATGCTGCGGGCGGCCGGGCTGCCGCTCACCATCACCGAGCTGATGGACGGGGTGCGCGCGCTGGAGGCCGTGGATCTGCTGGACCGCCAGGACGTCTACCTCGCCCTGCGCACGACCCTGGTCGCGCGCCACGAGGAGTTCCCCGCCTTCGACCGCTGCTTCGACGCCTTCTGGCGCTTCCAGGCCGAGGAGGGGCAGGGGCTCGAGGGCCTGACGACGCCAACCGAGCCCGCCATCCCGGAGGAGCACGCCGGCAACACGGCCGAGTCGGCTCCCAAGAAGGTGTCGGTCGCGCTCGAGGGCTGGGAGGAGCAGGGGGACGACGACGGAGAGCCGCTGGAAGTGCCGGGGGTGAGCGACAAAGAAATCCTCATGGATCAAGACTTTTCGCAGTTTCCGGTTGAGGATCTGGACGAGGTCTCGCGGCTGACCATCCTGATCGCCAAGCGCCTCGCCCGGCGCATCAGCCGGCGCAAGCGCCCGACCAGACGAGGCGGCGTCATCGACATGCGCCGCAGCATCCGGGCGAACCTCATGAAGGGAGAGATCATCGAGCTGCGGAGACGAGAGCGGCGCAGGCGCAAGGTCCGGCTGGTGCTGCTCTGCGACGTCTCGGGCTCCATGGATCTCTACAGCCGGTTCCTTCTCCAGTTCCTCTACGCGCTCCAGAACGTCTTCGGGCGGGTGGAGACCTTCACCTTCTCGACGCGCCTGACGCGGGTGACGGAGCATCTCAAGGGCACCTCCTACCGCCAGGCCCTCGCGCGGCTCGGCGAGGTGCGGGACTTCTCGGGGGGCACGCGGATCGGGGAATCGCTGCAGGAGTTCAATGCCCGGTGGGGCAACCTGGTGAACCGGCACACCATCGTGCTGATGCTCTCGGACGGCTGGGACACCGGCGAGCCCGAGGTGCTGGCGAACGAGCTGCTCGCGATCAAGCGCAAGGCGGGACGGCTGATCTGGCTCAACCCGCTGCTGGGCAACCCGTCGTACGAGCCCCTGACCCGGGGCATGGCGGCGGCGCTGCCCCTGGTGGACCACTTCGCGGCGGCGCACAACCTCGCGAGCCTTCGGGACCTCGCCGGGCATCTCAACTTGAGGTAAGGCATGAGCGAGCTCTCCGATCATCTCGACCAGCTGAAGCAGAACGAGTCCAAGGTGGCGGTGGCCACCCTCGTCAACACTCGCGGCACCACGCCCCGCAAGGAAGGGGCGAAGATGCTGGTGGGCGAGGGCGGGCGCATCCTCGGCTCGGTGACCATCGGCGGCTGCGTGGACGCGCAGGTCATCGAGGAGTCGGCCGACGTGCTCGACAAGAACGCGCCGCGCCTCCTCGAGCTGAACCTGGGCGACGAGGAGGCGTGGGAGATCGGGCTCACCTGCGGGGGGACCATCGAGGTCTTCGTGGAGCCGGTGACGCTCGGCAAGACGGACGAGGCAACGCTGGTCTTCGACGAGAAGGCGCGCGCCCACGCGGAGGCGGGCGGGCGGGCCGCCATCGTGACGCGACTCGATCCGCCCCACAACGGGGCCAAGCTCCTGCTGCTCGATCGGGGCGAGCGGGAGGGCACGCTCGGGGACGCCTTCCTCGACCAGCGCTTCGAGGCCGAGGCGCGCCTGGCTCTCGCCGGCGGCAAGTCGCGGACGCTGTTCCTGGAGAACGTGCGCGCCTTCGCGGAGGTCTTCGCGCCGCCCTCCACCCTGCTCGTGGTGGGCGCCAGCCACGTCGCGATGCCCCTCACCGCGATGGCCAAGCAGCTCGGTTTCCGCACCATCGTGGTCGACGGCCGCCCCCGCTTCGCGACGAAGGAGCGCTTCCCGGACGTGGACGATCTGCGCATCGGGGTGCCCTCCGAGATCGTGCAGCAGGTGCCGCTGATCCCGACCACCGCGCTCGTCCTGGTGGCCCACGACTACAAGTACGATCTGCCGGTGCTGCGGCACGCGCTGACCACGCCGGTGGGCTACATCGGCCTGCTCGGGAGCACGCGTCGCGGCGCCGCGATCCTGAACCTGCTGCGCGAGGACGGGGTGAGCGAGGAGGCCCTCCAGCGCGTGCGCGTGCCCATCGGTCTCGACCTGGGCGCGCAGTCGGCGCCCGAGATCGCGCTGAGCATCCTGGCCGAAGCGCTGGCCACGCACCGCAACGCCACCGGCATGCCCATCTCCGAGAAAGTCCGCAAGGGGCTGAAGTGAGAAGCACTACCGGTATGGACAGTGTGGTGGGGGGGCTTGGGGGAGGAGCGGCGCCGCTCCCCCCCAAATCAGAACAATGCAGTACCGCAAACCCATGACAGCAAGCCCATGAAAGCCATCGCCATCCGCAAAAGCACCGCCACCACCGCGGGAGCCCTCGAGGGCCGCATCGCCTGCCACGACGTGCGCGACGAGGCGGGCAAGGTGGCCATCGCCAAGGGCCAGGTGCTCGACGCCGCGGCCGCCGCGCGGCTGCTCGCCCTGCCGTGGCCGGAGGTGCATCTGCTGGAAGTGGACCCGAGCGACGTGCACGAGGAGCCGGCCGGCTCCCGCCTCGCCACCGCGGCCTGCGGCGCCAACGTGGAGGTGAAGGGCTACACCGGCGGGCAGTGGACCCTGGCCGGCCAGCGGCGGGGCCTGGTGCGGGTGAACGCGGCCGCGCTCGCGGCGGTGAACGGGCTCGAGGGCATGTCGGTCTTCACGCTCTATGACCTGCAGCCGGTGGAAGCCGGCGAGGCGGTGGCCAAGGCCAAGATCACCCCGCTGGCCATCCCCGAGCAGCTCGTGAAAGAGGCGGAGACGCGCGCGTGGAGCGCGGGCGGTCTGGTCGCGGTGAAGCCCTTCGTGCCCCGGGTACTGGGGGCGCTGAGCCGCGAGAGCCTCGCCCCACCCCAGCGCCAGCGCTTCGAGTCCTCGCTCACCGAGAAGGTGGACTGGTTCGGCTCGCGACTCCTCCCGGTGCGCTACGCGGCCGGCGATGCCGCGGCCATGGCCGCGGAGATGGAGGGGCTGCTGGCCGCGGGCGCCGACATCCTGATCGCCGCGGGCGCGGGCTCGCTCGATCCGCTGGATCCGGTCTTCGCCGGCCTCGAGCGGCTGGGCGGGCGCATGATCCGCCACGGCGCCCCCGCCCATCCGGGCAGCCTGCTCTGGATCGCCGAGGTGCGCGGGCATGCCGTGCTCGGCATGCCGGCCTGCGGCATGTTCTCACAGGCCACGACCTTCGACCTGACCCTGCCGCGCATCCTGGCCGGCGAGCCGGCGGGCGCCACCGAGATCGCGGCCCTGGGCCACGGCGGGCTCCTGTCGCGAGACAGCGCCTACCGCTTCCCGCCCTACCGCAAGAGCGCCGCGCGCGGCGAGCTGTCGGAGTGACATGGCCCTCTATAGCAACGTCATCCGGGACCGCTTCCGGCGGCCCCGCTTCCGCGGCGCGCTCGAGCAGCCGGACGTGGCGGGCGAGGACGTGAACCCCCTCTGCGGCGACCGGGTGCGCATCCAGGGCCGGCTCCAGGACGGCCGGCTGGCCGAGGCGCGCTGGAGCGGCGACTGCTGCGCCATCTCGGCGGCCTCCGCCGACCTGCTGCTCGAGATGATGCAGGGCCAGCCGGCGAGCCTCGCCCGCGAGCTCACGACGGCGAGCCTGCTGGAGCGCCTGGACGCCGACATCCGCCCGTCGCGGATGAAGTGCGTGGCCCTCCCGCTCTCGGTGCTGCAGGGCGCGCTCGACGGGAGGGAGGCGACGCGATGAGCATGGGTGACAAGTGCCGGGCCGATTTCCCGATCCTCAGGCGGATCGTGAACGGCCACCCGCTCGTCTATCTCGACTCGGCCGCCTCCAGCCAGAAGCCGGCCGCGGTGATCGAGGCCGTCCAGCGCTACTACCAGACGAGCCACGCCAACGTGCACCGCTCGATCCACACCCTGGGCGAGGAGGCGACCGATCTCTACGAGGGCGCGCGCGATGCGGTGCGGGCCTTCATCGGCGCGGCCAGCCGCGAGGAGATCATCTTCAACCGCGGGACGACGGAGGGGATCAATCTCGTCGCGCAGGCGGTCGGGCGCACGCTCGCGCCCGGCGACGAGATCATCGTCACCGAGATGGAGCACCACTCCAACCTGATCCCGTGGCAGATGGCCTGCCGCGACCACGGCGCGGTGATCCGCGCGATCCCGGTGATCGGCGAGGGCTATCTCGATCTCGACGCCTTCGGGCGCCTCCTCTCGCTGCGCACGAAGGTGGTCGCGCTGACCCACGTCTCGAACGTGCTCGGCACCATCAACCCGGTGGCGCAGGTCGCGGAGCAGGCGCACCGGGTGGGTGCGCTCGTCCTGGTGGACGCCGCGCAGTCGGTGCCGCACCTCCCGGTCGACGTCGTCGCGCTCGGCGCGGATTTCGTCGCCTTCTCCGGCCACAAGATGCTCGGCCCCACCGGCATCGGGGTGCTCTACGGACGGCGGGCGGTGCTGGAGCGGCTCGAGCCCGCCTGGGGCGGGGGCGAGATGATCAAGGAGGTCTGGATCGACCACGCCCAGTGGAACGACCTGCCGTGGCGCTTCGAGCCGGGCACGCCGCCGATCGCGGGGGCGGTCGGCCTGCACGCGGCCGTCGAGTACCTGGGCAAGCTCGGGATGAGCCAGGTGGCCGCCCACGAGCAGGCGTTGACCGCGGCCGCGCTGGAGGCGCTCGCGCCCATTCCCGGCGTGACGCTCTACGGCCCGCGCAACCCGGAGATGAAGGGCGCGGTGGTCGCGTTCAACGTGCAGGGGCTCCATCCGCACGACGGCGCCGCGCTCCTGGATCAGCACGGGATCGCGGTCCGGGCGGGGCACCACTGCGCGCAGCCGCTCATGAAGCGGCTCGGCATCGTCGGTACGCTGCGGGCGAGCTTCTCCGTCTACAACACCGCCGAGGACGTGCAGCGCCTCGCGGAAGCGGTGGCCGCGCTGCGCGGCGAGCTCTAGCCGGCCGCGGGCCGGGAGGGGCCGTGACCGAGCACCCCAAGCCCCGCGACGGCTTCGCGTCGCCCCGCTTTGCCCAGCCGGCCACCTTCATGCGGCTGCCCCACGTCGAGTCGCCCACCGGCCTCGACGTCGCCCTCTGCGGCATCCCGTTCGACGGCGGCTGCTCCTACCGCTCGGGGGCCCGCTTCGGCCCGCGTCACGTGCGCGAGCAGTCCTCGCTCATCCGGCCGTGGAACTCGGCCCTGCGGGTGCACCCCTTCGACCGCCTCCGGGTCGCCGACTGCGGCGACGTGGACGCGGTGCCGGTCTCCATCGAGGCGACGTTCGCGGCCATCGAGCACACCCTGGCTCCGGTGGTGGAGGCGCGCGCGATCCCGCTCTGCGTGGGCGGCGACCACACCGTGACCCTGGCCGTGCTGCGCGCCCTCGCGAAGCGCCACGGCCGGCTGGGTCTCGTGCACTTCGACGCGCACCCCGACACGTGGGACCGCTACTTCGGCCTGCCCTACTACCACGGCAGCACCTTCCGCCGGGCGGTGGAGGAGGGGCTGATCGACGGCGCGCGGTCGATCCAGGTGGGCATCCGCGGGCCGCTCTACGGCCCCGAGGACTTCGACTTCCACCGGGAGCACGGCTTCGAGGTCATCCGCATCGAGGACGTGAAGGAGCGCGGCGTGGCCTCCGTGGTCGATCGGCTCCGCCGGCTCGCGGGCGGGCCCGTCTACTGCTCCTTCGACGTGGACGCGGCGGATCCGGCTTACGCCCCGGGGACCGGCACTCCGGAGGCGGGCGGGCTCACCTCCTACGAAGCCCTGGGCCTCGTGCGCGGGCTGCGCGGTCTCGAGCTGGCGGGGGCCGACATCGTGGAAGTCTCGCCGCCCTACGACGGGCCCGGCGCCATCACCGGCGTGCTGGCCGCGAACCTGCTCTTCGAGCTGCTCTCGGTGGTGGCGCTCGGCCGCGGCTAGCCGCGCCCCGCAGCGCGGCGGGCCGCGTGCTAAGATGACGCCGTGAGATCGGCCATGCGTCGGCCTCTCCTCGCCATCGTCGCCGTCCTGGCGGGTTTCGCTGCGCTGCTGTCGACCGCCGGCTCGGCCAGAGCAGCGAAACCGGTGGCCTCCATCGAGATGGACAGCGCCATCACCCCCGTCACCGTGCGCCTGCTGACGATGGCGCTCGAGCGCGCCCAGAGCGAGGGCGCGCAGGCCCTGCTCGTCCAGCTCAACACGCCGGGCGGGCTCGAGCGCTCGATGCGCTCGATGGTGCAGACGATCCTCGGCTCGCCCATCCCGGTCATCGTGTACGTGGCGCCCACGGGCGCGCGCGCGGCCTCGGCCGGCGTCTTCATCACCATGGCCGCCCACGTGGCCGCGATGGCGCCCGCCACCAATATCGGGGCCGCGCATCCGGTGGCGGTGGGCGGCTCCATGGACAAGGAGATGAGCAAGAAGGTCGAGAACGACGCGGCCGCCTTCGCGCGCTCCATCGCCACCGAGCGCGGGCGCAACGCGGAGTGGGCCGAGAAGGCGGTGCGCTCCTCGGTCTCGGCGACGGAGCGCGAGGCGGTCAAGCTCAGGGTGGTGGACCTGGTGGCCGAGAGCGTGCCGGATCTCCTCGCCCGGATCGACGGGCGGGTCCTGAAGACCCCGAAGGGACCGGTCACCCTCGCCACCAAGGATGCGCCGGTCAAGATCATCGAGGTGCGCTTCCGCGACCGGTTCCTCGCCCTCATCTCGGACCCGAGCATCGCCTACCTCCTCATGATGGCGGGCATGCTCGGCATCTTCTTCGAGCTCTCCAACCCGGGCTCGATCCTGCCCGGGGTCATCGGCGGTATCAGCCTGATCCTCGCCTTCTTCGCCTTCCAGAGCCTGCCGGTCAACTGGGCCGGCCTGCTCCTGATCCTCTTCGGCGTCGTGCTGCTGATCGCCGAGATCAAGGTGGTGAGTCACGGGGTCCTCGCGATCGGCGGCGTCATCGCCATGCTGCTCGGCTCGCTCATGCTCTACGACGTGCCCGAGGCCGGAGGCATCCGGCTCTCGTGGTTCGTGATCATCCCCACGGTGGGCACGACGGCGGGGATGGTCTTCTTCGCGGTGACCATGGGCGTTCGCGCGCTCTACCGGCCCTCGGTGACCGGATCCTCCGCGATGGTCGGGCGCATCGGCGTGACCCGGACGGCATTCGGCCCCGAGGGCCAGGTGCTCATCGACGGCGAGCTGTGGCGGGCGGTGAGCCCGGATGGACGGATCGAGGCCGGGGAGACCGTCCAGGTCACGGCCATCGACGGCCTCACGCTCAAGGTAACCCGGTCGGCGCAGCGCCCCTAAGGACTCTCAGGAGGCGGCCCCATGGAAGGCTTGCAGCTTCTCTTCGGCATCATCCCGGTGGTGGTGATCCTGCTCTACATCTTCTTCTCCTCCTTCCGTATCCTGCGCGAGTACGAGCGGGGCGTGATCTTCCGCTTCGGCCGGCGGACCAACGCGATCTTCAATCCGGGCGGCGACGGTACCGGCCCGGGGCTCGTGCTGCTGATCCCGTTCATCGACAAGATGGTCAAGGTGAGCCTGCGCACGATCACCATGGACGTGCCGCCCCAGGACGTGATCACGCGCGACAACGTGTCGATGAAGGTGAACGCGGTCATCTTCTTCCGGGTGCTGGACGCGGCCAAGGCGGTCATCAGCGTCGAGGACTATCTCTACGCGACCTCCCAGATGGCGCAGACCACGCTCCGGAGCGTGCTCGGGCAGCAGCAGATGGACGATCTCCTGGCGAGCCGGGAGAAGATCAACGAGGAGCTGACGCGGATCATCGACCAGCACACCAGTCCCTGGGGCGTGAAGGTGGCGGCGGTGGAGGTGAAGAACGTGGACCTGCCCCAGGACATGCAGCGGGCCATGTCCAAGCAGGCCGAGGCCGAGCGCGAGCGACGCGCCAAGGTCATCAACGCCGAGGGCGAGTTCCAGGCCGCGGCCAAGCTGGGCGAGGCGGCCGAGGTCCTCATGCGCTTCCCGATCGCGGTACAGCTCCGGTATCTGCAGACCATGCGGGAGGTCGCCTCGGAGCGGAACACCACGACCTTCTTCCCCCTGCCGCTCGATCTCTTCACCCCGCTCTTGCGGGCTTTCGGCGACCCGCAGCCCCCCAAGAGCTGAGCCGGCTTGTCGGGTGGTGGCCGGCCGAGTACAATGAACCGGTCTGACGGGGGGTTAGCTCAGTTGGGAGAGCGCGGCGTTCGCAACGCCGAGGTCGAGGGTTCGAATCCCTTACCCTCCACCATTGACTTGTAACGCGGTGAAGTTCTTACCGTTTCAGCCCTTCCTCGACGCGGTGCTACAGCAACCTGCTACCGCGTTCGAGGGAGGGTTCCGACTCCGATGCGGCGGTAGGCGTCGTCACGCTGCTTCGCCTTTCGCTGCTCCTCACTCAGGCCCGGCTTGCCGACCCCGGTCTCCCCGATCCAGACGGCCGCATCGCGGTAGCGCGCGGGCACGTCCAGCTTGTACTGGGTGACCTTGCTGACGCCCTTGTCGTCCGTGTAGCGGTACTGCGCGTCCACGTGCCCGGCGACGAGCAGGATGCCCGCGCCGAGTCCTGCCGCAACCACGAATCGTTTCGTCATGCTTCCATTGTCGCGCCGAAGGCATTATCCGAGGCAGCCGACTTTCCCCCGTCTCTCACCCCGCCCCGCGGGCCAGGCCGAGCGCCGACTCCCACGCCTGCTGGGTGGCGATCTCCTGCGTCCACGGGCGCATCAGCGCGCCGGCCCGCGCGTCGCGCGCATAGCGCTCGAGCGGATAGCGCTTGAGCAGGCCCCGTCCGCCGCAGACGCGGATCGCCTCCTGGGTCACGGTGACCGTCGAGCGCTGCACGGTGACATGGGCGGCCCGCGCGCGCTGCACCGCGTCCGGCGGAGCGTCCACCCGCGCCTCCGAGATGGCCCGATAGTAGAGCGCGCGTGTGGCCTCCAGCGTGAAGAGCATCTCGGCCACCGCGTGGCCCTTCACGGCGGCCTCGGTGTGGAGGCCCGGCGAGCCCGCCATCTGCCCGGTCAGGTAGGCGAGCGCGCCGTCGTAGGCCGCCTGCATGAGGCCCAGGAAGGTCGCGCAGAAGGTCAGGGGCGAGAGCTGGGGGAAGGCGTTGTACATGGCGCCGAACAGGCCCGGCGGCAGCACCTCGCCGTCATCGGGGACGAACACGTCCTGGAGCAGCATGTCACGGCTGACCGTGCCGCGCATTCCCATCGGGTCCCAATCGCCGGGGAACGATACGCCCGGCGCGTCCTTCGAGACCTGAAGGTAGAGGGTGCGCTCGATCCAGGGCTCGTCGCCCAGGCGGATGGCGGGCGTCGCGAAGTAGGGCGCGCAGCCGGCGAGGGACACGAAGAACTTCCGCCCGTTGACCACGTAGCCCCCGTCCACCTTTCGCGCGGT
>Ga0214473_10009280_pt1 | contig 11634 bp, 9 predicted proteins | sample RVTome_7_FD_203509 | JGI IMG/M metagenome (GOLD analysis project Ga0214473, IMG submission 203509) | Soil microbial communities from uranium-contaminated site in the Upper Colorado River Basin, Wyoming, United States - RVT98D197 | ecosystem: Environmental > Terrestrial > Soil > Contaminated >...
CTGAATGCCTGCCGCATTTCGGCGGTGTATTCACCTTCCTGCATGGGCGTCATGATAAAGCCTGGGCAGACAGTATTCACGCGAATCGTCGGTGCCAGTTCAAGCGCCATCGAGCGCGTCAGCTCGATCACGCCTGCCTTGGTCGCATTGTAGTCAGCATAATGGTGATAACCCATCAGGCCGTTTGTCGAGCCCATATTGATGATCACCCCACCCTCCCCGGCCAGCATCCGCCGCGCGGCCTGTTGTGCGACCAAGAACACGCCGGTGAGGTTGACATCCATTACGCTGCGCCACTCCTGCAACGTTATGTCTATGAAAGCATGCCGGATACTGATGCCGGCGTTGTTGATGAGCACATCTAGACCATTCGCCAGGTCATCCAACTCGTTGAACCCACGCTCGACTGATCTAGAATCAGAAACATCCGCGACGATGTATCCATCCAAAGCGGGCAATTCCTGCTTGAGGCGCTGACATCCGGCTTGATTGCGGTCGAGGACATAGACGCGCGCGCCTTCTTCAAGAAAGCGTTTGGCCGTTGCAGAGCCTATCCCACCTGCTCCACCCGTAATGAGGACTCGTTTGCCCTTCAATCCTCGCACGCGTATCTCCTCTCAGGATGCGACTCGATACACTGTCCGTTCCGCAAACCCAGTGATGACCGTGAAGTAACCTGCGAGCATGGCATCTACATCGGGGCTGCCTGTGTCCACCAGCAAGGGTTGAGCGCGCAGGGCGTTCAACTTGTCGGATGTGCTGACAACGATTATGTTCTCGCGTCCGACTCTGCGGATCACTTCTGGACCGATCTGCTGATTGCCGCGGCCGAACAGGAATCCTTGGCCGCCTATCGGGGTGACGACAATCTTCGCAGGTGCGGTCTCAATCATCGTCAACAACTGCGACTGATTGACATCTTGTGCGACAAGATTCCCATCGCAGACAACGTCTACACCAACCAGGGTCTTAGGAACATCCATTTGTCGTGCAATGGCGCGCGTCGTTGTCCCTGGACCCAGGATATACAACACACCGGGTTGCATGGCTTCGACCACGGCCGCGCCGATAGCTGCCGTTTGAAGTGCTTCGGATGCGGGGCTGGGAGCCTTTTGATTCTGAAGCAACAATGCACGATAAGGCACGCTCAGATAGCCATATAAACGTGTACTGACATTGCCTGCACGATACGCGTCCTCATCGAGGTCAACCACCTCGGCCTCGCGTAGACGGGCCCGGCCTTCCAAGAACATCTCCGCCAATTCTCCCGCGTGCCTGGGATTGGTGGCATACACGGCAGAATGGATTTTCACGCCTGCCGGAATGCCGAGACACGGAAACTGCGGCCTGACGGCGCGCCAGATGTCGCGGGCCGTACCATCGCCGCCAGCGAAAAGAAGCAGGTCCACGCCGAGGGCGGACATCTGGCGAGCGGCGCGTGATGTATCTTCGGCAGTTGTCGCGCCAGCGCGAATTTCGCCGATCACGGTTGGCGTGAAGCCCGCATCTCTCGCAGAGGTCTCGCCCATTTCAAGAGGAAACGTGAGCAGCTCCATCGCGTGGCCCATCGATGATAACGGAAGCAAGCTCGAGGTGCCGCGTTGAAGGGCTTCGGGCACCGCGCCGAGCTCAAGCGCAAGGCGGAGTGTTTCCGCACCGTCACTGCCCTTCAGTCCGACACGTCCGCCAATGCCGGCGATGGGGTTTACGATGAGTCCGATACGTTTCACGTGTCTCTGAGAACCTTGCGGCGATAGGCGCGCCAGGTTACGGCCCATGCATCCGGATCATCAAACGATTCCTGGTCAGTCTTGTGGACGGTGCTGTTGTGCGGAGCGCTGTGGACCGTCTCGGGGTCGGCGTATGCCTCTTCGGCAATGTGCTTGAGAATGGCGACATATTCGTCCAAGTCCTCTTTGGAGTAGGACTCGGTTGGTTCAAGAGTCATGGGTTCGGGCACAACGAATGGATGGTGACTCGTCCAGTAATGGGTGCCAAAGTCGGCGGCGCGAAAGCCGATTTCTTCCGTATGCACACCCGTATCGTTGGCAAGTCGTTCCCACGAGTACCGCACCTGTTCGATGCGGCGCTTGCCTTTGGCATAAGGCGCGCTCACACCGCGAATCTCCAAGACTCTGGTGAGCAAGTAGTTGTTGTTCAGTACCGCGGTCTCAGCGACCTCGCGCAGACCATCCGCCCCGAGGCTCATCACCCAGGCATAGGCCCTGAGCAGATTCTGCGCCACACCATACCCCGGGCGGATCTTGCCAATGCTCTGTGGCCGATTGAAGTCGAGATAATAGGATGCCCCGTCGAACTCAACAGTTGGGGTTGGCAGAAAGGGCACGATCTCACCGGTGACACCGCACGCTCCCGCCCCCGGGCCACCACACCCATGTGGTGTGGAGAACGTCTTATGCAGATTGAAGTGGCAGACATCGAAGCCCGCGTCGCGTGCCCGGGTTATGCCGAGGATACCATTGGCATTGGCCTGATCATAGGAACACAGGCCGCCGGCTTCGTGAACGATGCGCACAAACTCTTCGATACGCGGATTGAAGATACCTGTATCTTCCGGGTTGGTGATAAGTAAGGCGGCTGTGCGCTCGGAGACAGCAGATGCGAGAGCGTCGACGTCAGGATAACCATCTGCGTTGGGATAGAGTGTGATGACTTTGTACCCCGCCACCTTTGCGGCCGCAGCATTCGATGGATGCGAGAAAATGGTCGTAATGACTTCGTCCCGGTATTGGCCATCGCCATGCGCCTCATGATACGCGCGGATCATCGAAATGTTGCAGTAAATGGCCGAAGAGCCAGCCCCGGGTTGGAGGGTGACGCGCTCCATGCCTGAGATTTCTTTCAGGATTCCCTCGAGCCGGCACATCACTTCAAGGATTCCTTGCACCGATGAAACAGGTTGAAGCGGATGCAGTTCGCTCAACTTGGGAGATCGCGCCAATTGATCATTTACCTTCGGGCTGTATTTCATCGTGCAGGTTCCCTGGCCGATGTCGATGTTCAAGTCCACACCCAGATTCTCCTGCGACATCCGGGCATAATGTCGAAGGACGTGCAATTGCGACAGCTCTGGCAAGGCAGGCGCGGATTTACGCCGCAAGCCCTCGGGCAAGTCACCCGCCGGGTCACCCACGGCTTCAATGATTGCGGACTCAGGTTCGGGCGGCAAGACACCCCGCTGGCCCGCAACACTTAGCTCGAATATGACAGGCTCATCCCAGCGCGCCTGATGAAAACGCCGCAGGGTAGGTTTCTTTGCGACGGGCCTGGGTGGGCGTTGCTTCCCTGTCACTCCGGGCTTCATGCCAGCACCTCCTGAATTGCGGAAACGAGCCTGCCAATATCGGCTTGCGTGTGGGTTTCGGTTACACAATACAGCCCACATTGGCCCAACGCCGGGAATTCGCGACTTAGGTCGCTGCCTCCAAAGATGCCGCGTTCGTGCAGCGCCCGATTGATTTCTGTCACTGTCTTGCTTGTCCTATTGAAGTCCACAACGAACTCTTTGAAATGCGGTGTATTCGCAAACGGCACGCGCACATCTGGGAGGCCGGCAAGTCTCTGCATGGCGTAGCGCGTGCGTTGCATGATGCCACGGCCAATCTCGACCATACCCTGGGGTCCCATCAGCGCGAGATACACACCCGCCGTGATCCCCCATAAGGCCGCGGCCGTGCCCACCCATTCCTTGCCTTCTTCTCTTACAGCAAACGAAGTGCGCTCATAGGCTACATCGCCAAAACCGTACTCGCCTTCGACGCTCGTCGTCGCCACGCCAAACAAGCGTGAGGGAAACTGGGCGACGAACGCTTCTTCGTCGCGGGTTGCGATGAAGCCCGCATGGCCACCGCCATAGTTCATGTGGATGCCAAGCGACTGAATGTCGCCACAAGCGATATCGCCTCCATACTCGACGGGTGGACTGATCACGCCCAGGGAAATCGGATCCACGCCGACAACGAAAAGCGAGCCATGCTCATGGGCGACGGTGCCAATCTCGCTGGCTTGTGTTTCGAGAAACCCAAGATAGGACGGGTTCTCGATAAACACCGCGGCAGTTTGCACGTTGATTTGCCTGCCGAGCGCATCCAAATCCATCAGGCCTGTGGCGGGATCAAACGCGACCAGCTCTACATGCACGTCAGGCCGCACGTAATCGCGGATCTGCGAGAGTTTGTCGGGCGCCGTAGTCGCGGGGAGGAGTGCAAGCTTCCTCCCGGTTATGCGTCCCGCCATGCGCAACGCGGTGCTCGTGGCTTGACCGCCATCGTATACCGGCACATTAACCACATCCATGTTGAGCATTTCAGCCATCATGCTCTCATACTCGAACAATGATTGAAACCGCCCGTGGTCTTCGTAGGGCTCGCCGGCGTATGCCGTCAGGAACTCGCCGCGGGAGTTGATCTCATCACACACGGCGGGGACGTAATGCTGTGCACAGCCTGCGCCTAGAAAACTCAGGTTTTCACGTGTAGACTGGTTTTTTGCCAGCAGACTTTCGACATGACGTACGAGCGATGCTTCGGAGAGAAATGGCTCAGGCAGATCCAATTTGCGTTTCAAGCGGATGGACTCTGGAATCTCCGCGTAGAGTTCATCCACACTCTTCGCGCCCACTGCATTGAGCATTTCCCGTTTGACAATAGGGTTGGAGTTGGGGATGTAAGGATAGACTACGGGTTTCTTAGGGATCATTCCAGGTCTCCTGTGTTGGCAGTTGATGAGAACCTTTTCGCAATTTGGGATCGCACTTGTGATGGCGCCTGGCGGCCTCGCCTGCTTGCTTGCCTGCGCCCGGAGCGAAGCGAAGGCTTGTCCCGGTGGTCTCCCGCGGCCCCAGGCGCTTCCAGGATGCTTCGCGATGCGCAGAGCGTGTGAATGAATCCTCGCACCAGCCGTGTTGTGGACGGAAGAGCCTGTACACCCGCGAGACATGACCCCCCCCACCCCGGTAGGACCATTCGGGGCGAACCCCGCGGAAGTGTGCGGGCCAGGCGGCCCCTTCTGTCCCCTTCCCCCGGTGTAGAGCCTCACAGGAATGGCGGCATCAGGCCGGGGGGAGGCGAGGACTCACGGCGGAGAGGGATCCACCTGCCCCGCATGCTTTCGGCGGGGTCCGTCCCAGATGATCTTACCGGGAGGCAAGGGGGTGGGGTCAGAGCCCACTTCAGACCGAAGCCGAATCGACTCTCTGTCATCCGTTATGACAATCAGGGGCAACCCTTTCCTTTCGTCCACAGGCTCGCAGCGGATGGTGCCCCACTTTCCCTGGGGAGCTGCTTCCCCTCGCCTCAGGCCGGGGACCGGGACCGGACGTTGATTGCATGAAAGGGTTGCGCTCCGGCTGGGTCGGCGGTGTCCTGAACCCAGTGAATGCGCGGGAGCTGCAACACGCCCTGTCTTTATTATAGGGGTGCTCGTGACGTGGCCGCTGAGCCCGGCCTGCTCGCTCGGGCTGCGTTCCTCCACTTTCACGCTGCCGACCGACCCGCGCCGATAAGGGTAGGTCCTGGACTGGATCCGGGCGCCCAGGCTTACCCCTGAAGGGACCGCCTAGGGGTTCCCGAGGCGCGACCTGGCGCAGATCGCGCCTCGTGCTGGGCGAGCACGCAACGGAGGAAGGGAAGAACGAGCTCTAACTGGTCGACGCGGACCCCGCTTGGCGACGGCCTAGCCGAGGACGATCAAGTCAAACAAGGCTTCTTGGTCTGCGGACACCAGCTCCGACCGGGTTTGGCCTCTCTCTTCCAATAACCGATCGGATCCCCGGGCGCACTGCGCCCAGTCATAATGAGGGGTCAGGCGGCAAAGGATCTGATGGCCACCGCGTGCGGCCAAGGCTGCCGACGGGCCTCCGTCCAAAGCGTGTTGACGTAGTTCAGCGCGAAGTGGTTCTGCGCCAACGGAAGACGGGGCATGGTGCGACAATCCGGTAGTCCGTTCCCCATCCACGATCTCCAGTGTTCCGGCCCTGCATCGCCCATCGCCTTACCGTCCGACCCTCCATCCCCCGTCTCGCAACATCCTCAGGGACTCGCCGTCGGCGTCGCCGCATCCGCTGGGGTCGGCGTCGGCGGTGCGATCGCCGTCGCCGTGGCAACGACCGTCGGGAAGACTCGGAGCGGCGTGGCCAATGCTTCGGCGCTGGCCGGCAGACCATCAATCAACACCTGCCAGGCGATTTCGAGATCGTTAGCCGCGATCACCGGGTAGCCGGGAAGGTTGCCCAGAGTCAGATCAAGCCGGGCTATCACAGCCCTCAGTGCACCTACCTCGTCGTCAGGCGCGACGTCTTGGAGATCCGTCAGCAACTCACGCGCTGATAGAACATCTTGTCTCGCCAGGCCGAAATTGCTTTGGGAGAGGTACAACCGGCTGCGTGAAAGCAGCTCGATGGCCCGTGTCAGCTTGACTCGATAATCCAGTTCAGCCAGAAGTTCGGAGTGTTGGGCTCTCAAGCTCGCCTCGAGCGTGGTTTGCATCTGTTCGAGTTGGGCAAGCATTGCGGCATGATCTGCGATCGACCTCTCAGCCGAGTCCAAACGGCCCTCCAGCGAGCCGATCCGTGCTTGAAGGGCAGTCACCTCTGCGCCTGTCGTGGCCAAGTCTGCCGCTTGTTGAGTGGCGATCTCACTGATTTGCAGAGCATTAGCTTCGACCGGTCGGACAAACTTTTCGTAGAGATAGGGGACGCCAAAGTAGACGGCCGCTCCGATCCCGGCCAAGACTGCCGAGATGAGAACCAGCCACAGGAAGGCGCGAACCAGGTTGATGAAAGCCCGCCCCAGGCGACTCCAGAACCGCGGCCCGGATGCGCGCTCACGTCGGTCCACGATTGGAGGTTCAGATTCGACGATCGGGGTAAGAGCCTGGCCGGAGGGCGATTCACTGAACTCTGGAGCGACTTGGAATCGTTCGAAGTATGCGGCCTGGAGTTTCACCAGCAGTTTCTCATCCAGACCTTTCACCGCCAGGATATCATCATCGGTCGAGAATGGCCTGGCGGCGACGATTTTCTTTGCCAATGCGGCGCCGATGCCCGGAAGTTCCTGAAGCTCTTCGAGCTCGGCGGCGTTGAGGAATTTGGGGAAGCTGGTCATGCTACACTCTCCTTGAGCTTGATGCCGGGACGGAGGACGCGGAATTTGGGCGATCGACGATGGAAGAAGGACGGCTGAGGGTAGACGATGGACGGCAGACGACGGACGACGGGAGACGGAGGACCGATGTGTCACCCTGCTCCCCGTCTCCAGTCCCCGGTCTCCAGTCGTCGGACGTCCTTCGTCCACCGTCGTTTGGCCCAAGTCTGGCGCCCGCGATCAGTCCAAAGCAACGCTCTGGACTGCCGGCCTCCGACGCGCGCGCAGATTCACCAACACGATCCCGCCGACGACCAGCGCCGTGCCCAGAATTAGGCGCCAATCGGCGACCTCGTTGAGGAAGGTCACCCCAAGAATAACGCCAACCACTGGGAAAATGTACGTCACCAAAGATGCCCGCGTCGGCCCCCAGGTATTGATCAGAAAAAAGTACAGCAGGTAGGCTACACACGATCCAAGCAGTCCAAGCCACGCCAGGGCCAACCAGGTGATCGGCAGTGCCGGGAACTGGATGGGCCTCTCGGCGATCGGCAATGCCACCCAGAGCAAGGCATCAGCGAACAACAGAGTCATCAGCGATTGAACCAGCGGGGCGTGGCCGCGCATGTGACGGCGGGTGAAAGTCGCAGCTGTCGCATAACAGGCCGCGGCCGCCAGGACCGCCAACTGCCCGAGCAGATCGGCCTGGATCACCTTGTCGGGGTCAAAATCGCGCGTGACCAGGATCAGCACGCCGAAGAAGCCAGTCACCAACCCGGCCGAGCGTTGCAGGTTGATCTTTTCGTCCTTCAGCCAGAGATGTGCGATGACGATAGTGAACAGCGGCATCGTGCCATTGAGGATCGAAGCCAGGGCCGACTCGATATGCGTCTCCCCCCAGGAAATGAGCGTGAACGGCAGCGCTGTGTTGAACACACCCAGGAAGAAGAACCCCAGAAGTGCCCGCCCGTCCAACAAGATGCGTTTCCGCCGCAGCAGCATGATGACTGCCAGGCCGATCAACCCGAACAAGACGCGCAATGCGACAAGCATGAAGGGTCCGATCTCGGCCACGGCGACCTTGATCCACAGAAACGACGAGCCCCAGATCAGCCCCAACAAGACGAAAGCTCCCCACTCCCTCACCTTCATTGGCTACATTTCCCTCGCGCACAGAGACGATGGACGTCGGACGATGGCCGACGGCAGGACGGGAGACCGAAGACTGGGGACAGGGCGATAACCCAGCTCCCCGTCACCGGTCCCCGGTCTTCCGTCCGACGTCGGTCGTCTGCCGTCTGTCGTCAATCCACTGTCGTCCATCGTCCGTCGTCTGTCTCCATCAAAACCGGTCTATGACTGTGACCCCTGCTCCGCCGAAACTCCCCATCGTGACCAACGCTTCCAACGACTGTTCGAGGCTGATGGTCTTCCCCACCAGTCTCTGCGGGCGAAGTGCGCCGCTCCGGATCATCGCCAGCAATGCGGCATATCGGTGTGCCTGCATGCCGTGACTCCCCATGAGCCTCAGCTCCCTGGCGACAACCATGTCCATCGGGATGGCTGCATGCCTGTGATCCGCCAGCATCAGTCCTACTTGCACATGCCGTCCCCGACGCCGCAGGTTGGCGACGGAGTTGAAGCACGTCCCCGGGCTTCCCAGCGCATCGATGGAAACATGCGCGCCGCCACCGGTGATCTGGATAACCGTCTCAACGACATCGACGTTCCCTGTATCATGCACCACCGCGCTGGCGCCGACCGACTGTGCCAACGCCAGTTTCTCGCGTGTGATGTCTACCGCGACAACCCGGGCGCCGAGGGCATCGGCGATCATGATGGCCGACAGGCCGACACCCCCGCAACCGTGCACTGCCACCCACTCGCCTGGTCTGACCTTGGCCTGATCTACCACGGCACGAAAGGATGTGGCGAAACGGCAACCCAGGCTGGCGGCGGTCACCTCGTCCAGCTCCTCCGGAAGCCGCACTAGATTTACTGCGGCGTGGTCGATCGCCACATACTCGGCAAAGGAGCCCCAATACGTGAAACCGGGCTGAGTCTGGCTTTCGCACACCTGATGGTTCCCCGACTGGCATTGAGGGCAAACACCGCAGGCGCACACAAAGGGCACGGTGACTCGTTCCCCCAGGCGCCAGCCGGGCACGTGCTTCCCGAGCGCGGCGATCTCGCCGGCGAATTCGTGGCCGGGCACATGGGGCGGCGTGATGTCGGGATCATGCCCCATCCAGCCGTGCCAATCGCTGCGGCATAGCCCGGTCGCCCGCACTCGAATGACCGCGCCGTGATCGGCTGGAGCAGGCTCTGGCACGTCTTCGAGCGACAGCGGCTCTGTGAAGGCCTGGTAGACCGCGGCTCTCATGATGAACGGACCTGTTAGCGGCCAAGCACCGCGATCGAGAGTAGGCCGAAGGAGATCGCAGAGGCGATCAGCAACACCCCGGCGGCCATGAAGTCTCCGCTGACTATCGGAAACAGCGCCACAATGGCGCTCAGGAGGCCGATGGCCGCGGGGCCGATCGCCGCCAATCCGATGATCGTCCCCGAAAGTGAGTTGTTCTGCATGGACTTATACCTCCATCCTTCAATGGCCTGGCTGCGGGGACATGTGATTCACCTCATCCCCTTGCCCGCATTCAGTAATCGGCTTCATATCGTCCACCGTCCATCGTCCGCCGTCCACCGTCAATCGTCCGTGTCAGTCCGATGACAACCCCCGCAGAAAGGCCAGCGCCTGGTCAACCGTCTCGATCCGGACGACCTCAATCCCGCGCGCGACGGCGACGGCATCCGCATAGTTGTCGGCCGGACAAAGGAAGTACGCCGCTCCGGCGGCCTCGGCCGCGGCAACCTTCTGCTCCACGCCTCCGATCGGCCCGACCGTGCCATCCAGCGCGATCGTACCTGTTCCGGCGATCCGGCGGCCCCCGGTAACATCCTCCGGCGTTACTAGATTGTATACGGTCAAGGCGAACATCAGGCCGGCTGACGGCCCGCCGACAATCTTCTGGGCTTCGATTTCGACCGGGAACGGCAGGCTCAGATCGAACCCGGCCGGTTGGATCACGATCCCCAGCCTGGGTGAGTCACTCGGCTGAGCCGGGGGGATCAGCGTCACATCGACGTCGTATTGCTGACCTAGCCGCTGTAGCCTCAGCCGTACAGACGACTCGCCCTCCTGGGCCCTGATCTGATCGACCAGCTCCGGTGGCGTGAGTACCGTAGCCCCGTTCACCTCGGTGATCACATCGCCGGGTTGAAGGATACCGACGGCGTGGCTCTCCGGCTGGATGTCGATCACCTCGATCCCCTTGCCGACGAGATCTGCATTGAATCCCGCCAACAGCAACCCCACCACGATCGCGGTTGACTCGCTTTCATCGAGCATCTCAAAGCCTTGACGGGCCTGCTCCTGAGGCGTTGTGTCCTCGGGCACGATGATCTCCGGTGGGACGATCTTGACGACCGGACTGACCTTTCCCACCAACCATTCCCCGGCGGTGATGGGTGTTTGCACGAGGACACTCGTCAGGATGAAAGTGCCGCGGTGTGGATAGACTTGCTCGGGTGAGATCCGGATCATGGGCTCGACCGAGAGCGCCGCACCGGGGGCTTCGAGTCCATCGTTTGTCAGCACCAGGCTCAAAGCGACGGCGGCCTGTATGGTGACCAGAAGACCGGCCGCCAGTAAGTCGAGCGGACGGGATCCCCCGGTTGGCGCAGTGAGAGCCGGATCCTCGGCCTCTCCCGGCGGCGAGATGACCGATAGGCCGGACACGACCAGCAGCACGAACGCCATCGTTCCGGCTCCGGTCGCCCAGCTGAAGCGCGCATGCTGGAGGACGAGATATGCCGCCCAGATAGTCAGGGCGCCGGCGATTATCCATCCAAGGCGGGCGCCGAGCCTTGCCGCCCTGAGAGCTGTTCCGCCCAGTTCCCAGACGACGGCCTTGAGAAGACGTCCACCATCGAAGGGGAAAGCCGGGGTCAGGTTGACTGCGAAGAGCCAGAGGTTGAAGCCAAACGCGAAAAGCGTGACGGTGTTCAGAACCGGGCTGAGTTGGGCGTCCCATACAAGATAGGCCAGTCCTCCCAGTGCCAAATTGACCACCGGACCGGCCAGCGCGAGCAAGGCCTCCTCGCGAGGAGAAACGGGATCGGGCCAACCCTGCGCCGCATCACCGAGTAGAGAGAGGTTCAACTCGGCCGGGAGCTCCGGCGTGAGCGCACGCGCCGCGTAGATGTGACCAAAGGCGTGCGCCATCAGCGAGATCGCCACCGACAGGACGATGAGCAGTCCGGTGATCCAAAGCTCAGCCCGAGTCAGACCGACGCCGAGGATCGGAAGGTAATATGCCCGGATGATCCACAGGCCGACCGGGACGACGAAGATCCACGAGATGTTTGGCGAGAACCTGATTCGCCCCCGCCGAAGCGAGAGGCGCGAGTGGAAAGCGTTGATGATTCTCATGGGCGGAGTCTGTTCATTCTAACAGGCAGAAGCCCTCTA
>Ga0214473_10009281_pt1 | contig 11633 bp, 10 predicted proteins | sample RVTome_7_FD_203509 | JGI IMG/M metagenome (GOLD analysis project Ga0214473, IMG submission 203509) | Soil microbial communities from uranium-contaminated site in the Upper Colorado River Basin, Wyoming, United States - RVT98D197 | ecosystem: Environmental > Terrestrial > Soil > Contaminated >...
AGCCGCGCGTTGCGGATGGCGATCGCGGCCTGCGTGCCCAACATGTTGAGCATTTCGACGTCCGTTTGAGTGTATCTGTGCGGCAGGAACACCATGACACTCAGAACGCCCAAGAATTCTTCACCCCAGCGGATCGGCACCCCCACCAATGTGCGGGACGGGTAAGAGTCATACACCCTTTTTCGACCCAGCCAGGAGTGATAGTCATTGACAAGCAGCGGGGCGCCCGTCTCCCAGATATGACCGACAAAGCCCTCGCCGCGTTGACGTGTTGTACCGCTGGGAATTAGTTCCTGACCGGCTTTCGCAACCCGCTCTATAAGATCCAATTCCGGCCTGTGGAGATAACAATTGCAGTATTGACCCCCGATCAGATCCAACGCGCGCTGGGCGATGGATTCAAGTAATGTGTTGATGTTCAACTCGGCCATTAGCTCGATGCTTGTCTCGTGCAGCACGATCAGCTGTTTGGCGCGGAGCTCGTTTTCCTCCTCTATCCGCTTGCGATCGGTGATGTCCTGGACCACGGCGATGTTCCGCCCGGGCGCCTCCCCCGGCTTCCAGAGCGGCGATACCGTGATATCCACCCAGATGATCGCGCCGTCCTTCCGGAGGTATCGCTTCTCCAGGGCGTAGTGCCCGATCTTCCCGGCCAACAGCAGCGCCGTTTTGTCCTCATGCGTATGGAGATCCTCCGGATGCGTAATCGCCTGGAAGGTGGTGGCCAGCATCTCCTCCTCCGTCCTGCCGACGAGTTCGCAAAGCCGCCGGTTGACCGTGAGGAACCGCCCCGTGACCATTTCGATCTCGGCCACACCTACCGCCGCCTGCTCGAAAAGGGCCCGGAACCGCCCCTCGCTTTCACGCAACGATATTCCCGCCCTTTTAAGGTCGGTAAAAAGCTGCGCATTGGCGATGGCCCCGGCAATCTGCGCCACAATCCTCTCCGCCAGGCGGAGATCCTGCTCGGTGTAGGCATTCTGTTTTTCCGCCCGGAAGACCAGGGCCCCAATCGCCTCGTCCCGGGAGATCAGGGGAGCGCTCATCATCGAGTGCATCCCCGCCTGTATGTTGACGCCAAGGGTGGAAAACCGGCCAGTTTTCTTCAATATGTCCGCCGACCGGACTATCAGGCCGGTCCTGGTGTGCATGGCAAACTCACTCACCGACCCCTTCAGGGGAAACGAATCCCCCTTTCTCCGCTCGGGAATATCCGCCCCGGAAGCGTAGGCGACATCCAGCGTGTCCTCCCGTGGTTTTTTCAGGTTCACGATAAGACTGTCAAAGGGGATCAGTTTGCGGGCCTCGGCGGCGAACCGTTCGTATACCTCCTCAATGTCCAGGGTGGAGCTGATCAGCCGCCCGATCTCGGCGATGACGGCGATCTCCCCGGCCAGCCGCCCGGCGGACTCCCGGTCCCGGCGCTGCTCCTCTTCTGCCCGCCTGCGATCCGTAACATCACGGAAGCTCCACACCCTGCCGGTAATTTTATTTACCAGTCTCTGCGGTTGAGAAAATCGCTCAAAGACGCGACCATCCCTGAATTCCAGAACGTCAAAACTCTCCGCTTCCTGCCGAGAATAAAGTTGCTTTACCTTTTCAATAAAACCTTCCGGATCTTTGAGCTGACTCAATACGTAATCCAGTAAAATTTTATCATCCCGCTTTTCAGCGAGCGATTCCGGAATGCGCCACATGGACAGGAATTTTTTATTATAAGTGGTCACTTTCCCCTTATCATCAATAACAAGAATGCCATCGGCCGTTGATTCCAAAGTTGAAGTCAAAAGCGACACGGCCTGTTTTATGGCTTCCTCCGCCCGTTTCCGTCCTGTGTGCGGTCTTTTCAGTTCAGCCATCTCACGGCGCAGGATCGAGAGCTCCTCTACGAGTTGCTCTTTTGTCTTCATTTGTTTTTTCATTACTGTACCTCATGGGCAACCTCGCCGGGTACGCGGCCGGGCCGCTCCGACTCTTCCCGGATAATCATTCCCTGAAGGACCTCTTCTTCCTTGGCCATGATGGCCCCTGTTGCCCTGGGTTTCTTCCCCGGGATGATAGAAGATACATCGGTTGCGTCATCCCCCTCACGGGGTTAAGTAGCACGATTCTATGCGAAATGCACAGAATAAAGATAAAATTCCCACTCCGCCGGTCCGGGTTACCTTGAATGATCATGGTGAACCGCGTGATGCCATCCGCTACAGACAGGCCGGGCAGACGGTCGTGCACCAGTTGAGATCCGGCTAAGATTAAAAATAAACCTTGACTTTCCCCCGGGGATAATCATATAAGTACCCCGCATCCTGGTTACCAGTCTGGTCGGTCAGGGTGCGGGAAGAGTTGGATAGAGACATTTTGAAGTGCAAAGGCTGCCGCCATGCTCCCCAAGAGTCTTGGCGGTTTTTTACTTTTGGTCATCGTGTTCATCCGACTGTGAGAAAATTTTTAGAAAGGAGGATGCACAAGATGTCAGAAGGTACAGTGAAGTGGTTCAATGAGCAGAAGGGCTTCGGCTTCATCGAGAAGGCTGAAGGCGGCGATGTGTTCGTTCACTACAGCGCCATTCAGGCCGGCGGTTTCAAGACTTTAGCCGAGGGTCAGCGCGTCAGTTTCGATGTTGCGCAGGGCAAGAAAGGCCCAGCCGCGGAAAACGTAAGGGCCCTATAATTTGAGTCCGTAGAACAGAAGAGGCACTCCGGCGCCCGAGAATGGTGCCGGGGCGCCTCTTTTTATTACGGGAGGCTCTCACATCCGCAGGGCGGGGATGCCCGGCACGGAACATTTTTGCCGGCGGGGCTTCGGGTTAAAGCTCCCGGTCAATTTTTTGAAACGATTGAAAGGCAGGAGGGCTTTGAATGGCGAGAACGAAATTCACCTTCGAGAAACGGCAGAAAGAAATCGCCAAACGGCAGAAAAAAGAAGAAAAGGCGGCCCGCCGAGCCGAGGCGAAGCAACTGAAGGCAGCCCCGGAATCCGTCGTCCGGACCGGAGATCAGGAAATGGAAGATGTCGGCGCCGATCTTCCGCCCGCGACGGAGAACCCGGTCCATGCAGACGATCACGAAGAAGGTTCCCGCTAACAGATCCCTCTCCCCTTTCTCTCCCTTTTCACTCGAAGAGCGGTCTTTTTCTCCTTGACTGACCCTCGCCTGCAGTGCTATCTGAGATCCCGTCTCCATGACAATTTCTCATCCTTATTGCGTTCCCTGGCCTCCGGAGAGGGCAACGAAAAGGTGAAGGTTTGAAGGCCTTTCTGGAGAAGCGGCCGCCTCGCTTCGGCGGATGATCAGGGGCGCACCAGAGGATCATGACCATGCTCATCGCCGGCGACATCGGGGGAACGAAGACGAACCTGGGGTTATACTCCCGGGAGGCCGGCCCCCGCGCGCCGCTTCACGAAGAAACCTTTCCCAACGCCGGTTACAGCAGCCTCACGGAGATCGTCACGAAGTTTCTGGACCGGGTGGGCATGACGGCCGACCACGCCGTCTTCGGCATCGCAGGCCCCGTCCTCTGCAAGGAGGCAGCCGCCACCAACCTCCCCTGGGTGATCCGCACGGAGGAACTGACCCGGACATTGCGGGTCCGTTCGGCCCGCCTGCTCAATGACCTGGAGGCAATGGCCTGGGGTGTTCCTCTTCTGCAAAAGGGGGATCTGCTGATGCTCCACGAAGGCAAGGCCGCCTCCGGCGGGGCACTGGGGATCATCGCCCCCGGAACCGGCCTCGGAGAGGCGTTTCTGACCCGCGAGGGGGAGAGTTACCGGGCCCACCCCTCGGAAGGGGGACACGCCGACTTCGCACCAACCAACGATCTGGAGATCGGATTGCTGCAATACCTCCGCCGCCGCTACCCGCACGTCAGTTACGAACGGGTCTGTTCCGGACTCGGCATCCCCAATGTCTACGAATACATGAAGGAGGCTCGCTTCGCCGCGGAGCCCAACCTGGTCTCGGAAAAACTCGTCCGGACGGAGGACCAAACTCCGATCATCATCGAGGCGGCGCTCGATCCGGTCAGTTCCTGCCGGCTCTGCCGGGAAACCATAGATCTGTTCGTTTCCATCCTCGGCGCCGAGGCGGGCAATCTGGCCCTGAAGGTCATGGCGACGGGCGGCATCTATCTGGGGGGCGGCATCCCGATCCGTCTCGCAAACATTATGGGCAGCGGACCGTTCATGGAAGCCTTCCTCCGCAAAGGGCGTTTTTCGCATCTTATGGAGCGGATACCTGTTCATGTGATCCTCAACCCGAAGGTCGCCCTGATCGGTGCGGCCGCCTGCGGCCTGAACGAGCCCGCGGGGTGAACCCGGAGGGAAAGCCGGCTTACCGCCGTTGCATCCGCCTGAGCGGTCTCGCATAAAGGGGGCCGCGCCGACGGAGAGTTATCCGGCGGTCCTGGAACGCCTGGTCGGGCGGCGGGTCGTAAATGCAGGCGTGCCGGGAGAGGTTACCGCCGAGGGGCTCTTCCTCCTGCCGGAGGTGCTCAAGCGGGAGAAACCCGCTCTTCTGATCCTTTTCCATTGACACCCCCCGGCTGTCTTCCCTATACTATCCCTGCTTTTGATGTACGATGAAAAGGCCGGACCGCCGGTATGGGCCATACCTGAAAATACTTCGGCAGGCGGCAGGCCCGGCTGCGGGATACCGGGATTTTCAGCAAGACAACCAGGAAGAAGGCCATGATCTCCCGACGCGGGTTCTTGAAGACGCTGGCCGGGATAGCCCCGATCCTCGGCAGCGCGGGACTGTGTCTCTCCTCCCCCCTCTGGGAGCGCCTGCTTCCGGGGGATCGTGCCGGAGAGCTCTTCGCCCTCGACCCGAAAAGCGATCTGGTCCGCCTCGCCCCCCGGGCGCGCTTCTGGACCTCGGTCCCCCTCGCCGGCGCCGATTGCCGCCAGTGCCATCCCCCCCAGGAAAAGCTGGCCGGGAAACGGGTCCGCCACGAGGCTGGGCTCGTCAAGTGTCTCCTGTGCGCCCAGGGCTGCGTCATCAAGACCGGCGGGCGGGGCCGCTGCCGCGTCCGCATGAACGTGGGCGGCGAACTCAGGAGCCTCGTCTACGGCCGCCCCATGACCGTCCACATCGACCCGATCGAGAAGAAACCCTTCTACCACTTCCTTCCCGGCGCCGCGGCCTTTTCGCTTGCGACCTCCGGCTGCCCGCTCCGTTGCAAGTTCTGCCAGAACTGGGAGATCTCCCAGGCCTCCCCGGAGGATTACCAGGTCTCCCCGGCGCCTCCCGCGCTGATCGTCCGTTCCGCGCAGGCGCGCCAGGCGCCCGTCATCGCCTTCACCTACAACGAGCCGACGGTCTTTATGGAGTACATGACCGACATCGCCCGCGAGGCGAAAAAAGAGGGCCTCCGCCCGGTCCTGATCAGCTGCGGGATCATGAACGAGGCGCCGCTTGCCGAGCTGTGCGAGACGCTCGATGCGATCAAGATCGACCTGAAGGGCTACGATGAGACGTTTTACCGCGACGTCTGCGGCGCCGAGCTCAGCCCCGTGCTCAGGAGCATCAAACAGATCGCGAAGAGCCGCGCCCACCTGGAGATCGTCAACCTCGTCGTCCCAACGCTCAACGACTCCAAGGAGATGCTCCGCGGCCTGATCGACTGGGTTCTGGGCGAAATCGGCCCCGACGTCCCCGTCCATTTCACCCGCTTCCACCCGGACTACCAGCTCCTCAACCTGCCGCCCACGCCGGTCTCGACGCTGGAGCGGGCCCGGGAGACGGCGATGGGACGGGGGATGCACTATGCCTACGTGGGAAACGTCCCGGACCATTCGGGAAACAACACCTACTGTCCTTCCTGCGGGAAGGTGGTGATCAAACGCGCGGGATTTTTCATCGTGGAAACGAATATCAAAACCGGCCGCTGCACATTCTGCCGCGGGAAGATCGCCGGCGTCTGGAGCTGAGCGGGAATGACACAAAAGGACACATTTCAGAAGTCTCGAAAGGAGATCCGCTATGAGTTTCATGCAAATCGGTATGCCGTTCGTCGTCTTCAGCCTGGGGCTCACCGTGGCCTGCCAGGCGGGAAAGGGAGGGGGCGAGGTCCGTCCCCCCGCCGTGGCCGGGAAGTTCTACCCGGAATCAGCGTCCGTCCTCAAGCTCGCCATTGAGAAATTCATGCATGACGCCCTGCCGGCACAGGCAAGGGAACCTCTCGCCATCGTCGTCCCCCATGCCGGCTACATCTACTCCGGCCAGATCTGCGCCGACGGCTACAGCCAGGTCAGGAACCGGCCCTACGACATCGTCGTCATCCTGGGCACCAACCACACGGCCCCCGGCCTCCGGAAGATCGCCCTCTACCCGGGCGGCGGCTTCCGGACCCCCCTGGGAACCGCCCCGGTGGACGGGGAGATCGTCTCGGCGCTCCTGGCGGCCAGCCCCGACTGTACGGCCGACGCGGCGCCCCACGCCCACGAACATTCGGTCGAGGTCCAGGTTCCCTTCCTCCAGGTCCTTTTTCCGAAGGCAAAGATCGTCCCGGCAATCGTCGGTGAGGCGGATGCGGCCCTCTTTAACCGCTTCGGCGCCGCCCTGGCCCAGGTCCTGAAAGGGCGCCGGGCGCTCATCGTCGCGAGCTCCGATCTCTCCCATTACCCGTCGGCGGCGAATGCGGAGATTGTGGACAGAAAGACGCTGGCAGCAATCCTCTCCCTCGATCCGGCGGTGCTCCACGCCGCCATTCAGACGCAGGCGGCCCGCCGCATCCCGAACCTTTCCACAAGCGCCTGCGGCGAGGCCCCGATCATGGCGGCGATGGCCGCCGCGAAGGCCATGGGCGCGACCGGCGGGAGGGTGGTGAGTTATGCGAACTCCGGCGATCTCCCCATCGGGGAACAGGAGCGCGTCGTCGGCTACGGCGCGGTCGTTCTGGGGTCCGGCCTGGAACCCGCCAAAGAGGCCGCTCCGGTTGTACCCGCTGTCGACCGATCTCTCACGCCCGAAGACAAGAGGGCGCTCCTCGCCCTCGCCCGGGAGACGATCTCCCGCTTCCTGACGACGCAGATGGTCCCCCTGCCCAGGGGGTTCAGTTCCGCCGCGATGGAACAGCGAGGGGTCTTCGTCACCCTGAAGAAGCACGGGAATCTGCGCGGCTGCATAGGAAGGATGATCCCGGACCGGCCGCTTGCCACCCTCGTCGGAGCGATGGCACTCCAATCCGCCTTCGATGATCACCGCTTCGGCCCGGTGACCCTGGAGGAGGTGCCGAAGATCGAGATCGAAATCTCCGTCCTGACACCCATGAAACCGGTCTCCGGCCCCGGCGACATCGTCGTCGGCAGGGACGGCGTCCTCTTCCAGAAAGGGAGATCCTCGGCGGTCTTCCTCCCCCAGGTCGCCCCGGAACAGGGGTGGGGGCGAGTCGAGATGCTCTGCAACCTCTGCCAGAAGGCGGGACTCCAGGCGAACGCCTGGCAGGAGGGGGGGGCGTGTTTCTCCACCTTCCAGGCGGAGGTCTTCGGTGAGGCGGACAGTAAATGATCGCGAACGTCGTCGCCCTGTTCCTGACCGGTCTTGTCTCGCTCGTCGGGCAGATCGTTCTCCTCAGGGAGATGAACGTCGCCTTCTATGGGGTCGAACTGATCTATCTGGTCGCCCTGGGGATCTGGCTCCTGCTCACCGCCCTGGGGACGCTCTCCGGCCGCCGGAAGGGGTCCCCCTCCCTCGGCCGGACGGCGTCACTGTTTCTTATGTTCGCCCTCTTTACCCCCCTCGGCATCGTCTTCCTCCGCGCCAGCCGGATCATCTTCGGCGGCGTTCCCGGCGCCTATCTCCCTTTTCCCCGGCAGATGGCGACGCTGGTCATCGCCCTCGCGCCCGCCGGCCTGCTCTCTGGCCTCCTTTTCAGGACCGCCGCCGGACTCTATGCAGAGAAAGGGCGGACACTGGCCGGCGCCTACGGGATCGAAAGCGCGGGCGCTCTGGCCGGAGGACTCCTGGCGACGGCCTGCCTCCGGTTCGGCATCCAGAATTTCCCGCTGGCGCTCGCCTGCGGTCTGGCCTCCGCCATAGCGGCCCTGCTCCTCTTCCGCGGGAAAGGCCTTCTGATGCGAAGATCCGCGGCCGCGGTCCTCGCGGCGCTGCTTTTTTCACTTCTCTGGCAAGAGGCGCCCCTTGACCGCAGGATGACGGCCTGGAACCACCCGGGACTTCTCGCAACCCGGGATTCCCCCTACGGACGGATCACCGCCGCGGCTCTCTCCGGGCAGGTCTCCGTCTTTGAAAACGACGCCCTCGCCTTCGAAACCGAAGGGACCCAAGCGGAGATCTTCGCCCATCTTGCGGCACTGCAGCACCCCAGTCCGCAGCGCGTCCTCGTCCTCGGCGGCGGGGTCGAAGGCACCCTCCGCGAGCTGCTGCAGCACAAACCGGCAGGAATCGACGCAGTCGAGATCGACTACGTCCTGATCGCGATGGTCCGGCCCCTCCTGCCCGGCAACATCCAGGCCTCTCTCGCACACCCCGCAGTCCACCTCATCCTGGCCGATCCCCGCCGTTTCCTGAAGGAAAGCGGAGCCGCCTACGACCTGATCCTTGTTGGCATGCCTGAACCGTCGTCCGGCCAGACGAACCGCTTCTACACGAGGGAATTCTTCCGCGAGTGCGCCGCGCGGCTCGCCGCCGGCGGCATCGTCGCCCTCCGTCTCCGCACCGCCGAGAACTTCTGGACGCCGCAGCTGATCCGCCGGACGGCGAGCATCCATCGGGCGCTCGCCTCGGTCTTTCCCGAAATCCTGGCCCTGCCGGAGACGACCACCGTGATCACCGCCTCTTTCGCCCCCCTCCCCCGCTCGCCGGAGATCCTCGGCGACCGACTCCGGGAGCGGGGGATCAGGGCTCGACAGATCTCGCCGCCGTACCTCCGCTACCTCTTCACGAACGACCGCCGCCTCGAGATGGAGAAACGGCTGAAGGAGACGGAAGTCCGGATGAACACGGACATCCGCCCGGTCTGCTACCCTTACGCGGTCATGATCTGGCTCGCGAAGTTCTTCCCGAAACTGGCCCTGACGGACCTCCCCGGCTTCGGGACAGAGGGGAATGGCCTCGGGAAGGTCTGGTGGCTGATCGGGATCGGCCTGGCGCTCCTATTTCTCCTGAGCCGTCTGCGACTTTCCTGGCGCCGCACCTTGCTGGTCGCCGTTGCGGGGTTTCTCGGAATCGTGTTCGAAGCCGTCCTCATCCTCTCCTACCAGGCAAAGGAGGGCGTCCTCTACCAGGACATCGGCCTTTTACTGATGGCCTTCATGGCCGGTCTCGCCTTCGGCGCCTGGGCTCTCAACGAAGCGACCCACTGGACGGGCCTCCGGCAGCGCCCCACGCGCCGGTGGGGGTTTGGCCTTCTCGCCGGCTTCGCCCTTCTTGGTTTTGCGGTCATCGGGACTGTGAATGGGAAGGATACCAGCGGACTCTTGCTGACGGCGGCTCTCATCGCCGCCGCCGGCTTTCTGGTTGCCGGGATACTGGCCTACGCAAGCCTGTACGGCGTCCGGAATCAGAAGCAGGTCATAGGCACCCTCTACGCAGCGGACCTCCTGGGCGGCTGCCTCGGATCGCTCTTGGGGAGCCTCCTCATCCCCCTCTTCGGCCTCGACGGGACCGTGAAGGGAATGATCGCCCTGGCCGGCCTATCCGTCCTCCTCATCTGAATTTCAGGGACAAACCACGGAAATACCCGGCACATACGAACACCTTGACAGCAAGACCTTTTTCCCCTATCCTTTGACCCGGGAAGAACGATCCTGTCGGAACTGAAATCCACGCACCGGTGAGGGGAAGAAGGTATTGTTTCCATCCCCAAAAGGCCTACCGGACTGCACGCACCGGCGAGGCATGACCATGAAGAAAAAGATGATCACCGCCATCCTGCTCATCCTTCTGGGTATCGCCGCCCTGATCGCCTACCCGGTCCTGAGGATCCGCTGGGCGCCTTCCGTCTCCCCTCCTCTACCCGCCGCCGCTCCCGAAGAGATCGGTCGCCTCCGCGCTCATGTGGAAGAACTCAGCATCCTGATCGGCCCGCGCAGCGTCCTGGATTACTCAAATATCGAAGCGACCCGGCGGTATATTTTCGCCACGCTCAAGGCGCTCGGGTACGACCCCGTTCTCCAGACTTATCACTACCTGGGGAGACCGTTCAGCAACGTGATCATCTCGATCCCGGGGACGGGAAAGAGGGAAGAGACGGTTCTGATCGGCGCCCATTATGACACGGTGGACGGGACGCCCGGCGCCGACGACAACGCGAGCGGCGTGGCCGTTCTGCTCGAGATCTGCCGGATATTGAAGGGTTTCTCGCCCGGAAGGACCCTGAAGATGGTCTTCTTCGTCCTCGAGGAGCCTCCCGCCTTCCGGACCCAATTCATGGGAAGCGCGGTCTACGCCAGGGTGGCGAAGGCCGCCGGGGAGAAGATCAGCGCCATGATCTCCCTGGAGATGCTCGGATACTACAGCGAAAAGAAGGGGGGGCAGGCCTTCCCCCTCCCCCTAATGGGCCTGATGTTCTCGACGACGCCCGACTTCATCGCCGTCGTGGGTAATCTCAATTCGGCGGGTCTGGTCCGGCGGATCGCCGGCTCGCTGAAGCGGGGGTGCGATATCCCCGTGGAGACCCTCGCCACGACGGGCTTCGTCCCCGGCGTCGACTTCTCCGACCACCGGTCCTTCTGGGAGGTCGGCTGGCCGGCCGCGATGATCACCGATACGGCCTTCTACCGAAATCCGAACTACCACGGCGAAGGGGACACCATCGCGACGCTCGATTTCGACCGGATGAGCCGGCTCCTCAAGGGGCTGGTGAAGACGGTCGAGGATCTCTCCAACACCTGACATGCCCCCCCGTGTGACCGGTCCCGGCGTCAGGCCCGCGCCGGAAACTTCCGACATAGAGGGGTTCTCTTCGTATCTTCCCGTTATTAAAAAGTTTCCGATAGTTCAATCGAGGGCTCATCCCCCCATCGCCCCGGCTTGTCTGATCTTTTCTCTCAGGAAGGCGACCGTTCCGGCCATATCTACGGCCGTGGTGACTGCCGTAACCACGGCTACCCTGCGCGCCCCCTCAGCGAGCACCTGCCCAATGTTGGCGCCGGAAATGCCTCCCATGACGGTGAAGGGTACTTCAAGACCCGCAGCGATACCTGCAATGGCCTCCGGTCCCAGAAACCGTTTCACACTCTCCTTGGTCCGGGTGGGAAAGATCGGCCCGATATTGACATAATCCGCACCCTCGCTTTGGACCTTCAAGGCTTCCTCGCGGGAATGGGCGGAAATCCCGATGAGCAGTTCGGGCGCAAGTTTTCTGGCCGCAGGGAGGGGAAGATCCTCCTGCCCCAGATGAACCCCCGCATCTTCCCGCCCATGCAGAATCTGACGCTGCAGGTTGGATAACTCCACCCTGTCGCCGTCCACAATCCCGATCTCCCCGATGCCGCAGGCGCCAAGATATTTGAGGGCGGGGCTTCCCTTGTCAAGGCTTAAGCTCTTCAGGCTTAACAGGCTGTTGAAAAACGCCCGTCTGCTGCGTTTCCCTCATCCTTCGCCGTTCAACGTACCAGCAAGTACGCCTCACGGCTCAGGATTTCGGGGGCCTTGCATCCGGACATTTTTGAA
>Ga0214473_10009282_pt1 | contig 11632 bp, 9 predicted proteins | sample RVTome_7_FD_203509 | JGI IMG/M metagenome (GOLD analysis project Ga0214473, IMG submission 203509) | Soil microbial communities from uranium-contaminated site in the Upper Colorado River Basin, Wyoming, United States - RVT98D197 | ecosystem: Environmental > Terrestrial > Soil > Contaminated >...
CCTTTGCCTCCATTCTGCTCCCCAAGATCCTCGTTTCTCCTCAGTCAACACCACGCTTCACACCGAATCATTCCAACTTCCGCCCCTTCGCCCCCCAGAAGCCTATCTGAAAGTGAAGGTGGGCAAGCAAAATCTCGCCGTCAGTAACCCTAAATCTCCTCTCGCCCCTCTTTGCCAAAGAGGAGGAATTCCTCCCCTTGGAAAGGGAGGCGCCGCCGTCCAGAGCCGCACGACTCACGCCAGTCTAAGCATTGGGACTCTGGCGCCGGACGGGAAGGAGGAATTTGGTTTCGGCGTCTGCACAAATATGGACTGATTAGTAATTACCGTCGCCCGGTACCGGTTCTTTTTCGCAAAATTCTCCTCAGACAGCGGCTTCGCCGGTTTCTCCTGTCATGATGCGGATGGTTTCACGGACATCGTAGATGAAGATCTTCCCGTCCCCTCTATTTCCAGTATGGGCTTTTTCCTTAATGGTGTTCACAACCGTATCAAGCATCTCATCATTGACAATGATCTCAAGCTTCACTTTGGGAACATAATCGATCAGGTCTTCCACAATCCTGTGAGTCGCTCCTTTACCTTTTTCTCTGCCGAACCCCTGAACTTTTGTGACAGTGAGGCCGGGGAAATTGGGTATGTCATGAAGGGCTTCCACAACTTTGCTCAACATAAACGGTTGAATGATTGCCTTGATCTCTTTCATACCTTCCTCCTCATGTAACGATTCGAAACCTTCCGTTTAGAACTCCACTCTCTCTTCTGCAAACCATTTATAGAGCGTTGGCAAAACGACGAGGGTCATGAATGTAGCTGTGATTAACCCTCCAACGACCACGGAGGCCAAGGGCTTCTGTACTTCAGACCCTGGTCCTGTGGCAAAGAGCAACGGGATAAGCCCCAATATCGCCACCGAAGCGGTCATGAGGATCGGTCTTAGTCTTTTTTCACACCCTGTGGTAATGGCGTTTTCTAATCCAGCGCCTTCTTCTCTCAGCTTATTGATATAGGATACGAGAACAACCCCGTTTAATACCGCCACTCCGAGGAGGGCGATAAATCCGACGGAAGCGGGGACGCTCAAATATTGACCTGATATGAGAAGGCCCAATATCCCACCGATCAGGGCGAAGGGAAGGGTTAAGAGTATGAGGCCGGCATACCTGAGGGAGTTAAAGGTCATATACAGGAGGAAGAATATCAGCCCTATGGTGAGCGGCACAACCAGCATGAGCCTCTTCATGGCCCTCTGCTGGTTTTCGAAGGCGCCTCCCCATGTCAGGTAGTAGCCGGGGGGAAGCTTGACCCCATTTTGAATCTTTTCCTGGGCCTCCTCGACAAATCCTCCGATGTCCCTTCCTTCAACGTTACATTCAACGATGATTCTCCGTCTCGCGTTTTCCCTGCCAATTTGAACAGGGCCCTCAATGACCGAAATCTTTGCAAGCTGCGCAAGGGGAATGTCCGCTCCCTTTGAACTTCTCACGAGGATATTGTCCACTGCTTCAATGCCGCTTCTCTTTTCCTCCGGGAACCTCACAACCACCTGAAACTTCTTATCCCCTTCGAGAACCGTGGTGGCAACCTTACCGCCGATGGCGGTCTCTATGATCTCGTTGATATCTTCTACGTTGATGCCGTAGCGGGCAATCCTGTCTCTGTCGGTGTCTATAATCAAATAAGGCTGGCCCGTTGTCTGCTCGACCCTGAGGTCGGCAACGCCTTCCACCTTCGAGACGACTCGCGCGATCTCTTCCGCCTTCTCCCTGAGCACTTCCATATCCTCGCCGAAGAGCTTTATGGCGAGCTGGCTCTTCACACCCGTTACGAGCTCATCCACTCTCAAGGCAATGGGCTGGGTCATGTTCAAGCCGATTCCAGGGATTTTCTGAAGTTCCTCCCTCATCTTTTCAACCAGTTCTTCTCTGGTTGTCGCGGTCTTCCACTGGTTCTTAGGTTTGAGGATGACCATGGGATCGCTGAGATTCACGCCCATGGGGTCTGTAGCCAGTTCTGCCGCGCCTATCTTGGATACGACGGCTTCGACTTCGGGGAATTTGAGAAGGACCTGCTGGGCCTTCTTTTCGATCTCTATCGATTCGGAAAGGGATACGCTTGGCAGTCTGATCACCTGTGGAGTCAGGGTTCCTTCATCCATGGTGGGAATGAACTCGGTCCCGAGGAAAGGAAAAAGAGCAAGGGCCGCCGCAAGGATGATCACTGAAGAAATGACGACCGACTTGACGTGTTTCACTGACCATCTCAGAATGGGCAGGTAGATTCTTTTCACTCCTCTGACAATGAGACTTTCCTTTTCCTCTCCGGGCTTAAGAAAAAAGTAGCAGAAAACGGGTATGACGAGGATAGAAAGGAGGAGAGAAGACAGCAGGGCGATCACAACTGTAAATGCAAGAGGAGAGAACATCTTCCCTTCCATTCCCTGAAGGGTCATGATCGGGATAAATGTGAACGCGATAATCAGCTCTCCAAAAAGGCTGGGCTTTCTCACTTCGAGGACAGCGTCAAGAACAGCATGTATTTTGTGTTTGGCGGCTGATTTTTCTGACAGGTGGCGCTGTACATTCTCCACCTGGATGATTGCCGCATCGACGATCATCCCGAGGGATATGGCGAGCCCTCCCAGGGACATGAGGTTTGCTGACAGACCAACCATCCACATGATGATGAAAGTGGAGAGGACGGCGAGCGGCAATGTCATTGTAACGACCAGGGCGCCCCTGATATTCCTGAGAAAGAGATAAAGGATGATAATGACCAGAAGGGCTCCTTCCCCCAGTGCTCTTGTGACCGTCTGAATGCACTTTTCAACGAGGTCTGTCCGGTCATAGAAGGGTTTGATCTGCAACCCCTTGGGAAGGACACTGCTTTTGTTGATCTCCTCCACCTTCTTTTTCACCCCTGCCACGACCTCTTTTCCGCTTCCTCCCCTGATCATCAGGACGATGCCTGCAACGCTCTCGCCCTTTCCGTCCTTCACGACCGCTCCCGGCCTCCATTCGTGGCCGATTTCAATCTCTGCAATATCTCTTAAAAAGACGGGTGTCCCGTGTTCACTCTTGACAATAATATTGCCCAGGTCCTGGAGGGATCTTATGAGACCCATCCCTCTCACAATGTACTGTTCTGACGAACGTTCAAAGACGTTTCCTCCTGCATTGGCATTGTTCTTTGAGACTGTCTCAAAGACTTCTCGCAGGCTCAGGTCGTATTTCCTCAGCTTCATGGGGTCTACCAGGACATGAAATTGCTTCACCATGCCTCCGAAGGAATTCACATCCGTTACCCCCGGTACGGTCTTCAGGATCGGCTTGACAACCCAATCTTGAATGGTCCTGAATTCCATCAGTTCTTCAGGACTCGGGACGGACCCATCCGGCTTTTCGAGAGTATATTGATAGATTTCCCCGAGCCCTGTTGAAATCGGCCCCATGACCGGTTCTATCCCTTCAGGGAGTTTCTCTTTGGCTTCGATGAGCCTTTCGAGGACCAGCTGACGAGCAAAATAGATGTCCACATCGTCCTCAAAAACGACGGTGATCACGGAGAGCCCGAACTTGGAAAGGGACCAGGTGTCGGTAAGCCTCGGAAGTCCCATCATCTGGGTTTCGACCGGATAGGTGATATATTTCTCCACCTCTTCGGGAGACCTCCCCGGCGCCTCCGTGATGATCTGCACCTGTTTGTTCGTCACATCCGGGAAGGCATCAATCGGAAGTTTCGTGTAGGCATAGATTCCAAAAGCGATAAGACCAACAACAAAGATAATGATTAAGAGCCTTTGCTTGAGGGCCCCTGAGATTACCCATTCAATCATCTTATTCCTCCGCCAGTTCTTCCTTCTTCATTTCCGATTTCAGGATGAAAGCGCCTTTTGCGACGATGGTCTCCGCCTCCTTCAAACCTTCGATCACTTCGACTCTTTTCCCGAATGTTCTCAGGATCGTGATGTCTCTTCTCTTAAATTTCTCCGGGTCAACCTGAACAAACACATATCTCATCGAACCCTCAAGGAGGACGGCCGTTTCAGGAACGGCCATGATTTTCCCAGCCGGGCATCTTGGGCATTTTGTTGTATCGATCGTTATATTAGCAAACATTCCTGGTTTCAGATTTCCGTTCGCGTTGTTAACGGTCACCCGTCCCTTGACTGTCCGGGTCTTTTCATCTACCACGTCACCTATCAGGGAGATTGTTCCCTTGAAATTCTTGTCCGGGAATGCCGTTACTGAAATCTGAGCCGCCATACCCTCCTGGAGGTGATGAATGTCCTTTTCATAAATGTCGATGATAACCCACAGGGTAGAGAGGTCGGCCACTATAAAGAGGACTTTATCCGGCCCTACCACTTCGCCTTGAGAGACTGTTTTTTCAAGGATCACACCTGTGATAGCCGATGAAATCGGAATCAAGGGATGATGTTCGTTCCCTTTGCCATTCTTCTGCTGTTCTACGTGGGAAAGATCTATACCAAGAAGACGGAACCTCTCTCTCGAAAGATTGAGGTCCGCTTCGGTCTCCGTAAGTTCCTGCCTCGCCTTCAGAACATCTTTTTCAGGAGATACCTTCTTTTCAAAGAGCGTTTCTTCCCGTTTCAGGTTCTTCTGTGCCAGTTCCAATCGGGCTTTCGCCTTGATATATTCTGCCCAGGCCTGGTCAAGCTCGACACTGTCCAGAAGGGCAAGGGATTGCCCGGCCTTTACCCTGTCACCCTGCGATGCCATGACGCTGACGATCCTTCCGGTTACTCTGGGGCTTACTTTGGAAACTTTGTCAGCGTTCAGTTCTATGACAGCGGTAGTGGAAAGAGGAATAGAAACAGACTCCAGTGAAACCCTGTGGAGTTCGATTCCAGACGCCTTCTGTTTCTCCTGGGAAAGGACGACGACGCCGGGTTCTTCTTTTTTCTCGGCACGTTCTTTCTTCTCAGTATGTTCTTTTTTTTCAGCCAATGCGGGTTTTTTTTCTTCTTTCCCGGATTCGGTTCGGCTGCACGCTGTCACCATAACCGCTATTGTAGAAAGCCCAACCATTATTACCCCTATCCAACGGATGGCTCTCTTTTGCATTATCTTCTCATCCCTTCTCATTTCAATCTCCCTCCCGCGACTCTTTCCATGGCATTTATAGCGATCTGAGTTTTTAGCTGGGCATCAAGGTAAGAAAACTGGGGTTCCAGCGTGTCTTTCTGAGCAAGCCTCACGTCGAAAAAGCCGATCTTCCCTTCCTTAAATGCCAGATTCAGAAGACCCAGGTTTTCGAGAGACTTGCTTAAAATCTCGCTTTTGAAAAGGGAGAGTTCGCCAAGGGCGGATGCAAGATTGCTGTAGGCTTCTTCAATTTCTTTACGAATCGTCCTTTGAAGGCCGGCATGCCTGATTCTCGCCTGCTGCGCTCTTGCCGCAGCCTCTCGTCTTTCCGCCTGTTTTGTGTCGAAAAACGGGATCGGGATCGAGAATTCAACGCCGAAGACATTTTTGCGTTCATCCCTATCATAAAACCCGGCAACGGTAATACTGGGTACCCTCTCTTTCTGGACAAGCCCGATAGCGTCCTTTGTCAATTTAGTCTCTTCCAAAGCAGCGACAATGTCGGGTCTGCGGGAAAGGGCGGACGTTATCAATGGGTCCTTGTCGGGTACGGAGATTGGCTCCACGGAGAGGGTCCCTTCAATGCGGAAGGCGGGATCGGGCTTCAGACCCATAAAGCCCTGCACCGCTAAAATGTTCTCATTATACTCCCTTTCTGCCAGGAGGTTCTCTCTCTTCGCCTTGCTCAACTCAACCTCGGCAAGGTTCACCTGAAGGGCCGAAACGTCGCCTGCCTGAAACTTCGTCACAGTGGCGTCCAGGAGCCCTTGCTGAATTTTGATCACCTCTTTTGTCAGTTCGATTCTTTTCTTCGAAGCGATTACTCTGGCAAAGGCGTCCTTGACTTCGTAAATGAGGATCCTTTCCCGATCCTTAATCTCGAAATCGATTCTTTTGAGATCCTTGTCTGCAATAGAAATTCTCAAGCCCCTTTGCCCCGCGATTTCGAATTCTTGGGAAAGTTTGAGGCCATAGTCTGTAAATCGCCGCCCTCCCTCTTCCACCGGTGATTTTCCCTTTCTCGATAAATTGCTTTCAACAGTTGGATTGGCCCTGAGGGGAAGCCTTGCTTTCACTCCCTGTCCTTTGATGATTTCTTCTTCAAGTCTGAAGGCCTGCAGCTCAGGGTTGTTCTTCAGAGCATATTCGACGGCCTCATCCAGGGTCATTGAATAAACAGACGAAGAAAAAAGGATCGATAGAAGTCCGATAACCACTATTTTCGGCATAAAAAGTACCTCCGAATGATGTGAATAAAAAGAATGTCTGATAACCTTTGTTGTGCATAAATACGGTACCTATCCACTGATAAATGGTCAATGGATGTAAGTACGCAATTTAAATCGGAATGTCCTGTTTTTTAGGATCTATCCGATCTGGAACCTTCGAAGGCCTGTAAACGCATAAGGACAAACCGGTACAATCTCATATAACGGGTTCGAATTAATTGAGGGTTTCAGGGATTAGCTCTTAGGCGGTTTTTCGATCAAGAACACCGGGGATGAATAGGCTATGGAAGGAACGTCTGTATTTATTGGGATGGATAGAACGGGGGTATTGTAGACGTGGGAGCAAACCATTCCGACAGGGGTACTACAGAAAGAGCAAAGGTGAAAGGCTTCGGACCAATCCTCTTCAAAGGAAGATCTGCATCGTTCGCAAATAGCGATGTCAATGACGGGGGCCGCTATGAAAAGGACGAGAGGAAATAATAAAAGTAAGGATTTAACCAACCAATTGTTTCGCACAGAAAAATATTATTATATTTATGCCCAAGTGTCAATGCCGGGTTACCGCCGAGTTACCGCTTGCATCCATTTTATTTCTTTCGGTACTCTCACGCACAGGGATTAAAACAAAGGATGTTCGAAAGAGAGATAGAAAAACACGCCGCGATCTTCATTCGATGGCCCCATGCCGATCGGGAAGGCTATCCCGGGTACAACCTGGAGTCCGGACTTGAAGTTGATGGCGTAACGAATCCCCGGATTGATGAAGAATGCGTGATCTTTATTTCTCGCCCCGTTTACTTCAACGGATTGATTAGAATTCCACACTGCCTCCAGCATCAGGTTGAGGTTTTCTGATAAGAGGTAGATAATACTTGCTCCCGCATTGAGATCGAAGGTGTTGGCCTTTCCTCCGTCCGGCCCCTTTCGATGCGGCGTAAAAGTCGCTCCCACGTTCCAGTGAGTCACCCATCTGTCGGAAAGCTCCAAACTGAGCGGGATGTTCGTCTGATACCCAAGGGAACCTCTGCCCAAATCCCTCTTGAACTTCCCGGTCGGAAGCAGCAAGGAGAACCTGGGCGCAAGCGCAACGTCTTCCTTATTGACAAGCTGATAGCGGTAGTTTAGCGCTACATCGCCCAAACCGGTTCTCCCTGGACCAGTCAAATGAGAGACCGGAATGGTATAAGAAAACTGGTGCGCCTGCCCTTTTATTGGCCATTCCTGCGTGAATGTGTATCCCCATGTTCCGTCTTTCATATACTGAAATGTCTGAATGTGCTGGACAACCCCAGGTTCTTGATTGTAGGCTTCCTCAATCAAAAAAGAGTTGTCCTGAATCTTTTTCGTCTCCTTGCCCTCCTTTTCTTCCCCAAAGGATAGACCTGACATCCCGGATAGGATAACCAGCAGCAGCCCTATGAATTTCCGGAACCTCTTTAACCCTTTCATCTCAACCCTCCTTCCCATATAGCCAGATTAGTACCCGACTTTGATCGCGTCAAGCTTTTCTTTGCCGATCTCACGCCACCTTTCAAGCGTCCAGTTCCCCACCCAATCTTTGAAGAGCCCCAAATTTTCCTCTCTTTCTTCTGCTGTCGCGCCGAGATATTGATACATATTCCCTTGTTTCCCGTCCTTTGTATTCTTCCCGTCGTCCAAACGTCGCATCAACGCACCCGTATCCGGCCAGCCGACGAAGAAGATCAGGTAGGTATAGGCATCCATTCTCGGCCCCTTGAACATCCCCTGGTATTTCTTCTGATTTTCCTTGAACTCCGGGTATTCAGGAGAGCCCGCACCATGGCATCCCGTGCATTTTGCATCGAATATGGGTTTAATATGCTTTCTGTAGGTGATTTCCTCGGACCATGCGTGAGACGAGAGAACCAGGATGACCATGCCAACAATCGTTAAAACCGATCTTTTCATGAAAATTACCTCCTTTCACCGCAGTCGCAGATCGCTGAGGGAGGTTTTTTGCTCGTCATATCTGTCTCCCTCAAAGTCTGGAATTTCCTTGCGCCGCCCCGAAACCATCGAATGCCTAAAGGGGTCATTTTTTAAGGGTCTTCCGCTTTGTCTTGTCGAAATTGAAGACGACCATGGCATAGGCGTAAGAGATGTCCTTGCCGCTGCCGGAGGCGTCGCGGAAAAATTTCCCCGTCAAGAAACGGTCGTAGGCAAGGATGACGGAAATATCCTTATTTATGGCGTAGGTCAGGTTGAAATCGGCCTCCCATCCCACATCCCGGCTAAATCCACTTTCTACGTTGTTGGCTACAAATTTGTGGCCAGTGGCGGAGAAATTCAGCCTTTCCGTGATGTCGATCCCCCACCCGAAGGTGTAAATCTGCATGCCGCTGGCGTGATGGTCGCCGACGTTGACGCCCGAAAGGTCACCCACCACATTCATATCCCCCACGAGCGAGGTGTCGTTGTTCGGGTTGCGAAACTCCTTCTTCGACGTTATCCCATTGGCCGCGTCCTTGCTGCCGGAGCCAATCGCGTAGCTCAGGAAGAACTTGTTTTTGAATCGTCCTATCTCGGCCTCGCCTGTAAGATCTATATGTCCTCCGAATGCGCTTATGCTGTCATTAGCGCCGGTTGTGGGGTTGATGACCTTCCCGGACTCGTAGACAGGCTCAAACTCCAGGGTAAGGGGTCCCAGCTTGGTCATGCTGCGGAGTCCCCAAATGTTCAGGTGTTCCCCCGAGTGACGGTCGGGGGACCCGGTGTCACGGAACACGTATGCTTCGATGGCGCTATCTTCGGAAGGGGCATAGGTCAGATATCCTCCTGCCAAGCTCCCCTTAAGCCCGTCGGAAAAAGGTGTTGCGTATCTTCCGCCAAGCAGGTCAACCGTAAGAGGCTCCAGCGGCTGCACCCTGAGCCTGAACGCATCGAATGACAGGCCGTCGTAGAATGAGTCCGATCCCAGGATGAACGTGCTGCCGTAGCTGAATTCCTGCCGTCCGGCCTTCAGGGCAAGCCAATCCTTTCCCGGTAGGTTTGCCTCCACAAAACCCTGGTACAGGGAGAACTTGTTGTGACGCTGGCTTCCGCCCAAAAAGCCGTATCCCTGCCCCTCTAAGTGGATATTGAGATAGTCGGCGGGATGCCAGTAGGCGTAAGGTTTGATCCGGTAGAGGAATCGCCCCTCTCCATGCCCCGGCGTGAAGCTGAAATCGGGTAGCCTGAAACTGTCCACCCTTTCACCCCGGAGAAAACCGTTTACGCCGACCTTGTACTCGAAGGGGGGCGCTTCGGGCTCGATCAGGACCAGTATCTCTTCGATGGTCTTTCTTCTTGTGCGGTACCCGTCTATTTTGGCCAACTCACCCTCCAGAGCCTTATGGAGGACGGCAATTCTCTCCACGTCATCCCGCAGAATCGCGTGCGGTCCCTCTTTGTCGTACTTTTCAACGACCTTCTCCAGTATGGCGACGAGGCAATGGGCCAGTTCGCTTTTGGAGCAGGATGTCCCTTCGGGAAGCTTCTTCTCCGCCTCGTATTTTTCTCCCAGCTCCGATAGTTCTTTGTAGGCCCAGTGATCGCTGGTTACCTGTTCCGGGATCTGCCGATCACCGGACTCTTCATGGTGGTGCACCGTGGAGGCAGCGTCATCTTTTTTCCCCTTATCCTCGTGGGCGAACGCCGCCCCGGCTGCCAGTAGCAGGATGAAAAGCAATACTAAGATCTTCAACATCTTCTTACGCATCTTTCTTTCCTCCGTTAGAAAATAGCATAGCGCAAAGCGCATCGAGCAGAGCGTAACTTCAAAAACTTAAAGGCATTTTCATAGTTTAAGAGTGCCCTCCGGGCATGAGGACTTACGACAATTCGAACAGTTCCTTTCTTCTAAATTCCGCGTAGAAGCTAAAAAGGCGTAACCCGACGATGCCAGAAGGAGCATCGAGTTACGCCTTCACTTCCCCTGTCCGTGCCAGGGGCCGTAAGCCGTCCCTAAATCATTTCAGGCTGTTTCTTTCAGTAGATCCGTCAGTCTCTTTCTCAATTCCTCCAACCTCTTCGATTTGAAAGATTTCTTTGTCTCCTCCAAAGCCTCGATCGTTTCCAGGAGAACCCTGTAGAACAGTTTCTTATGTTGACAATCAGGCGTTGAACAAGAGTCCATGGGAGGCGGACTCTTGATCTTTCCGAGGACGGTGAGCAGAACGCTTTGCTGCATATCCACCCGGTCATGGAGATCCCGGGTACATCTTTCGACGATCTTTATCCAGGTGTCCCTGTTTCCTTCTGCCGGGCCTTTTTCACCACTCATTTCCCGATCTCCAACACCTATATCTGCCGTTTCTTAACTTCTTCCCAGCCGTACATAAATTCCTTCAGCCATCTGCTGATCGATGGCAAACTGACTCTGGCCGATCTGAAAGACATAGGAAGGAAACTTCTGTATCATGGTCACCGAAATCCCCGGCAGAGCGCCCATGGCCATCAACCTGTTCAGCCTTCCCGAATCATTTGTTGCAAGATAAGCGATTGTTCCCCTGTCTTTTACCTCAAGGTCTTTGAGAAGGCAGACCGCCCGGGAAACCTCTTTTGCAGACTTCTCGCAGCATCTCCCCGGAGGGATGGGCTTGCCGTGGGGACAGAGTTTCGGATGGCCAAGGAGAGTACACACATTCTCTTCCACTTCCTTGAGGAGGAGGTGCTCAAACTTGCAGCCCACTTCGTGGATCAGTCCTTTCTGCATGGCCAGGACATCCATGAGAAGTCTTTCCGCCAGACGGTGGCGTCGAACGATCCGCTCGCCCTCCTTTTTGCCTTTTTCCTTGAGACGAGCCTTCTGACTCGATATGTCGATATAGCCGCTCTTGAGGAGTTCGGACATGGCGTCTTCTCTCTCCGATAGTCCCAGGGGCAGGGAATCCTTCTTCTCTTCCACGGTGCTGATCCACAATGTCTCCAGGATCTCTTCAGCTCTTTCCGATAGATTCATTTCCATTTCCTCCATGCTTTTAGGAGAGCTTCTCGCTCTTGTGATTACAGAGATTTCAAAAAGAGATTACAGTGATTTTATTACGTTCAATGCATTTCGAATCTCTGTAATCAGTCCATAATCGCGTAATTAATCGCGTAATTAGAGATTTTTTGGCTTTTCCAGAAATCTCTTTAGACGTTTGATCCATCCAGGTTCAGGTGGCATCTCATAGCTGCAGCGCGGACAGCGTACCATCTGACATCCCTTTGTCAAAGAACACCCGGCACATCCTTTCCGGGCCTCCTCTTCTTTGAACTCCATTCCGCAAAACGAGCATTTCATAGCCTAAC
>Ga0214473_10009283_pt1 | contig 11632 bp, 8 predicted proteins | sample RVTome_7_FD_203509 | JGI IMG/M metagenome (GOLD analysis project Ga0214473, IMG submission 203509) | Soil microbial communities from uranium-contaminated site in the Upper Colorado River Basin, Wyoming, United States - RVT98D197 | ecosystem: Environmental > Terrestrial > Soil > Contaminated >...
GAAAATGCGTCGCCCATCATGTGCGGCAGACTGGATTATAACACTGTCTCTCGCCCTTGCAACGATTACTCGGACAGGCTCCTAGGACCTCGGTGCCGGTTCGTTCGATCATCGCAGTGTCCGGGGCAGCGAGAATTCTGTACGCGACAATTATCCGAGGCCGAGATTGACAAAGCTGTGTAGAGGACCTATGATCGGCTCGTATTCGCAGTCAGCATTCCCGCGAGCGTAGAGGCATGATAGTGAAAGAGAAAGGAGAAGAACCATGAGGAAACAAGGATTGTTGGCTCTGTTGCTTGGTTCGATCGTTGTCGCGTGCTGCTCCTGTAATAACGACGAGGAACCCGGCGTGCCGGGTGAGGATTCACCCAAGGTGATCGCGACTGATTCAGCCAAGGCGACCGCGGCTGATTCGCCCAAGGCGACCGCGGCTGATTCACCCAAAGCGTCTGCTAAGGCGGATGGCGGTGTCTACAGTCGATACAATATCCATTACTATGTGAGAAGAGGCTCGAACATAGCCAGCTACGCCAACTATACGGACTGCCCTGGGCACGGTTTCCTGCCCTATAACACCAAGTTTCGCGTCGGCTCCTGGAGGAACGGGTTTAGCCTTACTGCCGTGGACACGGGGATGCGAATTCTCTTTGAGTACAGGAGTGCCAATATGGCAGGGATGCTGGTGAGGGAATACGTCGACACAATCACATCGACTGCCCCTGTCAGTTACAGTGACTTGAACGCTCAGGATCAGGAAGGCATCAAAGCCGGCAGGGCAATAATGGGAATGACCAAGCAGGGTGTGATGGTCGCTCTCGGTTATCCGGCCAAACACCGGACTCCCTCAACAGACTTGAACACCTGGCTGTATTGGAAGGGGCGCTTCAACATGCTCACAGTGAACTTTGGTCAGGACGGCAAAGTTGAATCGATCATGTAATAGTAATTCCGCGCGGATTGCCTGCACCGGACTGTTGTTCATGTGTGTAATTGTCATGGGGTCCGGCCGGACAAATTCCGCGAATGCGTCGAACAGACCGGCCGATTCCTCGCAGCCGCAACTCTTGCGGCTGCTGCGGGAATCTCGGGCTCCGTATCATACCTTTGCTACTCGATTCCACCAGCGCAAGCATCTGGAGATCCTGAATGTGGACCTGGAATCCGAAGGGATGATTTTCTTTCAACGGCCGGGCTCCGTTCGCTACGAAATTGTCTCGCCGGTGCGGTCTCTCATGATCTACGATGGGAAGAAGGTCCGCTGCTACGCATTCAGCGAGGGTAGGTGGAAGTTGCTGAATAACCCCAGCGCCACCGCCATCGGGCAGATCCTGCGACAGATCGGTCGTTGGATTCAAGGGGACTTCGACGCCGACCGTAAGATGTTCGAAATCAGTGTCGTTCCCTTTGAGGATACCAGCGGCTGCATCCACCTGGTGCCTCGCAGCAAAGCTCTCACTCAGTTCATTCGGCGCATAGAGATATATGTCAGGAAGACCTCGGACGACTACTGGGTGAACAGGATCATCATCCGCGAATCGGAGGTGGACATGACAGACATGCGGTTCCGCCAGGAATTGCGCGACCAACCGATTCCTGAAGGCACTTTTGCATCCCCTGAGGCGTCCGATGCCTGCCAAGCCATGTTTGTGCAAGAAGATGGTCCCGATCCCAACGAAACCGAGAAACCGAAATCGTGAGGAGTGACGCCTGGCTCATTCTGATGGCTCTCTTTCTCGGCGGCTCAGGCTGTGCATACCAGCAGTCATTCGGAGAGCCGATTGACGATGCCGCCCGTCGAGCGGCTCTGCTCCAAGCATATCCACGTCCCAATGTCTCCCAGGCAGTCTTCCGCACCTTGATTCGCTGGGGCAGGCGAGAAGTCTCTCTGACCGAGGTTGTCAAGGGATCTCCCGATGGCGGCCTGTCGGCTGCGGGCGTAACGGACATCGGCAGTACCCTCTACGCGGCCCAGATCGATCCAAATGGGCGAGGGCGCATCATCAACAAGTCCCTGCCCTTCTCGGACCAGTGGCTGCTCGATGGCCTCATCGCCGAGTTGCTCATCCCTTGGAACGGGCCGAATGAGGCCTGCCGATTGCACAGACAAGCAGACAACACGTGGGCATTCGCCTGCCAGGAGCAACGCATCACCCGCGTGTTCATCTTCGATGGGGCTGGGAACTGGCAACAGTCCCACCGGGTCAGAGGCTCTCGCTTGCTCAGCCGGACCTTCCTGGAGTGGGATGGGCAGCCCATTCCAAGGATCATGCGCGTGGACAACGCCACCAGACATTACCACGTTGTCCGGGAGCGAGTCTCAGTCCGATAGGCTAAATTGGCTGCCCATCCGCTTCGGCGTTGCGGACACCCAGGCTAAGAATCTGGTCTTGACAACCGGGAGTACCTCATCCTGACAGAACGCTTCCAGGATCGACGGAAGAGGCGTCTTGCTGGCAACGTGAAGGTCACCGAGTGCCAAGTCATATGCAAGCTGCCGCTTCTTCGCCCGGGCAATTCGCTCGTTCGTGGTCCTGAGCGATCTTTGCACGAGGTCGCCGCTGACGTAGCAGCTGATCCAGTACTGGCGACCACGTTTGTACAGGGGTGCCATGGCAATCTCCTCAACTGACTCGTTCCAGTTTACTGGAGATCACCTCAGGTATGATTTCGGCGGGATGATTCCTCGCTGACAAGTGCCTGGATGCAAATGTCTATTACAATTCAATGACAGTCGCCCCAGAAACGCCAAGAGGCAGTCGCACGTAAGTCGTTGCGACTGCCTCAGTTCGCTCAATAGCGGGGGCATCATATGCGGATCTGAAGATGCTCTTATGTAACATTCCGCGTTACACTTCGGACAAGTTGTCTGGACATAAGTCTTTTCTGCACAAGGCGTTATGTTAATCGATGGCCGTGACACGTAACAGGCCCTCCACGACGTCAATGGGCGAGTTAAACCCCGCCAGTCATGGGCGGATCAAAACCAGCCAGTGATTCCTGTTCTTTCGTACATCTTCTGCTTGCACGACGCAAGTAAATTCATGGGTGTTCAGTCATCCGATTTCGGGATGGAGGCAGGCCTGGATCGCTCGGACGGCGGCCGAGCGAGAATGAGCCTCCACGCAAGCTCATCAGAGCCTACGCACCAGCGTGCTACCTCTGCGTCAGCGAAAAGGCCAATCTTGCGTTTTATTCAAGCACAGACTGCCTGTGAGGCTCCCTCCGCTCTCTTATCTGTACATGTCTGGTGGAATCATTCCACATCGTGGGGAGCGACTACCCCGTCTTGGACAGGACCCACAACCGAGAACGTCCTGCCGAGGAGAATGCTCGACGCCATAAGTCCTTTATGCTTGGGATGATACATCGATATGCACGGTCTCGCGATCAAAAGAGCTAACTGTGGTACGATCCTTGCTACCTACCACTGTCAAACAACGTTCTTAGGCAATTGTTAAGGAGGGCACAAAGATGCTATCCAAAAGACCTATTTCGAGCGATCCCCTGTCTGTGGAAGGGAAGACAACGGAGTCCCGTGTCCTGGGCACCGAACTGTACTCAAGCGAGTTGGATCCCGTTGAGTGCACCGCAGTCCAATATCGAACTGGCACCATCTTCAGGGATGCTCTAATGATGGCAAGAGCGAGTACCGAAGAGATGAGCCGCCGATGGGATGTCACGCGGGTGTGTGATGTCGGCCAAGCCAGCCGGAGCAAGGTCCGACCTACACGCCAACAGGCATCCAGACTTGGCTACTGCCCACAAAGAAGTCCTTGGCGTGGCGGCGACATACTTGACCTCTCAGAAGTGGGATCTGCGCTACACCCACCGTCCTCGCGCGTCGTGCGGCTGGAGTTCTGGCTGTACCCTCGACGTAGCCTGATGGCATACCACCACCCGACTGTCTCGTCTGGTAGCGGGCTCCCCGATCCAGACGCCGTCAACCCCTTGCCAGAGGAGGCAAGAGAAGGTAATGAAACGGAAGACGACAAACCGCCGTAGCCAACGCGTCTGGTTGCGGGGCATGAGACTCGATGCTAAACTGAAGCTGCTTGGCCCCAGAACATAGCTTAATGTTCCGGGGCTGATGTAGGCAGGTGAAAGGGAACGGAGCCTTATGGAGAAAGGACATGCGTGAGCGTTTAAGCGTTGGTGTGGTCAGCCATCACGGCCCCGGTAAGGAGTCAGACTACGCTGCGGTGGCCAGAGACTTGAGGGAACGGTGCCTGAGAGTGACGAACCACAAACGGCTTCCCGTCCGTGGCCAACTGCTGTTGGCGACGGCAGACTGGTGCAGCCCCTCTAATTCTCTGTCCAGGTATATCCGTCAGGAATTCGAGCGGGAGCTTGGCTACTCCGTTCCGCTCATCGGCGCCAGCATGGCAGGAGTCTTCTGCTCAACAGACCCCAAACCATTCATTCAAGAAGGGTTGGCTCTCATCGCAGTATGCTCCGATGACTTCCGGATGACCGTGGGCAGCTTGCCTCAACCCTACGGTGATACGGAGAAGCATCGTTTGCAGAGACTGCGCGAGATGGCCGATCAGCTCCAGGACAGGGCCAGACCCCGACTGGGCATGGGTGCCCAGCGCGACCTGCTCGGTTTTCTTCCGGGCGTCTTCCTGGACGAAGCAGGCCAGCAGGTCTATTTCGACAACGAACTACATGGAGAGATTCTAGAGGTGTTCCGCTACCGGCACAGGCTATACGGGGGAGCCGCTGCCGATAGCATCACCCCCACGAAGGGGTACCAATTCGCTGACGATGAGTGCCTTGAGTCCGGATTGGCCCTTGCAATAATAGAAAGCGACCTGAGTACCGGTGGGGCAGTCGGCCATGGATTCGTTCCTATAAGGGATACACCCTTCTCCGTAGACCACCTCGTGAACGGCGTCAAGAGTGGCTATGATGTGGCCCTGCTGGATGGGGTGCCAGCTGAAGAACGCCTCCGCGACTTGGCGAATGAGCAGATAGAGGGGCATGGACAGATCGTCTTTGGCATCCGTTGCGGGCCCGACTTCGATGTCTTTGTACCTCTGAACATTTACCGAGGAGAGGGCGGGAGCATCCGCCTTAACCGTCGAGTTTCTCAGGGCGACCGGATTTACCTTCTCCGTGCTTCGGCGGACCAGATGGTGGAGGCCGATGTGGCCCTTCTTCGTCGCGCTTGGAAGAACGCCAATTGCAGTGAGTTCGTCGATCTGGGTCTGATCCTGGCTTTCTCATGTGTTGGCAGATTCGATCTCTGCAGTAGACAAAACCTCCCTTGGCAGAGTGTCGTGGAACGGGTTCGAAAGGACTACCCTGGGGTACCTCTCCTTGCAGGGCTGTGTGCCGGTGAGTTCGGCGTGGACTTCTGGCACCGTCCCCGAGCCAACAACATGAGCGTCTCGCTCTGCTGTCTCACCAGCAGGCTACGCGAGGGAGCACGCACACGTGGACTCCAGGAGTCTCTCCTTGCCGTAGCGAGTGCCGTCTCCACCGGCACGACGCCTCAGGAGGTAATGAAATTGGCACTGGAAGGGGCTGTGGAGGCCGGAGCCCAAGGTGGGCAGATCTGTGTTGTGGATTGGTCCTTGAGAAGGATCGTTGGGAAGCACCTTGGGTGTGCCTACCAAGCTTCAGGCTCCAAGCACAACTGGCTCTCTGTACTAGAGCTTACAGACCGGGATGCCCCCGTGGGCTCCGGGCCCTGTTGCGGGGGTCTTCCACCGACCTTGAAGGAATGGGCCGTCTGGCTCAAGCCCCCCGTCGCTGATCTGGATACATGCAGCCTTCCCGAACGAGAGGACGTTCTCGCTCTTGTCGTGCGGTGCGGGGTTGCCCTGTTTGTCGCCGACGCCAGAGATCCCAGATTCATCTGCGAGCAGACAGCTGTCGACGCATGTGTGGGTCCACCTCCCAATACGCTTGTGTTTCTTGCAGTCCCGCTAATCGGCTCGGATGGGAAAGCCATCGGCACGATGCAAGTGAGCTTTCCGGATGAGACTGTCCTTGATCGGGAGAGTACCAGGCTCTGGGCAGGCTACGGTCAGAAGGTCGCTACCGCTCTTGAACGTGCCCAAGAGGCCGAGGAACTGGCCATCAGAAATGCGATCTCTGCAGAAGCAAGCTGGATTTCGGCACAGCCGGTCAACACGAAACTCGAGTGGCACGAATGGTGCCAAGAGATCTGCCTGCCTTTTGTGAAGACTGTAAGACGGGAACTACAGGCCAGCGGAACGCACATGCGAATTCGATACCAGAGCCTAACGGGCGACGAGTTCAGTCTGGTAGCTGGTGATGGTGATCTCGATATGCTGCGCGGGATCACTCGACCGATCATCAAAGCAGGCGATGGTAGTTTGAAACTACATGTCTTGGGTAAGGAGGGTCGGATCACTAACACGAAAGAGCAGACCAAGATGCTTAACGAGGGGGTAACTCCCCTTGAAGGTGATACATCCTACCAGATGGCTTTTGTGCGGGAACGCGATAAGATAGAATGCACGGCGATGCTTCCCATCTACGATGAACACAAAGAGCTTCTCGGGTCGTTCGTCATCGACAGTCAGCAGCAACACTTCTTCGTTGAGCGGCGGGCCAGAATTGCTCGCTTCGTTGCTGATGTCGCGGGGACGATGGTCCGCGATAGAAGAACAGCCTACGATCATGCGATGCTCAGGGAGGAGCAGGATCGGATAGTCGACACTCTTGCAGCAACTACTGGCTCTGAGGCTGATAGTTCTCTTCGTAGAATCATCGAATGTTTATGCAATGCTACTGGAGCAGACGTGGGCTCCATTTATTTATGGTACGAGAGTGCCGGAAAGCTCGTCCTCCGTATCGCGCACAATTGGCACTGTCGGCAGGAATTGGAGGGAAAGGCTTTCTACAGGCTTGGTGAGGGCTGGACCGGTAGTGTCGGACTTGTCGACGATCTGCGTGAGTCTGTTCAAATTGTGGATCCGATCAAGGGATCTGTGCCAAAGTGCACAGGGAGATACTACGACTCGATGGTAGCAGAGGAGCATCAGGTACCCAAGGGCAAGGGGGATGCGAGGATTGGCCTCCGGCTTGCCATCGATAAGGACTTGATTGGCGTCGTCACACTTGCCTACTGGCGGGAAAACGCAGGGATCCTTGTCAGAGACGAGGAACGTATCAGGAAGTTCTCCAAAGCCCTTACTCCACTAGTCACTCTGGCTGCGGAAGTCGCAGAGCAAGAAACCGTTCGTCGTGAAATCGCCGAGCTGATCAAGGCGGAGCAGGCAACAGCGGAAATCGTCATACAGGCAGCCCGACCAGATGGAGACTGGCAGGCGGTGGTGGACGCTATTAGAGAGAAGTTTAGGGTGGAACGAGTAACGCTCTATCATTTCGATGGCCAGAGGCTCCTTCAACACCGAACGTCCGTCGGTCGAGGAGCGATATTCACGCCTTTCTTTGAAGGCCCTATTGAACCGACGGGTCCCATGCGTGAGGTCGTGTTTGGGAAGTCCGACGTTTTGATTGGTCCTGACAATTCCCACCTCTTCAGCCAATGGCCAACCCTCGGAAATGCTAGCGGTGCCTTTCTTGTGCCGGTTCTCTGTACGGTCGGAGACATGAAAGGCGTCTTGGAGTTCATCAACCGTATCCCGGATCGTGACCACCCATTTGAGATGTTCGACGAGCATGAGCAGGCCGTGGCTAGAGATGCCGCACGCATAGTGGGAGCAGGACTAGACCATCGGAACCACGAGATCCAAGAGGGTGAGTTGAGAATCCAGGCAACGACCGCTATGAGAATTGGCGCTGCCTCCATAACCTCTGCTATTGTTATGCACCAGATCATGGCACCGTTCGCCAGGATTCAGCAGGCAGTCGAATGGCTAAGGCTCAACCCCGGGGAATCCGATTGTGATCGCTCGATTCGCTTGGATCGCATCCAGGCTGCGTGCACAGAGGCCGTCAAGATAGTCAATCAAGCTGCGGGATCAGGACTGGTTTTAGCACGCCGGGAGAGTCTTCGTACCATCGTCGGACAGGCAATGCGCGTAGTAAAGCCTGATATTCCCGTCGTAGGAGTGAACGTGGAGATTCGCAACACGGTCGATGCTCCTGTGTTCGCAGATGTGGTTTCAATCGTCGGCGCTCTCGTGAACCTTCTATCAAATGCAATTGATGCTATAGGCAAGTCAGGCGTTCTGCGAGTAGAGACTGAGCTTGATAGAGATGCAAAGGAGGGCATCATCCGCATCAGAAACACGGGATTTCCCGTAGAACCCCAGCAGATCTCCCAGTTCTTTCTGCCTGGGTATACCTGCAAGTCCGAAGAAGGGCACCTTGGCATAGGCCTCAAAGTTGCCCAACAGGCAATCCAGATGGCTGGCGGCGCTATGAAGATGACCCCATGTCCTGAGGGAGGTGTTGAAGTAGTCGTCACTCTTCCCATCTATGACAAGGGTGAAGTGAGAAGAAGAGTAACTGGAAAATAGAGAAGGAGAAGATCCGTGAATCCATTAGAAATCCTGCTCGTCGATGACGATGAGGAATGGGCTGAAGACTTCCGCCCTAACCTCAAGAAGGTTTTGCCAGCCAGGATCGCTCAGATGGGGTGGGACTCTGTTGAAATCAGACACGCCAAAGACCAGCAGGATGCTAACGGAGCCGTCCAGTCGAAGGCCCCTGACGAATATGACTTGGTGCTGTTGGACCTGCGGTATCCGGAGTCTCCGATCCTTCCTCTCCCAGACGAACCTGAACAACAGTTCCAGGGAATGAAGTGGCTACCCACGTTGCGTCGGCTTCAGCCTCATGCCGCCATCGTCATCATCACCGGCTATCCTTATGAAGACCGGTTGATAAATGTGGTGAATGCAATTCGAGACTGCCAGGCGAACGATTTCATTCCGAAAGTGGCGGTCTTGGATGAGACAGTCGGGCGGATCTGTGTTGCGTTGAGCCATGCTCGCCATATTCAAGCACTGAGGAGGCTAGAAGAGGAGTTCCACAGACTGCTCCGATCTCATGCTGCGAGTGTCCTTGCCGATGACGGTGGGCGACTTATCGAGCAGACCGTTGCTCGGTTTCGACGTATCGCCGGCGGCATTAAGAGCGGAGACCCTACAGCCATAAAGGCTGCCCCGAACGAGATATCGGCCGAATGCCGGACCCTGAAAGAACGGTATATGAGTCTGGCCGATTTTTTTTACACCTTGGAGGCAAAGCGTCAGGGCGAGGTCGATATCGGTGAACTGGCGAGACAGATGCTGCTTCTATATGACTGGCGGATTAAGGAGGCCCGTGCAGAGGCCAAGCCGCCGGTTCAACAGGGCGTGAAGGTTACAACCTATGAATGTGACCTCCGAATTGCCCTACACGAGGTATTGTGCAATGCCATTGACTCCCTGATGGATTCGGATACTGAACCAGCGAATTGCATCATAGAAGTTCAGGTGGAGATGGGCGAGGGGCAGGCCTTCCTTCGTATCATCGACAATGGTCCGGGATTCAGCGATCAAGCTATGCAAGACATGTTCGAGCCTAAGAAGTCCACTCGGAAAGACGGTGAACACCAGGGCCTTGGTCTATATATCGCCAGGCACATGATGCAGGCCATAGGGGGGAGTATTGAACCGAGGAACCGGCCGGAGGGAGGGGCAGAGGTGGTTCTTGTAGTGCCAAGTCTGGTGAAGCCATGAAGGTTGCAAGTGTCACGGTCCATGCGGATCTGGCAGGTGATGTACGCGCCGCTGTTGAGGCGGCAGGACACGAGCTGATTCCTTGCGGGAGTTTGATCGAGGCGAGAGGCAGCGGGGCAGCCTTGATCGTTGCGGAATGGCCCGAAGGTCCGCAGTTGGCTAGTCTCCTCCGCGACCTTAACACCGAGACTGGAGAGGGCTCGGCCCCCATCGTGATCGTAGTGACGAGGGGGCATATTGGTGCGATGCACAGGGCGAGGGCTGCGGGGGCGGCTGACGTCCTCTTCTGCCCCCTCGATCCCGCGGAGATCCAGGCGGAGATCGTGGAAGCCCTCGCAGATCCAGAGGCATTCGATCCCGTCCTGCTGCAAGCGTATGAGGCATTGCGTCGCGAGTTGCTTGTTGGCGAGAGCACCGCCTTCCTGAAATGCCTCAAGGAACTCAAGCAGGCGGCCCGCTGCGATGCCAATGTCCTCATTCTGGGTGAAACCGGTACCGGCAAGGAGATGTTCGCCCAGGGCATTCATAGGCTTAGCCGACGGGCTGGTAATCCCTACATGGCAGTCAACTGTGCAAGCCTGCCACCTACACTTCTGGAGGGGGAGCTCTTCGGGCACGTCAAAGGCGCGTTCACAGATGCCAAGGAGGATCGCCTGGGGCGATTCGAGGCCGTCGGCGCCGGCACGCTTCTCCTCGATGAGATCGGCGACATTGGGGTCCCACTCCAGGTCAAGCTGCTTCGGGTCATTGAGGAGCGACAGTTCACTCGTATCGGAGAGAACAAGCCTCGCTCATTAAATGCCCGCTTGATCTGTGCCACAGCGATCGACTTGGAAGCCGCTGTCGCGCAAGGGCGGTTTCGCCCTGACCTCCTGGGAAGGATCAACCAGTTTCGCATCGCGGTCCCTCCCCTTCGTGAGCGTCCTGCGGATGTGCCCGTCCTCGCTTGGCATTTCCTTCAAAAGCACGCTCGCGGACGCCGCGTGAATGCCAGCAGCAGCGCGATGCGCATTCTGGAGTCCTATGACTTCCCGATGAACGTCAGGCAACTAGAGAATGCCATTGTAGAGGCCCTGGCACGCTCAGACCCAGGTGAGATGATTCTGCCGAAACACCTGCCTGAAGATCTGGTTGCCCCGACCGGACCCCGGCGTCTTGAGAGCGTACGGATCATACACCTCGCTGGAGGTCTAGCCTACGCAGAAGCGAGAGAGCAGGCGTGTCGGCAGATTGATCGCCTGTACTTGTCCGCCCTGCTGCAGAAACATCACAACAACCAGAGCCATGCCGCCATGGAGGCCGGCATAGATCGTAAGACATTCGCATCACGGCTTTCCGATGCCCTCCAGACTGATGAGGATGCGACCGATGCCTGAGTATGCTTGGATCACCTACGTCAACCCAGGGATACCTGCCGTACAGCAACTCCCAGCAGAATTGGAGGAGTTCCAGAGGCTCTGTTGGGAACGGTCTGCGATAGTCAGGTGGCGATGCGCGGGTTCTGCCGATATCGCAGCGAATCTGGGTGGCAACCTGCTTCTCCTTCTTGTGGACTGTAGTGCCGGCGGCGCTGACGTGAAAACAGCCTGTCGATCTATAAGGGCGACCTGCCAAAGTCCGATCCTACTCACTGATCCAGGTGGATTACGACCTGAAGTGCTTGAGGAGTTCAAGGTCGTCGCTGAGAGGGCTGCTATTATCCAGCCGAACGAACTATCCGATCCAAGCATAATTCTCGATAGGTTGGTGCACTTGGGGATCACGCTTCCCGAGCCTTGCGTGGTGCTGGACTATGAACACAACGATCCTGTCATGACGGAGATAGTCCGATGGGTAGGAAGAGAACGACTTGAGAATAACATCCAGAAGTTCTTCCCTGAGGCAAGCAGGGTCCGACTACAGCCAGTAGCTGGAGGCTGGTCTGGTGCAAAGATCTGCCGCCTCCTGGTTCAGGGACAGGAGTACTT
>Ga0214473_10009284_pt1 | contig 11628 bp, 7 predicted proteins | sample RVTome_7_FD_203509 | JGI IMG/M metagenome (GOLD analysis project Ga0214473, IMG submission 203509) | Soil microbial communities from uranium-contaminated site in the Upper Colorado River Basin, Wyoming, United States - RVT98D197 | ecosystem: Environmental > Terrestrial > Soil > Contaminated >...
TACCGGGTTGCCCGTGAGCTGGAGCAGGACCTGGGGCGCAAACCCACCCCGGAAGAGATTGCCCAGCGGATGGAACTGGACCCGCGCAAGGTGCAGTGGATGATGCGGGTCTCCTGGCGACCGCTATCGCTGGAGTCCCCGGTGGGCGAGGAAGAGGACTCCGAGCTGGGATCTTTTGTCGAGGACGAAACCACCCCCACGCCCACTCAGAGCGCCTACCAGAACCTGCTGCGGGACAAGATCGAAGAGGTACTGTCGTCATTGAGCCCGCGCGAGGCGCGCATCCTGCGCCTGCGTTTCGGGCTGCACAACGGGCGTTCCTACACCCTGGAAGAGGTTGGCCAGAAGTTTGGGCTGACCCGTGAGCGCATCCGCCAGATCGAAGGCAAGGCCCTGCGGCGGCTGCGCCACCCGCGCCGCTCGCGGCAGCTGCGTGACTACTTGAGCTGAGCGGCGCTTGAACTGACCGGTAACAAAGGAGCGACCGATACGGTCGCTCTTTTCTTCCGATACGGGCTATAGCAGCCGATTCCGGTCCTACTTCGGCCGCTCTGGGACAGGAACCGTGTCAACTGCACGCGAATGATGCCACATTGATTGACTCTACCGCACCGGCGTGCTAAAGTGACTTTTGACAATCTGACTCATCCGTTGAGCTTCTTCCGACGGAATGCGGTAGGTCTCTCACGGGGGATAATCGGCGCTTTTCACAGTCCGCTGGTTCCCACTGACGCGACCGCCCGCGTGGAGGCTGTGAATCGCGGGGGCAACTGGTCGCTGGCCGATCATGCCCGTCGGCAAGCCCCGCGAGGAGCCAGTAGCGAACCCGGCCACTAGGCCGCGCCACAGGCGCGGTCCGGATGGCCGGGTTGTCTTTGGGGTCAAATCCAACTTGAGGGGCCAAGCACGCGATGATCCCAACCCAATTCAAGGCTCGTCGACCCAGAACCGCACGCGCGCTCTCCCTGGCCGGAATCTGGCTGGCCTTTCTGGCTGTGCCGCTCGGGCAGGCCAGTTCACTATCGCTGCAATTGATCACCGACACCCCCGCTCCAACGGAGACACCGACGCCGGCCCCCGTTGAGAATCCAACGCCGACGCCAACGGAATCACCCACCCCACCACCGACTGACACGCCTACCCCGACATCGACCGATACGCCCACGTCGACGCCTTCAGAGCCGCCCAGCCCGACCCCGGCTGACACGCCGATCCCACGCCCCTCTGAGACTCCGCCGGCTACGGCTTCGCCCACCGCCAGCCCTACGCCACTGCCGAGCGCCACCCCAAGCCTGACGCCGACCATCACCCCCACACCCACCCCCGGTGTCCCTTCCCTCTCCCCCATCGGCTGGGAGGGCGAGGTCATCGGCCTGTTCGACTTCGAATGGTCGGGGATGTCCGGCATCCAGACCTGGATCACGCCGGGCGACGGTAGCAATTGGCAGGGCACCAGGGCTCACACGCTGTTCGCCGCTACCAATGTGCCCCCGGGAAGCGTCATTGAGCTGTGCTCGCGCGGCAATCTGCCTTTTGCGGAGTGGGAAGGCGGCGGTCTCCGCCAGCTGCCCACGGCACGGCCGGTCTTTGTCTTCCCCAAGGAAGTCAGGTTCGTCTATGGCAGTTGGATGTGCGCTCGCAACGAGATGGACCTGAGTCGCACCAACGACACCATGAGCATCGGCCACCGCTTTGGCGCGGAGGGTCGGCGCCAACCTGGTATCCGTCCCCCGGGCCAATCCGCTACCTTTATCTGGCAGATCTGGGTCAAGTCGCTCAACGGCTACGAGTTCGCCGAGCCGGCGTGGCCCTTTGGCGATTTGCCGCCCATTTCCGGGACCGGCCCAAAGCCCGGGCTGGGCGGAGGGTCCGGCCCCGGAGATCCCCGCGAATGCCATGTCAGCACCTGCAGCGACAGTCAGGGCCAGGCCGGAGACCCGATTAACACCCGGACGGGTGGATTTGATTTCACCCTGGTTGATCTCGCCATGCCCGCCGCTGCCGGGCCGCTGCTCTTCCAGCGAACTTATTCCTCCTCAGCTGTTGATCTGTATGTGGAGCCGCTCGGCCCTGGCTGGACCCACAATCAGGACACCCGGCTGGTCTTCGAGGACGATCCCGGGGGCGGGCCGGGCCTGGTCTGGTTCAAGGCCCATTCGGCCAATCGCTATGGCTTCGTCCAGTACGACGCAGGAACATTCGCTCCCCTTCCGGGTGTGCTGGCGGAACTGACCCGCGATCCCGGTTCACCGGTCACCTACAGCTTGACAGACGCGGCTCAGGCCGTGTACGTGTTCGACATGGCCGGAAGGCTCCTCCGCTGGGCCGACGCGGAGGGCAACGATTTCCTCTACACCTACGACGGTTCCGGTCACCTAGAGCGGGTGAGTGCCGGCGCCCGGCTGATTTCCTTCGCCTACGACGACACTGACCGGATCACCACTGTCGCCGACCAAACCGGCCGGACAGTGCGCTTCGGGTACGACTCCGCCGGCGATCTGGTCACGGCCACCGATGTGCTCGGCCAGGTCTGGAGCTATGCCTACGACGGCTCACACCGGCTCACGCAGATCACCGACCCGGGTGGCGTGGCGGCGCTGCGCCTCGAATACGACTCGGAAGGGAGGGCAGTTCTGCAGCTTGACGGCCTGGGGACCCGGATCATCGAGATCAGCTACAGCAATGATGGCACCTCCACGATCACCGATGCCCGCGGCAATAAGGAAGTGCACGCCTACGACGAGCATGGCCTGTTGGTCTCGACCACCGACGCGCTGGGTGGCGCGACGGAGCGGGGCTACGACGCCAACTTGCGGGCTAATTCCTCCACCGATCCGGCCGGACACACCACAGAGCTCGAGTGGAGCTCGGATGGCGAGACCCTGCTGACGGTGGTCGATTCCCAGGGCAACGAAACCTCTCTGACCTACGACGACCTGAACAACCTGCTCTCCGTCACCGATCCCCGCGGCCACACCACCAACTACGCCTACGACGGCAGGCTGATGACCGGCATCACCGATGCCCTGGGCCAGACCACGACGCTCGCGTACACGCCGCAGGGTTTCCCCACTTCGATCACGGATCCCCGTGGGGGCACGACAACCTTCACCAGTAATGCCTTCGGCGAGCGGACTTCGATGACGGATCCGCTCGGAAACACCTGGGGCTTCGACTATGACGATCTGGGGCGCCTGGTCGAGGTCACCGATCCGCTTGGCCGGTCCCAACTGAGCGAATTTGACGCGGCCGGCCGCCTGATCCGGGTGGTCCAGAACTACGAGCCCTCCCGAGCCCAGAACGACCAGAGCGAATTCAACATCGTCACGGCATACGACTACGACCCGGTCGGCAACCTCGTGGGGGTGACGGACACGCTGGGGCGGACGACACGATATGTGTACGACGCGGCCAATCGGCTCGTCCGCACGTCCGACCCGGCCGGCAGCGTTAGCCAGTTCAATTATGACGACGCCGGCAACCTGACGACCCTCATCGACCCGCTGGGGCACACCACCAGCTTCAGTTACGACGCACTGAACCGCATGGTCTCCAGCACTGACCCATTGGGGCAGGTCAGCAACACCACCTACAACCCGGATGGGACCGTCGCCAGCACCCGCGACCCGCTGGGTAGGGTCACGAGCTACCGCTATGACGAACTGATGCGGTTGATCTCGGTCCACGATGCGATGGGCGGGACCACCCGGTACAGCTACGACGCAGCTGGCAACCTGACCTCGGTCACCGATCCCAATGGCCATCGCACCTCCACCGCCTGGGACGCCCTTAACCGGCCGGACTCCGTGACCGACCCGAACGGCAACCGGCGCACGGCGGACTACGACCCGGCGGGGAACTTGCTGTCCGTGTCGGATCCCCTGGGAAACACAACCAGGTACAGCTACGACGCCCGCAACCTGCTGGCTGCGGCCCTCGATCCGCTGGGACACCTGACCAGCTATACCTACGACCACATCGGCAACCCGACAGGCTTCACAGATGCCAACGGCATCGCCACCCGCTACGAATTCGACCGGCTAGACCGGCTGGTCACTGTGGTGCAGAACGTCCTGGCCAGCGCGCCGCCGGACGAGCAGACCAACCTTCGCACCACGTACGGTTATGACCCGGCCGGCAACCTGCTGACGATCCGCGATGCTCGCGGCAATACCCGGAGCTTCAGCTACGACCTGCTCGACCGCCTCCAGAGCAAAAGCGATCCGCTCGGCAACGCCATTGCCTACGCCTACGACCCGGTCGGCAACCAGGTGGCGAGAACCGACGCCGAGGGCTTCACCGCGGCCTTCACGTATGACGCGGCCGATCGGCTGACCCTGGTGGACTACCCTGCCCCAGATGCGGATGTCCGGTTCAACTACGACGAGGCCGGCAATCGTCTGGGCATGACCGACGGCGTCGGATCCACATCCTGGGTCTATGATGCACTGGATCGCGTGACCAGCGTCACCGACCCGTTCGGTGGTGTGGTGGGCTACGGCTACGACCCGGCCGACAACCGCGTCTCCCTGAGCTACCCAGACGGGAAAACCGTCTTCTACGGCTACGACCCGGCCGACCGCCTGATCCAGGTGGCGGATTGGGCCTCGACCCAGACGGCCTATTCCTACGATGCTGCCGATCGCCTGAGAACGGTCTCCCTGCCGAACGGGTTGGCATCGAGCCTGGAGTACGATGCGGCCGGCCGTCTGACCGCCCTAACCCATGCGTTGGGGGCCGAAGAGCTGGCTTCCTACGCCTACAGCTACGACGCCGTGGGCAACCGGATCCAGGCGGTAGAGAGCCTGATCTATCCCTGGCAGCCGACGGCCCCGCTGGCGTTCGCTGCCCCAGGTGCCGCCAGCCGGGCAAACGCTCCGGTGATCGGCTCGACCGCTGCCGGCCCGCTGTCCGTCGATCCGCTGGCAGCGATGCTGGGGCCCATGGCTCTGCTGCTGCTGGTCCCGCTCCGGCGGCTCAAGCGCAACGAAAGAGCAGCGACCTTTCTGCTGATCCTGGTTGGGTTGTCAAGCTTCAGTCTGGCGATCGCCGCCTGCAGCCCGCCAACGCCAACGCCGACACCCGTTGCGACCTGGACCCCCTCTCCATCAGCAACGGACACGCCAACTGACACGCCCACCTCGACCCCGACATCGACAGATACGGCCACCCCGACGGACACTGCTACACCTTCTCTCACCCCGACGCCGGAACCGGTGGCGCTGGCCACGACCATCGACTACGCCTATGACCCGCTGTACCGGCTCACGGCGGCGGATTTCTCCACCGGGGTGTACTTCCACTACGCCTATGACCCGGTCGGCAACCGCTTGACTCAGCTCACTCAGGCCGGGACGAACAGCTACAGCTACGACTCCGCCGACCGGCTCACGAGTGTCGATGGCGTGTCCTACGGTTGGGACAGGAACGGGAACCTGCTCAGCGATGGCGTGAGGGCGTTTACCTACGACCACGCCAACCGCTTGGCGTCGGTCATCGACGGCCCGCACACGTACACCTCCGCCTACAACGGCCTGGGAGATCGGCTGCAGCATCAGGTCGATGGCCTGACCACCCACTACACGCTGGATCTCGAGGCAGGCCTCACCCAGGTCCTCACCGACGACACGTCTTCTTACCTGCTCCCCGCTGCGGCAGCTGGCCTCCCGCGGATCGGCGAAGAGGGGCCTGCAGGCTGGTCGTATGCTCTCACTGACGGCCTGGCCAGCCTTCGCCAGGTGGCGGACGCAACCGGCCAGATCGACCTGGCGCAGGACTTCGAGCCCTTCGGGGCACTTCTCGACGCGGCCGGGTTCGGCTCGAGCAACTTCGGTTTCACCGGCGAGCAGACCGATTCCACCGGCTTGGTCTACCTGCGGGCTCGGTTCTACGATCCGGCCACGGGCCGCTTCCTGACCAAAGACCCCTTCCCCGCGCTAAACACGCTCCCGGCCACGCTGCACCCGTATCAGTACGTCCTGAACAACCCGGTCAATCTGGCCGATCCGAGTGGTCAGATTGCGCCGTTCCTGGTGGCTGGAGGCATAGGCGCGGTGGCCGGAGGTGCCTTTGGCGCGCTGGGTTACGTCTTGGAGCACCCTGGCGGCAACCTGGGCGACTACTTGGGCTCGGGCTGCTTTTGGCGTTCGGTCGGGATTGGCGCGGTCGCGGGCGTCGTCGCTGGTCTTACGGCGTTCGGAGTTGCCGCGCTCCTTCCAACACTCGGACTGGCAGGCAGCGGCTTCGGCGCCACTGTGCTTACTGGTTTCATGACGGGCGGAGTTGCCGGCGCGGCATTCGAGGGCTCCCGCCAATTGCTCACGGCGGGCAAGATCTACGACCCGCTGGGCGTCATCGGAGCGGCGGGTGCCGGCGCTCTAGGCGGAGCGGCCTTCGCGGGCGTCAGCTATGGGATCGGGAAGGGGGTGCAAGCGCTAGCGGCCTGGCGGCTGCAGGGCATGACGAGTTCGGCAAATCGAGCTCTTGCCCCAGTACCAGTAGAATTGAGTGGCCCTGTAAAGTTCCGTCCTCCGGCAGGTGCGACCGCGGACGAGATTGCGCAGATGCAGGCCTACTGCCGAAGCTGCAACCAGGCGCTTGCAGAAGGGGTCTTGTCGCCCACGGGCCGAGTTTCAACGGCGGGTGAAGTTCGAGCCGCTGCGTCAAGGGCTGCTGCGCAAGAACGAGCCGCGGCAAGCATGGCTGGGCGACCGTATACAGGCCATGCTGGCCACGTTCCCGACACGACCTGGACAGGGAAACCCGCTCCGTGGGGCTGGATGGACCTCTCGCCACGCATCAACAGCAGTCTTGGCGGGCAGGCCGCGAGGTATCCGATTGGCTATAGACCGACAGAGTTCCTTTTGGGTTGGCCATGAGTTCAGAGACCAACTGGAAGGAGAGGATCGTCGAGCTTGTACTCGTGAAGCAGGCGATCCAAGAGGTGGACACAGGTGGGCTTTGGGCATATCACCTCCCATCAGTCGCTGCCACACCCAGTCAGCTTGCTGCAGCCGAGGTCGCGATTGGGGAGCCGCTGGATCCGAGCTACCGGAAGTTCTTGGAACATGTAGGTGGCTGGCTCGCCTTCTGGCAAACAGTCGACCTGTTCGGCCCCGAGGATCTCGTTGGGGGTCCGCGTTTTCGCCATGCGTTGGAAATGCTGCAATACATCGAAGACTCGGTGCTCGGCAGCGTTGGCCTCCGGCGTAAGGACCTGCTGCCGATCGCGGCCTCCCCCGTGGACTTGGATCTGTTCTTAATGACGCGCCGATCCTCACAAGCGCCAGGGCGGGTGATTTGGCTCGCCGGTTCGGAAGTTGATAGATGGCCAAGCTTCGACGAGTTCTATCTGGCGATGGTCGACTACAACCGCCTCGAGCATCGGCAGCTTAAAGGTAGCGCGGACGCTTCGAGTAGCTAGTCTTTAGCCTGTTGCCATCTACCTCGCCAGATGCCGTATCGACCCCCCTTGAGGAAGGGCTGGATTGTGAGTGCTTGTTGGAGTCTGGTCCCGCAGTCTGCACAGTTTACCTACGCTGCCAACCTGCCCAGGCCTCCCTCTCTGCGGCAGGATTCGAGTCAAGCGCCTTTGGCTTCATCGGCGAGGTGGCTGATCTAGCCGGTCTACCTGCGGGCTCGACTCTACGATCGCGCCATCGGCAGGTTCTTGACCAAAGACCCCTTTCCCGGCCTGGCCGCGCCGCCGGCCACAATCCACCCGTATCAATACGTCCTGAACACCCTGGACGATCCCAGTGGCCAAGTGCCCTTACTGATTCTGGTCGTCGGCCCTGGGATTATTGGCGGAGCGAGGTCCGCCGCCGGATAGGTTCTGAGCCTTCCTCGGCAAGGAGACAATGCGAGCGGATCATCAATTATGCGGTCTACGACGCGCAACTGATCTTATCGTGGGCGCACTGAGTAAGGGGCGAATTCCCCGGTCCGCCCAATTACACCAGCTCAGGCCCCCGGCGTTCTCCGAGGTTCAAGGGAGCGCGGAGGCGAATCCCGACCTATCGTCGAGCAGAGGCTGGGCAGCGACGACTCGCCGTTCTACATGAACTTGGGGAAGTGATCAGCGGGCCCAAAGTCCTGCGGCGCACGCAGCAGGCTCCAGCAGGCCTCGCTGGGATCAAACGCCAGTTCGTAGGTTCCTTGGCGGTCGTCCTGCACCAGGAAGTGCAGCTGACCGTCCCGCTCCCAGCGGCGGCCGTGGTTGAACACCCGGACGCGGCGCCCGCTCCAGTAGAAGCTCTGGGGGAGCAGCTCTCCATCGGCGTTGAGCCGGGTTTCGACAGCGATTAGTTCTCTCACGCCGCCGGCTGCAAGGCCTGCAGCAGCAACTCCAGCGCCGCCTCGGCCGAAGCTTGCTTGTTGGCCTCCCGGTCGCCGGACCACAGGTAGCGCTGCACCCGTTCCCCCTCCGGAGTGATCACCCCGATGTAGGTCAGGCCTACTGGCTTGTCCTGCGTCCCGCCGCCCGGTCCGGCAATGCCCGTGACCGATAGCCCAACGTGGGCCAGAAACCCAGCTCGCGAGCCGCGGGCCATCTCCTTGGCCGTCTCGGGGCTGACCGCGCCGTGCTCCTCTAGGATCAGGGGATCGACGCCCAGCAGCGCTTGCTTGGCCGGATTGGAATAGGCCACCACGCCGCCCAGGAAGTAGTCGGAGGAGCCAGCCACCCCGGTCAGCCGGTGGCTCAGCAGCCCTCCGGTGCAGGATTCGCCCACCGCCAGGGTCCAGCCACGGGTCTTCAGCGCCTGGCCTACACGTACTTCCAGCAGTTCCGGAATGTCCTTCGGTCCCATGGGTCGGCCATTATAACGCCCGGTTGACAGCCCTCCGCCGCCTAGGTATGCTTCGCCGCGTGAGCCAGCTGGCCATGCTTGGACTGCAGGACCGCATCTGGACTCCCGGCGAGCTCAATCGCCATGTGCGCCAGCTGCTGGAGGGGGACTACCGGCTCCAGGACCTGTGGGTGGCGGGGGAGATCGCCAACCTGTCGCAGCCGGCCTCCGGCCATTTGTACTTCAGCCTGACCGACGGCAGCGCCAATCTGCGCTGCGTCATATGGCGTTCCGAGGCGGAGGGGCTTCCCCGGCTGCCGCGCGATGGCGAGGCGGTGGAGGTGCATGGCCATCTCAGTGTCTACGAGGCCGGCGGCCAATACCAGCTCTACGCAGACCGGATACGGTTGGCCGGGGAGGGCGAGCTCTTCCAGGAGTTCATGCGGCTCAAGCAGAAACTGGAGGGCGAGGGGCTGTTCGATCCACAGCGCAAGCGGCCCCTGCCGCGCTGGCCCAAACGCCTTGGGGTAGTCACCTCGCCCACCGGGGCCGCGCTGCGCGACGTCTTGAATGTGCTCTCCCGGCGCTACCCGCTGGTGGAGGTCGTGCTCTCGCCCACCCCCGTCCAGGGCGAGGTTGCGCCGGCTGCCATCGCCCAGGCGCTGGCCGCCCTCGACCAGCATTCCGCCTGCGACGTGGTGCTCCTGGTCCGCGGGGGAGGTTCCATGGAAGACCTGTGGGCCTTCAATACGGAGCAGGTGGTGCGGGCAGTGGCAGCCTCCCGGGCGCCGGTGATCAGCGGGATCGGCCACGAGACCGACGTCATCCTGGCCGACTTCGCCGCCGATCGGCGGGCCCCCACACCCTCGGCGGCCGCCGAACTCGCCACTCCTGATCGACAGGACCTGGCGGTTGAGATCGGCCGGCTTACCCGCGGGCTGAGGCGGGCCTGGCAGGGACGCCGCCAGGCGCTGCGCCAGGGGCTGGGGGAAGCCCGGGCTGCGCTGGCCACGCTGGCCCCCCAGGCCAGGCTGGCAGGCGCCCGCCAGCGCCTGGACGAGCTGGCAGGCCGGACGGCCCTGAGCCTGAGCCACAGCCTCAGCCTGCGCCGGGCGGAGGTGGAGGCCATGGCGCAGACTCTGCATGCGATCGGACCCCTGCAGGTGCTGGGGCGGGGCTATGCGCTGGTGCGACTGTCAGCCGATCAGGCACTGGTGCGCTCGGTAGGCCAGGTGAGCCCCGGGGCCGGCCTGCAGGTGCAGGTGAGCGACGGGAGCTTCTCGGCCCAGGCCACAGCCGTCCCCACAGAGACGAGCGAAGGATGAGCAAACCCAAGGCGCCGGACCAGCTGGATTTCGAGCAAGCCTTTGAGGAGCTGCAAGCGCTGGTGCGCCAGTTGGAACAGGGCGAACTGCCGCTGGAGGACAGCCTGCGGCTTTTCGAGCGCGGCCAGGGGCTGGCGACACGCTGCAACCAACTGCTGGATGAGGCCGAGCTGAGGTTGCGCAAGCTGGCCCCGGATGAGTCCGGCGGGTACGTGGAAGAAGAGTTCGAACCGGAGGCCGAATAGGTGCGCGCGCTGGAAGTCCTTGACAACCGGGCCTTGATCGCCGGGCTGCTGGCCTGGGCCCTGGCGCAGGCAGTCAAGCTGCCGATCCACTACATCCGCACCCGGAAGTGGGACTGGTCGCTGTTGTTTCTAGCGGGAGGCATGCCCTCTTCGCACTCGGCCTTGGTGGCGGCCGTGGCGCATGGGATCGGGTTCAGCGAGGGATTCGATTCGGCCGCCTTCGCACTGTCCATTGCGCTGGCCATGATCGTGATCTACGACGCCACCGGGATTCGACGCCAGGCCGGCCTGCACGCCGAGATGTTGAACGAGTTGTTCAAAGGCCTGCTGGAGGGTCACCCGCTGCGCGGTGAACAGCTGCGGGAGGTGCTGGGGCACTCACCGGCCGAGGCCATGGCAGGCATGCTGCTGGGTCTGGCGACCGCCCAGGGCATCCAGACCTTCTGGCCGGCCTAGCCCCCGCCGGCTGGCGACCCTTTCCTTGGCGGCGTGAGCAGGCCGGCCGGGTTCCTCAGCGACGCCGCAGCAACAAGCTGGGGAGCTGCCGGGCCTCGGGGGCCCTCAACAGCAGGGCGGCTACCCAATACAACAGCCCCCCCAGCGCCACCCCCACCAGAGCCACCAGCCCGGCCGGTTGATCTCCGGTCAACCGCAACCAACCCCACAGTCCGGCCCCCATCCCAACGCTGGCGAGCAGGCTGGCCGCCAACCCGGGGCGCAGCCGGCCGAGATCGAGCCCCCCGAGTCGGCGCCGCATCAAGAAGAGCAGTGCCAGGCATTCCAGCCCGGTCGCCAGCGAGTTGGCCAGGGCCAGGCCCCCGTGCGGCTGCAAGCCCCGGCGGGCGAACCAGGCAGAGAAGCTCAGACTGAAGGCCACATTCAAACCCATGGCCAGCGCACCGACGATCACGGGGGTGCGGGTGTTCTGCAGCGCATAGAAGGCACGCGAGACCAGCTCCACCAACGCGTGCCCCAGCAGCCCGGCGGCATACCAGAGCAACGGCCAGGCCACCAGCTCCGTAGATTGGGCGTCGAAGGCGCCGCGTTCGAAGAGCAGGCTCACGATGGGCCGCCGCAGCAGAGCCAGGCCCAGGCTGGCCGGCAGGCACAGGAAGACCAGGCCCCGCAGTGTGGTGGCCAGAGAGGCGCGCATCTCTTCCAGGCGCCCCCCGGCAGCCTGGGCGGAAAAGGTGGGCAAGGCTGCGGTGGCCACCGCCTGCGCGATCACCACCTCCGGCATCAACATGAGGCTGAACGCCAGGGTGAGCC
>Ga0214473_10009285_pt1 | contig 11628 bp, 10 predicted proteins | sample RVTome_7_FD_203509 | JGI IMG/M metagenome (GOLD analysis project Ga0214473, IMG submission 203509) | Soil microbial communities from uranium-contaminated site in the Upper Colorado River Basin, Wyoming, United States - RVT98D197 | ecosystem: Environmental > Terrestrial > Soil > Contaminated >...
GCCTCTCGGGAGATGCATCCTCGCGAACACGTCTTCCTCGAGGACGAAGTTCACCAGGCGGGCGAGCGCGAAGGAGAGCCAGATCGCGAGAACGAACACCAGCACGTCGCCGAGCGAGATCGAGAGGGCGCCCACCTCGAGCTCGGCGCCGAGCAGCCCGGCGAGAGCGGCCCGCAGGAAGGCGGCGACGCCGAAGAAGGAGAGGGTCGCGTAGACCCACGCCGCGGCGGCGATCACCGCGAGTCCCCTGTCGAGGTGACGCCGGACCCGCACCCGATGCCGCGAGACCAGATGGAGAAGCCGAAGCGGTCGCAGCACCAGCGCGTAGGCCAGGAGGCTCTGCACCACCTTGAGCATCCCGTAGAGGAGGAACCCCACGTACGCGCTTCGCAGCATCCCGTTCCCGAGCAGGTCGGAGAGGTTGCTGAGCCCGAACACCTCGGACGCGATCGCCACGGCGAAGAGGGCGATCGCGGCGCGCAGCGCCACTCCGACCGCGCGGAAGGCGGGCTCGCGCAGCATCTCGGGGGAGGCCTGGGCAAACCGGCTCCGGCGAAGCAGCCAGAGGAGGAGACCGAGCGCGGAGAGGAGCTCCAGCAGGAACACCAGGCGCATGATGGCGGGCGCGGTCTCCACGACGTAGCGGAGATTATCGACCACGAAGAAGACGGGGAGCCCGATCACGAGGGCGATCATGGACGGCGGGGCGAGACGGCGCACGATCAGCACCGTCGGCACCACCGCCACCGTGGCGATGAGACGCCTGAAGAGGAGCGGCGCCAGGGCGTGGAGCTGGGGGCTCAAGCCGAGCGAGATGAGGAGCGCCATCGAGGCGGGGAATTCGAATACCCGCTGGGCTTCGCGCAGGTCGTAGCTCTCCTCGGCGCGCGCCTTCGCGCGATCCCGGAGCGCGCGAAGCCCCACCGCGAGGGCGGCGAAGAGCGCGAGCTGGAAGGCCAGCAGGTGCGCCCGGTCGCGCGCGTAGTTCGCGACGCCGCGAAGGCGCCCGCCGAGGTGCTCCGTCCAGCCCCTCTCGAGCTCTTCCAGGACGGACGCGCGCACCGAGCTGCTCCAGATCGGCGGGCGGCGGAGGGAGAGGGGGTCTGCGAGCTGGCGCTGGATCGCGTCACGCACGGCCCTGAGGGAGCTCTCGAGCGAGGCCCTCGGGTCCACCAGCCGGTCGCGCAGGGTCAGGACCTCGTTTCGCCGGGCCACGAGCTTCTCGCGCGCGCGGTCGATCTCGCGCCGGGTCGATGCGATGCGGCGAAGCGCGGAGTTCGAAGCCCCGGCGCGTCGCGCCTGCGCCTCCGTCTCCTTCCAGACCGGAGCGAGCGCATCGATGCGGTCGAGCGACTCGCGCAGAGTGCCGAGATGGGCGTCGAGTACCGCGTCCGGCTTCTCCAGCCTCTTGAGCAGGCCGGCGAGCTGTTGCTCCATATCCTGGAGGCGCCCTACGCCGGCCGCTTCGGCGAGGGTGGAGGTGGCGAGCTCGACGAGGGAAGCGGCATCCTCTCTCAGGCGCGCGATCTCGCCTGAGATCCGCTCGAGCGACTCGCTCAGGGCCTCGCCGGGAAGCATGGCCTCGAGCTCCGCGGACACCGCCTCGCCTGCCTTCTGCGCTTCCTCGAGCGGGATCGCCTGGATCGCGGACGGCGCGGGCTCTTGCGGAGGGCTCTCCTGGGAGAGCGCAGCCGCCGCGGGGATCAGGAGCGCGGCCGCGAAGAGGCCCGTGATGGGCGCACGCCGGAGGGAGGCGGAGAGACCCATGGCGAGGAGCAGGATATCAGGGGCGGTCGGGAAGAGGCCAGCTGTGAAGCGAGTCACGGCCCAGAGCCGCCGATCGCCGCCAGGAGATCCGCGAGAAGACTCTCGTAATCCCGCCCCTCGCTCGCGCGGCTGAGTCCCAGCCGCACCAGAACCAGCTCACGTGATGGAATGACGGCAACCAGCTGGCCGTCGTTCCCCATCGCGAAGTAGGCGTCTGCGGGGATCCCCGAGAAGGGAGGTTTGTCCGGGTAGCTTCTCCTCTCCTCCGCGGTCTTCGCGAACTCGTCTGCCCCGGCATTCAGCCAGAAGAGCGCGCCGTAGTGCTTGTACTCGGCAGCGGGCGCGGGCGCCACCGTGTAGTCGACCCAGCCCTCGGGCAGGATGCGCTCGCCCTCCCAGACGCCGCCCTGCAGGTACAGGAGCCCGAACCTGGCCCAATCCCTGGCGGTCGCCCATCCAAAGGAGGTGCCGATCGGGTTGCCGTAGGGGTCGGGCTCGATGAGGGCGCTTCGCATGCCGATCCGGTTGAAGAGCGCTCGGCGCGGAAACGCCAGAACCTCCTCTTCGCCCACCGCATCGCGAATGATCCTCCAGAGCGAGTGGGGATTGGCGTTCGCATACTCCCATCGGCTGCCCGGCTCCACCTCCAGAGGGCACTCGGTCGAGAACCTGGTCGAATCGATCCCGCCGAAGAGCGCCTGCTGCCGCTGTCCCGCCGGACTCACGTCGTGGTGGAAATCGAACCCGCCGCTCATGCGAAGCAGATGAGCGATGGTGATCCGGCCGTGCGGGTCGCCAGGGTCCCTCCACTCGGAGATGGGCGCGGGATCGTCGACGGCGAATGCGCCCCGTCCGACCAGGATTCCCACCAGCGCGCTGGTGATGCTCTTCGTCATCGACCAGCCGTGCATCGGCACCTCTCTCCCGAATCCGTCCGCGTAACGCTCCGCGATGATCTTTCCCTTGTAGACCACCACCATCGCCCTGGTCCGGCGCGGCCTCTCCGGATTCGGCTCCGAGAACTGCGCGTCCAGCGCGATCCGAAGCTTCGCCTCGTCGACTGCGGACGGGAAGCTCCCTTCTGCGTCGAGGTCGCCGGTCGGCCAGGGGAGGGAGCCGGGACCCTTCGGCTCGGGATCGACACAGGCCGGCGAAAGCCGCAGCTCCTCCGGCTCCCAGGAAGGCGGAACCACCGTGCATCCCAGGCATTCGTTGAAGACGGCCTGCCTCTCGATCAGGCCGAACGCCGTGGAGGTGACCATCCTCTTCCCGTGATCGACCTCGGCCTCGACGAATCGGAGCAGGGGATTGAAGGGCTCGAGGTCGCTCGAGAGCACGGACTGCATCCCTCGCTTCGCCACGAAGAGGTGGGAGCAGAGCATCTTGGCCTGGTACCCGGCCCCGATCGGCGCGACCTTGGCGAGCAGGAAGTACGCCGCGCCTCCCGCGAGCAGGAGAACGGAAGCCCCCAGGCCGATCAGGCTTCTCTCGAGGATCTTCTTCATGGCGACGACCCGCTTCTCAGCCGAGCCGGTGCGCCACGCCGAGCTCCCCGGCGGTGCGCCGGAACCACTCGATCACCTCCGGGTGGTAGGGAATCCCTCGCCGGCGGCGCTCCTCCAGGGTCTCGTGCTCCGGCAGACCCGCGTAGAGGACCCGCTCCTGGCCGGGCGCCGGCGGAGTCTCCCGCAGACCCTTCAGGAGAACGTCCATCTGGTCCTTGAAGCCATCGAGGTCGGTGAAGGCGTCGATCCGACAGGCGGTGAAGTGGTGGGAGACGTCGGGCCAGGGCCGGCGGAAGCCCGGCGGATCCCCGCCCAAGATGCCGCAGAGAATGTCGACCATCACGGCCAGGCCGTAGCCCTTGTGAGAGCCGATCTCCCGCGTCCCGCCGAGCGGCAGCACCAGGAACGCCTCCGGGACATCGGTCTCCTCCATGATCGGAGTGCCGTCGAGCGTGGCGATCCAGGCGCCGGGGAGCTTGACGCCGAGCCGCTTGGCGTTCCTGATCTTGTTGGTCGCCGTCGAGCTCGTCGAGGCGTCGAACACGAAGGGGGCCTCGCGGCGCGCCGGAGCGGCGAAGCCGATCGGGTTGAGCCCGATCATCGCCTTCGATCCGAAGGTGGGCACCACGTGCAGCCCGCCCATGGTGAGCGAGAGTCCGATCATGTCCCGCTCCAGGGCGATCGATGCGGTGTAGGCCGCCGCCCCGTAGTGACGCCCGTTGGTGACCACCACCGTACCGACGCCGCAGACCTCGGCCTTGTCCATGGCGAGCCGCATCGCCTGGGGCCCGATGGTGAGTCCAAGACCCCGATCGCTGTCGACGGTCGCCGCCGCGGGCGCGTCGCGGATCACCTTCATCACCGGAGCGGGATTGATCGAGCCGTCCTTCATCGCCGCCACGTAGTACGCGGTCATGTTGCTGACGCCGTGGGAGTCGATCCCTCTGAGATCCGCATAGATCAGGCCGTCGGCGCAGCGCCTGGCGTCCTCCTCCGGGGAGCCGAGCCTTCGGAAGATGCCCTCCAAGGTCGCGCGCATGTCCTCGGCGCCGACGCGAACCGCGATCTCGTCGGGTACCCTGAACCGATCATCCATTGTCCGCCACCCTCGCCCGGATGATTCGCGAGCGCTAGAAGAGGGAGTACCGATTCTCCTTCGAGGTGATGAACTCGAGCAGGGCGGGAGTTCCTTCCCGCGTCTTCTCGATCCCCCTCTTGATCGCGCCGGCGATCTCGGACGGCTCCGTCACCCGCTCCCCGTAGCCGCCGAAGGCCCTGGCCATGTCGGCGTAGTGGCCCGAGATGTCGGTGCTGCGGTACTTCTCCGTCGCGACGCGCATGATCGGAAGCTCGATCGCCATCGAGAAGTTGTTGAGCAGGATCGAGAGGATCGGAATCCGCTCGCGGACCGCGGTCTCGAAGTCCATGCCGGTGAAGCCGATCGCGGCGTCCCCCCAGACGTTGATGCAGAGCTTCTCGGGGCGGGCCAGCTTCGCCCCCATCGCGAATCCCAACCCGGAGCCGAGCAGCGTGGTCTTGCCCCAGCCGATGTAGCTGAGCGGGGTCCTGCTCCGCCAGAAAGGCGAGAGCTGATCGCGCGGGCTCCCCGCGTCGTGGGTGACGATGGTGTCGTCGACGTCGACGGCGTGCATCAGCTCCCAGAGCACGCGGTAGGGCGAGAGCGGAACCTCGTCGGAGACGAGCTTGGGCATCCACTCGGCCAGCCACGATTCCCTGACCGCCTGGATCTCCCCGGGGAGGGAGCGGGCGCGCTCTTCGGCGCGCGGACTGCTCCGTCCCTCGAGCTCGGCGAGGAGCGCGCGAAGGGTGAGCTGTGCGTCTCCCACCAGGGCGTGCTGAACGCGGATGTCCTTGTTGATGTCTCCCGGGTCGAGGGTCGCGTGAACGATCACCTTGCCGCTCGGCATCTGGAGCCCGAACATGGTGAGAGCGAAGCTGCAGCCGATGCCGAAGATGACGTCGGCATCCTGCAGGAACTGGTGGACCGCCTTGGGCCGCGACCTCCCGCCGGAGCCGAGAGAGAGGGGGTGATCCTCGGGAAACGCGCTCTTCCCCTGCAGGCTGGTGGTGACCGGGATGCTGAGCAGCTCTGCCAGCTCGCGCAGCTCCTTCCAGGCGCGCGCGTAGTGCACCCCCTGACCCGCGTAGATGACCGGGCGCCTCGCCTCGCTCAGCACCTCGGCCACCGATGCGACCGCTGCCGGATCCGGCCCGGAGCGCGTGGCGAAGGTCGGCTGGTAGTCGAGCGGCTCCGGGAGCTCCTCGCCGAAGAGATCGAGCGGGAACTCGATCAGCACCGGGCCGGGCCTCCCGCCTCGCAGCTTCGCGAAGGCGCGGCGCAGCGCCTCCGGAACCGATCGCGCCAGCGTTACCTGCTCCGACCACTTGGTGATGTGCCGATAGTTGAGGGCAGCGTTGAAGTTGGGAGCCAGGTTGGTGATCCGCCGCGGATAGCCCACCGGGAGCACCAGGATCGGAACCGAGTCCCCGTAGGCCTGGGCCACGCCCCCGAAGGCGTTCTCGGCGCCGGGGCCGTGCTGCATGGTGAAGACACCGATCCGCTCGCCCGAGTTCACCCGGCTGAAGGCGTCCGCCATGTGGAGGCCGGTCCGCTCCTGGCGGACGATGAGGGTCCGGATGTCGGCCTCGGCCGCGGCCTCGATGATCGCGCTCACCGGGTAGGCGACGATGAACTCGACTCCCTCCCGCTTCAGGATCTCCGCGATCGCGTGGACTACCTTCACCGCATCCTCCCGCCGGACTCGCACCGCCTCGCTCGTGCGCGCATGATACGCCGCTCGAAGCTCGCTGGACACCCGGCGCAGCAGCCTCTCGCGGCGGTGCGGCTCGGCTCAGCCGTCGAAGACGGTGAGGCCCGGTGCTCGAGTCAAGCCCGGCTCGTCGGCTTCGAGGGAGAAGAGGTCGCGGGCTCGCTGTGATCCGTCTTCCACCCGAAGATCATGCCGCTGATCAGGTTCTCCCCCTGCAGAAGGCTCGAAACCGACACGCCGAGGACGTGCACGATCACCAGGACCAGGGTGAGAGTCGCAAGGACCTCGTGAACCTCTCCCATCGAGTCCTCCAGCGCCGGCACGCGGTGGGTCAAGAGGCCGCTCGCCACCGTCAAGAGGAGCGTGGTCAGCAAGGTCGCGATCATCGCGCCGCCGGCCGGATCGTGCCCCAGATATCTCCTGGCTCTGCCCTTCAGCAGGTCCCGGAAATACTCCAAGAACTCGCCCGAGGTCGGAACGAAGGTCTCGAAGCGCACCTGATCGGACCCATACAGGCCCATCAGCGCGCGCAGCAGGATCAGCGCGAGGATTCCATGTCCCACCCAGAAGTGGACCCGCATCGCCTCGTCGGCGGTGGCGTAGGACATGATGAGGCCGAGGGTCAGCAGCCAGTGCAGGATCCTCACCCTCGCGCTCCACACCTTGACCCGGGACCCCCGCCTGGGGAGAGCGCCGGCGGAATCGGCGAGCACTAATCCTCCTCCTCTTTCTCGAGGATCCTTCCCGTCTTCGGGTCGATCAGGATCTCGTAACGCCGTCCATCCGGCCCGGTCGCTTCCACCTCGATCTTCCCATGCTCTCGCTCCAGGGAGGAGGGCTTGGAGAATCCCTCTTTGCGCAGCAGCTCCGCGATCTCGCTCATCTCGGGACCATCGGGACGGTGGTGACCGCGATCGCGCCGCTCCGTCCGCTGACTCTGTGTCACGGCGGTCGGAAGGATTCCGCTGGCTGCGGCCAGTGCGAAGACCGCCGTCGCGACCGCCCCGGCCACCAGCAGTCTGCCGAAGATGGCTCCGATCCTCATGGCTTCCATCCACCCCGGTGATCCTGGTGATCCCGGTGCACCACGGTGGGGCGCAAGGGGTCACGAGGCATGACTCGATCTGGCGTTTGCGCGTGCGCGATTCGAGCCCGACAATTGCCACCTTCGGCACCCCCCGCCATCCGTCAGGTGCCGGAGCCGGCAAGTCCCGATGCTAGAGAGGATTCTTGGTGGTGTCCAAGACGGCTGCCGGAGACGTCCGGCTTCGTGGAATCCTGACCCTGCTGCTCTGCGGGATCGCCATCGGAGGCGGGATCGACCTCTGGATGGACTGGCCCAACAACCCGGGCCTGTTCCACGTGGCCTTCGAGACGTCCGTCTTCCTCCTGGCCCTTGGGGGAGTCGCCTACCTCTGGGCGGGATGGATGCGAACCCGGCGATCTCTCACCCGCACCGTCGAAGTCTCCGACCGGCTGCGGGAGGAGCGAGATGCCTGGCGAAAGCGCGCGGAGAAGCTGCTCCGCGGTCTCGCCGAGGAGATCGACGCGCAGCTCCGGCGCTGGGACCTGACTCCGGCCGAGCGCACGGTCGCCCTCTTCCTTCTGAAGGGGTATGGACACAAGGAGATCGCGACGCTGCTCGGCAGGAGCGAGCGGACGGTCCGCCAGCACGCCGTCGCCGTGTATCGCAAGTCGAAGCTCTCGGGCCGCGCCGAGCTCGCCGCATTCTTCCTCGAGGATCTGCTCCTGCCTCCCGAGCCCAGGCAGGAATGACCCTCCCACCCGAAGCCGTCCTGACCTTCGAGGCGCCGCTAGGCACTCCGCCCTTTGTCGGCGACGAACCACCCGCCGGCGCCCCAGAGCTGAGAGGAGGCGACCAGCTGGAGCCCCGCCTCGGAGAGGGCGGCGCAGAACTGATCGAAGCCGAACCGATCGTGCTCGGGATGTCTCAGCAGCCGTTGCACGGGACTCCTGTTGATGAAACGACCGAACACCTCCTCCGCGTAGAAACGACCCCCGGGGCGCAGGACCCGTCCGACCTCCGCCACCGCGTCTCGCCAGCTCGAGACATGGTGGATGATCCCGAAGTCGAATACGGCGTCGTACGCGCCAGCCTTCGCGGGGATCGAGGTGGCATTCCCCGTCCAGAGGCGAACCCGCTCTCCGCGGCGGCGCAGTCTCCGCCTCGCCCGATCGATCATGCGCGAATCGAGGTCGAAGGCATCGACGCGCTCCGCACCGAAGAGGTCCAGGATGATCTCCACCCCGACCCCTCGCCCGCAGCCGATCTCGAGCGCCGTGCCCCCATCCATCGGGCCGCCCATCTCGAGAAGCCGTCTCGCCTCGAGATGACGCTGGACGGCCGCCCGGACCGGGTTGTTCATCAAGGCGAATTCGACGCGATTCAGCCGCATGCTCCCTCCTTCGTTCCCTCCCACGCCTTGCAGGTGCGCGCATGTCGCCATAATATGAGCAATTACTCGGCTTCGGCAACTCGCATTCAGGAGGGCTCGGGATGCGTCCGCGGAGGTCCCTTCAGCCCCGCAAGAGGCCGGTCCAGCAGCGGTCGCGGCTCACCGTGGACCAGATCCTCGAGGCCGCTGCTCGCGTTTTCGCGGAGCGCGGATTCGCCGGAGCCACCACCAACCGGATCGCCGAGCGCGCCGGCGTCTCGATCGGGTCGCTCTACCAGTACTTCCCGAACAAGGACACCATCCTGGTGGCGCTCCACGCGCAACACATGGACTTGGCGTCCGCGGTCTTGAAGGGAATGATGGAGGAGGCGCTCCGGGAGAAAGAGCCGCCCGAGGAGCTGCTGCGCCGCTTCGTGCGACAGATCATCGAGATGCACGCCTCGGAGCCGGCGCTGCACCACGTGCTCCTCTACCAGGGACCGAGGACGCCCGAGCTCTCGCAGAGGCTCCACGCCGTCGAAGACAGCATGGCCGGTGCGGTCGAGGAGATGCTCGCCGAAGCCGGTGGCATTTCGCGCACACACGCGAGGCACGCCGCCTATCTGGTCGTTCACGTCGTGGAGAACATCGCCCACGAGTACGTCATCCACCCTCCCCAGGACATGCCCCTCGAGGTCTTCGTCGAGGAGCTCGTGACCATGCTCTCCGCCTACATCTGGGGCCGGTGCGCGGCCGCTCCCGACCGAGGAGCGCGCGCCAGGCGCCGACCTCGCCGAGGCGCCTGACCGGCGAAGGCGCGAGATCACTCCCGCCCGGCGAGCTCCCGGTACCACTCGCGCAGCACGCCGAAGGCGCGCTTGCGAAGGCCGCGATCCGAGACCAGCCCCTTGCGGTTCCAGCCGTCCTGGGTGCCGGGAAGCACGCGCCGGGGCGAGCGGAAATCCTTGAGGATCCAGGGCGAGAGCCCGGCCAGGAAGGGGATGCGGCGCAGCATGCCGATCTGCTTGCGGTAGACGAGCGCCTGGTACTCCTCGGTGAAGGGCGTGTCGGCATCCCCGTGGCGTCCCGCCACGGCGCCGGCGCCGAACTCGCTCATGATGAGCGGCTTCTGATGAGCCGACGACCAGCGGACGCGATCGATCTTCTCGGGCGCGCCGTAGTACCAGCCCAGGTACTGGTTGCAGCCCATCACGTCGAGGTGTTGTCCCACCGGATCGTCGATCACCATGGTCTCGCCATCCTTGTCGAAATGCGCGAAGAGGGCCGAGGTGAGCAGGCGCGTGGGATCGAGGGCGCGCGCGTGGCGGGCGAGTTCGGCCAGGAAGGCCTGCCGCGCCTCGGAGGCCGGAGCCTCGTTGGAGAGCGACCAGAGGATCACGGCGCAGCGATTGCGGTCGCGCGCGATCAGCTCCCCGAGCTGGGCCTTGGCGCGGTCGAGGGTCGGCGGGTGATCCCAGGCGATGTTCCAGTAGACGGGGATCTCGGCCCAGACCAGCAGGCCGAGCTCCTCGGCCACGCGCACCATGGTCTCGTTGTGGGGATAGTGGGCGAGACGGACGAAGTTGCAGCCGAGCTCGACGGCCCAGCCGAGGAGGGTCCGGGCGTCCTCCTCGCTCCAGGCGCGGCGCGGGGCGAAAGGCGCCTCCTCGTGCAGGCTCACCCCGCGCAGGAAGATCGGCTCATCGTTCACGAGGATCCGGGTGCCGAGCGCGCGCACCGTGCGAAAGCCGATGCGCTCGGCGATCGCATCGGTCTCGCAGGTGATCTCGACCCGGTAGCGACGCGGCCGCGCGGGCGCCCAGCGCTCGAGCCGGGCTTCCGCGGCCAGCTCGGCGCGGCCCTCGCCGTCGGTCTCGCCCGAGACCGTGAGGCCGGCTTCGGGAATCCGCAGCTCCACCCTCTGACGGCGCCTCGGGCCATCGAGGACCACGCGGGCCCGCACCCGGCCCGGGCCGTCCAGGCCCACCGTGTACTCGCGGACGAAGGTCTCGGGCACCTCGAGGATCGACACCTCGCGGGTGAGCCCGCCGTAGTTCCACCAGTCGGTGCTGAGGGCGGGGACGGCCTCGCGTCGGCGGGTGTTGTCGACCTTGACGGTGAGGACGTGCTCGCCGCCGTCCCCCGCTCCCGGAAGCTCGAACGCGAAGGGCGTGAAGCCGCCCTCGTGCTCGCCCAGCCGCTCGCCGTCGAGCCAGACCATGGCGTGGTAGTTGGCCGCCCCGAAGTGCAAGAAGCGACGGACGCCCGCGCGCTCCTCGAGCCGGAAGCGCGTCTGGTACCAGAGAGTTCCCTCGTAGTAGAGGAGCTTCGGGTCCTGGGAGTTCCAGTCGCCCGGCACCTCGAGGAGTTGCGAGCGGTCGAAGTCGTACTCGGCGAGGCCGGGCCGCGGCTCTGCATCGCGGAAGAAGCCGAAGGGCCAGGGATCGCCGTGGGGCCCGCGATAGCCGGCCTCGTAGGGATCGACGATCACGCGCCAGCGACCGGAGAGGTCGCGCGCCACCCGAGCGGAAGCGTTCTGGATCATCGGGTGATTCCATCGCGACCTCCCGGCAAGCCGCTCCTCCGCTCCCACCGATCCTCATCTGCCACCCGATCCTCTCCTTCGAAGCCAGGCTTCGGTGCCGATCTCCCTTCTCAGCGTCAGGCTCTCCTGCCTCTCCCTCAAGGAGCGTTCGAACTGCTCGTCGGTCAGCGAGGGGTCGCGGAGCGAGGCGAAGGTCTCGCAGGGAAGGTCCTCACAGAGGCCGCAGGCGGCGGCCAGGGCTGCTTCCCGGCTCATGGTTCCACCTCCGCCCTCAGTATCCCACGAATAGGCGGCGCGGCGCATGCCTTGGTCGGTTCACGTTGCTTCGATCCAGGAATCGCCGAGGGCGCGGGGTCTCGCAGAGCGCGCCGCGGACTCCGGCGCCCAAAGGCCAGCTGTACGGAGGAGGAAGCCCGAAATGCCTTCCGGGGGGTCGAGAGATCGATCCGGGCGCGGCGTCCCCCGCTTGACGACCGGGGGGAAAGAGGTACGTTCGACGCGCTATGCGCTCGAGTGCGTCGGCCGTTTCCCTCGATTCCCTGGCTGCCAGGGCCAGGATCACCGCGCCGGGGGGCGTTTTCCGGCTGACTACGGCCACGAAAAAGACCAAGCGGACGAGTCCG
>Ga0214473_10009286_pt1 | contig 11628 bp, 10 predicted proteins | sample RVTome_7_FD_203509 | JGI IMG/M metagenome (GOLD analysis project Ga0214473, IMG submission 203509) | Soil microbial communities from uranium-contaminated site in the Upper Colorado River Basin, Wyoming, United States - RVT98D197 | ecosystem: Environmental > Terrestrial > Soil > Contaminated >...
CCGCCCTCGACGCCGGCCTCCCGGTCCTGTGCGAGAAGCCGCTGGCGCGCACGGTGCCGGAAGCCGCCGATCTCGTGGCCCGCGCTGCGGCGACCGGGGTCGCCACCAAGCTCGGCTTCGTGTTCCGGTACAGTCCCGCCCTCCGGCAGCTCCGCGCGCTGGTCCGCGACGGCTACGTGGGCCGCGTGCACAGCCTCACGGTCTACAGCCAGAACCCCCAGTTCATGGATCCGGCCGCCCCGTTCCACTGGAAGATGGACGGGGCCCGGACGGGCGGCGGCGTCGTCGTCGAGTACGGCTCGCACAGCTTGGACCTCGCCCGGTGGATCGCCGGCGAGATCGAGGAGGTGTGCGCCAACGCCCGAACGGTCGTGCCGGACCGCCCGGATCCGCTGCGAGGCGGGCGACGGCGCGTCGAGGTGGACGACGTGTGCTCGTGGCTGGGAACGCAGGAGGGTGGCGTCGAGAGCATGTTCCACTCGAGCTGGGCGTCGATCGGTCAGCCCTGGGGCGACCTCGCGGTGTTCGGCGACCGCGGTGCCCTCGTCTGGCGGCGCCGGGACGACGCCTGGCCCTTCGCCGAGCTGCTCGGGGCAACGGCGGCCGCACCCAGGCTGGCGCCGCTGGCCCTCCCCGGCCATCTCACTGCCGGCCTCGAGTGGGCGACCACGTGGCGCGAGTGCTTCATGGGCAATCTCGCCCGCGCGTTCGTAGCCGAGGTCGGGGGCGCGCCGGTGGAGGGCCCGACGTTCCAGGACGGCTACCACGCCCAGCTCGGCCTCGCCGCGATCGCAACCTCGCTCGCCGAGCGGCGCTGGGTCGCAGTGTCGCCCCCGGAGCGCCCGGTCAGGTAGCGAAACGGCGGGAGCCCGCCAGCCGGGCTCCCGCCTCCCCCGAGGGAGCTTCGTCTAGCGGTCGATCCAGACGTCGTACAGCACGAAGTAGTTGTTCGCGTCGAAGGCCAGGCCCTTGACCGCCGCCGAGGCCACGTCCGGCTGGACCTGGTTGAATAGCGGGAACGTGGCGCCCTGCTCCATGATGTACTTCTGGGCCTCCTCGTACATCTTCTGGCGCTTGCCGCGGTTCATCTCCTCGCGGGCATCGTCCAGCAGCTTGTCCATGGCGGGATCCTTGAACCACCCCATGTTCCACCCGCCGATGTTCTTCGAGTGGTAGTGGAGCGTGAGGATGTCGGGGTCGGTGCCCCGCCAGTCCATGAAGGTCATGCCGTTCTCGCCCTTGCGCGCGAGGTCCTCGGAGGCGGCGAGCGCCATCGGCCGGATCTCGAGCTCCATGCCGACCTGCTTGAGGCTCGCCTGCATGACCTGGAGCATGTCGAGCGCCTGCGGGTCGTCCTTCACGGCGACGGCCGTCTTGAGGCGCACCCCGTCCTTGACGCGAACGCCGTCGGCCCCGGGCTTCCATCCAGCCTGCTCCAGGACCTGCCGGGCCTTGGCGGAGTCGTAGCGGTACATCTCCTCCACGCCCTTCCAGTACGACCAGATCGACGGCTTCAGGGGACCGTACGCGACCGTGGAGACGCCGAAGGTGACGGCCTTGACCACCGCCTCGCGGTTGATCGCGTACAGCATCGCCTGGCGCACGGCCACGTCGTTCGTCGGCGGCTTGGCGGCGTTGACGAGGAACATCGTCGGCGCGCCCTTGAACATGTTGAGGTAAACGACGAACCGCTTGTCCTCGTGCAGGCGCCCGATGTCCGGGCCCGGCGCGCGGCCGATCACGTCCACTTCACCCTTCTCGAGCGTCGCCAGCCGTGTCTGGTGCTCGGGGATGAACCGGTACACCACCTGGTCGACGTAGCCCGGCCCGTGGTGCTTCATAAGGGCGGGCGCCCACGCGTACGCCGCGTTCTTCTTCAGGATGACCTGCTGTCCCCGCGTCCAGCTCTCGAACACGTACGGCCCGGTGCCGACCGGATGCTGCCCGAACTCCTTGCCGTGCGCCCTGACCGCGGCCGGCGAGACGATGGCGAGGTATCCGGTTTCCAGGCCGTCGAGCAGAGCGGGATAGGGCTTCTTGAAGTGCATCCGGATGGTGAGGCGATCGACAACCTCGGACCGGTCGAAGGGCCCGAGGAAGGCCTGGCTGGACGAGCCGCCGGCCGAGCCGTCGACGGACCGGTCCAGCGTGAACTTCACCGCTTGGGCGTCGAAGGCCGTCCCGTCATGGAACTTCACGCCGTCGCGAAGCTTGAACGTCCACGCCTTCCCGTCCGGCGAGGTCTCCCAGGCCGTGGCGAGCAGCGGGCGCGCGACGCCGCTGGCGTCGAGCTGCACCAGACTCTCGAAGATGACCTTGTTGATCTGCACGCCGGTCGCGTGGATCGGGCCCTGCGGGTCCAGTGTCGTCGGCTCCAGGTGGAGCGCCACGCGCACCGTCCCGCCCTGCTTCGGCGCCTGGCCGCGCGCCTCCTGTGGCGGCATCGCACTCCCCAGCAGCACGCTCAGCATGACCGTCACGGCCGCCAGCACCGCGCGCCGGCTGCGGCGCGGTCCCGAACGGTTGAGTCGTCCCATCAGTGTCATCGAGAACCTCCTTCTTGTTCTTTCGGGGTTGCGGATCACAGCTTGTCGCCTGCCCGGCCCATCGTTGCACGGGCGGGCCGGAGACGTGCGGCGGCCGCGCCGACTCATTCCATCCGCAGCCTGGGATCCAGCAGGTCGCGGAACCGGTCGCCGACGACGTTGATCGCAATGACTGCCACCATGATAGCGAGACCCGGGAAGATCGACATCCAGGGCGCATGCCGCAGGTACTCGCGCCCCGTGCTGAGCATGGCACCCCACTCGGGCGCCGGCGGGCGCACGCCCAGACCGAGGAAGCTCAGCGCCGCGCCGGTGATGATGGCGCCGGCCGCGCTTGTGGTCGCCAGGACCAATGCCGGGGCCACGACGTTCGGCAGGATGTGGCGCCACAGGATCGCCCGATCCCGGCACCCGATGGCGCGGGCCGCCTCGACGAATGGCAGCGCCCGCACCGCCAGCACCGTGGCCCGGACGAGGCGCGTGAACTGCGGGACGCCCGCGACGCCGACTGCGATCATGACGTTCGGCAGGCTGCCTCCCAGGATCGCCACGACCCCCAGAGCGAGCAGGATGCTCGGGAAGGCCAGCAGGAGGTCGATGAGGCGCATGATCACGAAGTCCGGCCACCGGCCGTAAAAGCCGGCGGTCAGGCCGAGCACAACCCCGGCGACCCCCGAGATTCCGACGGCGATGGCGCCGACCTGGAGGGTCAGCCGGCCGCCCCACACCACGCGCGACAGGATGTCCCGTCCGAACTGGTCAGTCCCGAACCAGTGGCCCCGGCCGGGAGGCACCAGGAAGTCCGCCATGTTCTGGTCGAGGGGATCGTACGGGCTCACGAGGGGGGCGGCGACCGCCGCCGCTCCCAGAACGCCCAGCAGCAAGAGCGCGAGCACGGCGGACGGCGTGCGCAGGAACCGGCGCAGAGCTTCGCCGCCAGGCCCGCGGCCGGTGACACGCTCGGGGCCGGCAACCCGCCTCACGTGTACCGGATCCGCGGGTCGACCCAGAGGTACAGGAGGTCGACGGCGAGGTTGATGACGGCGTAGGTCAGGGCCACGAACAGCACCACGCCCTGGACCAGCAGGTAGTCCTTGAACAGGATGGCGTCGATCACGAGCCGCCCGACCCCCGGGCGCGCGAACACCGCCTCCGCGACCACGGCGCCCCCGAGCAGGCGTCCGAACTGCAGGCCGGCGAGCGTGAGGACGGGCAGCATGGCGTTACGGAAGCCGTGCCGGAGAATGACGGCTGCGCCGCGAAGCCCCTTGGCCCGGGCGGTCGTGATGTAGTCCTGGCGCAGGACCTCGAGCATGCTCGATCGCGTCAGGCGCGCCACGAACGCGGCCCCGTCGTAGCCGAGCGCCACCGCCGGCAGCACCAGCCGCTGCCACTCCGTGCCGCCCGTGATCGGCAGCCACTGGAGGGTGACCGCGAACAAGAGGATCAGCAGGAGCCCCGACCAGAAGATCGGGATGGAGAGCCCGCCCAGCGACAGGAGCATGGCCAGCCGGTCCACCCACGTGTCGTGGTACACCGCCGCCAGGAGCCCGAGGCCCACTCCCACCACGACGGTGATGCCCATGGCCGCGAGCGCGAGCCGTACGGTGTACGGCAGCATCTCGACGACCGATGTGAGGACCGGGCGATTCGTGTAGTAGGAGCGGCCCAGGTCTCCGGTGAGCGCGCGCGCCGCGAAGCGGAAGTACTGCTCGTGGAACGGGACGTCGAGGCCCAGCTCGTGCCGCACCCGGGCGACGGCGTCCGGGCCGCCGCCGGCCTGGCTGCGGGCGGCCATGATCTCCGCCACGTCGCCCGGGACCAGGTGGAGCATCAGGAAGACGAGGAACGACACGCCGACCATGATCGGCGCGATGGACAGGACGCGCCGGACGACGTAGCCGATCACGGCCGGAGCGTCGCGATCATGCCGGGCGAACGCCCCCCCCGTCACCGGCCCGCATCATCGCCCGCCTGACGACACCCGGGGCGCCGCGGCATCGAGCGGCGTCACGACGCCGGTCGCGCGCATGGCCCCGCGGGCGATGTCGCCGATGCACCGCTCGCCCACGTGGAGGTCGGCCATGCCCTCGCAGAACACCGAGAGGATCAGCCGACCCCGGGGACCCGTCACGAATCCCACGTCGTTCGTCACACCCTTCAGCCCACCCGTCTTCGAGCCCCAGCGCACCCCGGGCGTCTCCGGCACGTACCGGCCGATCCGCCGCCCGTTCTGCTGGCGCTCCAGCATCATGATCATCGCGGCGGTGCCGGTGGGGCCGGTCGCCTGCCCGTCGAGGAGCAGGCGGATCACCCGCAGGTAGTCCTCGGGCGTGGCCCAGTTCTCCTCCTCTCCGGGCTCGGCAGGCCGGCCCTTCATCTCCCGGGCCAGCGTCGAGTCCGTCATCCCCAGCGATTGGATCGCCTGGTTGACGGCGGCCATTCCCACTCGCCGAATGAGGAGGTTCGTCGCGGTGTTGTCGCTGATGCTCATCGTGAGGTAGACGAGGTCCTCGATGGAGGGGGCCAGTCCCGCGTGCAGATGCAGGAGCACCCCGCTCCCGGCCGCCCGGTCGGTGTCGATCAGCACGTGCGGCTCGTCCAGGCGGAGCGTGCCCACTTCCACGCGGCGGTACACCTCGATCATCAGCGGGATCTTCACCACACTCGCCGCCCTGAACCGGCGGTGGCCGTGGTGCGACCAGCGCCGCCCGCCCGGACCCTCGAGGGCGACTCCGACGGTCGGCCGACCGCCTGCACCACCTCGCTCCAGTCCGGCTCCATGCCCTCGTCTCCTTCGCTGGCGGCGATGGCCGCCGACAGCAGGTCCTCGAAGCGGGAGTGTGCCTCGTCGACATGCCTTAGATCGAATACGTGCCGGTCCACCCGGAGCGATACTGCGTCGACGACGACGGCGCCGTCAAGGCGCGGGCGCTGTTTCAATACGAGTGGTCGTCCCGGTCGACGACGCGCTTGACACGTTTCGACCCCGATGCTACCGGTATTGTCTAGACAACTAGACCGATGGTGACAAGCGCGACGGTCCTGATGGAGGCGAGGCTCGGGGGGCGGGTCCCCCGCTACCTCCAGATCGCGGACGCGCTCCGCCGGCGCCTGGCCGCCGGCGCGGCGGGCCGGGCGGCGCGGCTGCCGTCGGAGCCCGCCCTGGCGACCGAGTTCCGGGTGAGCCGGGAAACGCTGCGCGAGGCGCTGGCCCTCCTGCGGGACGAGGGGCTGATCTACTCGCTCGTCGGCCGCGGCACCTTCGCGAGCCCGGGCTACCGGCAGGTGGGGGTGCGCATCACCCAGCCGATCAACGAGCCCTACGTCGCGGGGCGGCCCAGCATCCTGAAGGTCCTCGAGCAGGGCTTCGTGGAAGCGCCGGCCGAGACGAGCCGAGCTCTGGGCCTGCCGGCGCGGACCCAGGTGTACTGCTATCGCTCGCTGCGGACGATCCGGGGCCGCGCGTTCCGCTACGGGCGCGTCTACCTGCCCCGGGAGATCGCCGAGCGGCTCGACCTCGGCCGGCCGCCGGAGCTCACCGTCTCCGAGCGGGTCGAGCACGAGGCGGGAATCCGGCTGATCCGTGCGCACCAGGTCGTGATGGCCGTGGCGGCGCCGGCCGAGGTCGCGCGACGCTTCGGTCTCGGGACCCGGAGCCCGGTGCTGATGTTCCGCCGGACCTACTACCAGGACACCGGGCGGCCGGCGGAGTTCGTCCTCGAGTACCAGAACTCGGCGCGGTTCCCGTACGAGGAGGCGCTCGTCCGGACGACGCGCTGACCGAATGGCGAAACCAGGGGTCGGCCAGGGGTCGGCCAGGGGTCGGCCAGGGGTCGGAAGGAAGGCTGGCAGACGGCGGCTCGGACGGAGCGGCCGAACTCCAAGAGCAGGTGACTCAGTGATCCTGAGACAGGAGGCTTCCATGAGGCGACGGATCTCGCGGTGGGTGCTCGGGCTGGTGGCGAGCCTGGCGTGCGTGCTGGTGTCGGTGTCCGGGGCGAGCGCCCAGGATCAGCCGCGTCGAGGCGGCACGCTGACGGTGATCACGCCGTCGGACGTCTCCACCTTCGATCCGCACCCGGCGGTCGGGTTCTCGGTCCGGGTGTTCGCGAACATCTACGAGCCGCTCTTCCGGAAGGACGAGAAGGGCGTGCTCCACGGACACCTCGCCCAGTCGTGGCGCTTCCTCGACCCGACGAAGCTCCAGATCACGCTCCGGAAGGGCGTGAAGTTCCACAGCGGGAACGAGTTCACCGCCGAGGACGTGAAGTTCACGTACGAGCGGCAGCTGAACCCCGCCGACCTGGCGCGGGACGCGGCGGTCATCAAGATGGTCAAGACGCCGATCCAGGTCGTGGACCGGTACACGCTCGTCATCGAGACGCGCGAGCCCAACGCCGCCCTCGTGGACACCCTCGCCCAGTCGCTGGCGACCCTGATCCCGGACTCCGGCGAGATCAAGAAGTGGGGCAAGGACTACGGACTCCATCCCTCCGGGACCGGACCGTTCAAGTTCGTCGAGTGGGTGCGCGGCCAGCACGTGAAGCTCGCCCGGAACGCGGACTACTGGAACGGCCCGCCCTACCTCGACTTCCTGGTGTTCAAGGTGGTCCCGGAGGAGGCGACCCGGGTGCTGGCGCTCGAGAGCGGCGAGGCGGACGTGCTCTTCGAGACGCCGCCGAGCGCGATCGCGTCCCTCCGCAAGAACCCGAAGCTCCGGGTGAACCGGGTCCCGACGTACCGGGACGTCGACGTGCACTGGAACGCCATGAAGGCGCCGACGGACGACGCGCGGCTCCGGCGCGCGCTCTCGCAGGCGATCGACGTCAAGAGCATCGTCGAGGAGGTCATCACGGCCGACATCGGCCAGGTGGCGACCGGGCTCTTCAACCCGAGCGTGTTCGGCGCGTGCGACGTCGGCTTTCCCGTCTACAACCTCGCCCGGGCCAAGCAGGGCCTCGCGGAGCTCGGCTACCGGCCGGGCAAGGACGGCATCCTCGAGAAGGACGGCCGGCCGCTCACGCTGACGCTGGTGGTGAACCCGCAGCGCGACCCGCGCAACGGGGAGGTCGCCGAGGCGATCCAGGCCCAGCTCCGGGCGGTCGGCGTCGACATGAAGGTGAACGCCAACGAGTTCGCCACCTACATGAAGATCCTGCAGAGCCCGGAAGGCGACTACAACATGATCTTCCACGGGTACGGCGTGGCGACGGCCGACGCCGACCTGAAGGCGACCTTCTTCCTGAGCACGAACCTCCCGCCGGCGGGGCAGAACAGCCCCCGGTTCGCGAGCCCCGAGCTCGACGGGGTCATCTTGGCCGCCCAGCGCGACGCGAGCAAGGACAAGCGCAAGGAGCTCTACTGCAAGATGGGTCAGATCTACCGGGACCAGGCGCTCGGACTGCCGCTCTACGCATCGTTCCGGAACACGAGCGCCCAGGCCAACGTCAACGGCCTCGTCCTGCATCCGGACGAGTGGTACACGCAGACGTACACGCGCGCCTGGCTCGGGCCGAAGCCGTAGGACGGAATCGGCATGGGCGCCTCGGGCGCCACGGGCCTGGCCGGCTACCTCGTCAAGCGGCTGCTGGGGATGCTGCTGCTCCTGGCGGGGGTCACGTTCGTCGTGTTCGGCATGATGTACCTCGCCCCGGGCGATGTCACGGTCATGCTGGCGGCGAGCAGCCCCTCCCAGGAGCAGGTCGCCGCGATCCGGCGGGAGTTCGGCCTGGACCAGCCGCCCTGGGTCCAGTACGGCATGTTTCTCCGCCGCGCCGTGCAGGGCGACCTGGGGGACTCGTGGATCGACCGGCGGCCGGTGATGCCCCAGGTGCTGGACGCCTTCCTGTACACGCTCCGGCTGGCCGCGGTGGCCCTGGCGCTGTCGGTGGCGCTCGGGACCGCCGGCGGCATCGTCTCGGCCGTCCGGCACCGCTCCGTGACCGACGAATCGATCCTGACGGTGACGCTTCTCGGAATCTCGGTGCCGGTGTTCGTCACCGGGCTCCTGCTGATCTACACCTTCGCCTTCAAGCTCGGGTGGTTCCCCACGTCGGGCGCGGGGACGTGGCGCCATCTGGTCCTGCCGGCCTGCACCTTGGCCAGCTTCCTCACGGCCTACAACGTCCGGATGACGCGGGCGTGCATGCTCGAGGTGCTCGGCCAGGACTACGTGCGGACGGCCCGCGCGAAGGGTGTGCGGGAGCTCCTGGTCCTCGGGCGCCACGCCCTCCGGAACGCCCTCGTGCCGATGGTGACCGTGATCGGTCTCCAGGTGGGGCTCCTGCTGGGCGGCTCGGTGATCACCGAGACCGTGTTCGGCTATCCCGGCGTGGGCCAGCTGGTGGTGTCGGCGATCTCGGCGCGCGACACGCCGCTGGTCCAGGCGTGCGTGCTGGTGACCGCGAGCGGCTTCATCCTGGTCAACCTGCTGGTCGACGTCAGCTACGTCCTGATCGACCCTCGGATCCGGCTGCCATGACGCGGCGAGTGGCGGATCCGGCCGGCGCTCGCGCCGGCGTTCGCGCCAGCGTTCGCGCCAGCGTTCGCGCCAGCGTTCGCGAATGATCGAGGCGGGAGAGACCGGATCGCGTCGAGTCTGGCGCGCCCTCCGCCGGCCTCGGGCGGCCGCCGGAGTCATCGTGCTGGCGGCGCTCCTGGCGGGGGCCCTCGGCGCGGACTGGCTGGCTCCTCACGACCCGGCCCGGGCCGACTTGAAGCTCCGCCTGAAGCCGCCGAGCCGCGAGTACCCGCTCGGCACCGACTGGATCGGGCGCTGCCTGCTCAGCCGGCTGCTCTACGGCGTCCGCCTCACCCTCGCGGTCGGCGTGGTGACCGTCGCGGCCGGCGTGGCGGTTGGCGTGACCCTGGGCCTCCTGGCCGGCTTCTACGGCGGCGTGCTGGAGGGGGTCATCATGCGGGCCACTGACCTCCTCCTCGCGTTTCCCTACTTCTTGCTCACGATCGTCTTCGTGGCCGTGCTCGGACCGAGCCTCCTGAACGCGATGATCGCCATCGCCGCGTGGACCGCGCCGCACTACGTCCGGCTCGTCCGGTCGGTGGTCCTCTCGGTGAAGGGGCGGGAGTTCGTGGAGGCCGCTCGCGCGATCGGGCGGCCGGAGTTTGGAATCCTGACCCGGCACATCCTGCCGGCCTGCGTGCCGACCCTCGTCGTGCAGGCGGCCATCTTCTGCGCCCAGAACATGCTGATGGGGGCAAGCCTGAGCTTCCTCGGGCTGGGAGCCCAGCCGCCGTCTCCCGAGCTCGGGGCGATGCTCGGCGCCGGACGCCAGTACTTGAGGGTCGCGCCCCAGGTGGTCGCCGTCCCCGCGCTGGGCATCTTCCTCGGCGTGCTCGCCTTCAATTTCCTCGGGGACGCGCTCCGGGACCATCTCGACCCCACGGCAGGGCGGACCGCGTGAAGAGGCCCGTCCCTGACCCGCGGCGCCACGGCCGGCCGTCCATTCCCTGACCGACAGGAGCCTCCATGCCCAGACTGCCGACCATCTACACCGCGCGCTCGGACGTCGAGACCGCCCATCTCGCCCGCGTCGAGGACTGGTACGCGCGCCGTCACGCCCCGGATCTGATCCGGGCGGGGTTCTACACCGCGCAGGTCTACTACTCGGAGGTCGGGACGCCCCGGATCTGCAACCTCTACGAGATCCCCGGTCCCGATCTGTTCGTCACCCAGGGTTACCGGGACGTGGCCGCCAAGGACACAGAAGGCCCGGCGGTGATCGCCCTCCTCACCAGCCGCTCGAACACGATCTACGACCAGGCGCTGACCGTGAAGGTGCCAGCGGTGGACGTCGATTGGGCGGCGGGAGGACGGGCCGGCGGCGTCGTCGCCCCTGCCCTGTCCACGGTCCGGTTCGACCTGCCGGAGGCGGACGAGGGCGCGCTTCTCGAGTGGTACCGGGCGCACGAGTTCCCGCGGCTCCAGGATCAGCAGGGATTCCGGGCGGGACGGCTCTGCCGGCAGGGTCCACCTCACCCGGTCGCCCCCTCCCGCGACCCCCGCTGGTTCGTGATCAACGAGTGGGAGGGCGTCATGGCGGCGATGGCCGACGGGACGACGAAGGAGGCGCTGGCGCGGCACGAAGCCGGACTGAAGGGCCGCCCGAGCCGGTTCGCCTACAACGTGGGCCGCCGGCACTTCCAGCTCGCGCGGACGGCGGTCTAAGTGGCGCCGATGGATGGCCACCGCCCGGTGCTGTGCCCGCTGGGAGTCAATGGCGGCGAGTTCCCGCACTGGTCCGTCGGGCAGATCTGCGACCTGGCGGTGAAGATCGGGGCGGAGTTCGTGGAGCTCTCGGTCCGGCGCGTGATGGACGCGGGAGCCTCGGCCGTGGCGGAGGAGGCCCGGCGCCGTGGCCTCGGCGTTCACATCGGCGCCATGGTCTCGGAGCTGCCCCACGCCTTCGCGGCGGCGCGCGTCGTCGAAGCGCCCCTGATCGTGGCGGTCGACGACGCCATCGAGCGCGCCGATCAAGGCCGCCGGGAGAGCCTCGCGGGCTTCGGGCGGCTCTGCGCCGAGCTCCTCGATCGCCCGGGGCACGCGTCGATCCGGCTCGCGATCGAGAACTCGGTCATTCGCATCACGCGCATGCCGGAAGATCTGCTCGCCGTCCTGGCCGCCGTCGGCCACCCGCGGTGCGGCCTCAACTTCGACGCGGACAACTTCTACAACGCCGGCATCGAGCCGTTCCCGTACGCCTACGAGCTCCTGCGCGGCCACATCTTCCAGGTGCACGTGAAGGACTCCGGGCGCTACGTCCCCGCGGTCCACGGCGACGCGCGCCGCGTCCTCCACCGCGCCGGAGGGAACGTGGTGTGCCTCCCCGTGGGGACCGGCGCCGTCAACTGGACCGGGCTGATCGCGCGCTTCCAGCAGGACGGCTACCGCGGGCCGGTGTCCCTCGAGCCGCACCTCCTGCCGCACGAGATGGCACCCGCCATGGAGGCGGATGCGGCGTTCCTGAGACACGCGGGCTGGGTCCGCTGACGGGCGGCTGGACCCGGGAATCGGCCTCGAGGTGCTGATGGCCGCGACCCGGCGGGCGCTGGGCGCCGCCTG
>Ga0214473_10009287_pt1 | contig 11627 bp, 10 predicted proteins | sample RVTome_7_FD_203509 | JGI IMG/M metagenome (GOLD analysis project Ga0214473, IMG submission 203509) | Soil microbial communities from uranium-contaminated site in the Upper Colorado River Basin, Wyoming, United States - RVT98D197 | ecosystem: Environmental > Terrestrial > Soil > Contaminated >...
GGGTTGCTGCCCAGGGCCTGCCCGACGGCGCGCGCCGCGCGCGGCTTCCCGATCTGCCGGGCGATCTGCCCGTAGGTCGACACCTGGCCACGCGGCACGGCCTGTGCCGCATGCAACACCCGCCGCTGGAAGGTGGTCACGTGACTCAGGTCGACGGCCAACGAGAACCGACGGCGACGGCCCTTCAGATAATCGAGGAGCTGGCGCCGAGCCTTGTCCGTTGGGTCGTCGGCGCGCAGGGCGCGGCGGTGCGTGCGCCGTTCGAGACTGCGGCGGAATTCAGCTTCCGGACGATCGAACTCCACCGCCACCAACCCCTGCTCGCTGACCGCCAGCCATAGGGCGCCGACCGGCGAGCGAGCGATCCGCCCGTAGTAGACCGGCGCCGGGATTGCCATCTGCAACTTGCGCTGCAGGGCCCTCCGGGCCCGATCCCACTCCGCCGATTTCGGTCCGGCGGCCAGGATGGCGTCGAGATCGCCAGCCAGGCGCGGGGTCCGGGCCGGGCGATCGCTGTCCCTCAGCCAAGCCTCCCAGCCGGGGAGAGCCTTCAACTGCGTCGTTTTCCCTGCCGTCATGAGTCCTCCTCCTCCCCCAGCCAGCCTCGCATCCGCCGCAAGGCCTGGTAGACGTTGGCACGCGCCGAAGCCGGGCTGCAGCCGAGAGCCGCGCCGATTTCGTCGTACGACAGCCCTTGATACTTGCGCAGCACCAGGGCTCCCCTCTGTTTCGGAGGCAAGCGACCGACGGCTGATTCCACCAGGCGCAGTCGCGCGCGCTTTTCGGCGGCCTCGGGGACCGTCGCGCCGCGGTCTTCAAGATCCGGATCGAGTACCTGCTCCCGTCGCTCCCTGCGCGAGACCCCACGCCCGTACGAGCGGGCGGTGTTCGTCGCCACGGCATACAGCCATGCCCGAGGGTGTGTGACCTGGTCACCTCGAGCGGCCGCCGTCGCCGCGCGCAGGAAGGTCTCTTGAAGGCATTCCTCCGCCGCGGAGGGTTCGCGCAGCAGCCGCCACAAATAGGCATGGATCGGCCGGGCGTACTCGCGGACAAGGATCTCCAGGTCGAGCGGGGGCACGTAGGTCTCCTGACTCTATTAGACGCCCTGGGCGGCGGAATGTGAAAGATGTTAAGTCGGGGTGACCGGCAGGGCCTCAGACACACGCGCCATTCGAGCCGATCGGCTGAGTAGAAGGAAGCCAAGGGCGGCCGCCAGGCCCATGACCAGGCCGCTGTACCAGATCGCCGCCGGGGCGAACTGGTCGCTCAGGATTCCCCCGAGGACGGGCCCGATCCCGAAGCTGATTCCCCACGTCAGGGTAAGGACCCCCATATACCGGCCCCGCATGCTCGGCGGCGCCAGGGCGGCCGTCAGGGTGGTGGAAGTGGGGGCCATGATCAACTCGCCGACGGTCAGCAGGATCATGCTGGCCAAAAACGCCGGAAAGGCGGATCCAAGAGCGACGCTGCCCACACCCACGGCGTAGAACAGCGAGCCGACGGCCAGCACTCGCAGAGTAGAGAAGCGCACCGTCAGCCGTGTGACGCCGTACTGGAAGAGCACCACCATGGCAGCATTGGTGGCCAGGATGAAGCCGTATTGGCTTTCGGGGACACCGAACGATTCCTTGGCGTAGACCGGTAGCAGGACCATCATCAGGGAGTACGCCATCCCGGCCAGTGTGAACATGACGCAGAACAGGAGGAACGGCCGATCGCGCAGGACCGGTCCGTACCCCGTCGTTTCGCGCTCGGCGGCGGGCGCAAGACGCGCCGGGAGGGTTTCGCGGGCAAAGAAGAGGACCAGGAAGGCGAAGGCCAGGCTGGCCGCCGCCGCACCGTAGAAAGCCAGATCATAGGACACGAAGACCAGGAACCCTCCGACGGCCGGCCCGACGGCCACCCCCAGATTCGAAATCATGCGCAGCAGGGCGTAAGCACCGGCTCGCCGTTCTCCCGAAACCAGATCGGCGACCATCGCGTCGGCCGCCACCCGGTAGATCGGGCCGAAGCCTCCGAGCATGATCATCAGAAACTGCCATCCACCCAGCGTGGAGACCAGGCTCATCGCTCCCAGCACGGCTCCTGACACCGCCAGGCTGAGGATCATCGCCGCCTTGCGCCCGAAACGATCCACCGCCGGGCCGGCCAGCGACGTGGCGGCCAGCCCGGCAACGGCATTGAGGGTCAGCAACAGGGTGACCGTGGTGAGCGAAACGTCCAGCTCGCGGCGCAGGTAGATGGTCAGGAAGGGCCAGACCATGCTGCCGCCGATGGCGTTCAGGAGCAGACCCCAGAAGAGGAGCCAGAATTGACGCGGGTAATCGACCGCGACCTGCCGCAGGCGGTCGAGCCACAGGGTCGGCATCAGCGGTTACTCTCCCGAGACGAGAAAACGGGCGAAGGCGGCATTCTAACACGCCGATGTGGTCTCGCCCTCTCCTCGCGATTCAAGGACAGGCCGCAGAGCTCCGGTGGGTATAATCGCCTCGTTGGCTGGCTCGGTGCGGAAGGCAGCCACATGCAAAGACACGATCCCGGTACTCCCACCTAAACCATAGCCTTCACAGGTTGTGAGGCGATCGGATGCTTAGTCCCGCCGGGGGTTCGACCAGGCCGAAGCGCTGGACGCAACTCGCCGTCCTCTTCATCGCGTCCATCTTCGTCCTCTGGTCGCTGTTCTTCACCTTCCGCACATCCTTCATCGCCACCGACGGTCACAGGTATTTCAGCCTGTTCGACGACGCCATGATCTCGATGCGATACGCGTGGAACGCATCGCATGGGTTGGGCCTGGTCTGGAACCCCGGGGAGCGAGTGGAGGGCTACACCAATCTCCTGATGGTGGCGCTGATGTACTTGTGGACGAGCCTCTTCGACAAGAGTTCCGCCGTCCTGGCGGTTCAGGTGAGCGGAATCCCGATGCTCCTGGGCATTGCAGGGCTCAGCATGCTGCATTGGAACGAGTTGGCGAAGGGGAACGAAGTCGAACACCGCAATGGGCTGGCCGTGATCGCCTTCCTGGCGCCCTTGGCCTACTACCCGCTCGTCTACTGGACCCTGATGGGAATGGAGACGGGCTTGCTGACGGTCCTTCTCCTCGCCGGCTCCCTTCTCTCCATGACCTACATGAGGACAAAAAACTCGTCGGCTCTTACGAGCGCGGCCCTTGCGTTCTCGCTTGCCTACCTAGCGAGGCCCGACTCAGCGCCGGTCGCCGTGATGGTCCTGCTCTTCGCGGCGGCTTTCAGCGCCGGCGGGGACGGACGGCGCCTTTCGGCCGCCCTTCGGGCCCTTGCCGTTTTCATGATCTTCCCGATCCTTCAGACCCTTTTCCGCGTGTTCTACTACGGGAGTTGGGTCCCCCTCACCTACACCCTGAAAGCAACGGGCATGCCGATGGCGGCCAGGCTCCAGAATGGACTGGGATTCACACTGCCTTTCCTCGGCGAAGCACGTTGGGCCTTTCTCGTGGCAGGTGCAGGGGCCGCACTGGGCATCTCAAGACGGAAGACCCTTCTGATGCTCCCTCCGTTACTACTTACCGCATACCAGATTGCGATCGGCGGGGATGCGTGGCCCTACTGGCGGCTTGTGGCTCCGGGGATTCCATACCTGACTCTGCTCACGCTGACGGGGGTAGATTGGGCCTCGGCAAGGCTGGGCCCCATTGCTCTCGGTTACGCGACACGAATCCGGGCGGTCGTCACCAAGCGGTATCTTTCAACTCGCTCAGGCACTCTCCGTCTTCCGCCCCTGGCGCTTCTAGTCGCACTGGCGGGGGCCGGCCTTGTTCTTGCCGGCGTCTTCGCCGACTACATCCGCCCTGGGTCTCCGGGCTTTGGCCTTTCTCAGCTCTACCTTGTCGTGGGCGGCAGTCTCCTGAGCCTAACGGCCATCGCCGCCCGACGGGTGCCGGGCGCGCATCTGGCGGCCTTCTGCACGACTGTCCTGCTTCTCCTGAGCTTGAATGGTCCATTCCTCAGGGAGGCCTTCTTCCTCGACCTGCCTTACAAGGCGGATGCCAATCGGAGCCATGTGAATGTCGCACTCTCGATCAACCAGTTCACGACGGAAGGGGCCTCCGTCGGAGTGATCCAGGCCGGGATCATCCCCTATTACACCTCGCGCTATGCAGTTGATTTTCTCGGCAAGAACGATCCGTACATCGCCGGCCTGCCCGCAGATCTAAGTGGATCGGTCGGCTGGTCGGGGATGACTTCGGTCCCCGGCCACAACAAGTATGACCTGGAGTACTCCATCCACCAGCGCTTACCGACGTACGTCGAGGACTTTAGCTGGGGGGCGCAGGATTTGTCGTACGTGTTTCGGGAGCTCTACGTGGAGATCTCCCTTCCCGGCCCGGATCCCGCCTTCCGGCTCGGCGACCCCGCCGTCCGCTGGGATGAGATACCTGCCGAGAAGATTCTCTTCCCCTAGGGATGGCCCTGGCACCAAGACCGAATGAGGCCACCGAAGTCGGTCGAAGTTGGGGCCGGACGGACGGCGGAGCCGAACGGCATGGACCACGTCCAGGGGTTTCGTCACGGACTCGGCGCAAGGGAAGGCAAGGCACTCACGCGCGGCCGTCCAGACTGGCGATGACGTTGACCACGTCCGACAATTCCGCCGCCTTCCGCTCGGGAATCACGACGCCCATGTGCTCTTGATTGAAGAGTGGATCCGCTTCGGCCTGCACCCACACCTGGTGCAATCCGGCGCGTTGCGCCCCAAGGATGTCCTCGCCGAGCGTGTCCCCAACCATCACCGCCTCCGCCGGAGAGATCCCCCAGCTGCGCACAACCGTCTCGAACAGGCTGGTCGTCGGCTTGCGCACTCCGGCGGCGGCCGAGATGAGAATCGGATCGAAGCGGTCACGCAGACCGGCGGCGGCGATCAGGCGCAAGACGTTGTCCTCATCACTGGCGTTGGAAATCATCCCCAGGCGGTAGCCGGCCTCCTTCAGGCGGCTCAAGACGTCGGCCGCACCCGGAATGAGCGACCAACACGCTTCGCTGGGTGCGTACAGGCGTCGCAGGGCCTCGTCCAGCTGCGCCGACGTGACGCCGGGGAAATTCTGGCGGGCCAGCACTTCCGACACCAGCGAGCGCGTGGACCGCTCGCGATGGTCCTGCCGCCGATCTCGGAAGTTGGCTTCAAATGTGGCCTGCATGTCCTCGGCAAAGGCGGCGCCGTCCAGAGCAAGACCGGCCTGCTGCAGGTAGGCCACCATCGCCGCCCGCCCTTCGGCCAACACGTCGGACCACGTGCCGCGAAAGCGGATCAAGGTCGAGCCGAGGTCGAAGATGACGCCGCGGATCATGACCGTTCCTAGTACCCGAGCTGCGGATCGTAGACGTTCAACAATGGCTGGTCCGTGATGTATCGCTGGAGATTGTCGGCAAAAAGGGCCGTCGCTTGTTCGAAGTAGCGGCTCGAGGCGCCGGCGACGTGCGGCGAGAGGATCACATTCGGCATCTCCCATAGGGGGCTGGTGATGGGCAGCGGTTCGACCGGGTAGACGTCCAGCGCCGCGCCCGCCAGGCGCTTCTCGCTGAGCGCCTCCACCAGCGCGTTGTGGTCGAGCACTCCGCCGCGCGAAACGTCAATCAGGCATGCCGTCGGCTTCATCTCCTGGAGCACGGCCCGGCTCATCAGGCCGCGGGTGTCCGAGGTCAGCGGCAGCGTGAGGACCACGAAGTCGCACAAGGCTACCATCGACCGCAGCGCCTGAGGAGGATAAAGCCGGTCAGGCACGTCGGCGCCGGCATCCCCGCGCTCCTCCAAACGATAGCCGTCATCGGCCGGGACCTTCAGGTTGCGCTTGGTCGCCACGACCTTGGCGCCGAAGGCGTGGCACAGCCGCGCCACCTCTCGGCCGACGCTGCCGTAGCCGACGATTCCGACCGTGCTGCCGTGGAGGTCCAGCGGACGAAAGCGATCGAAGCGATTTTCCGCCCAACGCTTCTCGAAGCGGTCGCGCTCCATGCGCGGCAGCCGCCGGCCCAGGGCCAGGATGCACATGAGGACGAACTCCCCCATTTGCGGCACCGCCGCTCCGCTGAGGGTCGTGATCTTGATCCCGCTGCGGAGAAGAGGGTGGTCGGCCACGTGGTCGATGCCGGCATAGTGAAACTGTACCCAGCGCAGGCTGGGCGCGGCCTCGGGGGCCGGCAGGGCCCGCGCCGTGTAGAGCACCTCGACGTCGGCCAGCAGAGCCTCGGGCAGATCCTCGCCCGAGGCGGCCGGATGGACCTCGAGGCGCAGGCGCGGGGAGACCGCGCGCAGGCGCTCCACGAGGGGATCCGGGAATCGCATCGTCAGCAGGACTGGAATGTCGGGCATCGACGGCGATTGTACAACACGGCCTGAGCGTCAGCCTACGATAAGCGCCAGGACCATGCCCACGACCACCAAACCAAAGAGGCCCGCCTGGCCGGCGCTGTTTGGACCTGACGCCAGTGCAAGGGACGGCAGCATCATCAGAGCCGCGGCGGTCGTCAGCCAGAGTCCTCGCCGCGCTTTCACGCCCAGCCCCCGAGACGCAGCAGGAGAAGGAAGAGACTCGAGATGGCCACCAGGAACGCGGCCGGCGCCAGCAAGCGCCGCAGGACGATGCCCTCCTCGGGAGAGCTGTTCCCGCGCGCCGCGCTGGCCGCCCCCACCACGACCTTGGCCGGGGACACAACCGATCCGATGGCGCCTCCAGCCGTCTGGCCGGCGAGGACCCAGGCTGCCGTCAGTCCCAGCAGCTCGGCCGTCCGCCGCTGAAGCATGCCGAACAACAGGTTGGAACTCGTGTTGGATCCACTGATGAAGGCGCCCAGGGCGCCGATCCACGGCGCCATCAGCGGGAAGGCCGAGCCGGCGGCGGCCGCCAGGCCACGCGCCAGGGCGTCGGTCATGCCGGCCTGCGTCATGATCGACGCCATCGAGACCATGGAGGCTATGCCGACCCAGGACGGCAGCACACCGCTTCCGGTGCTGCCAAGGATGCGGGCCGCCGCTCCCGGCCGAAAGCGCCCGGCAGCGGCATAGAGAAGGTAGCTGAGAACCGCCGAGTAGATCAGCGCCGCGCCGGCATGCCTCAGCAGGACGATCGCTTTTCCGGCTTCGGCCGGCAACGAGTAGCCGAGGCCGGTGATGGTGGACGGGAACTGCGCCTGGAGCACGATCGGACTCAAGGCCCGGGCGACGGGCTTTACCAGCACCAGAGCGAAGGTGATGACGATCAGCGCCGCATACCCGGCGAGCGCCAGGGCCAAGTCGCGCCCGCCGATACCGTCGCCATGCGGCGGGCCGGCCGGGATCGACCGCTGCCTGGCGACTATGAGTCCGACGGCCAGGCCGGCCATCCCACCGCCGAATCCGGCGATGTTCCACAAACCGTTCACCGCCAGGGCATACTGCACCGCGGACATCGCGGCCCCAATGGCGAGGACGGGCAGTGCCAGACGCCGCAACCCTTCCCTTCCATCGGCCAGCCAGGCCACCCACGCGCCGCAGCCGAGACCGAGGATCCCCAGCAGCCCGGCGGCGGGCGCCGCCATCAATTCTCCGGGGAGTCCTGTCGTCGCCATCAGCGCCTGAAAGGACGACCCAAGAGACCCGAAGGTCACCGACCAGGAATGTCCGATGGATGGTGCGACAACGGCCACCAGGGGCGTGAAGCCGAGCCCGGCAAGAATGGGTGCCGTGACGACGACGGGAACCCCAAAACCACCCACTCCCTGAAGAAAGGAGGCGAAGGCCCAGGCGATCAGCAGCGCCTGCATCCCGCGGTCGGTCGTCACCCTGGGCAGAGCCCTGGCCAGGATCTCCACCCCGCCCGCTTCATCGACCACGCGGTAGAGCAGGTAGGCGGCCGTGACGATCAGGAGGACATCCAGCGATTGATAGAACGCCTTCGCCTGGGCTACCGCCAAAACGTCGAGACGCGCCCCGAAGGCCAGCCATGCCGTGCCGGCGGCGGCCAGCCAGCCGGCCGGGCCGGCGCGGGCCGCGCCCCAGCGCGCGCCGATCATCAGACCCACCAGGAGCAGGATGGGGAGCGAAGCCAACAACCCGCTGATCAGCATGGATGAGGAGGGGTGGGAGCCTTCGGCTTCACGGGCCTTGGCCTCACGCGTGCCGACGAGCGACGAGCGTCGCCCCGGAACGGTACCCGAGGTCGGATTCGGGAGCGGCGCGCCGAAACTCCTCGTACTCCAGAACCTCCAACCCGGCGAAGACGCGCGACAGCTCCTGCGGCTCGAAGAAGTGAATCACCCCCTGCGGCGGGTCAAATAGGAACGTGTTGGGTTCCACCTCCGGCAGTGGGGTCGCCCGCAGAACACCGGCTTCCGGATCATCGATCGTCAGCGCCTCCGCCATCAGCAGCCCGCCGGGGAGCAGGCAGTCGGACAGGCGATCCGCCAGCGGCCACAGCTCGGACGGCCGAAGGAAATGAAGGACAGCCAGGGCCAAGATCAGCCCGTACGTCTCGGGAATGAAGGGAAACTCCCGCAAGTCCAGAGGGTGGACAACGATGGTCAGCCCGGTGCGTGCGCGGCGCAGGACGGCCTGCGCCTTAGGATCGCATTCGACAGCATCGACCAGGAAGCCCTGCCGCGCCAGCCACACCGCCGTTTCGCCTTCGCCCGCGCCGAGGTCCAACACCCTCCCGCGCGGAGAGGTCCTCAACCAGTGGGCGAGGCGGTCCAGCGGCGGGGGCGTTTCGGCGACCAGAGTACTACTCCGGCGTAGGGATTCCGTAGGGTTCCCGTGGGACACCCGACCAGCGAGGCTGGGCTGGTAGGCGTATTGTAGCATTTGGAAGGGCGGATACTCTTCTTCTCCTCCTTAGCAGAGAGCCGGGGTCGGCGTCCCCGGCTCTCCCGATTCTCCATCCCGATTGCCCGGAACTTTCGCACCCCGGCCGGCGTCTTCCAATCGAGGGTCGCCCTGGCCGTGGTCCGGAACGCACTCCCGGCCTGCGGTGTCGGCCCTATCCGTGGCCCTCGACGGGAAGGCCAGGCCGCCTTTTAGGGCGACCTTCTGGACACCCGTCCTGCCGAGGGCGTATACTGCCCGTGCCTGCTGGGCACAAGGGAGGACTCAAGACCATGCAAGGACGACGTTCGTATCGGCCGTTCTTGCTCCTGCTGGGGTTGGCGCTTGCCCTCGGTGGTTGCGCCGGAGGGGTCCAGCCGGAGGCAGAACGGAATCTTTCAGTGACGGGGACGGGCTCGGCGTTTCTTACCCCCGACGTTGTCATCGTCACCCTGGGTGTTCAAACCCAGGGTACCAACATCGGCGACACGGTGGCCGCCAACAACCGGGCGGCGGCTCAGGTCCTGAGCGCCGTGACCTCGCTGGGTGTCGCCGCCGAGGACGTCCAGACGACGTACTTCTCCGTGTCGACCCAGCCGAAGTACGACGAGTTCGGCAACCCGACGGACCAAGTGACCTACTGGGTCGACAACACCGTGACGGTGTCCTTGCGCGACACCGCCCAATTGGGGAACCTGCTGCAAACCGCGCTGGCGAGCGGCGCCAACTCGGTGCAGGGGGTCAACTACACCGTCGACAACCCGGACGCGGCTCTCAGCGACGCCCGCACTGAAGCGATGGCGGACGCCCGTCGCCAGGCCGAACAGCTGGCCGCCGGCGCGGGATTGACCCTCGGCGACATTCTGTCGCTATCCGAGAGCGGGCCGTCGTACGGAATGCTGTTCTCGGCCGCCAGCATCGGCAAGGGCGGCGCCGCCGCCGGCCAGGTGCCCACCGCCCCGGGAACACTCGAGTATCAGGTCCAGCTATACGTCAGCTTCGCGCTGCGCTGAGCCCTGGGAGAGACGATCATGCGACCACGAATCCTTATCCCTGTGCTGCTGGCGGCGCTCGTTCTGTCCGGCTGCAGCCTTCTCCAACCGGAGGATCGAACCCTCACCGTGACCGGCAGCGGTTCCACCCGGATCCGCCCCGATCTGGTCTCCGTGACGCTGGGCATCCAGACCCGCAACGATGATGTCGCTCAGGCGGTGGCGCAGAACAACGTCCTCGCCGGCCGCATCATGGAGGCCGCCCGCACCATCGGCGTCGAGGACGCCGATATGCGAACCATCTACTTCAGCGTTTCGTCGCAGCCGAAGTACGACGAGTTCGGATCGCCGACGGGCGAGGTCAGTTTCTTCGTCGACAACAGCCTGCAGGTTACGCTGCGCGACGTAGCCAAGCTCCCGGACCTGCTCCAGAGCTCGATCAATGCCGGCGCCAACAGCATCTACGGGGTCAACTTCTCCGTCGCCGACACGAAATCCGCCGAGGATGAGGCCCGCCTGAAGGCTCTGGCCGATGCTCAGGCCCGCGCCAGCGAGCTGGCCGGCGCCGCCGCCGTCACCCTGGGGACAATCCAGACCCTGACGACGAACGCCTTCTCCGCTTTCCCGCAGCCGTACTACCCGGGCTACGGGCTCGGCGGTGGAGGCGGAGGCGCGCAGGAAGTGCCGACAGCGCCGGGGACGCTCGAAGTCACTGTGCAGATTACCGTCGTCTACAACGTCAAGTAGCTTACGACGAACCAAAAAGCCCCGGGAGCCCGACGCTCCCGGGGCTTTCTTTCTTGCCGGCTGACGCTCTGCTTGCCGGCGTACCACGAACGGATGCGCCGTCAGCAGGCGGCGGTGTCCCGCTCAGGTCCGGGTGTCCCGGCCCGGGAGGCGGCCCAGATACAGTCCGCGCCCGATCAAGCCTTCTCGATCGAACGCGACCTCCAGACCGGCGTCGGTCAGGGCTGCCATGTATTCTTCGTGAGTGAAGAGTGTCAGCTCGTGGCGCTCCACAAAGTACTCCACGCCGCGCGCGCTGTTGACCAGGTGATGCATGTCCATGACCGAGGACCGTCCCTCGACCCAGCTCTTGGTCATGCGAGCGATCTTCACCTCGGGTCGGTCGACGTAGATCCCGTGCAGCCGGTCGGGCTCGAGAACCTCCGGCGTGATCCACGCTTCCACGATGAGGACGCCCCCCGGCTCGAGGTGGCGGGCCATCTGGGCAACTCCGGTCTCCAGCTCTTCCTTGGTGCGCAGGTAGCCGACGGCGCTGAACAGGCACACCACCGCGTCGAAGCGCCTTCCCAGGTCGAAGTCCAGCATGTCGCCGTGATGCAGGGCGACGCCCGGCAGCTTGGCCCGGGCGACCGCCAGCATCGCCTCGTTCAGATCGATCCCCTCCACCTCGAAGAGCTCTTGGAAGAAGCGCAGGTGTTCCCCGGTGCCGCAGGCCACGTCCAACAAGCGCCGCAGCGGCCGCCGCGCGTGGCCCTGCAGCAAGGAGCGCACACGATCCGCCTCGCCGGCGTAGTCCTTGAAGCTGTAGATGAGGTCGTACCAGGGGGCGGACTTGGAGTACATCGCTCCCGCCTGGGCCCTGCCGGGCATCCGCTAGATCCAGGCCCGCCGGCGGACCCACAGGTAGAAAGCGGCCGGGGTCAGGATCAACACCGCCATCATCGCGGCAAAGGTCGGCCACGATGTCCAGAGATCGAAGCGGGCCGTTGGGCCGAAGAAATTCATCCCGAAAAAGCCGGTGAGAAACGTGATCGGCATGAACAGGGTGGTGATGATCGTGAGCGTCTTCATGAT
>Ga0214473_10009288_pt1 | contig 11624 bp, 10 predicted proteins | sample RVTome_7_FD_203509 | JGI IMG/M metagenome (GOLD analysis project Ga0214473, IMG submission 203509) | Soil microbial communities from uranium-contaminated site in the Upper Colorado River Basin, Wyoming, United States - RVT98D197 | ecosystem: Environmental > Terrestrial > Soil > Contaminated >...
AGGACCTGGCCTGGGGCCTGGCCTCGCGCGGCATCGCCGTCCTCCGCTATGATAAGCGCAGCAACGTCTATCAGTCCAAGATCCTGGCCGACCCTAAGCTCGAAGCGGCGATGACCGTCAAGGACGAGACGATCGACGACGCCGTGGCTGCGGCGGCGCTGCTTCAAAAGTCAACGGGGATCGATCTGAAGCGCGTCTTCATCCTCGGCCACAGTTTGGGCGGTTATCTGATGCCGCGCATCGCTCTGGCCGCCGAGCCGCTCGCGCCGGCCGGCTTTATCAGCCTGGCCGGGCTGACGCGGCCCCTAGACGACACGATCGTCCGCCAGATGACGTATCTCTACGGACTGGACGGGAACACCATCTCGGACGAGGACCGCAAGAGACTCCAGGACATAAAGGACGCGGTCGTCAAGGTCAAAGCCCTGACCGCCGCCGACAAGGCGTCGACCGTCAAGCTCATCGGAGCCATGCCGACGTATTGGCTCGACCTGCGCGGCTACGATCCGCCCGAGACGGCCAAGGCCGTCCGCAGGCCCATGCTGTTCCTTCAAGGCGAGCGCGACTACCAGGTCCAGACGGCCGACCTCGAGAACTGGAAGAAGGCGCTTGGCGGGCGGAAGGACGTCGAGTTCCGCCTCTACCCCAAGCTCAACCACCTCTTCTATGAGGGCGAAGGGATCCTCGTCCCGCTCGAGTACATGCAGAAGCACGGCAGCGTCGCGCCGTACGTCATCGACGACATCGCGGGCTGGATCGCCAAGCACTGATCCCCGGCCCGGCGCTATCCGTCTGCCCGAGAAGCGTTGGCGTTCGGCATAGGGAACGTCTTATAATGAGGAGCGGTCCCGGAAGGGGCCGGTTCCTGAGGTTTTATAAGGGGAAATCAACATGAAGAAGCCAGGGCACGGGATCCGTCTTGCCTCATTCGTGGTCGTCGCCCTCACCGCCGCGGCCGCGCCCGCCTTTGCGGCGCCCGACGACAACATCATCTTCCGGCAGACCCGGACTTATATGGGCAACACCATGCCGCCCATGACCCAGGAGATATGGGTCGGCGACCAGGCCGTCTGGATGTCCTCGGGCCGCACGACGGTCCTTCTCCGCTTCGACCTCGGGAAACGCTTCTACCTCAACCCGTCCCAGAAGCGTTATTACGAAGAGCCTCTGGCCGAAACGGCGGCGGCGGGGCAAACCGCTTCCGAAAGGATCCAGGAGGCCGGCTGGAGTTACGTTCCGGAATATGATTGGACGCTGCGCGACACGGGCGAGGAGAAGGTCATCGACGGCAGGACGTGCCGCCGCCTCGTCCTCGACGGCGACGCGGACTACGCCGAGGAGATCCGTGAATATTGGATCTCCCGCGACGTGCCTGTCGATATGGACCGCTATTACCGTCTTCTCACCAAACGGGAGTTGCGCGGTCAGCTGCTCGCGCTCTATGAAACAACCCCGCTTCTTCGTCAAGGCTTCATCGTCGAGAGCCGGACGACGACCGAGAACCCCATCGCCCCGACGATGGTATGGACGGGCCAGGTGACGAAGCTCGAGAAGGCCGATCCGCCCGCGGGCATCTACGAGGTCCCGGCGGACTTCCAGAAGGCCGATTCGCTCCGCGACGCGCTCCGACCGCCGCCGCCGGCCGGACCCAAGCCCGCACCTCCGGCTCTCGTCCCTCCTGCCAAACCCTCCGCGCCGCCTCCTCCGCCCCCGGCGCCGGCCGCCTCGGTCCGGCCGGCCGTCCCCGCCTCAGCGCTCTCGCGGGTCATGAGGATCGAGCTCAAGCGGCTCGAGGAAACCCGGCGGATCCTCGACCGGTTCGCCGAAAAGATCTGGCCGGGTTGGACGGGTTTCCGCGATGTCCCGTTCCTCTTCGAATATCCGAATGGCGTGCGGATGCTCGTCGGGCATCCCAGCCCGACCGACGAATTCGCGCCCGTCGCGGACGTCGATGTCCAAGGGAAAAAGGTCTATCTGGACCGCTCCAAAGAGAATGCCATCGTCCTCGAGCCTCCCTTCCTGGGCGGCGGCGGGATCATCCCCTACGGCAAGGGGACGCCCATCCGGATCGTCAGTCTCAAGATGAGAGAAGCCGCCGCCATGGAGGACGTCCTCGGCGCCGAGGGCCGGGCCGATAAGCGGCCGCCCAAGCTGCGGACGGCTTCCGAGAACCAGATCCTCATCAACATCCACGAGCTCTTCCACCTCTTCCAGAACGCCCAGACAAGCATGCGCTACGGGAACCTCCAGCTCAACCCCGACCTCGACTTCGCCATCTACGGCGAGATCGAGGGCGTGGCGCTGGAAAAGGCGGCCCTCGAGCCGGACGAGGCCGCGGCGCGCGACTTCCTGGTGGATTTCCTGGCCGCCCGCGGTCTCAAGCGAAAGGGCATGAACGAGACGGAGCGGAACCAGGAGTCCGAGAACGAGGTTTGGGAAGGCACGGCCGTCTACTCGGAGGCGATGGCCCTTCGGCTCATGCAGCAAGCGGCGTATGCGCCGGCGTTGAGCCCGACGGACGACCCGTCCTATTTCGGGTTCAAGGACGCCCCGGTCTTCCTGGAGGAGAGGACCGAGGCGCTCCGGGAAGCCCGCGCGCAGACCCTGAATGCCGGGGGCAGGCTCTACCGGGTCGGATGTTTCGAAGCGCTCCTCCTCAGCCGGTTCTTCCCCGGCTGGCAAGAGGGTTTCCTGAAGGACGGCCGTTTCCTGGATAAGACGATCGCCGACCGGCTCGGCGTCTCGCCCGAAGCGACAGAGGCCCGGGGGAAGGAGCTCGCGGCGCGTTACCCGATCGACGAGATCACCCGCCGCCACAAGCCGGTCATCGAAGGCCGCGACTCGGCGCTGAAGGCCGTCCGGGAGACGAAGGGCCGCGTTTACGTCGTCAACGCCAAGCCGCTCCAGGAATATGTCATCCCCGCAGGCCGGGGTCAGAGCTACGAGGTCGGGCTGATAAGGATCTATCCCCGCGGCATCGAGAAGGTCGAGGTCCGCGATGTCCTCTTCACCGGGGCGGAAACCCTGATGGTCGGCGACCAGCTCTACTACCTCAAGTGGGTGGACCCGGCCGGCGACGCGAAGGTCAAAGGCTATGCGCTGACCTCCAGCCGGCGGGAAGGCGACGACGTTTACTATGACGCCGAGTTCAAGACCGCCGGCTTCACGCTCAAGGCGCCCAAGATCCGGGTCAAGGAGACGCCGTCGCGCGTCAAGGTGACCATCCTGGCAAAGGTCAAGTAGCCCGCGCTCCCTCAGTCGCCGACGATCTCGTTGAGGCCTTCGACGGCCCGGGCGAGCTCCTCGGGCGACAACACGGCGGCCAGCTTGCCGATCCTCTCCACGGCCAGTGTCCGGACCTGACTGATCTTGACCCACGACTTCTTGGGAAGCCCCCGGGACCCGATCTCCATGGTCAGCGGGAACCCCGCCAATTGAGGCCTGCTCGTGACGGCCATGGCGATGACGGTCCCTGAACGTTCGTTGAAGACGTCGTGACTCAGGATGAGGACCGGGCGGCGGCCGGACTGTTCGCGACCTTGGGCCGGGCTGAGGTCGGCCCAACGGATCTCGCCCCTCAGTATTCGGGCCATCCGGATATCTCCTCGGACAGGCCTTCTTCGGCGAGCTCCTTTTCAGCGGACGGATCGAGCTTGGCGCATTCGAGGGCGAGGCGGGTCTTGCCGAGCCGTTCGAGCTTGTCGGAGACGGCCGCCTCGATCCCCTGGCTCCGGTTGATGAACTCGCCGCGCCGGACGAGGTCATCCAGGCGCGCGAGGACCTTGTCGTCGATGGAGATCGCAATCTTGGCTTTAGGCATACGAAACCTCTCGGTATTACGATAGGTAATACTCAGAGGATTGTCAAGGTTCTGGGGCCGGCCGCTCATATCAAGAAAGACGGCGGGGGCGGAAGGGAATTCTCAGGCGTGCTCGATCGACGTGTAGTCGGAGATCTCGGAGCTCGTCGTGACGAGGTCGCCGACCGAGAGCTTGTGGACGCTGCCGTTTCCGGTGAGCCGGGCGAAGTCCCTGAGCTCCTCGGTCGAGACGCGGAGGAAATTGGCCAGCCCGCGGGCCGCTTCGTCGACGTCGAGCCGGGCGCGCAACCCGGGGTCTTGGGTGGCGATGCCTGCCGGGCAGCGTCCGGTGTCGCAGATCCGGTACTGCTGGCAGCCGATGGCCACCAGGGCCGCGGTGCCGATGGCCACCGCGTCCGCGCCGAGGGCCAGGGCCTTGGCGAAATCCGGTGAGACCCGCAGGCCGCCGGTGACGATGAGCGTCACGTCCCTGATGCCCCTCGCCTCGAGGTACCGGCGGGCCCGGTCGAGGGCGTAGATCGTCGGCACCGAGGTCGCGTCCTTGATGAGCTTGACCGCGGCGCCCGTCGCCCCGGCCCGGCCGTCGATGGTGATGAAATCCGGTCCGGCGGACAGGGCGAACTCGAGGTCGGCCTCGATGTGGCCGGCGGCGAACTTGATGCCGACGGGACGGCCCTTGGAGAGCCGGCGCAGCTCGTCGACCTTGCGCTTGAGGTCGCCGCGCGTGGCGATGTCGGGAAAGCGCGACGGGCTGGCGATGTCCGCCCCTTCGCGGAAGCCGCGGACGGCGGCGATCTCCGCGGTCACTTTGCCCCCGGGGAGATACCCGCCCATGCCGGGCTTGGCTGACTGGCCGAACTTGATCTCGATGGCGTCGACGCGCTCGAGGTTCTCCGGGGTGACGCTGTAGCGGTTGGGAACGTACTCGAAGATGTATTTGTGGGCCATGCGCAGGGCCTCGGGCAGGATGCCGCCCTCTCCCGACGACATGGCCGTTCCCGCGGCGCCGCTTCCGATGGCCAGCGCCATTTGGGCTTCCCGCGATAGGGCGCCGAAAGACATGTGGCTGACGATGATCGGGGTGCCGATGACCAGGGGCCGTTCCGCCCGGGGCCCGATGACGGTCATCGTGTCGACCGTCTCGTCGCGGTTGAGCGGGAGGCGCGCCAGCTGGGCCCCTCGGATCAGGATGTCGTCCCAGGACACGACGGGCTTGCGCGAGCGCATCGGCTCGATGACCGATTCGCCGGTGAGGGCCATGCGGTGGATGTCGGCCATGGCCGTCTCGAGATCGTCGGAAGCGCGGCGGTAGGAGTCGAGGCTATTCGGCCGGCGGACCGGCTCCGTGGGCACGGGCGGCTCGGGCCCGTCCTCGAGGAGGTCGAATTCCGCCTTGGCCGCGCCGCAGACGGGACAGGTCCAGTCCATGGGGAGATCGTCGAAGAAGATCCCTTCCGTCCTCTCGTTGTAGATGAATTGGCAGATGCGGCAGCGGTACTTGCCCATGGGTTCCCCGTGCGCGGCTATCCTAGCACCGGCAACCAGAAGGGGTCAAACCTTAATTCTTATAATTTTCCGACCAAAGGGCATGCCTTCTTAGAGGCGCCACCAGTAGGAGAACTTGATGAAGACGTTGTAGGGGTTCTGGGCGGGGGTTCCCTCGGGGTGGGGGACGTACTTCTTGTCGAACCCGATGAAGAAGACGGTACCCGGGCGAAGGACCCAGCTCGCGAGCAGGCTCCCGAAAGCTTCATCTTCGAAGAAGTTGTAGTCGACGATGGCCCGGAGGGAGAGCGTCTTGTTGAGCTGATACGTGGCTTTCTCGCGGACGACATTGTAATCCCAATTCCCCGCGCCGTCGGCCCTGTCCCAGAAGGTCTGCTTGCTGAAGTCGGTCCCAAGCTGCAGGCGCCTGCTGGGCTTGAACGTGAGGCCGATCCCGTAGGTGTTGCTGTAGCCGAGATAGGCGTCCTCGAGGTCGTAGTTGATGCTGTCGCCTGTCTCGAAAAAGAAATTCACGGGCATCCAGCTGATGAAGGTGATCTGGGATTCGATCGAGAACTCCTGTTTCTGGAAATCGATGCCGGCGTAGCGCTCCAGGCCGGCCTCGTACTCGACGAAGATCTGGTTGAATTCGGTCAGCCGGAACTGGATCTGAGGCCGGATCCAGGTGTTCTGGGTCGTGCTGTCGGCATACCCGTCGGTTTGCCCGGCCTGGAGCCGGAATTGGACCTGGTTGAGGTATTTCTTATCGGGGTAAAGGCGATATGAGGCGAAACCGCCAATGGTGCTGTAGTCCGTCCGGTTGACGAAGCCCAGGGAAGCTTGGAAGTCGGGGTGGATGGCCTTGTAATAGCCGCCAAGGGTCCAGTGCTTGGTCGTGTAATAGAGCTCGCCATAGAGGCCCGGGGCCAGCGAGGTCCGATCGTCCCCTGAGTTCGAGCTCGAGGCCAGGGCCTGGAAGTTGAAGAAGACCCGGTTCTTGAAGCGGAGCTGGCCGTCGATGCCGCCCAGACGGCTCCAGTTGCCGCTCCCGAGCTCCTTGTCGGTCATCGTGAAGCCGATATAGGAGCCGGAGCCGACGTCGGCCTTCGTCCGGAAGATGTTGGAGAAGGCCTTGGTTCCGGTCGCGGCCCCGCCGTTCGGGATCTCCCAGAGGCTTTCCGTCGGATGCAGGTCGTAAGCCGAGAGAAGGCCGTATGTGAACCGGCCGCTCTTGCCGGAGGCCTTGGCCCCGAAGATGGGGTCGCTGATCTGGCGGGTGTAGACCGTTTCGATCTCGGGCGAGTTGAAGATCTCCATGCCCTCGAGGAAGAACGGCCGCTTCTCGTTGTAGCGAAGCGCGTAGCGGAGGTTATAGTCGATCTTCGGCTCGTCCGCCTCGATCTGGCTGAAGTCGGGATTCGCCGTCATGTCGAGGGTCGTGTTGGACGAAAGGCCGAGCTTGAAGTTGGCCCCGGGCTGGACGTCGGTCCGCCGGAAGCGGTCGCCCGGCGAGGTCGGCTCCTGGTTCCCCCGGTAGAGGGAAGTGACGAAAGGCATGACTTCGACGTTCCGGCTCCGCTCGACGGCCCCCTGGATGATGAACGGCCGGCCGTTGGAGAGCAGCCCGGGGATGTCACGCGAGAACGTGGGGTGCATGATGATCTCCCCGGTGCGGGGGAGGTTCCGGCCGAGGACGATGTTCCAGGTCTTGATGTCGTCGTTGGGGAAGCGCAGGCTCTTGAAGGGGATGGCCGCTTCGACGGTGTAGCCTTCGGCGTCGATCTTGCCGTCGGAGAGAAAGACGGTGTCCCAGCTGTCGTCCATGTTGTCGTTGCCGCCCTCCTCGACACGGATCATGTCCATCTGGACCCCGGCGGGGTTGAGCATGAAGGAAAAGGCGCGGCGCTTTTCGTTGAAGGTGTCGAGCATGATGAAGACCCAGTCATCCTCGAGGCAGCCGTCGCGCTTGGTGATCGAGCAGCGGACCTTGGAGGCCTGGGAATCGGAGGCCCGGAAGGCGACATAGAGGTTCTTCTCATCGTAGCCGAGATAGGCGATCGTCTTCTCGGTCGGGACGCCGTTCTCCTTGGGCGAAAGCTGAACGAAAGCCTCGATCTTGAGGGCCTCGTCCCAAACGGGATTGTCGAGGACGCCGTCGATCTTGGGGGCGTGCGACAGGCGGGGGATCTGGAGGGGGCCCTTAGAGGGCGCGGGCGTCTGGGCGGCCGGGGAGGCGCCCAGAGAAAGAACGCCGGCCGAGGCCAGGACTATCGCGATCGCGGTCAGTGCCGCTCGTTTCTTCATGGCTTGCATCCTTCATCCAAAATGCCCCCGGCGCCACCTTCGTCCCTTACCCTCGGATTGACGAAAAAAAAGGCCAAAAGGTTCCCCCCCATGGAGAATCTCTCGGCCTGGAGATCAGGCAGCGGTTGCGGCCGGCCGGGAGGACGCTTATAATACGCGGAGTAATCCCGGACCCCGCGGAGGTGCGCTCGTGAAAAGAACCCCGGCCCTGTCCCTCTCCCGGATGTCGATCGGCTTCGCGGCCGTCGCCGTCGTCCTGGTCCTCGCTGCCGCCATGCCCCTCGCCTGTCAGACGCCCGATCCCGACCGCTATCTCGACGGCGCCCCGGCCAGGGACGCGGGCGTCCGCCTGGTCATCTTCAATCCCGAGACCTTCAATATCCGGGCCCTGGCGACCTTGAGAAAGAACGGCGTCATCGACGTCCCCAGCCTGACCGTCGTCGGAGTGTATCACGAGAGGCAGACGGGTAATTTCGCCGAGAGCCGGAAATACGTCGAGGAGAACGGCCTCGGCTGGTTCAAGTTCCACGTCATCCGCGCCGAGATCAGCGAGCCCGTCCTCTTCAAGAAGAACGCCTGCACGCCGGAGTTCGAGCAGATCGTCAAGAAGTCCGACGGCGTCATCTTCTTCGGCGGCCCCGACATCCCGCCCTCGGTCTTCGGCGAGAAGACGCTCCTGCTGACGAACATCTCGGATCCTTACCGCCACTACCTCGAATCCTCGGCCGTCTTCCATCTCCTCGGCGGGTTTCAGGATGAGAAGTTCACGGCTCTCCTCGAGGGTCGCCCCGGCTTCCCCGTCCTCGGCATCTGCCTCGGCTTTCAGACGCTCAACGTCGGAACAGGCGGAACGCTCGTCCAGGACATCTGGACCGAGACCTACGGAAAATCGACCATCGAGGAGATCATCGCCCTCGGGCCGGAGCAGTGGCACAATAATCCCTATCGCTTCCTTTTCCCGCTCGACCGGCTCATGGGCTATAACTTCCACTCGCTCCAGCTCGGCGACAACGGCCTGTTCGTCAAGGTCATGGGCTTCAAGTCGTCCGACCACCCGCGCATCCTCAGCTCGCACCACCAGGCCCTCGAGAAGATGGGCCAAGGGCTCGTGGCCATCGCCAGCTCGCGCGACGGCCGCATCGTCGAGGCCGTCGGCCACAAGAGGTTCCCCAACATCCTTGGCATCCAGTTCCACCCCGAGCACCCTCTCCTCTTCGACGCCGAGCCCCGGAACCGCCAGAAGCCGGGCGACACGCCGACGAGCTATCTGGCCATCCTCGAGGGGACGCCGCCGAGCGTCGAGTTCAACAAGGGCATCTGGCGCTGGTTCGCCGGCCGGCTCGTCGAGAGCCACGGCAAATAGCGGATTGACAATTCCCTACTATAATAGTAGTATTTAATCGATACCTGTCGAAAGGAGCGCCCCATGAAGCGGTTCTTGATCCCGCGGGTGTCGCACTGCAAGAGCGGCTGCCCGCGTTCCTCCTGAGCACGAGGTAAAAAGGCTCTTGCCTCCATTCCGTCTCCCGCGTGTTTGACCCCAGGCGACCGGATGGTCAATAATATGGGGCCGGCAGAGACGGAAACCCGAAGGAGGCTCCCATGAGATACGGCATCGGCACCGCGTTCGTGATCCTCGCCCTCGCGGCGGCTTGCGCCAAACCCACCAAGGCGCCCGAAGGGATCCTGTTCAAGGACGACCTGGCCTTCCTCAAGGCCAACACGAAGGTCGTCGTGCTGAGCGGGGTCGACGGCCTGGCCCAGGTCGCCATCAACCCGGACATCCAGGGCCGGGTCATGACCAGCACTGCCGGCGGGCCGGACGGCTTGAGCTTCGGCTGGATCAACCGGGAGTTCATTTTGGCAGGCATCAACAACCCCCATATGAACTCCTTCGGAGGGGAGGACCGCTTCTGGCTCGGCCCCGAGGGCGGCCAGTTCTCCGTTTTCTTTAAGAAAGACGACCCCTTCGACCTCGACCACTGGTGGACGCCGGCGGCGGTCAACGAGGGGTCTTTCGACATCGCGGCCCAGGACGCGAGCCGCATCCATTTCCGCAAGATGATCCGCCTCGTGAACTATTCGGGCACGGAGTTCGATCTCGAGGTCAACCGGGAGATCCGTCTGCTCGGCGCCGCCGACGTCGCGGCGCTCGGCGTCCCCGTCCCCGCGGGCGTCAAGATGGTCGCTTACGCTTCCAACAACGCCATCACCAACACCGGCGCGAACGCCTGGACGAAGGACGCGGGCCTGCTCTCAGTCTGGATCCTGGGCATGTTCAATCCTTCTCCCGCGACGACCATCGTCATCCCGTTCAAGAGCGGGCCGGAGTCCGAGCTCGGTCCGGCCGTGAACGACGCTTATTTCGGCAAGGTCCCGGCGGACAGGCTCGTCGTCAAGGACGGCGTGCTGTTCTTCAGCGGCGACGGAAGATACCGGAGCAAGATCGGGATATCGCCGGCCCGGGTCAAGCCCTTCGCCGGCAGCTACGACGCCGCCAACGGGGCCCTGACCCTCGTCCACCTGACCGTCCCCGAGGGCGCGACCGATTACGTCAACTCGATGTGGGAGATCCAGGAGAGGCCTTTCGCCGGCGACGTCATCAACAGCTATAATGACGGCCCCGCCTCGCCGGGCGCGAAGCCCCTCGGCCCGTTCTACGAGCTCGAGACCTCCTCGCCAGCCGCCGCGCTGGCCCCCGGCGGGACGCTGACCCACGTCCACACAACCATGCACTTCACGGGCCCCGAGAAGGCCCTCGACGAGATCGCGCGCAAAGTCCTCGGCGTGAGCATCGAGGAGATCGGGAAAGCATTCGGAAAATAGCGGACTCGGCTCCGAACGGAAACGTCTCATCAACGAGGTGGACGCCGCGGACTTCCGGAACGTCACCTGGATCAGCGTATTGGATAAAGACCCGACTGGCGACCGACGGCGTTAGCCTTTATCCGATCCCCGCCCACGGGCCCGGACCGGGCGCACCCCACAGGCAAAAAGGCTGGCCTTGACATCCGTGTATCATCGATGTATCTATTTTATATATACTATTGAGGTAAGAAATTGAAAACCAGCGTCCAGAAGTGGGGAAACAGCCTGGCCGTCCGCATCCCCAAGTCCTTCGCCGGGGGGCTCGGTCTCGAAAACAACGGGCCCGTCGAGATGTCGCTCGAGGAAGGCGCGATCGTGATCAAGCCCGATAGGGACCGGTCCTGGGACCTCGATTCGCTCCTGGCCGCAGTGACCGATGAGAACATCCACCCCGCTTGGGGGACGGAAGCCGCGGGCACGGCTGAAGCCGGAGAGGACGGCCGGTGAAGCAGATCTTCTTCGTCCCCGAGCGCGGCGATATCGTCCGGATCTCGCTCTCCCCGCTCGACGGCCGGGGACCGGACATCGGGCGCCGGCCGGCCGTCGTCCTCTCTCCGCAAGCTTACAACGCGCGGGTCGGGCTGGCCGTTCTGTGCCCGATCGTTCCGCGCGCCAAGGGCTATCCCTTCGAAGTCCCCGTGCCGCCCGACCTTCCAATCGCGGGTGTTATCCTGGCGGATCAGGCCATGTGCCTCGATTGGCGCACGCATCGGGCGGAAAAGATTGGCTCCCTGCCCTCCGGCGCCGTCCAAGAAGCGCTGGGGAAGCTCCGCGCGATCTTGAGCTAGCGGCGGCTCCCAGCGCCTCCGGGAGAAGGACGAACACGGAGTCGCCCGCCCGACAGGCCATTCGGTCCGGCTTCCCGGCCGGCAACGCGGGAAAGCTCCCGATCTCCCGGGCCGAACCTCAGGAGGGCCGCACAGGAAGTTAGCGGCTGTTTCCGGGCCAAGAAGGCCACATCTTCATTCCCATGCGGTCATGACATAGGTCAAGATGTGAAATGATGGGTCATTCTCCTTCGATCCCTTGACAGCCGTTGCTTCGGGACCCATCTTGGGTGCAGTCCCAGGACGACCATGAACCTTTTTACCGAGGGAGCCCGATGGAGGAGCGGCGAGAAGGGACTTGGTCCGCTTTTTAGGGGGGT
>Ga0214473_10009289_pt1 | contig 11624 bp, 8 predicted proteins | sample RVTome_7_FD_203509 | JGI IMG/M metagenome (GOLD analysis project Ga0214473, IMG submission 203509) | Soil microbial communities from uranium-contaminated site in the Upper Colorado River Basin, Wyoming, United States - RVT98D197 | ecosystem: Environmental > Terrestrial > Soil > Contaminated >...
GTCGGAGGTGAAGGAAGCGCCGCCGGCACTTACGCGGCCACGCTCACCGACCTCACCACGGCACCCGCGCTCTATGGCCGCCCGGCCCGCTTCGCCGCCCAGCGCGTGGCGGCCGGCGGAGGCGCCAGGACGGGCAACGTCGCCGCAACGTTCAACCACGTGCTCGCTCCGCTCAGCGACTCGTTGGTGGCCGCGCTGGATGGAGTGAACCTGCCCACGGTGGGGCTCCCCGCCGCGGGCGCGACGCTGGCCCTGGGCAGCGGCGCCCTCCGGATCCGGCTATTGCGCAGCGGCGAAAATGTCGAAGGCAGCATGACCTGGAGCTCAAACAACGTCCGCTGGGCACGTGGCGATTCGACCGCCCAACCGCCTGACCGCGCGACTGCCAATCCGCCGATCGGGAGCGAAGCGTGGGCGCAGGACCTGTTGTGGCGCACCGTCTCACGGCTTAACGCGGCGGAGATCGAGGTGCGCGTGGGCGGCCGGATCACGGCACCGGCGATCGGCGTGCGATCCAACGTGGGGCGGGAAGTGGCCCAGGCGCTGCGCCGCGAGGTCGGCGACCAGGTGGCCCGCCAGGAGCAGCGGCTGCGGGCCGAGGTGGACGCCCGGGTGCAGCAGCAGGTTCAGGAAGCCGAGCGCCGCGTGGCCGAGGTGCAGACGCAGGCGGAGGCAGAGGTGGCGGCGAAACGGGCGGAGCTGGAAGCCGTGCGCACCGAGCTGGAGAGTGCGATACGGGATCTGACGAGAAGATTGCCGGTGAGAATTCCGTAATACAGACGATGGAGGGGGATGGAGGAGGATGGAGGGCGATGAAAGACGACGGAGGGCGATGGCCATCCCGCTCCATCGCCCTCCATCCCCTTCGATCTTCGTTGTTCGTTACCGTCTCTTCTCTATGGCCACGTAGTCCCGCGTGTCGCTCCCTACGTACACCTGCCGGGGCCGCGCGATCTTCTGCTCGGGATCCATCAGCAGCTCGTGCCACTGGGCCAGCCAGCCCGGTGTGCGCCCGATCGCGAACAGCACCGGGAACATGGCCACCGGGAACTTCATGGCCTCGTAGATGATCCCGGAGTAGAAGTCCACGTTGGGGTAGAGCTTGTGGGAGACGAAATAATCGTCCTGGAGGGCGATGCGCTCCAGCTCCAGCGCCATCTCCAGGAGCGGGTTCTTGCCGGTGACCTCGAAGACTTCGTCCGCCACCTGCTTGATGATCTTGGCCCGCGGATCGTAGTTCTTGAGGCCGCCGATCTCCCGCAGCATGCGGAGCACCTGCTCGTTGGCGCCGCCGTGGAGCGGGCCGTAAAGCGCGGCCGCCGCGGCCGCCATCGCGCTGTACGGATCCACTTCGCTGGATCCCACGCTGCGCATCGCGTTGGCCGAGCAGTTTTGCTCGTGGTCGGCGTGCAGGATGAACAGGACGTCCAGCGCGCGCTCCAACACTTTGTTGGGCTGGTATTTCGCCTCGGTGGTCTTGAACATCATGTTCAAGGTGTTCCCGGGATAGGACAGATCGTTGTCCGGATACGCGTACGGCATGCCGATGCTGTGCCGGTACGCGAACGCCGCCAGCGTGGGGGTCTTGGCGATGAGCCGCAGGATCTGCCGGTAGCGGACGTCGGCGTGGCGGACCTGGTTGGCTTCAGGATAGAAGGTTGACAGCGCCGCCACGGTACTCACGAACACGCCCATGGGGTGAGCGTCGTAGCGGAAGCCATCCATCAGCTTCTTGATGTTCTCGTGGATGAACGTGTGGTGCGTGATGTCGTACGTCCACTGGCCGAGCTGGGTCTTGGTGGGGAGCTCGCCGTGGATGATCAGATACGCGGTCTCCAGGAAGGTCCCCTTTTCGGCCAACTGCTCGATGGGGTAACCGCGGTACCGCAGGATGCCCTTATCGCCGTCAATGAACGTGACGGCGGACCGGCAGGACGCCGTGTTGTTGAACGCCGGATCGTAGGACATCAACCCGAAGTCCTCCGGGTCGGTCTTGATCTGGCGAAGGTCGGTGGCGTGAATGGTCCCGTCCTTGACGGGGACTTCGTAGGTCTTGCCGGTACGGTTGTCGGTGATGGACAACGATTGCTTGGATGCCACGTTTGCCTCGGATGGAAGCGTCACAGGTGGTGATCCGGCGGATTTCTTAGCGATCGGGGCGCCGGTCATCGGGAGCGTATGCTTGGCCACGGTATCCTCCGGACGGGACGGGGTAACCGGGCAGCGGGCCTAAAGATACCACGCCGCCCGTGCCGATGATAACCGCCACACAAGCCAGAAACCCGTGGGGTGAGTTTGAAGAGGCCGTTAGGCCCTTTCGACGTAGGCCTCCCGCAGATGCACCGGCCTCGACCGGGCCCGCATCTTCAGATTGAGCATCTCCACGAACACCGAGAACCCCATGGCGAAGTAGATGTAGCCCTTGGAGATGTGTTGGCCCAGGCCCTCCGCCAGCAGGGAGACGCCGATCAGCAGCAGGAAGCTCAGTGCCAGCACCTTGATGGTGGGGTGTTTGTGCACGAAGTCGCTGATGGGCCCCGCCGACCACATCATGATGATGACTGCGATGACGACCGCCGCGATCATGACTGGCAGGTGCCGGGCCATCCCCACCGCGGTGATCACCGAGTCCAGCGAAAACACGATGTCCAGCAGCACGATCTGGGTGATCACGGCGCCAAACTTCGCCGGCACCCGCTCGCCGCTATGGCCTTCGTCGCCCTCCAGCCGGTCGTGGATCTCGAACGTGGCCTTTCCAATGAGAAACAGGCCGCCGCCCAGGAGAATCAGGTCGCGGCCGGATACCTCGTGGCCGAACACGCCGAACAGCGGCGCCGTGAGTCGCACGATCCACGCGATGGAGGCCAGCAGCAGGATCCGGGTGATCATCGCCAGGCCGAGGCCCACCTGGCGGGCCTTCGCCTGTTTTTGCCTGGGGAGCTTGCCGGCCAGGATCGAAATGAAGATGACGTTGTCGATGCCCAGGACGATCTCGAGTACGGTAAGCGTGACGAGGGCGATCCAGGCTTCGGGCTGCGCGATCCAGTCCATGGCGTCCATCCCCGGCGGGTGGTGGTGGTTGAGGGCCGGAGAATTCTAGCGACCGGGGGCCCAAGGAGAAGCTCCGGTCTTGCGGCTCAAGCCGCCCCCCGTTACCTAAGAACCCCCAGGACCAACCAGGCCGGCCCCGTGCGCGATCAAGACCGTATTGCCGCCAAGCTGGGACACTTCCGTCCGTCGCTGACGCTCGAGCTCAAGCACATCGTCCAGGAGCGGCTGGCCGCCGGCCTGCCGGTCTATGACTTTGGCCTGGGCGAGACCAAGGGCGATCTGCCGCCGCGCATTGGCGACGCGGGTGCCCGGGCCTTCCAGGAAGGCCGGACTCAGTACGCCGATCCGGCGGGGCTGCCGGAGGTTCGCCACACGGTGCTGGCCTGGCTGGGCCTGGAAGACCAGTACCAGGCTGAGAACGTGGTCATCACCAGCGGCGCCAAGCAGGCCTTATTCAACGTCATACTGGCGGTCTGCAACCCGGGGGACACGGTGTTGTTCGATGCGGCGCCCTGGGTGAGCTACCTGCCCCAGGCCGCGGCCGCGTCCACCCGGCACGTGGTGGTGCAGCCCAAGGCCGGCGACGCCAATTACCTGAAGGTCACGGGGGATGACCTGCGCCGGGCGCTCCAGCAAGAGCCCGCCGCCAAAGTCTTCCTGCTGAACAGTCCGGTGAACCCCACCGGGCAGGCGTACACCGCGTCCGAGGTGGAGGACTTGCTCCAGGTGTGCGTGGAGCATGGGGTCTATTTCCTCCTGGATCGTCTCTACTGGCGGCTCATGTTCGATGGGCTGTTCTACCCCGAGCCCCGGGTGGATGAGGAGACCAAGCCCTGGCTGATTCAGGTGGACGGACTGTCCAAGAACTTCCGGCGGACCGGCGGCATCAGGATTGGCTGGTCCGTGGCGCCCACGGACGTAACCCGGGCCATGATCAACCTGCAGAGCCACTATACGTCCGGCCCCGCCGTGCCCACCCAGCACGCGGCGCTGGCGGGGATTGCCTGCCCCTACAGCAACGAGCTGCGCGACGATCTCCAGCACAAGCGTGATCTCTTGCTTGGGGAGGCGCCCAAGATGCGGGGTGTGAAGGTCTGGCCCACGGCCGGCGCCTTCTATTCGTTCTGGGATGTGCGCGGGTTGATCGGCAAACGGGCGCCGGACGGGTCCCTCGTCGAGGGCTCGGACGAGCTTGCGTCATACCTGCTCCGCGAGGCCGGGGTAGTGACTGCTTCGGGAGCGGCCTTTGAGCAGGACGGCTATCTCCGGATCTCTTTCGCCACGCCGGACGACCACATCACCGGCGGCGTGGCGGCTGCGGCGGAGGCGTTCGCTCGGTTGGCCTGAGTTCTACGGCCGTCTCCGGATGATGCGTGGCCCACCTTCATCGTCCGCGACGCCCAACCACTGCCGGACCTGCCGGCCCACGGCTTCGGCCGCCGGCGGATCGAGATTGGCCAGCACCACCAGGTCGTAGCCCGCGATGCCCGTTTCCAGGATCGCGTTGATGCCGGGAGCGCCGCCGGCAATGCCCATCCCGCCGGGCGGCCCCCAGGCAATCCGTCCCTCCCGGACCGCGCGCGCAAACCGCAACAGATCCTCGGCCGTCGAGTAGCCGCCACCCGCTGAGCTGCCGCGGCCGGGAAGCGTTTCCGTGTTCCGCCGCACCGGACCCTGTGCCTCGGCGCCGGGGCCTCCACGGGTGTAGCCGATGGCCGTGTTGGGGGGCAGGGAATCGCGGGTGTACGAGCCGCTGCTGGTCATGCCGGCCGGCTCGAAGACGTTGGTCCGCACATAGTCGTAGTAGCTCATCCCTGACCGGCGCTCGATCACGGCGCCAAGCACCACGTAGCCGGCGTTGGAGTACTGCTGCCGGGTGCCCGGCTCGAACTGCAGCGGCTCCCGTGCGAACAGGGCCAGGAAGTCCGCCGTGCGTCGCAGGTCGCCGCGCGATCCGCCGGCTGGAGCGGCAAAGATGTTCCCCCCAATCCCCGACTTGTGTTCCAGCAGCTGCGCGATGGTGACGCGTTCGGCCACGTCGCGGTTGGGGTAATCCGGGAGATGTTGGATCAGCGTATCCGTGAGCGCCAATTTGCCCGCATTGGCAAGTTGCCGGATGGCGATCGCGGTGAAGGCCTTGTTGATGGAGCCCAGGTTGAACCGGGTATCCAGCGCGTTCCGTGCCCCGGCCTCACGATCGGAAAAGCCCACGGCGCGCTCGAACACCCGTGTGTCCCCTTTCGCCAGGACCACGACGCCGGAGAAGCGGCCGGCGGCGGCGAGGGTGTCCAGATGAGCCGCAAGCGCCGTTACGAGCTGCGGCTCGGAGCGCCGAGGCCCCGAGGCGGGTGGTTGTTGGGCGGCCGCGGTGGTGGCAATGAGCGTGGCGAGCATGGCCAGACGGGGCATGTGCGCTCCTGAAGCCCTGGGTTCAGCAGAATCCGATGCTCCAGCGGGTGAAAGCGTCGCAGACCCTCAGGCCCGGACGTCGGACGCTTCTACCGCCAACGCTTCCTGGCCCGCCGGCGTGATGTTGTACATGACGAGCCCCAAGCTCATTTGTGCCGGCGCGATGATGATACGCCAGCCCCAATCCGGCCCTGGCGGCGCGGCGTAGGATCCCCGCACGTCTATCACGCCCCGCTCCTTGGGCCGGCCCTGGCACGCCATGACCTTGTCGCTCATGTGCCAGGTGTCTATCCAGTGCACCGTGAGCACGTCGGTTTCTGCGATGTGCCCTACGAGCATGGCGCCTTCCTGGGGTTTGCCACGGTACCTCCAGGTGTAATCCAGACGGACGAATCGGCCGCCCAGCACCGGCCTCACGACCGCGGTCGAAGGTCCGGCATCCGGGGCGCCGGTTTCGGGATCCTGGAGTGTGCTGGTGCCCCGCCAACGGCCGGCGCATGCGAGGAGGGTATCGAGAGCGCTCATGGTGTGCGTTTGCCTCCTCTTCGCCAGGACGTGGCTCAGCGGGTCACGCGGACGCTGGTGCCCGAGCCCTCAAAGGCGCAAAACCCGGGGACCTCGCCCGCGGCGAGCCCGGTGGTGAGACCGGCCCGGGCCGCAAACCGAACCGGGAACACCTGGCTAGCCGTGCGACCCACCTCGGCGTAAAACCGCTCCCGAGCTTCCGCCGGTCGGGGGAGGCCGCCGTCCCAGAAGCGCTCGCGACGGCCCGAAGGCAGGAAGACCTGGGGTTGCTGGAATCCCAGGAGGCCAGGGTCCTCCGCGTCTTGCGCGAATGCGGGGGTCACAAAGCCCGACAGCGTGGTCCCATCCGCCAGGGTGAGGTCTGCCGCAACCAGCAGCATCCCCTCCTCGGGGCCCGCGGGCAGGGGCCCGGTCCGCGGGCGGAACGTCTCTTCGTCGGTGTCGTCGTGCCACGGCTCGTCGTAGTCCACCACGTGGCACTGGATCCAGACCAAGTGGGTCGAGAAGTGCGTGGGCGTGAGGTCGGCGAACTGGACCAGCGGCGGACGCTCGGTCATGGAGTGGTCTCCGGGGCGTTGATACGGTGCTCGGAACATGAGCGACTCAGGTGGCTTGGGCAATCGCCTCCAGCGCCTCCGGGTTCTGTAGAGACGATAGGTCCCCGAGGTCCCGCTCGCGCAGGTACTTGGCCCGCACCAAGCGCCTGAGGATCTTGGCGCTCCGGGTCTTGGGCAGGTCGGCAACAAAGAGAATCCGCTCCGGCCGGTCAATCTTCCCCAGCCGCTGCACCACGGCCTCGGCCAGCTGGCTTCGCAGCTGGTCTGACGGCTCGTGGCCGGGTCGCAAGACCACGAAGCATACGATGGCCTCGCCCTTGATCTCGTGCGGCACGCCGATGGCGGCGGCCTCGCTCACGGTGCCGGAGGCGATGAGCGCGCCTTCCACCTCCGCCGGTCCAATCCGGTGGCCCGCCACCTTGAGCGTGTCGTCCGCGCGGCCCTGGAGGAACCAGTAGCCGTCGTCGTCCACGTAGGCCCAGTCGCCGTGGTTCCACACGTTTTCCCAGCGGGACCAATAGCTCTCGAGGTAGCGCTTGGAATCGTTCCAGAGGCCGCGGGTCATTGAGGGAGCCGGTTGGGTCACCACCAGGTAGCCCACCCGCCCCCGGACCGGACGGCCCTGGTCGTCCCAAACGTCTATGGCCATGCCGAGCCCGGGACCCACCAGGGTGCAAGGCTTGAGCGGTTGCACAGGCAGTGGTGAGAGGAAGCCACCAATGAGATCGGTGCCGCCCGAGATGTTGATGATGGGGCAGCGCGCGCCGCCCACCTTCTCGAACAGCCAACGCCAGGAGGCCTCGTCCCACGGCTCGCCGGTCGAGCCCAGGATGCGAAGCGTCGAGAGGCTGTGGCCGGCGAGCGGCGCATCGCCGGAGCGCATCAGCATGCGGACGGCGGTGGGAGAAATGCCGAACACCGTGAGCTTATGACGCTCGATCATGTCCCAGAGGCGATCCGGCCCGGGCCGGTCAATCGCGCCGTCGTAGATGACCACAGAGGCGCCATGGAATAGCCCGCCGATCAAGGCCCACGGTCCCATCATCCAGCCGATGTCCGTGAGCCAGGAGAAGCGGTCCGTGGTCTTGAGGTCGAATTGGTAGGCCAGCTCCTTGGCGATCTGGACCAGGGAGCCCGCGTGGCTGTGCACGGTGCCCTTGGGGCGGCCGGTGGTGCCGGACGTGTAGAGGATGAGCGCCGGCTCCATCGAGTCCATCGCTTCGGTGTTGGGGGTATCGCCGCCGGATGAGAGAAAGTCGTCCCAGGTCACGTCGCGCCCTTCGTGCCACAGCAGCGGGGCCGAGCCGCGGCGCACGACCACCACGCGCTGGAGCGTGGGTACGTCCCGCGCCGCCAGGTCCGCGTTAGGCTTGATGGGCACGGCCGCCCCGCGGCGGATGGTCTCGTCGGCGGTGAACAGGAGCCTCGCCCCGGCGTCCCGCAGCCGCTCCGCCAGCGCCGGCGGGGCGAAGCCGCTGAAGATGGGCACGAAGATGGCGCCGATCTTGAAGCAGGCGAACATCTGGATCGCGACCTCGGCCACCATGGGCATGTAGGCGCCCACGCAATCGCCCCGATGGATGCCGGCGGCACGTAAGGCCGCGGCGCAGCGGTCCACGGCCTCCGCCAACTCGTGGAACGTGAGTCTTGCGATGCGGCCGTCCTCGGTCTCGCTGATCAGCGCTGGTCGATTCGCGGCCGGACCGTTGCGATGGCGGTCCAGGCAGTTGGCCGTGAGGTTGAGCTTCCCGCCCTGGTACCAGTCGGTCCAGGGGATGCCGGGGCGGGTGTCGCGCACCTGGCGGTACGGGGTACTGAACGCGATGCCGAGATCCTTGATCACGGCGTCCCAGAACCACTCCTGGTCGTCAATGGTGCGCCGGATGAACGCCCCAACGTCAGCGAAGCCGTGGGCGCGCATGAAGCGCGTGACGTTGGCATGCTCGACCAGGGAGGGAGGGGGGTGCCAGACGAATGCTGTCATACCCGCAGATACACGCCCCGCCTATGCAACGGTACCAGCAGCAGTAGCCACACGGCCACGAACGCCAGCGCGTACGCCAACGACGCGTCCACGGTAGGCAGCCACGGCTCGAAGACCAGCTCGAAAATCGCGCGCTGCAAGGACGCGGATTGGCCTTCGAACGGCACTCTGATCAGGCCCAGCACCCTCGCCATCATGCCCGAGCCCACGAACGCGATCAACGGGTTCACGCCGAACGGCAGGAACGGACGCGCCCACGCCGTCCGTCCGTGGCGGTCCATGAGCCAGAGGCATGCGGCCAGGGTCAGGGCGGCGAGGCCGCCGGTGAAAAGCACGTAGGAGCTGGTCCAGAGGTTCTTGTTGATGGGGAACGACCAGCCCCACACGGTTCCGGCGACCGTGGCCGCTACGCCCGCGAAGAAAAGCCCGCTCAAGCGCTCGTCCAGAGAACGCTGCTGGGCGAGCCACCGGCCGGTGAACACGCCGAGCATCGCGGTGCCCACAGCCGGGACGGTGGAGAGCAGGCCTTCGGGATCCCAGGTGCGGGACTGGGACCAGAGGTGCTGCGTGCCGAACACCAGCCGGTCCAGCCACGCGGCGAGGCTCGCATCCGGCCGAGCCAGCACCAGCGCTCCCGGGCCCGCGCCCGGTGCGGGCGCCAACGTCATGGCGAACCAGTAGCCATACAGCAGCGCCACCAGAACCAGGATCTGGGTCTTCAAGCTCCCACGCCTGGTCAACAGGGCCGCGGCGACGTATGCCACGCCAATCCGCTGGAGCACGCCGGGGAACCGCAGGTGCGTCCAGCGCTCCAACGGGAAGTAGGGAAACGCGTGGAGCAGTAGGCCGCACGCGACAATGGCGGCGCCCCGAATGAGGATCTTCCGAACGATCTGCCCCTCGGTGTGTCCTTTGGCGCGCCGGGCCGTGAGGGACAGGTGAGTGGTGACCCCCACGATGAACATGAAAAACGGGAAGATGAGGTCCGTGGGCGTCCAGCCGTGCCACTCGGCGTGGCGGAACGGCGGGTAGATCGCGGACCAGGTGCCGGGGTTGTTGACCAGCAGCATGGCAGCGATGGTGGCGCCCCGAAACGCGTCCAGGGCGCGGAGACGCTCGGCAGGAGCAGTCATGCCGAGCCAATCATGCGGCGCGGCGGCGCGACCGCAAGGTTCGTCTACGGCATCACCGGCAGCACCACCCGCGACGCGTTCTCCGCCGAGCGGTACACGCGCTGCGTGGTCTTTTGGTAGTCCGAGTCCTTCGCCTGGAAGATGTCCAGGAACGTCCCGGGGTTTCGATCGATCATGGGGAACCAGGTGCTCTGCACCTGGACCATGATCCGGTGCCCAGGTTTGAACGTGTGGAACACATCGTTGAGCGTGAAGCGGATCTGGGTCACGGCCCCGGGAACGAACGGCTCCGGTTTCGCCATGCTGTTGCGGAATTTGCCGCGCAGCACGTCGCCGCGGACCAGCATCTGGTAGCCGCCCAGCCTCGGGCCGGGGCCGGAACCGAACGCGAACCGCTGGCCGGGCGGTGAGGCCGTGTCCGGGAACACGTCAATGACCTTCACGATCCAGTCGCAGTCGGTCCCCGTCGTCGACACCGAGAACTCGACCGGGATCGGGCCGGCGAGCGTGAGCGGGCCGTCGAGCGGCCGGGTCTGGTATTCCAGCACGTCGGGCCGGCGCGAGGCGAAGCGCTGGTCCTCCACCATGAACGCCGGGTCGTACCAGTGGGTAATCGCCGCAGTGTACGGTACCGGCTCCGCGGGATCGCTCACGTATTCGTCGTAGGCGGCGCCCCGGGCCGGCGGGTCGAAGGCCAGCGCTTCGCCCTCCCGCAAATAGAGAGCGGTCGCGGTGGTCGCGGGCGGCCAGACGTCCATGAAGCGCCAGAGGTTGGCGCCCGTCTGGAACACCGCCGCCTCGAAGGTCTTGGGCTGAGGACGCCCGTCCATCAGGTAGTAGTTGAAGAACGGGACTTCGATACTGTCCGTGAAAAAGGTGGAGGTGGCCGAACCCCACGCGATCGGGCCCAGGGAGTCTCCCCGGTTCGCGCCCCACTGGCCATGGTGCCACGGGCCCATCACCAGGCGGTTGACCGCGCCGGGGCTCTGGCGCTCCGCCGCGCCGTAGGCCTTGAGCGCGCCCCAGAGGTTCTCCGCGTCGAACCAGCCACCCACCCAGAGCATCGCGGGCTTGAGCCCCTTGAGATGGGGAAGCACATCGCGCGCCTCCCAGAACCCGTCCCACATCGGGTGCCGAGCCATTTCGGTCCAGAACGCCACGCTGTCGTGCAGCACCTTCGCGTTGAAGGTCGAGAGAGCGCCGAGGCGCAGGAAGTACTCGTAGCCGTCGGGCGTTTGGTGGTCGAGGGGCACGTCCTGCGCGTTCTTGGGCGCGGGCCGCGGCTTGCCGAACCAGGTGAAGAAGTCGAACGCATGCGGCAAGAGCAGCGCGCCGTTGTGGAAGAAGTCGTCGCCGCGCATCCAGGCCGAGACCGGGGCTTGCGGGGACACCGCCTTCACCGCGGGGTGGGCGTCGATCGCGCCCATCGAGGAATAGAACCCGGGGTAGGAGGTGCCGCTGATGCCCACCCGCCCGTTGTTGCCGGGGACGTTCTGGAGCAGCCAGTCGACGGTGTCGTAGGTGTCCGTGGTCTCGTCGATGTCCCGCGGCGACCGCCTGGTCGTCAGGTACGGCCGCACGTTGACGAACTCGCCTTCGGACAGGTAGCGGCCGCGGACGTCCTGCCGCACGATGATATACCCTTCGCGGGCGAGCGCCCGGTGCTGGTTGCCCAGGAACACGCTGAACCGGTCGGGTCCGTAGGGCGCCACGCTGTAGGGCGTGCGCATGAGGATGACGGGGTGGAGCCGGGCGGTGTCCTTGGGCACGTAGATGGACGTGAACAACTTCACGCCGTCGCGCATCGGGATCATGACTTCCCGCTTGGTGTATCGGGCGCGCAGCAGCTCGAAATCGGACTGCGGCGCCTGGGCCGCGGCGCCGGACCGCATCGTGAACGTGAAGGGCTGGCCGCTCTGCGTGAACGTTCCCGCCACGGTCTGCCCATCCGTGGAAAGCGCGCCG
>Ga0214473_10009290_pt1 | contig 11624 bp, 12 predicted proteins | sample RVTome_7_FD_203509 | JGI IMG/M metagenome (GOLD analysis project Ga0214473, IMG submission 203509) | Soil microbial communities from uranium-contaminated site in the Upper Colorado River Basin, Wyoming, United States - RVT98D197 | ecosystem: Environmental > Terrestrial > Soil > Contaminated >...
TCTTGACGGCATAACAGCAAAATTTATGCCAGAAGGAGATGAATCCTATTCAGTTTCATAACTCTCTGGAGTTTAAGGCTGGATTTAGATTTTAAGTAGAGGTTTGGATTGGAAAATCCCCTAACAGGAAGTAACAAATTTTCAAGAATAGAACATTTTTGCTAATTTGTTATCTCCATCCATTCGGCGGCGCCAGGCTCTTCTGCCATTCGTGTAGCGTATTAGGCTCCGTTCGTCTCATTCTCTGTGTCCCTATTTTCCCGGAGATGAGTTCCCATTGATTTTTCAGGTTAATTTGGTAGACTTCTATGAAACCAGAGAGAAAGGACGATCCCTCATGTCGATCTATAAATTTGAGAACAAAATTCCAAAAATCGCCAAGACCTCCTATGTCCATCCTCAGGCAGCAATCATCGGTGATGTGGAGATAGGAGATGACTGTTTTATCGGGGCAGGTGCCGTACTGCGCGGCGATTTCGGGAAAATAAGGATAGGCCGTGGAACGAGTATTCAAGAAAATTGTGTCATCCATGTAGGAGGAGAAGAAATGGTCTCCATCGACAGCAATGTGATCATTGCCCACGGGGCCATTCTTCATGATGCCACGATAAAATCTTATGTTTTGGTAGGCATGGGTTCGATTCTGATGACCGGAGTTTTCTGTGAGGATCATATCATGATCGCCGCAGGGTCTATCGTGAAAGAGCATTTTCATATTCCCTCCAACGTGGTCGTTGCCGGAAACCCGGCGAGAATCGTTAAACCTTTATCGGATGAGCAGAGAAGACGGATTCATCAAGGAGTGAAGACCTACCGCGATCTGGTAAAGCGATACAAAAAACCTGAGGGTAAATAATGTACTAGCAGCATTCTCCGTACTTGCACAGTTCATCTTCCAGATCGCAATATCCTTCTCGGATGGAAGCGCGTACCTTATTGTAAAAATCCGGCGAGAATTCTTTCATGCCGTGAATGGTCCGGCCATGGTCCAGGGCCCTTGCAAAGAGTTCTGTTTCTGTCTCCGCACAAACCGTAAAAGTGCACTCAGACCCAAAATCCTTGCAGCTAATCATTTTGTCCATGTTGAAACCTCCTTTCCTTCTCACAATAAAGATAATGATGATGTCCCAGGATTCAAGGGCGATATGAGTTCTCGCTGATTGGCTTAAAGAAGCAAATTATTTTATAATGATTTGAAGAAAGGAGAAGGAAAGTAGCCGACAAACTAATATATAGACAAACGAAAAGATGGAAATTTCCCATAAACAGGGGGTAGGCTCAAGCCGATCCCCCAATATCATTAGAAACCCGCTGGAGTTTCAAAAAAGGAACTTAGACCGAAGGATACCGAAATAAGTTTCCTTTGGGAAAGCGGGCTTCTAAACAAAGAGACGAGACAAAAAGCTAACCGGAAGGTTAGCTTTTTGTTTTTTCGTAACACATTGGCTCTTTGAAAATTCCTACGAACCTTCCCTGCCTCTCGCAGGCAGGAATCCTTCCCCTTCTAACCTCTTGTCAATTGTCGATATTTGATCCGGTGGGGCTGATCGGCTGCGACTCCAAGACGACTTTTTCGATCGGCCTCATACTCGGAATAGCTGCCTTCGAACCAGACAATGTTGCTCTCACCTTCAAAGGCCAGAATATGGGTCGCGATCCGATCAAGGAACCACCGGTCATGGCTGACCACAACCACCGATCCCGCAAAGTTTTCCAGAGCCTGCTCAAGTGCTCGCAAGGTATTCACATCCAGGTCATTCGTGGGCTCATCCAGAAGGAGGACATTGGCGACTTCCTTGAGCATCCGTGCGAGGTGGACCCGGTTTCTCTCTCCCCCTGACATGACCCCAACCTTCTTCTGCTGATCGACGCCCGAGAAATTGAAGCGGGCCACATAGGCGCGTGAATTGACCTGTCTGCTGCCCAGCTGGAGCGTGTCCTGCTTTTCTGAAATCACTTCCCAGATGGTCTTCTCTGGATCGAGGATGTCACGGCTCTGGTCGACGTAAGCCATTTTGACCGTTTCGCCCATCCGTATCGTTCCGGAATCCGGCTTCTCCTGCCCTGTGATCAACCGCAAGAGCGTGGTCTTACCTGCGCCGTTCGGACCAATGATCCCGACGATCCCTCCGGGTGGAAGAGAAAAGGAGAGATTCTCCATCAGAATCCGGTCCCCATACGACTTGCTGACACCCCGGCTTTCGATCACGACGCCCCCGAGCCGTGGTCCTGGAGGAATATAAATCTCGAGCTCCTTGGCCACTTTTTCACTCTCGTTTGCAAGGAGGGTTTCATAAGACGTGATTCGGGCCTTCGATTTCGCGTGCCTTCCCTTCGGCGACATCCGAATCCACTCCAGTTCTCTCTGCAGCGTCTTCCGACGCTCGCTCTCTGTCTTTTCCTCGAGCCTGAGACGATTCTCTTTCTGCTCAAGCCATGAAGAGTAGTTTCCCTTCCACGGAATGCCTTCCCCCCGGTCAAGCTCCAGAATCCAGCCGGCCACATTGTCAAGAAAGTAGCGGTCATGGGTGACGGCGATGACTGTTCCGTCGTACCGTTTCAGATGCTGTTCAAGCCACGCCACGGTCTCGGTGTCGAGATGGTTGGTCGGCTCATCCAATAGCAGAATATCGGGCTTTCGAAGTAGAAGCCGGCACAGGGCCACGCGCCTTCTCTCTCCACCCGAGAGGACCTTTACCGGTGTATCGCCCGGAGGGCAACGAAGGGCATCCATGGCCATTTCAAGGCGTGAATCGAGGTCCCAGGCGTCGAGGGCATCGAGTCTCCCCTGCACCTCACCCTGACGCTCGATAAGACGATTCATCTCCTCTTCCGGAAGGGACTCGGAGAACCTCTCACTGATCCGGTTGAATTCTTTAAGAAGCTCGACCGTCTCCTGAACCCCCTCCTCCACCACCTCCTGCACCCTTTTGGTCTCGTCGAGTTTCGGTTCCTGTTCAAGAAAGCCGATGGTGAAACCAGGGGTAATTATCGTCTGTCCGTTGAATTCTTTATCGACACCGGCCATGATGCGTAGCAGAGAGCTCTTCCCGGAGCCGTTCAGGCCGATGACACCGATTTTAGCTCCATAAAAATAAGAGAGGGAGATATCCTTCAATATAGATCTCTTATCGTGATACTTACTAAGGCCGATCATGGTGTAAATGATTTTCTGTGATTCGTTTGGCATTTCGCTTTCAATTCTCCCGCTTTTCGCTCGGGAGTTCCTGAAAAAGGACCCCGCTAATAAACCTAAGCTAACATTATTTATGCCTTAATTTACTTGACGAGTCAAAGTTTGAGTCCCTTCTTTTTTTTATAAAACACGAATAAGAAAAAGACGGGGGGGAAATTGCATACGCCAACTGGCCTTGCAGTCGCCGATATTCTTTCGTTGACTTATACCTTGCAGAAGATATCAGCTGAATGTTAATTGATTCATGAATCTAAAGTTGTTTCAGAACCTACGTTGATAGGGCGAGAAACATGAAAGACTATGCCCGCATTGCCAAGAAGCTCACATCTGTTCTGTTCCTGGTCCAGAGCCTCAGCTCGGCCGGGTTCATTGCCGTTTTCACCGTCAACGCCCTGGTTGGTGCGGAGCTGAGCGGCCAGCCGGCTCTGGCGGGGGTGCCAGAAGCCGTGAGGGTGCTGGGGCAGGCCTTCGCGGCCCTGGCCTGGGGCTACACCATGGAGCGGATAGGGCGGCGCTGGGGCCTAGCCATAGGGCAGGTGGTGGGTGTGATCGGGTCGGGGATCGCTGGTGGTGCCGTCATCGCCCGCTCGTTCCCGTTATTCCTGTTGGGGCTGGTGTTGATGGGCATGGCCAGGGCATCGGCGGAGTTGGGCCGCTTCGCCGCAGCGGAGGTCCACCCGCCATCCAAGCGGGGCCGAGCTATCTCCAACGTGGTGCTGGGCGGCACCGTCGGATCTGTGGTGGGACCTTTGCTGGTGGGGCCCACGGGCCGGTGGTCGCTCGGCGTTGGGTTCCCGGAGATGGCCGGACCTTACAGCGTGGGTTTTCTGTTCTGGGGGGTGGCGGGAATCCTGGTGTTCATCGGGCTGAGACCTGATCCTCGGGACGTGGGCCGCGAGCTGGCCCGCCTGAACCCCCATACCGTCCCCCATCTGAGGAGAACCCGCACCCTACCTGAGATCTTCCGACAACCTGGGGTGATCGTGGCCATAGTCACAGTAGTGTTCGCCCAGATGGTGATGGTGACGCTAATGGTGATGACCTCAGTCCACATGAAGGTGCATCATCACCCGCTGACAGCCGTCTCGCTGGTGATCTCTGTCCACACTTTAGGAATGTACGCCTTTTCCATCATCTCCGGAAGACTGACGGACAGGTGGGGGCGGGGGCCGGTGATCATTCTGGGCTCGGCTCTCCTGATCCTCTCCTGCCTGATGGCGGCTCCTTCCACCAACCTTCTGCCGCTGGCGATCGCTCTCTTCCTGTTGGGGCTGGGGTGGAACTTCGCCTATGTTGCGGGGTCCACCCTCCTAGCCGATCAGCTTTCGCCCACGGAGCGGGCCAAGACTCAGGGGTTCAACGACCTGCTACTGGGGTTCGCCGCGGCCGCCGGGAGCTTCGGCAGCGGGATGATGTTTGCGGCCAGTGGCTACGGGGCACTGGGGCTCATAGCGGCCTCGGCGGCACTAGTGCCGCTGGGGCTGGCCCTGTGGTGGCAGGTGCGCGGCCGGCGGGCGCCGTCCGCCCCTTCAAACATCTATCAACCATAAACCTTAAGGATGGGATATCGTCCTTAGATATCTAAACCCCATTCCTCCAAAGAGAGACGGAGTTCTATCTTTCCGATCTTCCTTATCCTGTTTCTCCGGTTTCCTTTTTCTTCTTCGTCGTCTCCTCTCCCTCTGTACATTGCATCATCTTCTTCATCATGGAGCAACAGTCGGTCACATCCCCTTCACCTGTGCAACAACTTTTCATCATCTCAGCCATTTTCTCAAATTTTCCCTTTTTATTCATTGTGCTTCTCCTCCTTATCGTTTGTTAAGTTTTATAAATCCTTTTGACTATAAGACGGAAGTCAGACAGAAAAGGTTACAGTTTCAACGTATTTTTAGAGAAAAAGTTTTCATAAACCTGTATTGCAGAAGGACTGGGGTCAAAGCTAAACGGGCTGTTGCCCAACACCACCGTTTACCCTTCGACAAGCTCAGGGCGAACGGTGGTGTGTTGAAATCATGTGACTTTTCCGTTCATGCTGAGCTTGTCGAAGCATAAAATCGATTTGGGCAACAGCCCGTAAATGATACACTTCACTTTGCTGTTGGCGACCAGAAAATGGATGTAGGTTCTAAAACATTTTTGAAAATTGGGGTCAGTTCAGAAATTCATGAATTTGTCTTACCGCCGCGGACAATCACAGGTTTTCTGAAATTAAGCCTTTTTAAGATCTTCTATTTTATGGGCCACTCCCCTCGTTCCTTCAGGACATCCCGGTAAACCTGAAGAGCCTCATTCACGGCAGGCATTCCCGCATAGGTAGCCACCTGGAAAAAGATCTCAGCGATTTTTCTCGGGTCACATCCGACATTCAAGGCTGCATTCACATGGAGTTTCAATTCATCCGGGGCGCGCAGCGCGGCCAGCATGGCACACGCAACCATCTGCCTTTCGGGCAGGGTCAAAACCGTTCTGGAATAGAGCCTGCCAGTGATAAACAGGGACAAATCGTTGGCAAGGTCTTTGTCAAATTCCTTCCACGTCAGATAAGGGGGGGCCATCTTGATCCCTTTGCCAAATAGTTGATTGGCCGTCTCTTGAGTCCTTTTTCTTAATTCGTCATCCATGGTATGAGTCCTCCTTCTCGATCGATTGTCCTTTCCTTTTTGTTTCCTTATTCCGGACGAGATGTCTGGCATTTCATCCGAACAAGAGCCTTGGGGTGTGCTTGTCATTGCCTCTTGAGAGAACAATTCTCAAGGGTGACCCCATAACTTCCTTAGTTTCTCAACAGCCTGTTTATAGGTTAGATTAACGACCGATTCCGGCAACGACCCATAGACCCCAGACAACGAGTATCATGCCCGCTGCCCTGCTGATCCATTTGCTGCCAGTTACTTTCTCCAGAACCATGAAAGCAGTCAGCGCCGCCAGGGTCAACCCTGAGCAAACCTCAGCACTTATACTGAGGAGTCGAAGGGTTGACCTTTTTTCTCCCTTTAGTCAACTGCTGGTTTGATTGCTGAGACCTTGATGCTGGTCACCGAACTCGCTAAATCCTTAGCTTTTTCCCGGGAAAGTTTCAAGCTCTCTGCAACCTCTCTCGCTGTCGGGTCATTGGCCAAGAACTCTGTAGGAAAAGCGGCCTCGCCCAGGATCTTGGTCTTCTCAAATCCCGCTGCCTGGATCGCTTCCAGGTACTCCTTTTTGGTAGTGGCCCCAGCTATACACCCAACGTAGGCGGCCACGGAATTTTTGATCTCCTCGGGCAGCTCTTTCAGTAGCACAATATCAGAGAGCATCAGCCTTCCACCTGGCCTGAGTGCGCGGAAGGCTTCCTGGAAGACTCTTTTTTTATTTGGGGAAAGATTGATCACACAATTGGAGATAATAACATCCACCTGATTGTCGCCCACCGGTAAGTTCTCGATCTCTCCAAGCCTGAATTCCACATTGTCATAGTTGCCTTTCCGGGCGTTTCCTGTCGCTTTCTCGACCATCTCCGCGGTCATATCCACGCCGATGACCTTCCCCGTCTTGCCCACCTGGTTGGCAGCGAGGAAACAATCAAAACCCGCGCCTGAACCCAGATCAAGGACTACCTCCCCTTCCCTTAATGACGCAAGAGCGATTGGGTCACCGCATCCCAGACCCAAATTTGCTCCCTCAGGGACAGCTTTCAATTCTGCTTCGGTGTATCCTATGTTTCTGCTGATGTCCCGTGCTGAATCAGCGCTCCCGCAACACGATTTCCCAAGAGCACAACACGAGCTGTTCTGTTCAGCAATTTTGCCATAGCCCTCTCTGACCACTTTTTTTATTTCTTCCTTATCCATTTTCGGTCACCTCCATGTTATTTGGCAGCATCACTCGCCATGACCTCCTTCATCACAGGACCAAGCAGCCCTCTCACCATGTCTCCGAATTCATCGGAGTTCATTAAAGCGAGACAACTTATTTTCCCATTTTTTTCACGACTGGCAAGAGCTCATTGATCACCTGCTTGGATACCGGCTTTATCTCATATCTCTTTGGGAAACATCCCTTCCCATGCTCATCGACGCTGATCAGTGCCCCAACCTTACAGCAGATCATTTTCCCAAACGTGGGTCCCGAGCAAGATGTTTTCCCCAAGCCTTTTGACCATTTGTCTCACCTCCCGAATAATTTTCAGCAACATTTAAATATTCTTACTTATCAGATTATACTGATTAATATAAACAATCAGAATAATCTTGTCAAGTCCTTTTTAAGAGCATTTGTTTCTGCAACAAGGGGAAACAAATGTGGTCAAAGTCTTGAGATGGTGCATTTTAACCGGTATCACGTTACTTTGCTTATTGGCCCAAGCAAGAAAGATACATCATAAAAAGTGAAAGACAGGAGGATAAAGATAGCTGACATATTAACACATAGACAAACTGAGAGATCGAAACTCCCCATAACCAGGGGAAAGGCTTAACACTGAGATTTTGCTGTTTAGCAGGAATTCATACATAATAAAAAATAGAAGTAATAATACTATCTGCACGGAGTGCTAACTTCGTCGCTCTTAGTTTAAAGGAAGCTCAAATGACCGGACGAGTCAAATGGTTCAACGACCAAAAGGGTTTTGGATTTATCGAAGTTGACGGCAGCAAGGATGTGTTTGTTCACCACTCCGCCATTCAGGGAGAAGGGTTCAAATCTCTCAAAGAGGGTGACGAAGTTGAATTCGAAGTTTCCAAAGGCCCCAAAGGGTTGCAGGCCAGCAACGTAAGAATAACCAGTTAAAGGAATGGCTTGGCATATATTCTTAGCTGAAGTTTAAAACGCCTAATAGCCAAGGCTAAGGCTAACCGATTGGGACGAACCGGAGTTGCATGACTGGCCGGAGGATACTCTTAATTCCGAAAAGAAGAGGCATGATTAATCGTCAGATTTCTCAGACATTAAAGAGAAAATTGATGATGTCGCCGTCTTCGACAACATAGTCCCTGCCCTTCTGCATATATTTTCCTACTTCTCTGACCCTCTGCTCGCTTCCCAGTTTAATGAGGTCCTGATATTTCATCACCTCTGCCCGGATGAACCCGCGTTCAAAGTCAGAATGAATGACACCTGCCGCCTGGGGGGCAAGGGATCCCTGCCGGTTTGTCCATGCCCGTACCTCATCCGGTCCAACAGTGAAAAACGAGATGAGGCCGAGGGTTTTGTAGCAAAGCATGGTCAATCTGTCCAGGGCCGGCTGATTCACCCGGAGCTCCTCAAGAAAGGTCTCGCGCTCTGCCGCATCAAGCTGACAGAGTTCCTGCTCAATCCTGGCGGAAACGGCGATCCACTGGAAGTCCTGGTCGGGAAAGCCTTTCTTCAGTTTACCGATCAGATCCCGATCGCTCAGCCCCTCCTCCCCGACGTTGAGGACAATGATAAGCGCTTTGCGGGTCAACAAAGAGTAGCCGGCAATGAGTTTCTCTTCAGCCTCTCTCAGGAGGAAGTTTCTGAGGAAACGGCCGGTTTCAAGATGTTCCTTCATGCGGGTAAGAAGATCCGTTTCCATGATCATTTTTTGAACGTCCCTCTTCTTGTTTTGTTCTTTCTCGAGCCGCTCAAGGCGCTTTTCAATGAAAAGGAGATCGTTCAGCTGCAATTCTTCGTTGAAGAGAAGGAGGTCGCGACGAGGATCAACACTGCCATGGACATGGAAGACCGTGTCGTCCTCAAAAGTTCGAACAAGATGGCAGATCACATCCACCTGCTCCAGGCCTCGCAGGACCTGATCATTGCGGGAGGACTGCCGGTCTAAGTCAGGGAGAAGAAAAAATTCAATCTGGGCAGGGGTCTCCTGACGCGGAGCGTAAATCTCCACGAGGCGATCGAAGCGTGCATCTCGCACCTTCGCCAACCCTAAGCCGTTCCCTTTTTTGCATTCTGAATTTGGTTCTCTACCGGTCAGCAGCCGAAAGAGTGTGCGCTTGCCAACTTGAGGAAAACCCACAAGACCGAGCTTCATCGTATTCCTTTCCTTTCGTACAACAGAACCTCCCATTTGATTTTTGAGGGACAAGCCATCCCCGGAAAAACCATGCACGAATCTCAGGAATGATCTTTGGAAAATCTAAGAGATCACTACCTTCGGAGAGACGTTCAGGAGAGATTGAAACGGATTCATTTCATCCTAACACGGGATATGATCACTTTCAATTCCATCAGAAGAAGTAAAAAGGTTTCCTGGTCATTCTTTGCCGAGATGAGCTATTTGCACCCTTGCCGCTGCTATCAACTCGGGCCACTTCCTGATTTAAAGAGGATGAGCGGGAACGGTGACCGGATTCTTATTGCTATCTTCCCCGGAAGCCCCGTTTTTCTGTTGCCTCTTTTACCAGCAAGTTTTTCCCCATGAAATCCTGGCGGTTCAACATAGAAACAGCTCTCCGGCCTTCCCATTGCGTGGACATCTCCACGAAGGCAATACCTCTCGGTTGGCCAGTTTGCTTGTCTTTGACAATCCTGACAGACATGACACTTCCCGCCTTGGAAAAAAAGGCTTTGAGTTCAGCTTCTCCGGCCTGGAATGGGAGGTTCGCTACATAAACCTTCTTGTTCATCTTCCCTCCTTCGATATTTCTACTCTGCCAAAGCACCCCATGTACAGCAGTTTTTTGTCATCCGGTGGGGGAACCGGCCGTGCCTTCTTCGTTGCAACATTCGTCCCCCTTTTCTACGAAAACGGAATTAGTAACGGTTTCCGCGGCCGCCATAACCCATTTGCCCTCCCCCGGTTCTTCCCTCGTCGGCGCGTGGACGGGCTTCCTTCACATTCAACTGCTTGCCCAGGAGTTCCTTCCCGTTAAGGCTCTTAATGGCCGTTTGAGCCTGAGACGGCGCAGGCATTTCTACAAAACCAAACCCCCGGGACTGGCCATTGTATTTGTCTTTGATAACTCTCGCTGAGGTGACTTGGCCAAAGGATTCAAAAGCCTCCCGAATCGTTACATCTGTTGCATCATAGGATAGGTTTCCTACATAAATGTTCATCATCATTCTCCCTTTTTAGACTTATTTCCCTTTCCTGTGGGGAATCATTTTTGTTCCGGTCCTTTGAAAAAATTTCATAACACCACGTTTCCAATTTCGGGAAGACGATTTCGTCGCTGTTGACGCTGATTTCACGATAAAAAAAGCCCGCAATGAAGTCGTATAGAGTTCTTACGGGCATAAGCGATAAGCCTAAAAGGCTCTGTCCAACTTAATTTGTTAATTTATTATATGCTATTTTACGCTTAAAGGCAAGGAAATCGCTCATTTCAGCATTGACAACCCATACCCAAACCCAATATATAGAATTATTCCTTTGAAGATGACCTGGAAACGCGGTGAGAAACCGATCAAAATGATAACGATCTCCAATAATGTCCAAAAAGAATTGAACCGGGATGGTTCAGATAGTTCGGTGAGAGGCAAAGGCGCAAGAAGACCCACCATACTCCTTATCGCGGCGGCTACAGGTTCAAAAGTTCGCAATAAGGCTTTTGGAATAAGGTTGCCACTTTTGGGATATCCCGCTATGGGTCTTGGAATGATTGCTGCCCTTACCCCTGATCAATTTGATATTCGGCTTGTTGACGAGGCCAACGAACCCGTTCCATATGGGAAAAGAGGGGACTTGGCGCTCATCGTTGGTCAGACTCATCACATGCCAAATGTCTACTTCATTTCTGACCGTCTGCGCTCTGAAGGGACCAAGGTCATCTTAGGGGGTATGCATGTCACCGCACTTTCTGATGAGGGATTAATGCATGCCGATTCTGTCATTGTCGGTGAGGCCGAAACGGTGTGGAGGGAGATTCTCGACGACTTTGTCAAAGGATCGCTTAAGAAAAAGTATTTCGGCCAGGAGGTCAGTCTTGCCGAGCTTCCTCCTATAAGGCGCGACCTGTTCAATAAAAAATTCTATTATCCGGGTCAAATCATTGAGACCACACGGGGTTGTCCCGTAGGTTGCGTTTTTTGTGGGGTGCAGAATTTTTTTGGCACGAGATTCCGGGTTCGGCCGCCTGAAGCCATTCGACAGGAATTGATGGCTTTATTCGGACCAAGACCGCCGCAGACGCGATGGAAGAAGTGGTTAGCCCGGCACTGGCACCCCGACATCCCCTATTTTGTGGAAAGACGGCTTCTATACGTGATGGACTCCAATTTTGTCTCAGAACCGGGTCATGCCCGTGCGGTATTGAATGTCTTCAGGGAATGCGACATGAGGTGGTTCGGCCATGCGAGTTTTAATCTCATGCGGGATGATAAATTGCTCGATCTTATCGCCGACTCAGGCTGTTTAGGCCTAAACATCGGCTTTGAATCGCTTTCCCAGGCGAATATCGATCATATGCATAAATTTCCAAATAAAACTGCTGAATATGCTGAATGCATCAAGCGTCTTCATGAACGCGAA
>Ga0214473_10009291_pt1 | contig 11623 bp, 7 predicted proteins | sample RVTome_7_FD_203509 | JGI IMG/M metagenome (GOLD analysis project Ga0214473, IMG submission 203509) | Soil microbial communities from uranium-contaminated site in the Upper Colorado River Basin, Wyoming, United States - RVT98D197 | ecosystem: Environmental > Terrestrial > Soil > Contaminated >...
AGAACAGCACCTTCAACGACCATTACCTCGACGTGGACTACGACCTGTCCGACGTCTTCTTCGTCACCACCGCGAACATGCTCCACGGGATCCCGGGGCCGCTCCAGGACCGGATGGAGATCATCCGCCTTCACGGGTACACGGAAGTGGAAAAGCTCCACATCGCCCGGGGGTACCTCATCCCGAAGAAGGTCGAGGAGCACGGGCTCTCGAAGGAGAAGGTGATCTTCAGCGACATGGCGGTCCTCCGGATCATCCGGTACTACACCCGCGAGGCGGGGGTGCGCAGCCTGGAGCGGGAAATCGCCTCCGTCTGCCGCAAGATCGCGCGGGAAGTGGTGAAGAACCCGGCGAAGGACCGGATCACGGTGACGCCGAAGGCGGTTCGCCGCTACCTCGGGGTGACGCGGCACCGGTACGGAGAGGCGGAGGAGAAGCAGTCGATCGGTGTGGCGACCGGCCTCGCATGGACCGAGGTGGGCGGAGAGCTGCTGCTGATCGAGGTCGCCATCATGCCGGGGAAGGGAAACGTCAAGGTCACGGGGAAGCTGGGCGAGGTTATGCAGGAGTCCGCCTCGGCGGCCCTGTCGTACATCCGGACCCGCGCGGAGCTGATGGGCCTCGAGAAGGATTTCTACCAGAAGAACGACATCCACATCCATGTGCCGGAGGGGGCCACGCCCAAGGACGGACCCTCGGCGGGGATCACGATGGCCACGGCGCTCGCGTCGGCGCTGCTCCGGGTCCCGGCGCGCAACGACCTGGCGATGACCGGGGAGATCACACTGCGGGGGCGCGTGCTCCCGATCGGCGGGGTGAAGGAGAAGCTGCTGGCGGCGCACCGCGGCGGGATCAAGACCGTCATCCTGCCGCTGGAAAACGAGAAGGACCTGGCGGATGTCCCGGCGAAGATCAAAAACAGTTTAAGGTTCCATTTCGTCCAGCATATGGACGAGGTGATGACGCTGGCGATCGACCTGCCGAAGGAGCCGACGGCGCCCCCGGTCGAAGAGGGAACCCCGCCGGCGCTCCCGCCGCACGGCGGCGCGGCGGAAGAGGATGTGGTAACGCACTAAGGCGCGCCTACCCCCTGACGATACGTGCGCCGGAGCGCGCGGCAAGTGCTTCGGCCTCCTCCCTCCCGACCAGTTCGGGGAGCGGCAGGAGGCCGGTCGCTTTATGCGACGGGGAAGCGAGGCGGACCGCCGTCTCGGCAAGGAGCGCCGCGCCGAGATTCCCCTTCGGGTCTTCCACGCGGGCGAACCGGTCGCCCGCGGCGACGCCGGCAACCGCGACGGGAGTGCCCGCGGGCTCCTTCATCCCTCCGCGCGTCCACAGCAGCAGCGCCGCGGAGAACTCCTTCCCCACGGCGCCCAGTTTTCCCGCTGTACGCACGATCCATCCCAGCCGGGTTCCCGCATTCCCCTCCGGCACGCCGATCCGCGTCCCGTCCGGCAGCATGAAATAGCTCCCCGCCGGCGCCCCCACGGGGGCGGGGGCGGCGGCCGTGATCCCATTCGCCACCCCCCGCAGGAACGCGTACCCGCCGAACCGGGCGGGGGAGAAGAAGAGGTAGCGCGTCACCGGGGCGGGCCGTTGCGGATGCGCGGCCGTGTCGCCCGCGTCCAGGAAGTGCGACGCGAGCAGCTCCGTCCACCCGGGCATCATTCCGCACCCGGCCACCGCGGGAACCCCGGCATCGCGGAACACGCGGTCGATCTCGCCCCGGTCTTCCGCCGCGATCGTCCCGTCCCCGATGGAGGCCGCGGCGACACCGGCCGCCGCGCAGGAAAACAGGATCGTCTTCTCGTACTCCGCGCAAGGCCCCACCGCGCCGGCCACGGCGTCGATCCCCTCGAGGAGGCGGGACAGCTCCATCGGCTTCCCGACGTCCGCCATTGCCCATCGGCACTTCGGGGACAGGGCCTTCGCCAGCCGCTTGGCGTCGCGGATATCGTAGTCGACGAGGATGAGTTCGCCGACCTCGTCGCGGCGGGCGAGCAGGACGGCGGCCGCGCGCCCGGTGAACCCCGCGGCGCCGAGGAGGGCGATCTTCATTCCCGCATCATACCAAAGCCGCGCGGGCGGTTGACAGGGGAGAGGGGCGCGTGCCACGGTGTTTTTTCGCGCGGAGAGATCCGGGCGGGCGGATAGCTCCGCTGGTAGAGCATCGCCCTTGCAAGGCGAGGGTCACAGGTTCAAGTCCTGTTCCGCCTACCATGTGAAAAAGGGGGGATTGCGAGATATCGCACCCCCCTATTTATTTTGGACTTCAAGCCTTTGCTTGACAGCGGAGAGATGGCTGCAGGAAAATAATAAAATACTGTTTTTATAAGAATTTGCCTGAAAGTCATTATCGATATTGCCGATGAAGGTGCCACATTTGAAAAACGCCATCCACGAGGCCGGTTTCCGAGTGCCTCATCTTCTCGTTAATTCCATCTCGGAACGAAAACAACAGATCCTTCATTCCACTTTCCAGTCCATTCGCAAGGCCGATCTGAAAGAAGAATACAAGATATTGATGGCCGATTCGGAGGAGGGGCGCAGAAGGACCGAGATGGTGTTGGGTTTGATCCAGAAAGCGCTTTGCGGTGATATGCAGCCCCTCATAGAGGATCAAATCCGCACGGGGTACATACGGGTAGTTCAAAAGGTTCCTTTGCATAACACGTTGAAGGTTCATACGATAATGGAGCAGGCGATAACAAGAGAGTTTATTAACCATTACTCCGATTATTCAAGCACAGAAATGAATTTAAAGGATCTTCACGAAGAGGTGATCGTCTTAAACTTCGTATACGGGAAAGTTAAGGAAGTTGTATCTGAATCATTTTTAAAAACAAGAGATGAGATCATCGAAAAGAGAGGAATGCAGATCGAGGGTTTGTATAAGCTTGGCAATACATTGGACGACAATTCGAAAATATCCAACTTCAGTCAGCTATTTATCAACGAGGTGTCAAATATTTTGGGTGCGGCCCATGTCATACTTACTATCAACAATAGTAACGCCGCGAATAAACGGTTTGTTCCCACGATTCAAGTTGGAAGTTCCACGGTCGCGCTTGGGTTGTTCGTTAATGAAAAAATGGATGAAATATTGAGAAAGATGGTTCAGGTGCGTGTTCCCAGCCTGGTAGACCACCAAGGCAGAAAGCAATTTCCGGTAAATTCGGAGAGTATCGAAACCATCCCCAGCGGGTACTGGCTCGTGGTTCCGATTTTCACGGAAAGCAGGTTTTTCGGTTTTCTTTCCATCAACACCGGGAAACTGAACGGGCAATTGTTCGGGGCCGATTCCTACGTCATCTTATCGGTGGTGTCGAAAATCGCCCAGGCCATGGAGAGAAACCAGTATCTCGTCAAATTGAGAAAAAGCCAGAAAATGCTTCAGCGTCTGGCGAGCAGGATCATTTACATGCAGGAGGAAGAGCGGAAAAAGATATCTGCCGAAATTCACGATACCATCATCCAGAGGCTTACAGGCATCTGGTTTAAACTTCTTTATTTGGAAGAAACGATGCCGGTCATGAAACAAACGGATCTTGATTCTTTTATTTCCCTTAAATCTTATGTGAACGATTCCATCATGGAGGGAAGACGCATCGTATATGGTTTGAGACCGTTGATGCTGGATGAACTGGGCGCAAAAAAGACGATAGAGGAATATGTAAAAAACTTCAGATTGGAAAATTCGATGGATGTGGATCTGGATTTCAAGGGTGATTTTTCCAAACTATCTCCGGAAAAGCAAACAAGCGTATTTCGCATCCTGCAGGAGGCCCTGGAGAATATTAAAAAACATTCCAATTCAAAGCGCGCCCAAATTCGTCTCGATTGTTCGGAGGCGGAATTGTCTTTCTTCGTAGAGGATTTCGGTTCCGGAAAATCAAAGAGGGTTTTGAAGAAAAAAGAAATAGGAAAGAGCCATTTTGGTCTTGATATCATGGATGAACGTGCGAAGGCGGTCGGTGGAAAAGTGAAGTATGGATTTAAAAGCAGGGGGGGATTTGTCGTAAAGGGGATGATACCGATGGAGAATTCCAGGAGGATGCGTTGATCAAGGTCTACCTGGTCGATGACCACGATGTTATTCGGGCCGGGATAAGGCAAATCCTTGAATTGGATAAGGAAATTCGTGTGGTCGGCGAAGCATCGCGGGCATTGGAGGCCATCCACGGTCTTGAGACCGGGTTGGCGGATCTCGTTTTTATGGACATCCGTATGCCCGGCATGAACGGTATCGAAGCGACCCGGATTCTGACCGAGAAAATCCCCAATATCAAGGTGATTCTTCTGACGAACTTCAACGAGGAGGAGTACGTAGTCGAGGGCCTTCGGGCGGGAGCTGCCGGATTTCTATTGAAAAATATCGGGAAAGAGGAGTTGCACAAGATAGTTCATGCGGTCTATGAGGGGAAATCCTTCCTTGATCCTGCGGTTACCTCGACGATTATAAAAGTGGCGATACGTAAACCTAAGGAATCCACGAAAGAATCTCCCCTGCAAGCGGAGGAAAAATTAACGACGAGGGAATTTGAAATTCTGGATCTGATAAGTCGAGGACTTGGCAACAAAGATATCGGATCGAAACTTCACCTGTCGGAGTACACCGTCAAGTTCCATGTAAAGGCAATCTTCCGGAAGCTGGGGGCAAGATCGCGATCGGAAGCCGTCTACAAGGCGGTCAGCAGCAGTCTCATCTCCCAGAAACCGGGAGCCTGATTTTGTGTTGAGGAACACGTCGCCCGCTCGAATCCGGGTGGGTTACTTCCCCTGCTGAACCTGCATCTCCACCCCTAAGCAGGATTTTCTCATGAAGGGCCATGCTCGGGAGAACAACCTCGAGCCCTGGAGCCGATTCACCCACAGTCCCGTTCATTCCCTTTTGAGCCCAAAATTCTACCCTTAAGCGGGATTGTTGAAATATTTCCATCGGCTTATATGGAATATGCGGTGCGGTATCAATCAGGGGATCAGGAGGGTGAAGTGATAAAAGCGGACCAAAAGTACTGGAACATGGACGTCGAGCCGCTGCTGAACACCACCGAAATCCGGGAACGGCAGAAGGGGATGCTCCCCCGGGCGATCCGGTACTGTTACGAGAATGTACCCTTCGAGCGCCGCCGCATGGATGCGGCAGGCGTCAAGCCCGAGGATATCCGTTCCTTCGACGATTTCCAGCGGGCCCTCAAACCGGTAGGGCAAGCCGAATTCCGGCAGGTCTTCGAAGAGTTCGAACTCGACATGGACAGGGTCTGGCTCCACCTCTTCGGCAAGGATCGCATGGACGATCTGTTCCTGTTGACGACCACCTCCGGAACCACGGGCGTTCCCACGCCGTATCCGGTCTTCCACAAGACGACGGAGACCATGGCCGAATTGTTCGGCCGCATCGGGTGGCGCGCCGGGATGCGGCCGGGGGACAAGCTGGCTGTGGGGTTCGGTCTCAGCATGCACGCCGCCGGAACGCCTCACCTGTTCTGGTACAAACGCAGCCACGGCGTCACCCTGATCCCCATCGGTGCCGAAGCGGGAACCGAGCGGATCCTGACGTACATGAAGCTTTTCAAGGCCACCATGTTTTCCGGTACCCCGTCGCTTGCCCTTCACCTTATCGAACGGGCCCCGGAAGTCCTGGGCGCTCCCATCCGGAGCCTCGGGCTCAAGACGCTGCTCCTGGGAGCGGAACCCGGGGCGGGGATCCCGGAGGTGCGAAGCCGCCTCGAGAACGAATACGGGGCGAAGGTCTTCGATATAGGCGCCGGGTACGGGGTTTCCTGCGACCATCCCGAGTACCAGGGGATGCATTGGATCGCCGACGACCACTGCATGTACGAGCTGGTCAATCCGGAATCCCTGGAGCCGATTCCCATGACGCATGGAGCGATCGGACAGGCGTGCTTCACGCCACTGGAGCCGGAATCGGGCATCTTCTTCCACCATCTCCGATTCACCCTCAACGACATCCACCAGGTCTTCACCGACCCCTGCCCCTGCGGGCTCAGCGGGTTCCGGTACAAGATCGTCGGCAGGGCAGACGACATGCTCAAGGTGAAAGGCACGCCGGTCTACCCGGCGGCCATCCAGGGGGTGATCAACGGATTCGTGCCGCGGATCACGGGGGCGTTCCGCATCGTCCTGACGGAGAAGCCGCCCAGGGTCGTGCCGCCCCTCAAGCTCAAGGTGGAGTTTGGCGAGAGCATCCGTGAGGCGGAATTGCCCGGGCTCGAGAGGGAGATCGTGGAGAAGATGCACCACATGCTCCATTTGCGGCCCGCCATCACATGGCTCAGGCCGTTTGCGTTGGAGCGTGCATCGAAAAAAACCCAGCTCCTGGAGAAACAGTACGAGCAATGACCTCCAGGTGGGAGCCGGACAAGTTCCGCGCATGAAAGGAGCGTTTCCGTGCGGGACGTTGCCGTCATAGGGATCGGGATGACCCGGTTCGGAAAGTTGCCGGACAGAAGCATCAAGGACCTGGTGCGCGAAGCGGTTCTGGGGGCCGTGAAGGACTCCGGCATCCGAAAGAAGGACATCGGGGCGGCGTACGTGGGCAATGCCGCGGCCGGGCTGATGACCGGCCAGGAGATGATCCGCGGCCAGGTGACGCTTAGCCCACTGGGCATCGAGGGGATCCCCATTTTCAACGTGGAGAACGCGTGCGCCAGCTCTTCCACGGCGTTTCACCTGGGCTGGCTGGGCGTGGCGTCCGGATTGTACGACTGCGTCCTGGTGGTCGGTTTCGAGAAGCTGTACCACTCCGACAAGTTGAAGTCCTTTCATGCGTTGTCCACCGGGATCGACGTGGAAACCGGGGGCACCTTCCTGCAGGACTTCGCCGCCAGGAAGGGACAGAAGGCGGAGATCCTCAAGGTGGGCAGCGGTACCGACCGCAGCATCTTCATGGACATGTATACCTACTGGGTTCGGCCGTACATGGAAAATTTCGGCCTCACCCGGGAACACTTCGCCAGGATCGCCGTGAAGAATCACAGGAACGGTTCCCTCAATCCCCACGCCCAATATCAGAACGAAGTGACGTTGGAGGAGGTTCTGAATTCCGGTGAGGTGGTCTATCCCCTGACCCGGATGATGTGCGCACCCATCGGTGACGGGGCGGCGGCGTGCATCCTGTGTTCCAGGTCCGCGGTGGACCGGTTTTCGGGCATCCCGGTCTGGGTTGCGGCCTCGAAGGTGGGGAGCGGTTCCCTGCTGGCCGAGGAGGAAGCCGTGGCCGGGGTGCTGGCTCCCGGGGCATTCGAGCAGGCGGGGATCGGTCCGGGGGACATCGACGTCATCGAGGTCCACGACGCCACCGCCCCTTCGGAAATCATGTCCCTGATACAGCTCGGCATCTGCCCGGGCGATGAGGCCTGCAAGTGGATCGACGAGGGGTACCTGGAGATTACAGGCAGAATGCCCACCAACACGTCGGGTGGACTGGAAACCAAAGGCCACCCCGTCGGAGCGACCGGCACCGGGCAGATCTTCGAGATCGTGGCCCAACTCCGGGGCCATGCGGAAGGGCGGCAAGTGACGCACCCGAAAACGGGCATGACGCACAACGGCGGGGGCATTCTGGGCGCGGATGCCGCCGCGATGGCCTTGCATATCTTCAAGCGGTGAAAGGAGAACAAGGGATGCCGTACTTTGACCTCAACCTGGATCTGACGTGGGAAGACAAGGAAATCAAGGCATCGGCCCACAAATTCGCCAAGGAAGTCATGCGGCCCATCGCACGGGAAGTCGACCGGATGAGCGCCGAGGACGCGGTCGCCAGGAACTCACCCCTGTGGGAGTTTCTGCGCCAGGCCTACGCGTTGGGTTATCACAAAGCCCTGTTTCCCCCGGAACTCGGTGGGCTGGGGTTCACGCCGCTGCAGGGTCACATCCTCAACGAGGAGATCATCTGGGGGAGCCTGGGGCTTTCGGGGGTCCTCCTTCTTGCCTCGTGGCCGTTTTTCAAGGTCCTGCAGTCCGGAGACCAGGGGCTCATCGAGGAGTTCGTAGCGCCATTCTGCAAGACCAGCGAGCCGAATATCACCGCATGCTGGGCCATAACGGAGCCGGATCGCGGATCGGACTCGATCAATGTCAACGAGCCGTTTTTTTCCGCACCGGGGGCGCGCGGAAACGTCCAGGCCAGGCTTGACGGAAACGAATGGGTCATCAACGGGCAGAAATCGGCGTGGGTGTCGTGCGGTCCCATCGCGACCCACGGGATGCTCAACGTCCAGATCGACCCGTCCAAGGGCCTGGCCGGCGGCGGCGTCTGCATCCTCCCCTTGAACCTCCCGGGGATCTCCCGCGGGAAGGCGCTGGAAAAGGTGGGGCAGCGGGACCTTCCGCAGGGAGAGCTGTTCTTCCACGAGGTGCGGATCCCGAAGAAGTACATGTTCGTGGGACCCGAGAACTATTCGACCTGGACGGCGAACAACCTCGCCTTCGGCAACGCGGCGATGACGCTGTTCGCCATCGGGCTCGCGCGTGCCGCGTTCGACGAGGGGTTCGCGTACACGAAGGAGAGGTCCCAGGGGGGAAAGGTCCTCATCGACCATTACTTCACGAAGGTCCGGATCGCCCGGATGTTCGGAAAGGTCGAAGCGATCCGCGCCACGAGCCGGGCGGTCTGGAACCTGGCCGTCAAGGTCTATCCGCCGCTCCCAGAGTACTCCTACGCCGCGAAGGCCATCTGCACCGAGATGGCGCGGGAGGTCGTCGACGAGGCGGTCCAGCTGCACGGGGCGAACGGGCTGACCAGGGAGTACCCGATCGAGAAGTTCTGGAGGGATTCGAGGGCGCTGACGATCGAGGACGGAGAGAACAACACGCTTTGCGCGATGGCCGGCAACTTCCTGAAGGACACCTATCCCAGGACCGCCAGGTAGCCATACGCGAAATTCGGAGTAGACATGCCATGATCCGGGGGATTCTTCGCGACAGGGCCGCCTCGCTCGGGGACGGGCCCTTCCTCCATTTCCGGGACGAATCCATCTCATTCGGGGAAATCGACGAGAGAAGCAACCGGGCGGCCAACCTGCTCCGGGAGATCGGGGTGCGTCGGGGGAACAAGGTTTGCCTGATGATCGGCAACAGGCCGGAATTCGTGGAGCTGTGGTTCGGGCTTGCGAAACTGGGCGCCATAATGGTGCCGATGGAGGCCTCCCTGAGCCGGAATTCCGCCTCCCACATCGCAACCCACTCCGACGCGACGATCTTCGCGGTGGAGGATTCCTCATACCTTGCGATCGAGGAGCAGCTCGGGAAATTGCCGAAGATCCGGAAAAAGATCTGGATAGGCGGAGGCGGCGGGGGATCACCATCGGGGTTTCTGAATTACCGCGAAGCGGTAGGCGCTTTCTCCCGGACGGCGGTAAGGCTTCCCGCGACGAATCCTTCGGATGTCATGTCGATCGTCTATACCCCCGGCACGACCGGTCTCCCCAAAGGGGCGATGATTTCCCAGCGCAATTACTGTCACTCCGGCAGGATCTGGGCCGAGCACGTCGTGCGGGCAAGCGAGCGCGACGTTTTCCACACAACGCTGCCCCTGGCCCGAATACAGACCCAGACGCTTACGGTCGTGGGGTCCCTGATTAGCGGATGTCCGCTGGTGCTGGGAGACCGCTTCGAAGCCCTGACCTTTCTTGATGTGATTCGACGTCATGGGGTGACCATATTCAGCTACACGAGTTCGATGATCGATCGCCTGTTGAGGCTGGAGGCGCTGCCCGATGACGCGGCGAACCCGGCCCGCCTGGCCTTTGGCGGAGCAGTTCCCGGGCCGATGCGGCGCGACTTCGGAAGCAGGTTCGATCTCGAAGTGGTGGAAGGGTTCTATCTGACCGAATGCGGTGGGATGTGTCTTGCCAATTTCGGTGAGAAAGCGAAAGAGGGGGCGATCGGGAAACCCCTTCCCTCCTACGAAGTAAAGGTAGTCGATGAATTCGACGAGGAATTGCCGACGGGGCTATCCGGGGAAATCGCCCTGCGACCGAAGATCCCGGAGGCGATCTTCCTCGGGTATTACAGGGAGCACGATCGAACGGCGGAAAACATGCCGAACGGCTGGTTGCACACCGGCGACTACGGATATACCGATACGGAAGGGCGGTTCTTTTTTCTCGACCGGAAAATGGATTGCATCCGGCATGGCAGGGAGGTCATTCCCTGCCTCGAGATAGAAAGAATCGTCAATACCCATCCCGCCGTGCTGGAATCGGCGGCTACGGGGGTCCTGTCGGAACTGGACGACGAGGACGTCAGGATTTTTATCGTCTTCCGCCCCGGGATGCTCCTCTCCCACGAAGAGATCCTCGCATGGTGTTCCGATCGGTTGCCCGCCAAACAGATACCCCGATATATCGAGATAGTGGAGGAACTTCCGAAAACGACCATCGGCGGTATACGGAAGTACGAACTGCGCAAGCGGCCCGTACCCCATTACTCCCCTTTCGAGTCGTAAATACTACACCTCCGCAGGATTGCCGGGATTCAACCCGTATTCTATAAGAGGTCGAAAGGGAGGGAGGTTTTCAAGGCGGAAAAGCTCCGGTGCATGGGGAATGCGGATTCATGAACAAGATCCCTCGCATGATGAGTTTATATAAGGGATTCTCCGGAATCGGAAGCAATCGGAATGCGACAGCCACGTTTCATGGGTGGCCTCCGGGGTGCGGAGGATTGGCAGGAAAAGCAGTGCACGGGCAGGAAAAAAGAGGGGGGAGGTAGTAATGAAGAGACGGGGTGGAATCGGATCCTGGTTTTTTGTTCTTGGAATGCTCTCTTTTTACTCCAGTAGTGGCTTCGCGTACACGTTGCTGGATGGAAACTTCGAATTGAAAGGCTTTGTGCGCAACATCACGGCGGTGCGGACGGAGAATCCCAAGGGAGGGTTGGGTGGCGACCAGTTCAAAGGCGGTGAAGTGGAGCTTTCCAAATCGTTTCTCCAGGTGGAAGGCACCTACACGATCAGCCCAAGCCTGAAGGTTTACAGCCGCTGGCGTGGGGACTACGACGCCTCCTTTGACTTCAAGGGGCAGGAGAAGTTTCCACAGGAAGTGGTAGACGATCAGAGGTTGGAGAACGAAATACGGGAGCTGTACGTGGACATCCGCCAAGGCCCCCTGTTTCTCCGGTTAGGGAAGCAGCAGGTGGTTTGGGGAGAGTCCGACGGGTTGCGCCTTGCGGATATCATCAACCCGCTCGACTTCCGTTGGCACTACTTCCTGGAAGATTGGCAGGATATCCGCCAGGGACTCCCCATGGTTCGCGCGATCTATGGATTGGCGGCCAAGACGGACCTGGAGTTCGTCTGGGCCCCGGTGACCTTCAAGCCGGCGAAGTGGGCAGGGGTGGGCACCTATTGGGAATTTCCGGGCGCGGGAATCGGCGGCATCCCCGAGAAAGAATACGACACGAATGTCAAGAACGGTTCCGTCGGCGGGAAAATCAAAACCACCCTGGGTTCCGGATTCGATGTATCGATCTATGATTATTATCACCGCTTCGAGACGCCCACTGCCGAACTTACTTCCACCGGGTTGGATTTCGCGCACCCGTTTGTAAATTCCATCGGTGGTACGTTCAATACGTTCTTTGATCCGTTGAAAACGGT
>Ga0214473_10009292_pt1 | contig 11621 bp, 10 predicted proteins | sample RVTome_7_FD_203509 | JGI IMG/M metagenome (GOLD analysis project Ga0214473, IMG submission 203509) | Soil microbial communities from uranium-contaminated site in the Upper Colorado River Basin, Wyoming, United States - RVT98D197 | ecosystem: Environmental > Terrestrial > Soil > Contaminated >...
TTCGCGACCGCGACATCGGTGGGTGTCGGGTCGAAACCGGTATTTGGGGCCGTCCTCTCATCAGGCTTCCCGGGAGCGAACTCGAAGAGGAGCTTCCCTTCGCTGTTGAATTTCCTCACGATGCCCGGAAACAGGTAGGAGACGTAGACGTCGTCCCCTCCCGAACGATGGACGAAGAGGCCCGTGGGACTCCCGGTCAAGGGCTTGCCCCGCTCTCCTTCGCCGAACATCTTCACGAAATTGCCGTCGCGGTCCAGCATCTGGACCACCCCCCTGCCGTCCACCACATACCAATTGCCCTTCGAATCGAAGTCGATCTTCTTTGGCGCGGAAAACTCCGCCTTCTCGTCCCCGTAAGCGTTGCTCAGGAACTTGACCGGCTTTTTCACGAACGCCAGGACCTTCTGCTTAACCTCCTCCTTCTTGATCTCGATCATGACCTTGTAGGTGGAGGACCTGCCCGACTCCACGTTGGTCGTGCTCACGGCGGAAACCCTGTAGTCGTACCCTTTTCCGACCTGGACCGCGGTGTCGGTGTACTTGGTGTCCTGGACCGAGGAGAGCAGGTTGAACTGGTTTTTCCCCGCATCCGACCGGTACAGGTTATAGAAGGCGGCCGACGGGACGGAGTCCCACATAAGGGAAATCTTGTTTTCCGCCGTCAGGAGGTGGCCTGTGAACCGCGGCGCCTTCATCGGCTCGACCCCCACGATGACGACTTCGGGGGATGCTTCCCCTTCTTTCCCGCCGATCACCGGTTTGAGGACGTAATAGAAGGTCTTGCTCGTCGGGACCGACGGATCCATGAAGTTGTTCATGTTGATCGTCCCGATTTTCCGGTAGGGGCCGCCCGGGGTCTCCCCCCGGTAGAGGTTGTAGGAGGCGGCGCCGGGGAACGGCATCCACATCAGAAGGACGTTCTCCCCAGCGCGCAGCGGAAACCCCGGCAGCCAGTTGGGGCCGGCCGCCGCGGAATCGCCCGCCGACACCGCCAGGAACAGGCACGCGGCAAGTAACAGCGGAACCGACGTTTTCAACACGCTTGACCTGACAAAAGGAAATGAATGCACCGACGCCCCCACGGCGGATTTACCGCTTCTCTTCATGACTCTTCCCTTCTCCCACGCTTCCTTTGAGTTCGACTGCGTGTTTTTCGAGCAGCCGCCGGAATATTTCGTCGTATACCCCGGATCGTTTCCCGGAAACGACCCGGTCCCTGAGGACATCCTTGTCCACCTGTTCATACGGCAGGATGCGGGCGGGGCGGATCTCCTCGACCTTCAGCACCACGTACATCGATCCGCCCTCACGCGTCGCCATCCGGTGCGGCCCGGACACCTCGCCGCGCTTCATCGAAAACACCTTTTGGGCGATTTCGCCGATGAGGTCCTCCCTTCGCACGTAGCCGACCTCTCCGGATTTTTCTCTCGCCTCCTTCCCGTCGTTGAAGGATCGCGCCACTTCCCTGAAATCCTTTCCCTTCTTTATCTGATGGAGCGCTTTCTCGGACTTCCCGGAATCCTTCGTCTCGATGGCGCGGAGCATCCTTCTCTCGGGGACGGCGAACTTCCCCTTGTTCCTTCCGTAATAGTCCGCCATCTCCTCGTCGCTGACGCGGACCGCGGCCTCCGCCGCTTCCCGAAGGAAGACGCGGGCAACCTCGTGCCTCCTCTTCATCTCGAGGATCTTTCCGTACCTCGCGTCGGGAATCCCGGTTTTCTCCGCTTCCTGGGCGATGAGCTCCTGGTGGATCCTGCGGTCGAGATAAAGGTTCACGGATTCCTCGGAATGCGTCGCAAGCACGTTCCGGACGTCGCCGGCGTAGATCTTCCTGCCGTTCACGGAGGCGATTTCCCTTTCAAAATATTCCCGGGGGACGTTTTTCCCCTCCTTGACGAGGGAAGCAAGCTCATCCACGAGCGGCTGGTCGATGCGGACCGTCGCCCCGGCACTGATCTCCTCCATCCGCTTCCGGAAATATTCCTTTTCCTTCCCGATCCGGTACGCCTCGAACGAGGCCTTCGCTCCCTCCCTGCGGATATCGACCGGGTTCCAGATCCTGTCCACTCTCACGATCGCCCAGCCGACGCGGCTGTGGAATGGCACCGTGAAACGGCCTTCCGGGACCTTTTTCACGTTCTGGAACTCCAGGCGCGTGAGGATGTCTTCCTTGTCTTCCCGGACCAGCCCCATTTTTCCGCCCTTTTCGGCGGAGAACCCCTCGGAGTGCTTCCTTGCAAGGCCGGCAAAATCCTCCCCGGCCTTCAGCTTCCCGAAGATCTCATTGATCTTGTCCTGATCCGCCGCAAGGATCATCGAAATTTCATATTGCACGCCGGGGAGCGGCAGGGTTCCGGCATACTCGTCGAGCGTCACGTCGGCCCCGGGGACCACTTCCTTTTCGAAAAAGATCTTCCTCAGGCGGGGGAGCCGGAACTTGCCGACCAGGGAATCCACCTCCGGGCTGTCCAGGATCTTCGGACTCTTCGCTATCGCCTCTTCGTAGAGCGCCAGGTCGAGGACCATCGAGTCCACGGCGCGGCGGACTTCTTCCCGTGTCAACGCCTTGCTCGTCCCGTCGTTCATGATCTCGAGGTGGTAGTTCTTCACATCCCCGAAAGTGAACGGGGTGTTGTCGAAAACGAAGACCGTTTCCCCCTCCGGCCAATTCACGCTCTCGGCCGGTTCGGTTTTATTTTGCCCCGCCGCACCCGCATCCCCGCAGGAAACCGATAAAACCGCAATGCATACGATAAATATATATAGAAATACGTAAAACGGAAACTCCCAATTCCTCACTATGCACCTCAATTTATTAATACGGCAATCTATATCATGTGGCATGTTTTGCACAATTCCCCCTGGCTCTTGCGGAAGAGTCGCCGCTCGGCGGACTGATGCGGAACGTGGCAGGCAAGACAGGAGAATTCCCCCTTTTCTCTCGGAAGATCGGGGGGCACCTGGATCGCCTCCGCTTTCTTGACGGCGGCGGAAAACCGATGATGCGAATGAAGATTCCGGTGGCATCCGAGGCACAGGTCGTTTCCGGAACGGACCAGCTGTTTCGGGGCGGCACCCACGTGCGGGCCGTGACAGTCGGTGCAACGCCCTTCCGGAACCGGGGAATGAACGGATTCCGCCGCCTGCTGCACGTCGTGGCACTCCAGGCACCCCTTGGCCAGCTTCTGAAGCTTGGGCCGGACGGTAAAATGGGGGTCGTGGCACCCCGTGCACTCCCCGGCGGCGACGGGGGAATGAACATATTTCTTTTTCCCCTCTTCCTGCTTTTCGAAATTATCGTGGCACGCGTAGCATGCCTCTTTCTGGCCCTTCGCCTTGAGCTTTCCGCCGTCGACGGCATGGCACCCTTCACAACCGTCATCCAAGGCGGGGTGGATGCGATACGCCTGGAACTCCAGCGGGCCGTCGCCCTTTTCCGGGAGAATGCGAAGCCGGTCCGACCCGGCGTTCGCCATATAGTAGACACGGATGGGCTTCCCTCCCACGTCCAGGAGGTTCATGCCGGGGGACAGTTCCGCCTGGCCGGTTTGCAGCGCCTCCCCCTTCAGAGGATCTTTCCCGGTCCCGTTCACCGCAACGGAAACAGGCCCGCCGCCGGCGCGGAACGCGAAGATCTTGATCTTCCCTTCCTTCGCCAGGGTCAAATCCGGCGGAAAAAGGACGACCGTGTCCTCGGCGGCGGCGGTCGGCAGCGCAAGAGACATGAGCAGCAGGAGATACGGAAACCATTTCGCTGATTTCAACGGGCAAGTACCTCCTCGAGTCCCGCCGGCCCCTGGCCTCCTCCCGCAGGAGCGGCAAACGGGTTTCTATGTAATACGGTCGTAAGCTTCAGACTGGGACAACGGGTGCAGTCCAGGCACCGCAGGCAGTCCGGGTTCGTCGGGTTCCGATCGGGCCGGATGTCGACGGGGCAGATCTTCTGGCACTTCCCGCAACGGGTGCAGGTGTCGGGGTTCCATGCAAGCTGGAGGAAGCTGGACTTGTTGAAAACGGAGAAGATCGCCCCCAGCGGGCAGATCGCCCGGCAGAACGGGCGCTTGACCAGTAGCGACGTGGTCACGAAGAAGAGCAGAATTGAGATTTTTATCCAGAAGAGGTAGCGGATCATCGACCGGACGTTCAGGTCGAGAGTCACCCACGTCAGCCCCCCGATCATCGTACCCATGGGGCACAGCTTGGAGAACCAGTTTTCGTGCGTGAGGTAGGGGATCAGGAATACGAGAAGTGCCAGGACGGCATACCGGAGATAACGGGTCCAGTCAGGGATCGAAACCTTCCAGCTGCGGAACTTGTAGAGAAGGTCCTGAAGGAACCCGAAGGGGCAGAGGGTGCCGCACGTCATCCGTCCCACCGAGGCGCCGACGAGGGCAAGCGTCCCCGCGCCGTAGAACGGGAAGTTCCCGGTCACCATGAAGTGCTGGAGCGTTCCGATCGGGCAGGAGAACAGGGCCGAGGGGCAGGCATAGCAGTTCAGCAGCGGGGAGCAGACGCTTTTCAGCGATCCCTGGTACAGGGCGGGCGAAATCTTGAGCACCCCGTTGACCACGGAAATGGAGAACCCCTGGAGATACGAGTTGGGCAGCAGCGTCCCCAGCGCCTGGAAGATCCGCCGCTTCAGGAATCTCACGGGATCACCCGACCCCGATGCAGGACAGTCAAAGCATGGCGGCGTTAAACAGCACCTCGCCGATCTCCTCGCGGTAAATTCCATACACCAGCATTGCGCCGCCGGCCGCGGCTGTGACAAGAAACGCGAGCCATCTGTTCTTCATGCCCGTCGTGCCGCCTCCGTCATTCGTTTCCCAGCTGCCATGCCTTCCGGTACATTTCCACCGCTTTCCGAAGCTCTCCCGCGCCCTCGAAAACGCTTCCCGCAAGGGCATGCGCCTCCGCGTCCCGGGGGGAAAGCTCGAGAGCGCTGCGGATCCGCTTCTCCGCCTCCGGAAGGTTTCCCTTCCGTGCGAGCACGGCGGCCGAAACCAGAAGGGCCGGCGGATAGGAAGGGGCGGTCTTCAACGCCTCGCCGACTTCCCTTTCCGCGTCGGACGCTGCGCCCGTTTTCAAGTATATGCGGGCCAGTCCCGTCCTCGCCGCCACGTTTCCCTTCTCCGCCGCGACCGCCGCCTCGAATTCCTTCCTGGCCTCCTCCACCTTTTTCGGGTCCTTTTTCCCCCTGGCGAGGTGGATCTCCCCCAGGAGGATGTGCGGGGCCGCCCAGCCCGGGTCCGCCGCCGCCGCGGTTTTGAGCTTCGGTTCCGCCTTGTCGGCCATCCCGGAGCGGTAGAGACGCCGCCCGAGATTGTAATTCAACAGCGCAACCCGGCTGGGCTTGTGGGCCGTTTCCTTCCTGGCCGCCGTTGCCGTTTCTCCCGCCTTCTTCAGGCCCAACAGCGTTTCCACCTGCTCCTTCATCTCCGCGAAGGCGAACGTCGGATAGCCGTTGAAGGCGCTTCGGACCTGGCCACCCTCTCCCAGGATGGCCGTGGAAGGGACCGCGACCACCCCGTACTCGCGAAACGTTTCCAGCCCCCTGTCGAAGACCACCGGGAAGGTGAGCTTGAGCTCGGCGACTTTCTCACGCACGACCCTTTGATCCTGCTCGGTCATCTGTTCGTGCTCCACGTTGACGGCGATCGCCTTCATTCCCATCGGTCCCATTCCCGCGAGAAGTTTCTGGACGTCCTTAAGCTCCTCGAGCGAACGGCTGCTCCAGACCGCGAAGAAAACGAGGAGCACCGCCTTCTCCTTCTTATAGGCATCCAGGGAAACTTCGTTCCCCGCGACGTCCGTCAGACGGAACGCCGGTGCCTCCATCCCCCCCTGGACATTTTTGAAAGCCGCCGCCGCCTTCGGGGCGAAACAGGCCCCCGTGAAGAAGAGCAGCAACGATGCGAGGAACCTCCCCGCCCTTCCCGACCTCCCCATTCCCCCCCCGAATCGTTATCTCTGCAGATAGACCTTATCCGACGAGTGCGGATCGTGGCACGCCGTGCACGCCTTCCCCCTGGACTTCGCGATGTGCCCGGCGGAGCTTTTCTGGTCGTGGCAGGACACGCACAACAGCTCGTGCCGCGCCACCGTGAACGCCTTGTTCGCCGAGCCGTGGGGGTCGTGGCATGCCGTGCACTCGCCGCTCCCCATCGGCCCGTGGACCAGCTTTTTCCTGTCCATCCGGCCGTGGCACCGGTAACACACGGAATCCTTCGGCGACTTGACGGAGTACCCCTTTCCTGCCGATCCGTGACATTCGGCGCACTTCTCCACCGGTTTGTGGTAGACGTACCCGCCTTTTCCGGAGACGGTGACCTCCAGGGCGGCCGTCGCCCCCCCGGCCCTCGCGCGGATGACGTTCCTGCCGGAGGAAAGGTGCACCGGCGCCGAGAATCCCCCCCCTGTCGCCGCGACGGACTGCTTCCCCTTGCCGTTCACGTCGATCTCCACCCGCCGCGTTCCTTCCCCCGTCGCCTTTACGATAACCAGGGCGCGCCCCGCGGACATCCGGGCCCCCTTGGCCGGCGCAAGGATCTCCAGGACCGGCGTTCCGGGCTCGCCGGATATGGAAATGGCGGGGAGGAAGCCCCCCCCCGCCATCAGCGCGAGGATCACCAAGGCCTGCAAGGCCCTCTTTCCCATCTTCATGCGCGCAACCCGCCGCTACTCCTTGATCATCTTTTCGACGGCCTTGCGGTAAAACCTTACCGCGTTCGGAAGGTCCCCCTTCTTCTCGTAGGCGACTCCCAGCCAGTAGTTCGCCTTCTCGGGCCTGGGGTTGAGCATCGCCGCCCCGGAGATCTCCTGGATCGCCTTGTCGACCTCACCCTTCTCGAGGTAGACCGTGCCGACGCCCAGCTGGGCCTCCTTGCTCGCAGGACTCAGCTCCTTCGCCTTCTGGAACTGGAGAAGCGCCTCGTCGTATTTCTTCATCGCGACCAGCGACTCCCCGTAGGAGATGCGGCCGGAAAGGTTCTTCGGATCGAGCTCCAGCGCCTTCATGAACTTCTCCGCCGCCTTGTCGGGCATGCCGCGCTTGAACAACGTCCTCCCCAAGGCGACCTGGCGGTCGGCCTCGCTTTCCTCCTTGCTCTTCGAAACGGATTCCACGGGGGTGATCCGTTTCCTGTATTCCTCCTCCGTCAACAGGCCGACGAGCACCCTGACCTTCCCCCCCACCACGTCCTTGAAATCCCGTCCGTGGCTGGAGTGCTCGAAGACGAACTTCCCGTCCTTCCCGATGATGCCGGTGGAAGGCAGGATGAAAAGCCCGTAGTCTCCGTAGACCTTCTGGTCCCTGTCCAGGAGAATCGGAAACCTTGCGTTCAGCTCCCCGGCGATTTTTTTCGCGTCGTCGGGGGTATCTGTGTACGCCGAGACGATGAGGAAGTCCACCCCCTTCGCCTCGAGCTCCTTCTGAAGATAGACAAGGTCCCTGATCTGGTCCCGCGACCGGTCCTGCGCAAGCTTCACGAACGACAGGACGGTGATCTTTCCCGAAGCCGGCTTGAACTCGAACTCCTTCCCCTCGGAATCCTTGAGGGTGAAGGGGATCGCCGGCGCGCCTTCCTTCAGGTTCCGGAACGCCGATCCCGTGCCCGGCACCGTGGAGAAGAACAGGACCAGAAACACCGTGAAAACGAACAGCGGAACGCGATATCGGATACGGCCCACGGCCTTCCCCTACTCGTACTTCACGGGGTTGACGCGGTTGTAGTCCTTCGGCTTGTGGCAGCCGACGACGCAGGTCCCTCCATTCGAGGTCTTGGTGTACTGCACGGGGAGCATCCAGGACTTCCCGAACGGCACTTCCTTGCGGATGTGCTTGTCCTGGTCCCCCGCGTGGACCTCGTGGCACGCCTTGCAGGAACGGCCTTTCTCCTTGTTCACGTGGAGGAAGTGCATGTTCACGTCGCCGTTGCGGAAGCCCGTGAGCTTCGTCGTGATCTTGTCCAGGGCGATGTCCTTGTTGTGGCAATCGAAGCAGATCGCGTAACTTTCGGTCGCGTACGGCTTGTAGAACTCCGCCGGGAAGTATTTCTTCAGGATCAGCGGGCTCTTGCTCCCGTGCGGGTCGTGGCAGGCATAGCAGTCGTTCTGCTGGACCGGGCCGTGCTGGCGCTTCGAAGCGCGGACCTTCGCCCCCATGTCCTTGTGGCAGGTGTAGCAGATGTCCTTGGTGTGCGCCTTCAACTGCCGCGGGAAGTCGGAGGAGTGCGGAGTGTGGCAGGACGTGCAGGGGCTTTTCAGGAGGACCCCGTGCTTCACGGGCGACGCGGCGAGCTGCTCCGCCATCTTCTTGTGGCAGGCGAGGCACTGCGCCGTCCCCTCGCCGGACAGCATGAAGGGCTGGTCCGCGTTATGCGCGTCGTGGCATTTCAGGCACGACTCCTGCGCCGGCTTGTGCGGATATTTCCGGGTGAACTCGGCCTTGCGGTCCTCGTGGCAGAGGAAGCAGGCTTCGTTCCCGCGGGCCACCAGCTGGTGGGGATTCGGCGAGGAGTGCGGGTTGTGGCAGACGTTGCAGTCGCCGGTGGCGACGGGGCCGTGGAGAAACTTCTTCACCTGCTGGGTGTTCTTGTGGCAGAGGTAGCACAGGTCGGAGGTCTTGACCTTCTTCAGCTGCTTCGGAGCCGCGGACTGGTGCGGGTCATGGCAGCCGGTGCACTCCCCCTTCCGGACGGGGGTATGCTTGAACTCGAACTTGTCGACCGGCTGGTGGCATTTCTCGCAGAGCGCCTTGCCCGTGGCCACCAGTTGGAAGTCCGGCTTCTGCCTCGTCGGATGTCCCTTTTTCCCCTGGCCGTGGCACACGGTGCATTGGGCCACCCCCACGGGGCCGTGCACCCAGGCCGCCTTGCCCATCCGGGCGTGGCAATCCTTGGTCACGCATGCGTCCGCCGCGAGCGATTCACCGCTGTAGAAAATCCCTAATCCCAGAATGAGTACGGCCACCCCGATGGAACCGACAGACTTTCGCATGCGGCACCTCCCCTGTCCGTACTGTGAAGGGCTTCGGTTTACGTCGGTATCATGAGCCTCCGTAGGAATGCAGGCCCGAAAGAACCAGGTTGACCCCAAGGTAGCACATGATGGTCGCAAGGAACCCTACGATCGAAAGGATCGCGGCCCGCCGTCCGTGCCACCCGCGGGTGATCCGGGCATGGAGGAACGCCGCGTAGACCAGCCAGACGATCAGCGACCAGGTCTCCTTGGGGTCCCATGACCAGTAGGTCCCCCAGGCGTAGTTCGCCCAGGCCGCTCCCGTGATGATCCCCGCCGTCAGGAACGGGAACCCCCAGATGATCGCCTTGTACACCAGTTCGTCAAGCATCTTGCCGGGTGGAAAGAGTCCGATCACGCCGCCGTCCGTCTTGGCCTCCTCGCGCTTCGCCTTGAGCAGGTACATCACCGCCACTCCGGCGGAGACGGCGAACGCCGCATATCCTACGAAGCAGGTGATCACGTGGGCATGGAGCCAGTAGGACTGGAGGGCGGGCACCAGCGGCTGGATGCTGCTCTCGTTGGTAAACGCGAACACCATCGTGAAAAAGGCGATCGGCATGACGAAGGCGCCGAAGGTGCGATTCCTGTATTTCCACTCCACGAACAGGTAGAAGAGGTTCACCGACCACGCGAAAAACACGAGCGACTCGTAAAGGTTGGTGACCGGTATGCGGCCGATCCCCATCTTGTACGATTCGGCCCAGCGGACGCCGATGGCGGCGGTGGACGTTACGGCGGCGATGATGCAGATCCACGTTCCGACGCGGGCAATCGTGTCTTTCTTCCCGTACAGGGCGGCGACGTAGCAAACCGACGCCGCGCCGAACAACAAGGTTGTAAGATCGAAGAGGCGTACATTCAGCATGGCGTTACGGCTCCCGTTGCGATGGCAGGACAAAAATGGCGATCATGCGGAGATCGCCTTGAAATCGTCTTGTATTTTCTCAAATTTCTTCTCGAAGGCAAGCCTGTTTCTGCTTGCCGCCCCGGCAAGGACGACCTCGACGCGCCCGTCGGCGGAAGGCGCCAGCCGGATCCAAAGCCGCTGGTGGGACATGAAAAAGGCGATTATGATGCCTATGACCATCAAGGTGCATCCCACCCATACGATATTCACCCCCGGGTCCTTGGCCACCTGGAGGCCCGTGAAGAACCCCTGGGTCAGCCCGCCGAAGGAGAAAAAGTACCGGTCGTTCCGGTTGCGGTCGATGTCGGGCTTCCCCTGCGGCAGCCAGACCTGCGCGGGCGGTTGCCCCGGCTTCTCCAAGGCCACCAGGAGGGCGGGGCCGGATCCCTGGAAATTCGGCTGGTAATCCACGCCGGTGATCGATCCGTATCCCGGCAGGGCCGTTTTCTGGCCCGCGGCGAGAGCAAGGCCCGTCACGGGGCCGCCCGCCGGGTCGACGACCGCAACCTGTGCGGTGGCGGTGCCCGTCGGTCCGTAGCTCGCCTGGTAGAACCAGATCCCTTTGTATTGCAGCGGGTCGTTGACGACGATCTTCTTGCGGAGCACCTCTCGCCCGTTCTCGATGATGCTCAGGTCGGATGCGTACTCCTTCGGCTGCTGCGTCGGGTTCCCGAACTTGTCATTGTAGAAGGTGAGACTGAACTTGTTGCAGCGCACCTCGAAATCGAGATCGACCGGCCGCGTTCCTCCGCGCGTCGGGATCTGCCGGATCGATCCCCCTTCCGGGATGTTCGCGTACCCCTTGTAGCCGAACACGTTCCCGACGATCGCGCCGATGAAAATGATGACGATGGAGAGATGGGTCACGTAAACCCCGAACCGCGAGACGACCCCCGTCTCGGCGTACAGGTGGACGATGTCGCTGTTCCTCGTCACCAGCGGCTTGCCGATCGTCTTCCCCATGACTTCCGCGTACGTTTCGGCCCATGCATCCAGGGGGCCCTTCTTCTTCCAGCGATCGACCAGCCCCAGGCTCTTCTCGAGCCCTTCGTCGAGCGTCGTCTTCGGGTTCCGGACGACTTTCACGACCCGGGGAAGACGGTCGATGGTGCAGCAGGAAAGGTTGACGGTGAACAGCATCAGGAGAAGGAGGAACCACCAGGAGTGATACATGTCGAAGAGGTTCAGGGCATCCATGATCCGAACGGATGCGTCGGTGTATACCTGCTGGTATTTCTCCATCGGCTGGTTCTGCTCGATGATCGTTCCGAAAATGGAGGACACCGCGAGAATGATCAGGACCGTGATGGCAAGTTTCAGCGATGTGAAGAAATTCCACACCTTGTCCATAAGAGATTGACTGCGTTTATCGTCCGCCATTGGGATTCACCTTCGGATGAATGGGTAAGGCTATCTATTAATATTACTTTACCGGAGGGAGTCGCGTCAATTTGAAAAGCGGGAGGGCGGGGGTCCCCCGCCCTCCCGGGCTTTCGATGCCGTTACCTACTTCTTGTGGCAGTCGTCACACTTCGTCGGTCCCTTCTGCTTCTTGTGGCAATCCCTGCACTTGGTGTGCATGGCTTCCTTGAACTCGACGGTCTTGCCCTCCGCCTTGGCCTTGTGGCATGCGGAGCACTTCTGCTCCTTGCCGGCCTCGCCCTTGTGGTGGCACTCCTTGCAATCCTTTACC
>Ga0214473_10009293_pt1 | contig 11620 bp, 8 predicted proteins | sample RVTome_7_FD_203509 | JGI IMG/M metagenome (GOLD analysis project Ga0214473, IMG submission 203509) | Soil microbial communities from uranium-contaminated site in the Upper Colorado River Basin, Wyoming, United States - RVT98D197 | ecosystem: Environmental > Terrestrial > Soil > Contaminated >...
TTATCAAGATTAAGACCATAAATTCCTCGAATTTGGTTACCAGTAGTAGCTTGCATAATCAGCACATTATTATAATATAGATCACCACCCATCATTTGAAGATTAGAAAAGATGAATGTTTTGTGGGAATTAAATCCACATGCGATAATATCCTTGGCATTTTCGTATGTAAGTCGAAGATATTCATCAAGATTGCCTCCTTTAAAAAAGAATTTTTCATCATCAGACATTTGAATGATTAGAATCGCATCAAGTGCATCTTGTAGATATTTAGTAAAAATAAAAGGAACTAAATGTCCAAGATGCATTGATTCAGAACTTGGACCACGTCCAGTATAAAGATAAACTTGTTTACCTGCATCTCGTTGATTTAGAACAATTTCCATATCTTGTTGAGAAAAGAAAAGTCCTCTTCGCAACCAAAAATGGGCTGGTCGTCCGGTAACTTTTTCCCATCGTTGAATGAGTTTGCCATCAATCGGATGAGTACCGAATTTGTTAATAAGTTTCATATAATCAATAGTTCCAGATACTTTCCAAGGATCAACAACCATATTATCATCATTAGATGTATTATCAGTATTATTTATTTGATTATCACTCATAATAAGATTATTATAAATTAATATAATAAAAATAAATAATCAAAATTTTATAGAATAATTTAATCATTAAATGATTTTCATTTAAAAAATTATTAATACTATTAATAAACCTTAATTCTCCTGATTCAATATTACTATATAAAATTTGATCAAATAAAATCAATTAGAAAAATTGAATATATATAAAATTTTTGTAATAGTTAAACAATACAAACATGCAAAATGCACAAATGGTTAGTGATATGATTGATTCAATAGTAGTATCCATACATCGGCTCGAAACACAAATAAATGAGTTAGCAACTAGAATAGAAACATTAGAAAATAGTAGTAAACCAGATATTCATATCCCCGTACAGCCAGTCATCTGTAAACCTCCTGATGTACTCGTAAAACCAGTCATATGCAAACCATCAGATGATGTATTTGGAAAATCAGATGATGGAATTATAAAACCAGTTATATGTAAACCACCTGATGTGATGCGATATCAGCTATTTACCCATATTCCCGAGTCCAAGAATCAAAATGCCTTGATCAAACAAAACTTCCTGGTTGCTTTCGGGTCGGATGAAGAATCTTACTCTGACGAGGGCGAAGATATCTCGGGTGATCCTTTTTGGAAGCCTTTACTTGAGATGGCCGAAAAGTACGGACCACCTTTTGGAGCACATGAATAAACTTTCCGGAATCGTTTTTCATTGTTAGACCCTCTGGCCTTCAACAGAATGGCAGTAGCGTTGAAATTTTTGTGCCCATCCCGACCGGTCGGATCCTCGTCGAAATTAAACACAGGAGCGTCAGGATCGAAACCAAAGAAATAATAAAATATTAGGACTAAATAGTAAACAAATTACTGATATTTTTTGAATCTAACACAAAGTAATATTTATTTTACTTTGTGTATATAATTATTAATTATTAATTCTGAGATTGTTTATAGTATTCTCCATACCACTTGCTTTTATCTTCTATAATTGGATTAAAGCTAAGTATAATTTCGATATATATATGAAGTTAAATTTAATGTATATAGATTTTTTTAAATGAAACCATGGTTATTCTAATTATTTAATGGGATTATTAGCAATCTTGTACAGATACTATATCATAATGACCATTCAATCCGATACCATTTAATTCTTTGTCCATTACATTAAAATATTTTTCAAATCCATCAGTTATTATTAAGTAATGAGGCATAGCAATTAATAACTTCAGATTTTCTGTTGATGACGGAGTTATGTAGTGAAACCATTCGCGTTTATTAAGTATTTCTTCAACTTCAGGTTTAATGTCACCGATTTGGTTTAATAAATTATTTTTAACAGGGAATATCTTGGAATGTTCTAACATGATCTGTGAACAAGCAGCCATAATCTTATTGCTAAAATAGGCTAATTCATTTGATATATATTGAATAATTTTATCAAATGTATCTTCAGATTTAAACTTCAGGCCATCATCTTGTATTTTTTTCAATACTCTGATAAGATTTTCTTTTGTATATTTATCTATATATACTGATGATGGGATAGAATCTATAGATGAATAAAAACAATGGTAATATCGGTTCCTTAATTCATAGAAATTATCTGGATTTATCTCTGACATTATAAAAAAATAATTACTAAATCAAATATAATTACAAGCAAATTACTATTGTAATTATATAATCAATTTTTTACTCACCTAATATAGCTATTTGCATCAAAATGTACAAATTTCATAGAAATTTTAATATTTAAATAATTAAATTATTTATTTATTAACAAATTACTAATATTTTCTGAATCTAACACAAAGCAATAATTATTTTACTTTGTTTATATAATTATAAATTATTAATTCTGAAATTGTTTATAGTATTCTCCATACCACTTGCTTTTATCTTCTATAATTGGATTAAAACTACCAGTTAATTGTGTTCCTGGATCCTGAACTAGCCAGGCAATTTGCTTATCTTTATTTTCTAGTTCAACCAATAGATCTTTAACTAATTTCAGTTGTTCATTAAAAACAACTTTAAGTGTGCTTGGATTATTTCGAAGAGCAAATACATCTTCTGATTTCATAACGGTAATATATTTTTCGACGGATTTGGTTGGAAAATCTCTTTGTTGAATTTTATCTTCCAATTGTTCATAGAAATAAGTTACTTTCGCGGAGCTAAAGCATTTAGGTTCACGAATAATTTTGTTACAATTATCAGATAAATATATAAGGCTTCCAAAATTTTGTTGTAATAGGTGAAGAATATTAACATAAAATAGGGCATATTCATCAGGAGATTTTATATCAATATAATCATGATCTGATTGAGTATTTTTATTATTTTTTCTGATATATGATCGATTAAAATGAATTTTATTACCAGATCGGCCCTTGTAAGTGAATGTTAAATAAGGCATTTCACATATATCGAATAAACCATCATATGAATCAGTCATTCTAGTGGTTAATTTATTGATATCCATATCAGGGCAGATGATTTCAAACCCACGATCTAAATATTTCAATAATCTATGTTCATAAGAAGTACTTCTTCGCGTAGTATCAACTATATTACATAAATATTCATATGCAAATAAACCTAAACTGGTAAAACGGACTTCATAGCCATTAAATCCAATAGCACTACTGCCTAAATCAAAACCATGAAGAATTTCACTGACTGATGTATAAATTCTAAAAATTACCTGATATTTACCATTTAGAGTTAATGTATTTTTAGTACGAACAAATTCCATATGTAGATCATCATCGGTAACTTTAATATCTTTCTTAGTTTTATTCTTATTTTTTTCATTTTTAAGCATATTTTCAATGTATTTATTTTTTTCATATTCCTTGATGGTATTAAAAATATGTTCAACCTTATCGGTTGCCTGTTCTTGATTTAAACCATATATAAAGAAATCGATATCACTACCACCTTTTCCATAAATAAATCCACCTGCGCAACCACCAGCTACAATGATATTATTCCAATCTAAATTTTTAAGTTCGGGAAATGATTTATAAAAAGCAGTGCAATATGTTTCATTTGTTAGAGATCTGATTTTATCCTTTAAGAATACATTTCCTTCTTTAACTAATGTAGGTAATGAATAATCCCAGTCTTTTTGTTTGAGATTAGATAAAGCAATAAGATCACCGGTAACACCAGATTTACGATATAATGAGTCAGTTGATAAAGTTTTATATACTACTTGTTCCATAATAATATAAATATTTGTTAATAAATATGTATATCGTATAGATAAATTATATAACAAAGATCAATTTTTTACATATAGTTAAATATTAGCATTGCATTTTCATGTATTAAAATATTTAATATATAAATATTTAAAATATAAATATTTAATCAATTATTATTATTATTATTATTATTATTTACTTTTAATTCTAACTATTCCTTTATTACAATCCGGACAAAAATCTTCACCACTATCTAAGCAAATAGTTCCGCATTCAGAATAATAATCTGATCCGGATGAAGACCATGTACATTGTTTATTTGAACATTTATAAGTAAAATTTTTAGCACATTTAAAACAATAGCAATAAACTGATTGACAATATACAATTGAAGAGCATTGTAAACATACTTCTAAATTACATCCTTCACATAAAAATAATCGTTGAATATCATGTTTATTTGAAGGGCCCCTAGAAAAACAAATTTGACATGTAGATTCGCTGCAATCATCACATATATATGGTTCTGATTTAGTAAAACATTGATTACAAATTCTATTATTGCATTTTGGAACTGATTTACACTGTATTAATTTAGAATAAGATAAATAATTATCACATACCGTACACGATCCGAGACCTTGTTTACCAACACAATCAGTACACATTTTACTAACATTATAATCATCTATTACTTGTTTACAATTATTAACAGAAATCATTTTATTACATTCAGGGTTTTGGCATCTGTTATATTTATCTATTTTCTTAGATGTTTTAAGGCAATATTCGCATAAAATATCTTGATGATAACACTTGGAACAAATCCATTCATCATAGCATCCTTCACATACTATTTTATTATGTTGATTTAACGTGATACCACATGTAAAACAAGCTAAATCATAATGCTTATCATGTAATAAAATATATTTAATAATCATTCGCAAACCATCTTTATTATCAGAAAGCAAATCATAACCAATTTCTAATCCAGTATGTGGACTATATTTTGATAATTCAACATCATGCATATGAAGTAATATATTTTTATAACTGGAATATTTTTCTATAATTTGTAAATTAAGTTTACTATTTGGGATATCTTCTAATAAATTTAATAATGAACCAGTGAATATTATAAAATCAGGGTGCTTTATTTCTATTATATTATCAAATATTTGAACTTGTGCATCTAATATGATACTTACATTTATATTGGTATTTAAATATTCATATGTTCTTTCATAATCTTGTAGAAATACAACATTATAATCCTTATTTATCAATTCATCGTAAATTCGAATAGCGAAATTATCAACATTATTTTCCTTAGCTATTAAATTTATAATATATGTCATAAATTTTATATTATATCTTGGATATAATATAAAAACATTTCAATTTTTAACCTACTTATAATAAAAAATAAAAATAAAAAATAAAATAATAAAAATAAAAAATAAAAAATAATAAAAAATAATAAATAAAAAAATAAAAAAATAAAATAATAAAATAATAAAATAATAAAAAAAAAATAATAAAAAAAATAAAAATAAAAAATAAAAAATAAAAAAATAAAAAATAAAAAATAAAAAATAAAAAATAAAAAATAAAAAATAAAAAATAAAAAATAAAAAATAAATAATAAAAATAAAAATAAAAATAAATAATTAATTTATTTCATTGGGAGGTTATGCAGTAAAATTCTTAAGCAACTATTATTTATATGTAATTTATAAAATATACCCCCATGACCTACTAGTCGAGCTCCAAAATTTGGCTTTGTGGCAAAGCCAATTTTCCCTTTGTGACAAAGCCAATTTTAAATTTTAAAAATATATTTTTGGATCCAAAAATAAAAAATAAAAAAATAATATTAAAAATAAAAAATTGATGTATATTATAAACAAAAAATTGATGTATATTATAATACGATATCACGATTATAATTACACAGATGTTAGGATTAAGAGGTATTTACCGACATATTAAGAATCAGCAATTATATTTTGTTGATGGTATTGCAAGGGATGTTGCAAATCCAAATAGATTAGCAGTTATCTATACACAATTATATGATAGCCAGTTGAGAACCTCATCTAAAGTAGAACAACCAATTAATTTACCTAAGGGTTCTATGTGGATGCGAAATATAGATGATTTCAATAAGAAATTCGAAAAATTGTCCCAAACACAAGTTGAAAAATTCACCACAACAATAACAACAGCCCTTGAAAAAGATATACTATATGGATATAATAAAAAAGACAAAGAAGCTCCTTCTAGAGAAATGGAAGAGAGAGGAAGTGGTATGTTTTATTAATAAATGGTTTTCTATGAAAAAATATTCATGGTGTTAATTTATATAATAATAATTTTTTATTATATAATGCATACATGCTCTTTATTTTATAAAAAATAATTATATTTTTTAAAGACCATAAACGCGGTTCGCGCACTGAAATTGTACTTAAATTAGATTAAATATTAGAATAATATAGTAATGATCATATAACAAGCAATAAATATATTTGAATGTGTGCATCTCTGCGCGCCAACGTAATAGAATTATTTATAATGTGTTAAGTTTTGATTATGAGCTGGATTAAATATTGTAATTCTATTGAAGTTAGCAGACAGTAATTCCGGATACATTTTTTATTTAGGATAATTATAGATTATCCATTTAGGACATTTGATAGATGCAATTCTTCCATTTAGGATATTTGATAGATACTATTTTTCCATTTAGGACATTTGATAGATACTATTCTTTCATTTAGGACATTTGATAGATGCTATTTTTTCATTTAGCAACAGCCCCGACCAGCCTTTGGGACTTTTGATAGATGCTATTTTTCCATTTAGGACATTTGATAGATGCTATTTATCCATTTAGCAACAGCCCCAGCCAGCCTTTGGGACATTTGATAGATATTATTCTTTCATTTAGGACATTTGATAGATGCTATTTTTCCATTTAGCAACAGCCCAGCCAGCCTTTGGGACATTTGATAGATATTATTCTTTCATTTAGGACATTTGATAGATGCTATTTTTCCATTTAGGATATTTGATAGATGCTATTTTTCCATTTAGGACATTTGATAGATGCTATCTTTTCATTTAGGATATTTGATAGATGTTATTTTTCCATTTAGGACATTTGATAGATACTATTCTTCCATTTAGGACATTTGATAGATGCTATTCTTCCATTTAGGACATTTGATAGATGCTATTCTTCCATTTAGGATATTTGATAGATGCTATTCTTCCATTTAGGACATTTGATAGATACTATTCTTCCATTTAGGACATTTGATAGATACTAATCTTCCATTTAGAACATTTGATAGATGCTATTTTTCCATTTAGGACATTTGATAGATACTATTCTTCCATTTAGAACATTTGATAGATACTATTCTTCAGGGGGTGTCGGAGGGGGAATTTCCCCCTCTATTTGATAAATATTATTCTTCAGGGGGTGTCGGAGGGGGAATTTCCCCCTCTATTTGATAAATATTATTCTTCAGGGGGTGTCGGAGGGGGAATTTCCCCCTCTATTTAGCAACAGCTGCTTTTAGGTACTTGATGGTTCTATTTACAATTTGGATTATATTTAATAATAGCACAAGTAAGTGTTGCGCACTGCATACTAACAGTTTAAATAATTATTATAAATATAATTAATTTATTATATTTATAAGAACTTTAAATTGGAAAGTTCTTTATTTTATGCTTTAGTCTCTGCGCGCGCAGTAGTAACATCTTGAATTAGTTGATTTGTATTTGATAGCATTATAGATTAATTGGATTTATTTGATAATATCTTAAATTTATCAAATTATTGTTCAGTAATATTATAAAGATTGGTAATATTAAACACATCTAATGATAATATTTTTCATTAATTTCTGGGAACTTTTCAAAATAGCCAAAAGAATCTAAGGATGCACATGAAATATATTTTTTTTATTTTTATTTTTTTATTTTTATTTTTTTATTTTTTTATTTTTTTTATTTTTTATTTTTTATTTTTTATTTTTTATTTTTTATTTTTTATTTTTTTATTTTTTATTTTTTATTTTTTTATTTTTTTTTATTTTATTTTTTTTTTTTATTTTTATTTTTATTTTTATTTTTATTTTTATTTTTATTTTTATTTTTATTTTTATTTTTATTTTTATTTTTATTTTTATTTTTATTTTTATTTTTATTTTTATTTTTTATAAAAATAAAAAATAATAGTTATAAAACAATAAAATGTATTTTTTAGTTTATTCATTAAATTCTAGGAAGTCCTTAAAATAATCATATATAGATTAGTCTAATATTCAATTGATAGATAATTTAATTACATTTTAGATCACTCAGATTATTATCCAATAGCATCATTGGATCGCTTGAATTATTATTCGATTGGTATTTTGGTTGGATTATTATTAGATAGTATCTTAGATTGGTTGGATTATTATTTGATAGCATCTTGGGAAATCTTCCAATAAATAATAGTTCTAACCAGCCATGGGATATTTGCTTAATCTCAATTTAGCTATTTATAATTTTTCTTGGTCTTATTATAATAAAATAAAACGCTTATGATATATACCAAATATGCTCTTCAAATTATAAAAATAATCATAATTCTCAAAGACCATAAACGCGATGCGCGCACTGAAACTGCACTTAGAACTAGATTAAATATTGTAATAATATAGTAATGATCATATAACAAACAATAAATAGATTATATTGTGCAAAGCGTAGCGGGCCTTCGGTGCATCTCTGCGCGCCAACGTACTAGAATTATTTATAATGTGTTAAGTTTTGATTTTAAACTGGATTAAATATTGTAACTCTATTGAAGTAAGCAGACAGTAATTCCGGATACAATTTTTATTTAGGATAATTATATAGCATTCATTTAGGACATTTGATAGATACTATTCATCCATTTAGGATATTTGAAGGATACTATTCTTCCATTTAGAACATTTGATAGATACTATTTTTCCATTTAGGACATTTGATAGATACTATTCTTCCATTTACAATTTAGATTATATTTAATAATAACACATGTAAGTGTTGCGCACTGCATACTAACAGTTTAAATAATTAGTATAAATATAATTCATTTATTATATTTATAAGAACTTTAATTTAGTAAACTTTCTATTTTACGCTTTAGTCTCTGCGCGCGCAGTACTAGTAACATCTTGGATTAGTTGGATTTGTATTTAATAGCATCATAAATTAGTTGGATATATTCAATAACATCCTAAATTGATTGAATAATTATTCAATAATATTATAAAGATTGATATTACTCAATGCTTCTAACAATAATATTTTTCATTAATTTCTGGGAACTTTTATTTTTTTATTTTTTTTATTTTTTTATTTTTTATTTTTATTTTTTATTTTTATTTTTTTATTTTTTATTTTTATTTTTATTTTTATTTTTATTTTTATTTTTATTTTTTATTTTTTATTTTTATTTTTATTTTTTATTTTATTTTTTATTTTTATGTAAAAAATAATAGTTATAAAATAATAAAATGTATTTTTTAGTTTATTCATTAGTCGATGCCCATCGTGACTTTGATTGGTATTACTCTTTGATGATATGTACGGCTGACCTAAGCCTCATCCTCCAGTACAAAAACATCAAGTGGGATACGAATATCTTCTTTGATCGGATCCTGAACATGACCAGTAACGAAAAAAATAAGTTACAACAGTTTGAACCACTTAATCTGGCCAATTTGTTTAATCAATAATAAAATTATATTTTTCCATAATTTTACAATACAGATAATCAACGGATAGGGATACACCTGATAATTTAACCATTTTTAAACCATCAGTCAAATCATTATAATTCATACAAGTATATGCTGGTTTCAATCTTATTTTGCACGTGATATGTTTATAAGCTATTGGCTTTTTTTTATTTATCATTATTGGGATATATATAGCATATGGATCATGTTTGTTTTTAAGATGTTGTAGCTCAATTACATTCCCGATCAGATGATTACAGTGGATGGCCAGTGCTTTGGAGGATGAAATGGATATTTCGTATAATAATGCAGACCCATCATACGATTCTTCCACACCATCAATAGTAATAGTACAGTTGTCGATTAGTGCACATCCAATATTTTTGGTCCATCCAACGAGTGTACCATCTGATAAATCTATGGCTGGTAACTTAAAACCTAAATATACGTGGACTATTTGACAATATTTATGGTCTTTCGATAGTTCGAATGTATAAATGGACTCATCAGAGGACTCATCAGAGGATTTATCAGATGATTCTATTTGTTTCATAATTCTATACCCATATTTGTGGATGGAGTGCAACAACTTATTACAAATTTTGGCTAACACATAATCTGGCAAATGGCTAAATAATGATGTTTCATTTTTTTGGAGTGATTTCAACAGTTTGACATATTCATCATAGTCCATCTCTACTATTCTTACTATTGTTTGTATAGATCAATAAAATAATTCAATTTTATTATAATGGATGTAAAATAATGCATTGTTTTAGCGCCAATGGTATATCATTTAGTAAATGTGTTGTAGTGTCGTTAGTTTTGGTAAATGTATGATGGTGCGTGGATTTAGCCGTTGGTTTTGGCAAATATGATGGTGCATGGATTTAGCCGTTGGTTTGGCAAATTTGCCCCATATAATGGGTCATTTAACTGATTCTGTTAAACGGCACATAAGTACCAATTTTAATAGCCGAACGGCGCTTGAGAGGGGGCCGCAGAAATTGGAACGGAGTGGAATGGATTGCGACGGAAAAACGTAGTGGATGCGAGGCTTTTCCCGGAGAATAACTTGCAAAGTTATTCGGAGTCCTCGCTATGCGCAGAGAACGGAGTGATCTATAATATATATCGTAGTCGCTACCATTTGCCTACACCTTTACAGCATCATCAGGCTGACGTGTTTTTGATCCATTAAATTCTAGGAAGTTCTTAAAATAATCAAAAATGATCATAGATCAGTCTAATATACAATTGATAGATAATTTAATTACATTTTGGATCATTATCAAATAGCATCATTGGATCACTTGAATTATTATTCGTTTGGTATCTTGGGTGGATTATTATTAGATAGTATCTTGGATTGGTTGGATTATTATTGAATACATCTTGGATTGGTTGGATTATTATTCGATAGCATCTTGGGAAATCCTCCAATAAATAATAGTTCTAGGCAGCCATGGCATATTAATTAATTCCAATTTATTCATTTATAATTTATCTTTCTGGTCTTATTATATAAAATAAAAAATCTTATGATATATCCCAATTATGTTCTTTAGAATATAAATATAATTATATTTTTTAAAGACCATAAACTCGGTGCACGCACTGAAATTGAACTTAGAACTGGATTAAATATTATAATAATATAGTAATAATCATATAACAAGCTATAAATAGATAAGAATGTGTGCATCTCTGTGCGCCAACGTACTAGATTTATTTTAATGTGTTAAGTTTTGATTATGAGCTGGATTAAATATTGTAATTCTATCGAAGTAAGCAGACAGTAATTCCGGATACAATTTTTATTTAAGGTAATTATAGAACATCCATTTAGGACATTTGATAGATACTATTCTTCCATTTAGGATATTTGATAGATATTATTCTTCCATTTAGGACATTTGATAGATACTATTCTTCCATTTAGGACATTTGATAGATACTATTCTTCCATTTAGGATATTTGATAGATACTATTCTTCCATTTAGGACATTTGATAG
>Ga0214473_10009294_pt1 | contig 11619 bp, 22 predicted proteins | sample RVTome_7_FD_203509 | JGI IMG/M metagenome (GOLD analysis project Ga0214473, IMG submission 203509) | Soil microbial communities from uranium-contaminated site in the Upper Colorado River Basin, Wyoming, United States - RVT98D197 | ecosystem: Environmental > Terrestrial > Soil > Contaminated >...
GGGGGACAACGTGACGATGACGATCGAGTTGATCCAGCCGGTGGCGATGGAGAAGGAGCTGCGGTTTGCGATTCGGGAGGGGGGCCGGACGGTCGGGGCCGGCGTCGTCGCGGAGATCCTGGACTAGCATATGGTCACCGTCAGCGCCGACCAGAAGATCCGCATCCGCCTGAAGGCATACGACCATAGTCTCCTGGACCGCTCCATGAAGGAGATCGTGGAGACCGTGCGCCGGACGGGCGCCCGCGTCACCGGTCCGGTGCTGCTGCCCACCATCATCAACCGATGGACCGTGCTGCGCTCCCCGCACGTGGACAAGACGTCGCGCGAGCAGTTCGAGATGCGGACGCACAAGCGGCTCATCGACATCCTGGACCCGACTCCGCAGACGGTGGACGCGCTGATGAAGCTCGATCTGCCCAGCGGAGTCGACGTCGAGATCAAGCTCTAGCACCCGCGAAGACAGGACGAACTCCGTCATGGCGATGAAGGAAGGGCTGATCGGCCGCAAGAAGGGCATGACCCAGGTCTTCGGGGAGGACGGCAATCTCATCCCGGTGACCGTGGTCGAGGCAGGCCCCTGCACGGTGGTGGGTCTTCGCACCAAGTCCACCCACGGCTACGACGCCCTCCAGCTCGGGTTCGAGCTGAGAAAGAAGAACGTCACCAAGGCGATGGCGGGCCTCTACAAGAAGGCGGGCGTGGCCTCCGCGATGCGGGTGCTGCGCGAGATCCGGCTGCAGAAGACGGAGGCGGTGAGCGCCTATCAGGTCGGCCAGAGCCTCACCGTGGACCTCTTCAACCCCGGCGAGTTCGTGGACGTGGTGGGGACGACCAAGGGGAAGGGCTTCCAGGGCGGCGTGAGGCGCTACGGCTGGTCCGGCGGCGACGAGACCCACGGGTCCATGTTCCACCGGAGGCCGGGCTCCATCGGCGCCTCCTCGGACCCGTCCCGCGTCTGGCCGGGCCATCACCTGCCGGGCCGGATGGGCGCGGACCAGCGCACCGTGCTCAACGTCGTGGTGGTACGGGTGATCCCCGAGCAGAACCTGGTCCTGCTCCGTGGCGCGGTGCCGGGAGCCATCGGAGGGCTGGTGGTGATCCGCAAGAGCGTGAAGCAGACGAAGGCGCAGCAGCAGAAAGCCAAAGAGGCCAAGTAGCGATGCCCAGCGTGCCGATCGTCGACGGGACGGGGAAGTCGCAGCAGACGCTCGAGCTGTCCGACGACGTGTTCGGCGGCACCCCGCGGATCCCCCTCCTGCACCAGGTGGTGGTCAAGGAGCTGGCGGCCCGCCGCGCGGGCACGCACTCCACGCGGGGGCGCAGCGAGGTGCGGGGCGGTGGCCGCAAGCCGTGGAAGCAGAAGGGCACCGGGCGCGCGCGTCAGGGTTCGATCCGGGCCACGCAGTGGAAGGGCGGCGGCAAGCCCTTCGGACCCCGGCCACGCAAGTACGACAAGCGGCTGCCCACCGAGATGCGGCGGGCCGCCCTGCGCGAGTCGGTGGCGGCCAAGCTGGCGGCGGGCGAGGTGTCGGTGGTGGACGCCCTCGGCCTGACCGAGGCGAAGACCAAGTTGCTGACGACGCGTCTGAAGGCCCTCGGCATCGACGGCCAGCCCACGCTGCTCGTGGTCTCCGAGGTGACGGAGGCGCTCACCCGCGCGGCGCGCAACGTGCCGTGGCTCGGCGTGGAGCTGCCGGGGCACGTGTCGGTCTACCAGGTGATCCGCAACGAGCGGGTGGTCTTCGAGCGGGCGGCCCTCCAGGCGCTGGAGGCGACCCTGCATCCGGACGGACCGCGGCCGGCCCCGCAGGGCGCGAGTCCGACGCCCGCGGCGGCGAGGCCCCGCGGCCGGAAAACGAGCGTCCGCGGTGGGGGGAGTGCGGGGGCCATGTCGGGGCCCCCGCAGGAGAAGAGCCGGTCATGAGAGATCCCCGGTCGGTGCTCGTGCGTCCGCTGATGACCGAGAAGAGCATGCAGCAGAAGGAAGCGCACAACATGGTCACCTTCGAGGTGGCGGTCGACGCCAACAAGGTGGAGATCCGCCACGCGGTCGAGAAGGTCTTCAACGTCAAGGTGGCCGACGTGCGGACCCAGTCGCGCGAGGGCAAGTGGAAGCGCATGGGCAAGTTCGAGGGGCGGCGCCGAAGCTGGAAGAAGGCGATGGTCACGCTCGCCCCCGGCCACAAGATCGAGCTCGTGGAGGGCGCATAGGTCATGGGTATTCGGACGGTCAAGCCCACGTCGCCGGCCCGGCGCTACATGACCTTCGTCACCAACGAGGACATCACGAAGAAGACGCCGGAGAAGAGCCTGCTGCGCCCCAAGCGTCGGACCAACGGGCGCAACGTCTACGGTCGCATCACGGTGCGGCACCGGGGCGGCGGGGTCAAGCGCATGCTCCGCGACGTCGACTTCCGGCGCGAGAAGCTCGGCATCCCGGCGGTGGTGGCGGGGATCGAGTACGATCCGAACCGCTCCGCCCGCATCGCGCTGCTGCACTACCGCGACGGCGAGAAGCGCTACATCATCGCGCCCCACGGGCTCAAGCCCGGCGACGTGGTGATGTCGGGCCCGCAGGCCGACATCCTGCCCGGCAACGCGCTGCCCATCCGGAACATCCCGCTCGGCACCCTGGTGCACAACGTGGAGCTGCAGCCCGGCAAGGGCGGCCAGCTCTGCCGGAGCGCGGGCACGCTGGCCCAGCTTCTCGCCAAGGAAGGCGACCACGCCAACCTCAAGCTGCCGTCCGGCGAGGTCCGGCAGGTGAAGCTCGACTGCATGGCCACCATCGGCCAGGTCGGGAACCTGGACCATGAAAATGTCTCTATCGGTAAGGCGGGGCGCGTGCGGTGGAAGGGCTTCCGCCCGACCGTCCGCGGCACGGTGATGAACCCGGTGGATCACCCGATGGGCGGCGGCGAAGGCAAGGGCAAGGGGAACCACCCGATGACGCCCTGGGGCAAGCCGACCAAGGGCTACAAGACGCGGCGCGGGGCGAGGCCGTCCGATCGCTACATCGTGACCCGGCGGACGAAATAGGGAGCGAGGGCAGGCTATGGGACGGTCGCTGAAGAAGGGCCCGTACATCGATGAGCGCCTCGAGAAGCGCGTGGACGAGCTGAATCGCACGCGCCAGAAGAAGGTGCTGAAGACGTGGGCGCGGCGCTCGACGATCTCGCCGGAGTTCGTGGGGCACACCCTCGCGGTGCACAACGGCAAGAAGTTCATCCCGGTCTACATCACCGAGAACATGGTGGGGCACCGGCTGGGCGAATTCGCCTTGACCCGCACCTTCAAGGCCCACGGGCAGGCCGAGAAGGCCTCCGCGTCCCCGACCGGGAAGTCCTGAGCATGCGCACGCGAGCCACCGCACGCTTCATCCGGGTGCCCGCCTCCAAGGCCCGCCTCGTCCTGGATCACATCCGGGGCAAGTCGGTGGGCGAGGCGCTGGCCACGCTGCAGTACACCCCCAAGGCGGCCGGGCGCCTCATCGAGAAGGTGCTCCGCTCGGCCATCGCCAACGCGGAGCACAACCACCAGGTCCGGAACCTCGACGACCTTCGAGTCATCAAGGCGGTGGCCGACGGCGGCCCGTCGATGAAGCGGGTGTCGCCGCGGGCGATGGGGCGCGCCTACTTCATCAAGCACCGCACGAGCCATCTAACGATCGAGCTCAGCGACGAGACGACCGCGCCCGCCACCCGGGCCGCGGCGCGGGGAGCCAAGTAGCCATGGGCCAGAAGACGCATCCGATCGGGTTCCGGCTGGGCACCACGCGCACGTGGAGCTCGCGCTGGTTCGCCACCAAGGGGTACGCGGCCCTGCTGCACGAGGACCACAAGATCCGCCGCTTCATCAAGTCGTCGCTCTATCACGCGGGGATCTCGCGGATCGACATCGAGCGGTCGGCGAACCGCGCTCGCATCACGATCTTCACGGCTCGCCCCGGCATCATCATCGGCCGCAAGGGGGCGGAGGTCGAGAAGCTGAAGAACGAGATCCAGTCGCGCACCGCCAAGGAGGTCTACCTCAACATCGAAGAGGTGGTCCATCCCGAGCTGGACGCGCAGCTGGTCGCCGAGAACGTGGCCCTGCAGCTCCAGAAGCGGGTGGCGTTCCGCCGGGCCATGAAGAAGGCGGTGACCTCCGCCCTGCGGCTCGGGGCCGACGGCATCCGGATCGCGTGCGCGGGCCGCCTGGGCGGCGCGGAGATCGCGCGGCGCGAGTGGTACCGCGACGGCCGGGTGCCGCTGCACACCATCCGGGCCGACATCGACTACGGGCTCGCGGAGGCGCACACCACCTTCGGGGCCATCGGGGTGAAGGTGTGGATCTTCAAGGGTGAGGTGCTGCCCACCCAGAAAGTCGCCGCCGAGGGCTGAGCCGCCATGCTGATGCCCAAGCGCGTCAAGTACCGGAAGGCCCAGCGCGGCCGCATGAAGGGCAAGGCCCAGCGCGGCTCGACCCTCGCCTTCGGCGAGTTCGGGCTCAAGGCCCTGGAGCCGGGCTGGGTCACCAATCGCCAGATCGAGGCGGCGCGGGTGTCGCTCGCCCGCAGCGTCAAGCGGGGCGGGAAGATCTTCATCCGCATCTTCCCGGACAAGCCGGTGACCAAGAAGCCGGCGGAGACACGGATGGGCAAGGGCAAGGGCAACCCCGAGTTCTGGGTGGCGGTGGTCAAGCCCGGCCGCATCATGTACGAGATGGAGGGCGTGGACGAGGCGACCGCCAAGGAGGGCTTCCGCCTGGCCGCCCAGAAGATCGGGATCAAGACCAAGTTCGTGACCCGCGTGCGGGCGCTGTGAGGCACTGAGGCGACCATGAAGGCGGCCAAGTGGCGTGAGATGTCCGACGACGAGCTGCAGCAGAAGGCCCAGGAGCTCGGTGAGGAGCTCTTCAACCTGAGGTTCCAGCTCTCCATGGGCGTGGCCAAGAATCCGGCGCGGGTGGCGATCGCCCGGCGGGATCTGGCCCGGGCCCAGACCATTCTCCGGGAGCGGGCGCTGCGCATCCCGCGGCCGGCGTAGCCGGGTGAGGAGCGAATCGTGGGCGTGAAGAAGACGCGGGAAGGCGTGGTGGTCAGCGACAAGATGACGAAGACGCGCGTGGTGGTCATCGAGCGCGTGTTCCGTCACCCGCGCTACGAGCGCGTGATCACCCGGTCGAAGCGCCTGAAGGCGCACGACGAGCAGAACGCGAGCAAGGTCGGGGACCGGGTGCTGATCGAGGAGACGCGGCCGCTGTCCAAGGAGAAGCGGTGGCGGATCCTGCAGGTGCTGGCGAGCGCGTCATGATCCAGCCCCGCTCGATGCTCGACGTCGCCGACAACTCGGGAGCCAAGAAGGTCCAGTGCATCCGGGTGATGGGCGGCTCCAACAAGCGCTACGCCTCCCTCGGGGACGTGGTGGTGGTGGCGGTCAAGGAGGCGGTGCCGGACGGGACCGTGAAGAAGGGCGAGGTGGCCCGGGCGGTGGTCGTGCGCACCGTGAAGGAAGTGGGGAGGCGCGACGGCTCCTACATCCGCTTCGACCGCAACGCGGTGGTCCTGCTCAAGGCCGACGACAACCCGGTGGGCACGCGCATCTTCGGCCCGGTGGCGCGCGAGCTGCGGGACAAGCAGTTCACCAGGATCATCTCGCTCGCTCCCGAGGTCATCTAGAGGATCATGGCGATCGCGCACGTGCGGAAGGGTGACACGGTGATGGTGGTGGCGGGGAAGGAGCGCGGCAAGAAGGGCAAGGTGCTGCGGGTCATCCCCGAGAAGGGCCGGGTGGTGGTGGAGCGCCTCAACCTGATCAAGAAGCACCAGAAGCCCACCCAGAAGGTGCGCCAGGGCGGGATCATCGAGCGCGAGGGATCGATCCACCTCTCCAACGTGATGCTGGTGGATCCGGCCAGCGACAAGCCGACGCGCGTCGGGATGAAGGCCCTGTCCGACGGCAAGAAGGTCCGGGTGGCCAGACGGTCGGGCGAGATGCTCGACCGAGCGTGAGGACGTGATGGCAGAGCCGAAAAAAGCGGACAAGGCAGCGGGACCCCGGCCGGGCGGGGCCCAGGCCGGCAAGGGGGGCCAGCCGGCGCGGCCCAAGGGGGGTAAGGCCCCGGCCGCGGAGCCGCAGGGGCCGGCGAAGCGGGCGAGCGTCAGCGGCACCATCCCGCCGCGCCTGCGCGATCGCTTCCGGGCAACGGTGGTCCCCGCGCTGATGAAGGAGCGCGGCTACCAGAACCCGTTCCAGGTGCCGCGGCTCGAGAAGGTCGTGATCAACATGGGCGTGGGCGAGGGCAAGGAGAATCCGAAGGTGCTCGATTTCGCCACCGCCGACCTCCAGGCCATCGCCGGGCAGAAGCCGGTCATCACCCGCGCCAAGAAGTCCATCGCCAACTTCAAGCTGCGCGAGAACGTCCCCATCGGGTGCAAGGTGACGCTGCGCGGGCCTCGGATGTACGAGTTCCTCGACCGGCTCGTCAACGTGGCCCTGCCGCGGGTGCGCGATTTCAAGGGCGTCCCCCCCAAAGGCTTCGACGGCCGCGGCAACTACAACATGGGGCTCAAGGAGCAGGTGATCTTCCCGGAGATCGTGTACGACAAGGTGGACAAGGTGCGGGGAATGGACATCACGATGGTGACGACCGCGGAGACCGACGAGGAAGCGAAGGCCCTCTTGACGCACCTGGGTGTGCCGTTCCGGGCGGAGGCCTGATCATGGCGAAGACCTCGCTCATCATGAAGCAGCAGCGCGCGCCCAAGTTCAAGTCGCGCGCCTACACCCGCTGCAAGATCTGCGGCCGGCCCCGCGGCTACCTGCGGAAGTTCCAGACCTGCCGGATCTGCTTTCGCGAGCTCGCGCTAAAGGGCGAGGTCCCCGGCGTGATCAAGGCGAGCTGGTAGCGCCATGTACAGCGATCCGATCGCCGACTTTCTCACGCGCATCCGCAACGCGAGCCGCGCCGAGCACGAGAAGGTGGATATCCCGTCGTCGAAGCTCAAGCTGCGCATGGCCGAGATCCTGAAGGACGAGGGGTTCATCAAGAACTTCCGGGTCATCGAGGACAACAAGCAGGGCACGCTGCGCGTCTACCTCAAGTACGCGGGCACCGAGAAGATCATCTCGGGCATCGTGCGGGTGTCGCGTCCCGGGCGGCGCATCTACGTGACCAAGGACAAGATCCCCACCATTCTGGGTGGCATGGGGGTGGCGATTCTCTCCACCTCCGCCGGAGTGATGACGGACCGTCAGGTACGCAAGCAGCACCTGGGCGGCGAAGTGCTGGCCTACGTCTGGTAGGAGTGACTCGACCCATGTCGCGAATCGGCAAGAAGCCCATCCCGGTCCCCCAGGGAGTCAAGGTCGCGGTGGAGGGCGCCACCGTGAAGGCCGAGGGGCCCAAGGGCAAGCTGAGCCAGGCGATCCCCTCCGGGGTGTCGGTGACGATGGAGTCCAACGTCCTCACCGTCGCCCGCGACTCCGATCACCGCAACGTCCGCGCGCTGCACGGGCTGACGCGGTCGCTGCTCGCCAACATGGTCACCGGGGTCAAGGACGGGTTCGAGCGCAAGCTCGAGATCGTCGGCATCGGCTACCGCTGCCAGCTGCAGGGCAAGGCGCTGCAGCTCGCGCTCGGCTACTCGCATCCCATCATCTTTCCGCTTCCCGAGGGGATCCAGGCCGAGGTCGAGCGGCAGGTCTCCATCACCCTGCGGGGCGCCGACAAGGCCCTGGTGGGCCAGACCGCGGCCAAGCTGCGGGCGCTGCGGAAGCCGGATCCCTACAAGGGCAAGGGCATCAAGTACGCCGACGAGTACATCAGAAGGAAGGTCGGCAAGAAGGCGGGGGCGAAGTGATGCTGACCGGCAAGAAGGTCGAGGGACGGAACATCCGCCATCTCCGCATCCGCCAGCGGGTGGTGGGCACCCCGGAGCGGCCGCGGCTGGCCGTGTACCGGAGCCTGAACCACATCTACGCCCAGGTGATCGACGATACCAGCGGGCGCACCCTGGCCGCGGTCGACAGCCGGGCCCCCGACTTCCGGCAGAAGCTGAAGGCGGGCGGCAACGTGGCGGCGGCGAAGATCGTGGGGGAGCTGCTGGCCCAGCGCGCGAAGGCGCGCGGCATCAGCCAAGTCGTGTTCGATCGCGGGGGCTATCAGTACCACGGACGGGTCAAGGCCCTGGCCGAGGCGGCGCGGGCCGCCGGCCTTACCTTCTAGGGGAGGAGCATCGAGTGGCTGAAGCGCGGATTGATCCCAATGCGCTGGACCTGACCGACCGGGTGGTCGCCATCAACCGGGTGGCCAAGGTCGTCAAGGGCGGCCGGCGATTCTCCTTCACCGCCCTGGTGGTCGTCGGCGACGGCCAGGGACACGTGGGCGTCGGGCTCGGCAAGGCCCGCGAGGTTCCCGAGGCGATTCGCAAGTCGGTGGAGCACGCCAAGAAGGACCTGGTGCTGGTGCCGCTCAAGGATACGACGATCCCCTGCGAGATCACCGGCCACTTCGGGGCCGCGCGTGTGTATCTGAAGCCGGCCGCGCAGGGCACCGGGGTGATCGCGGGCGGAGCGGTGCGCCCGGTGCTGGAGGCGGCGGGGGTGCAGGACATCCTCACCAAGACGCTCGGCACCAACAACCCGCACAACGTCCTCAAGGCGACGATGGACGCGTTCCGGCGGCTGAAACGGCTGCAGGTCACGTACGCGGCGCGCCGGCGGTCCATGGAAGGCGACGGGCAGGAGGCGGCCGGTGGCAAAGAAGCTTAAGGTCACGCTGGTGAAGAGCATCATCGGGCTCTCCCCGAAGCAGGAGGCCACCGTGCATGCGCTCGGCCTCCGCCGGATCCGCCAGGTCGTGGAACACGACGACACGCCGACCATTCGCGGCATGCTCAGCCAGGTCGTGTTCGCAATAAAGGTAGAGGAGTCATGAGACTCGAGGATCTGAAGCCGGCGGCGGGATCGACCCGGAAGCGCAAGCGGATCGGCCGAGGCCCGGGCTCCGGCCACGGCAAGACGTCGGGCAAGGGCCACAAGGGACTCAACGCGCGGTCCGGCGGCGGCGTCCGGCCGGGCTTCGAGGGCGGCCAGATGCCGCTCTACCGGCGTCTGCCCAAGCGCGGCTTCCTGCCCTACGGAGGCAAGACCGAGTTCGCCATCGTCAATGTCGGCGATCTCTCCGCCCGCTTCGCGGCGGGGAGCGTCGTCGATCCCGAGACGCTGGTGTCGGGCGGCCTGATCCGGAAGTCGGGCCGGGGAGCGGTCAAGGTGCTGGGTGACGGCGCGGTGGCCCACGCCCTCACCGTGCGGGCCCACAAGGTCAGCGAAGGGGCCAAGCAGAAGCTGGAGGCGGCGGGTGGCCGCGTCGAGGTGCTCCCGGCCCGAGCCCGGAGGGCGGCCAAGTGATCGAAGGGCTGCAGAGCTTCCAGAACATCTTCAAGGTTCCGGAGCTCAAGCGCCGTGTCTTGATGACCCTGGCGCTGCTGGCCGCCTACCGTCTGGGCGCGCACGTGCCCACGCCCGGCATCGATTCGGTCGCGCTCGCCGAGTTCTTCGACCAGGTGCAGGGCACCCTGCTCGGGATGGTGGACCTGTTCTCGGGAGGCAACCTGCGCCGGTTGACCGTGTTCGCGCTCGGGATCATGCCGTACATCTCCGCCTCCATCATCCTGCAGCTGCTCACGGTGGTGATCCCGGCCCTGGAGCGGCTGGCCAAGGAAGGCGAGGCCGGCAAGAAGAAGATCACCCAGTACACCCGCTACGGCACCATCGGGCTCTCGCTCGTGCAGTCCTTCGGGATCGCGGTGGGGCTCGAGAGCATGCGGAGCCAGGGCGGCGCCGTGCTCGTCCCCGATCCGGGCTGGGGGTTCCGGCTCCTGACCATGCTCACCCTGACCACCGGGACCGCGCTGATCATGTGGCTGGGCGAGCAGATCTCCGAGAAGGGGATCGGCAACGGGATCTCCCTGATCATCTTCGCGGGCATCGTCGTGCGCCTGCCCTCCGCGATCGTGTCGTCCTACACCCTGATCTCGACCGGCGAGCTCAGCCTCTTCGTGTTCCTGGGCCTCATCATCATGATGGTGCTGGTGACCGCGGCGGTGGTGGTGATGCAGGAGGGCCAGCGGAAGATCCCGGTGCAGTACGCCAAGCGCGTGGTCGGGCGGCGCATGTACGGGGGGCAGTCCACCCACATCCCGCTGCGCATCAACACCGCGGGCGTGATCCCGGTGATCTTCGCCTCCTCGCTGATCCTGTTCCCGGCGACCCTGACCCGCTTCATCCACCACCCGTGGATGCAATACTTCTCGGAGGCGCTCTCCCCCGGACACTTCACCTACACCGTCCTCTACTGCGGGCTGATCATCTTCTTCGCCTACTTCTATACCGCCATCGTCTTCAACCCGGTCGACCTCGCCGACAACATGAAGAAGTACGGCGGCTTCATCCCGGGCGTGCGGCCCGGTAAGAAGACGGCCGAGTACATCGACCGCGTCCTCACCCGCATCACGCTGCCCGGCGCGGTCTTCCTGGCCCTGATCTCCGTGCTGCCCGATTTCCTGATCCAGTGGTTCAACACCCCGTTCTACTTCGGCGGGACCAGCCTGCTGATCGTGGTGGGGGTGGCGCTGGACACGGTGCGCCAGATGGAATCCCATCTCCTGATGCGGAACTACGAAGGCTTCCTCCGCAAGAAGGCCAAGGGGGCATGAGCCGGGTGATCTTCCTCGGCGCCCCGGGCGCCGGCAAGGGCACCCAGGCCCGCCGGCTCGCCGCGGGCTCGGGCGTGCCCCAGGTGGCCACCGGCGACATGCTGCGCGAGGCGGTGGCCGAGGGCACGCGGCTCGGGCGCGAGGCCAAGCGCTACATGGACTCGGGGGCGCTGGTGCCGGACGAGGTCGTGATCGGCCTGGTGGACGAGCGACTCGCGCGGCCCGACGCGAGCGGGGGCTACGTGCTGGACGGCTTTCCGCGCACGGTGGCCCAGGCCGAGGCGCTCGACGGGCTGCTGCGCCGCCGCGGCCAGGAGCTGGACCGCGTGATCTTCTTCGACGTGTCGCGCGACGAGCTGCTGCGCCGCCTCACCGGGCGCCGGATCTGCCGGCAGTGCGGCACCGCCTTCCACCTGGTCTCGGCTCCTCCGAAGGTGGCGGGTCGCTGCGACCAGTGCGGGGGCGAGCTGTACCAGCGGGAAGACGACGCGGAGAGCACGGTCGCGCGGCGTCTCGACGTGTACCGGACCCAGACCGCGCCGCTGCTCGACTACTACAAGGAGCGTGGGCTGCTGGTCCGCGTCGGAGGAGAGGGGTCGGTGGACGGGGTGGCCGCTCAGATCCAGAAGGCGGTCCGGGAAGAGGCCGCGTCGTGATCCTGCTCAAGTCTTCGCGCGAGCTCTCCAACATGCGGGCGGCCGGTCGCATCCTCGCCGAGGTGAAGGACCGCCTGCGCGCCCTGGTCCGCCCCGGTATCTCGACCAAGGACATCGACGCCGACGTGGAGGATCTCATCGTCTCCCGCGGAGCCATCTCCGCCTTCAAGGGCTACCGGGGCTTCCCGGCCACCGCGTGCATCTCGATCAACGAGGAAGTGGTGCACGGCATCCCCTCGGCCAAGCGGAAGCTTCGGGAGG
>Ga0214473_10009295_pt1 | contig 11618 bp, 10 predicted proteins | sample RVTome_7_FD_203509 | JGI IMG/M metagenome (GOLD analysis project Ga0214473, IMG submission 203509) | Soil microbial communities from uranium-contaminated site in the Upper Colorado River Basin, Wyoming, United States - RVT98D197 | ecosystem: Environmental > Terrestrial > Soil > Contaminated >...
CGAATATATAAAAAATATATTCGCCCTGCGCCGCGTTGTTCAATGTGAATTCCAAAACGGAAATCTCGATGTCCCCGCGCCGGCTTTTTTCCACTACCGAGACCGGCAGGAATGTCTTCTCTCCTAAAGCCCTATTTACGAGAGCGGCCGTATAGATGATATTCGGCTTGCCGATCCCCGAGATCATGCAGGGCGCAACGGCATAAAAGTGAGCTGTTCTACAAGGCAGCTCTCCCATCAGGGGGGAATACAGAGCTCGGTCATAGGGATAGACCGCTTTCCAGGCCGCAGAGTCTTTCTTCTTCGCCGCCCCTTCCAGATAGGCGAAGTTGCTTCCCTGAACCAGGAGAAATGGCGAATAAAGGCTTATTGCCTTGGCCGACTTCGCGGGGACACTCGCCCGGCCATAGGCCACGGCGGCGGTTCCCGTGTCGAGGTCGCGAATGACGAGACGGCACCTGTAAGCCCCGGATTTGAGCGCGACCTCGGAAGAGGTAAAGACATCCATGCCCCGATACTTCGTCAAATCGGTTTCTTGCCTCTGGAGGTCCGCCAGGTTCTCCTCTTCGTCGAACACCAGCGATACCAGCTCGACTTTTTTCCCGGAAAACTTGTCGATCGCCTCCGCCGGGATCTTCGACAGCATCAGCAAGCGCGATTCGTCTTTATCCGCGAAAACAAGTGTGCGCAAGGAGAAAGCCAGGGGCGTTTGGAACATCGGCCGTTCGGACAAGGCCAGGTCGAAGAGATGAAGCTTCTTTTCCAGGTCCGTGTATTCACGGAACGGCTTGGGATTGAAATATCCGGCCTGGGCATGGACGTCATACCCTTTTTTCTTCATTTCGACCTTGATTTTATGGTACCGCCCGTCCCATTGTTCGGTGATGTAGTAGCCGAGGACGTAATACGTTCCCGTCAGATTCTGGAGCTCATCCAGGCTGGTTTGATATTCGTTGATGTTCCCGAAATATTTTCCGCCTGTCGCCTTGGCCACTTCTCGCAGAGTTCCTTCGCCCGTGATTCCTGTCGGCTTTAAGATCGTCGATGGGGTCGGATCGGTCTTTAAGCTCCTATTCCTTTCGGTGAACGCCTTCGCATCTTTCGAAAAGAGATCCATGTCATTGCCCCTTGTATCGAAGGCAAAAATCGCGCAGTTGGCGGAATTCATCGCTTTGCGAGTTTCGTCGTTAGCTTTTTGGAGAACTGGATCTCCCATACTCATTATCATGATTTTAAAACTGTCAGCTGGCGCTGATGGTTCAATGCCAGAAGACATCCCCTGAGTCAACGAAATCGGGATTCCCGAAGAAAAAAAGATAATTTGTTTCTGGCCGGGGACGAAGTTCAAGGCTTTGGCCAAGGTCGTCAGACTCTCCAGGTAATTCAAGGCCATGTTTTTTGATTCCTGCCTCTTCCAGTCGAGGGCAAGCTCTGGAGGTTCCTTAGAAAGTCGAAGATCCATATCCGTTTTTTTCTCATTGAGTTGCTGGAGAACTTCCTCCTCTACATCCGCGGCCAGTCCGACAATGTCTCCAATATCCAGCGCTTCAACGGTTTTCCGGACCCGGCGATGATCGGATGACAAAAATTCATTCAGCTTAAAACCCTTGATCGCGGAATAAGATATGACTCCGACTTCGTCGGTCGGCAGGAGCCCAGTGTCGAAGAAATGAAGGGCCGCCTCTTTTGCCTTTCGAATTCCCCTCTGGGTGTTATATGCGAAGTCGAAGAACAGGAAGAATTTCCGGCCCATTATTTCCGCAGGGACGGAGGTCGGCGCCAGAGTCGCGGTTTCGTTGGAAGGCTGATGTTCGGTTTTTTGCGAGAGTCCGGAAAGCGTGTGCTGCTCGAATTCGGTGATCGGTTTCGCGACGCCGTTGTCGGTAACGATAAAGTCCTCTTTTTTAAGACCCTTAACCGGATTTCCCTTTTTATCGGCGACGTAGACCTGAACGAGTTTTAAGGTGACCTTGACTTCGTATTTCAGCGGAATTTGTTCTTGCCCAATGCGTATGGCGGCTGGAGAAATAAGGACACACGTAAATATGGAGGCGATCAAAATCATTCGGAAGTATTTAACAAACATCTTTACTTCCAGAGGCCGTTAAACGAAACTCTCTATTAAATGATTAAATTCTCCTTTACAATATTATAACAATTACTCACCAACAGTCAAAATCAGGTTGAAAAATACAATTCCAGGTTTCCCAATGACCGTTCCAGCAACGGATTTTAAACCAGTTGTTACATTCAAGGTTCTCACCGCAGATTCCATACATAAATTCAATATCGAAACAATAATCACCATACCCACTACAGAATTCTTGGCATTCGGTTTCTGCTAAGTATGGGCAATATACACCATCGTAACATTCACTTTGTGTTGCCACATTACTTCGAGTCGCCAGTGCATTGGCAGCCGTCATGATAGTAAAGACTAAAACCATTCCCCACACAAAAACATTTCTTTTCATTTTAAAACCTCCTCTTTATTGTTTTTAAATCGATATATCTCTATTTTTGTACTATTATCACGCGATATTATTATATCGCCCTCATTATTGGATGTAATAAATCCAATTTCGGTAAGATCATTGAATACATATTCTTCATTTAATTTCCCATCTAGCCCATACTTCGTTAATATAGTTTTATTATCGTTCGTACTATATGCAAGACATATATAATTATTTTTATCAATAAACGCTTTGAACGGTGCAATAAAAGAACCAACAAATCGCTTAGATGTCCCTTTCGATATGTATGCTATTTTATTGTTCACTTCCTTTAACTTATCTAGCTTTTTTGTAAAGTCTGTTTTAAAAGAATTCGTTAGCAGACTAAATTCGTTAATTAATTTATTTTCATTATTGTATACATAAGCTTTAAGCGAATAATTTGATATTACTACCAATAAATCATTCCTTGAAATTAGTTTGATTATATCCATATCATTTGGGAATCTAAATATTTGTTTTGGAATTAGCGGCATTTCAATTGGAAATTGATAATGCTTACTAAACTCAAATATGCTCGTTTCATATTTAAAATGTGAATTAAACTTATCTATAAGTTTCATCCCATTTCTTGAAAGAATATATACATCACCTCTTTTATTCACTGCCGGAATATCTAATACAAAATCACTTTGATAATTTCGCTGATTAATAATTTCGCCTGAGCAAGAGTATACTAAGATCCTCTTATTTCCTCCGTCCATAATATATAATTTATCATCATTTCCCATCGACATTCTTAAGCGTTGATCTAATCGACGGCTCCCAAGAAATTGTCCGTAATTCTGCCCTTCATGGCCGAATGCTCCGATAATTTTTCCATCAGGAGTGAATTTAAATATCTTATTATATCCGGTATCAATAACATAAATATTATTCAGTTCATCGCAACATATACCCGATATACAATAAAATAATTCCTTGTGTTCATACAGTACATTTTTTCCGATTTCTCCAATCTTATAAATATTACTTCTTTTATTATCGTTTCCCCATAATAGCGTCGAAAAGATCCTTAAATTTATAAATATAAGAATGGCGATCGCCCCTATGATCCTTTTTGAATTCACGACATTTTTTACCATTGTATATTTTTTATCAAATAATCTTGATTAATTTTGTTCGCCTCCCCTTCTTTCTCAAGAAATACTAATTTTCCATTTTCATTAAAAATAACTAGTCTCGGATCAATATTTAGCTGGAATAGTCGGAAATAATCATCATCATTCGAATTGTTCTTTCTTTGAATAACACCAACTACTATTTTATATGTTTTCAATTCCATTTTATCAGACAATTCTTTTGCAATTTCACAGCTGTTTCCATCGCCTAACAGGTAAATTACCTGTGTTTTGCCATCATCATAATGTCTCGATAAATATTTAAGAGCTTTTACTCTATTTCCCTCGGGACATCCAAAACAGCTAGAAATACTGATATTAATAATTGCTTTTTTGCCATTAATTACATTTAATAATGAATCCGGCTTGTCATCATTAATATTAATAAAAGAAATATTTTTAATAGAGTTCTGCAGCTGTTCAGTCAAATAATAATTATTTGTTTCTGGATTACGTCCTAATATTTCCAACACTTGATTAAATATCATTCTGTTATCGGGCTTGGGATATTTAAATTTTATTTTATGATCTTTTCCTATTATGATTGTTTCATGAGTGCTAGCGTTGTATAATGAATATATTATTCCATCATCTTCGATTATTGGAGAACTCAATCTCACTAAATTATTTACTGACTCATAATCATGCTTGCCGAGTGTATTGATAAATATTAATCTAACGCCGATATTTGAATATTTCTTTGACAAATATTCAAGAAAAAGCAAATACGGAAGGTCCTCATAGTAAAAATTACTAAATCTCAAAATAGTAACATTTTTAGAGAATTTAGATAGCACAATTTTAGTATTATCAAAAGTCTGCGCGGCAAAATCTGGGGCTGGAGTATTCAAAAAGCTTTGGATTTGATTCTTTGTGTTACTTCTACCTCGTTCTCTTGCGTTGTTTTTGATATTAATTATGAGAATTACGGAATTTATTAAAGCTAACAATACAAATATATATATGGCAATTTTGATGTCAGGTAATGCGAATTTTCTTCGCATGTTTCCCCTTATTTTATATTCATTTTAATAGACCGTAAAAACTCGCAAAAATTATCAACGCACCGTAAGATATTTAAAAAAAGATTTCTTACGATTACCATTCGGTATGTAAAATGACCGCCTTAATATTTCAATTTTCTTAAGAGTATCTGTAGGTCGAAGAATTTACAAAGAAAATACTTTTAGAATAGGTTTTAATTGCATTTTGAGTTTCACCTGAAGGGTAGAAGATTCTTAAAATTTGACATGATGCCTTAAATCTTGATACCTCCCGCTGTTATAAAAGACGCGAATTTTTAGGTCGAATTCTTCTTTTCCAATGCCCGACAAGGCGAATCCTCTTCTCCCGGAAGCACGGTCGAACACTTCATGAACTTCCTCCGTATAGGCGTCGGCAAATAAGGGTGGGAGTGAATACTGTACTAGCTTGATCTGGTCGAGATCTTCGCTAGTTCCGCATATATAAACTGTCCATTCCCATAGGTTTCTATCAGCTGAAGAAGAGGTATCATCAACACTGATTTTGAGTGGTTTATCGACCGGTTTCGATTCGAATACGAGCATGTGCTTTAGATAACGAGGCGTTCCGCTCTTATAAATTATTTTAATAGGGACGAGGAAGGTTCCCCAGCCATTCATAGTCAATCCGAAAGCATAAACACCAGAACCCCTTTCGCATACCCTCTGCAAAGGAACGGGAAACGTAGAATGAAGTGTATATTCGACACAACTAATGCCCCGGAGGACCTCATCGGAAGCCTTAATGAAGATTGTCCAATCCCACTTTCCGTTACCGACGTAGCGAGAGACATTGTCCGTAGATATGTCCGAATTCTGAGCACTGAGAGCAATGAGACTCAATCCGAGCAGCCAAATTCCGGAGAAAACACAGCTCCAAAGAATAAATATAAATGTGCGTTTTTTCATTTAATTGCCCTCATGCTAAGATCCGACTTCGGGATTTCCACAACTCCGGTGCTTTCCCAGGATCTTCCGTCTCCTGCCTGCGCGATTATCTTGAGCTTATCGCCGGGGTTGAGGTACTGTACTCTGATCCAGATGTCATTCAAGAATCCTAAGGTCCTCTCCGCTTCGGTGAGCTGGGATGACTCCTGCCCTTGCTTGCAGATGTAAACCTGGGTTTTTATCGCACTAGCGTCGATTTTCTCCATCTCCGGAAATACGAGTCGGAATAATATAGCGTAAGACCTAAATCGATCCAGAAAGGTCTCCATCATGGTAATTTTTGCCCCAGCCTGGTCCAAGCCGTTTTTAAGCTTTTGTTCCCGGTCTTCATAATAATTAATCCCGCGAATTGCGATAAAATAAACAATCACCAACGCTGCAAGGATTAAAAGAGTCATCGTGTTTGTGTTCAGCTTAAAGCCTAGTTTGGTAGAATCAATATTGACCGACAATTTAGACAGTGCTTTCCCCCAGAGCAAACAAACGAAGAAAATCACGGCCAAAAACGATAAAAGGATAATAAATAATGGACTAAACATATTGTATCCCCTTCTATCAAGCCTTAAGCTTAATGTGCTACCGCCGTTAGACTTCAATCATATTTAAAGACCAGAAATGCCTCGTATTCTTATCAATAAAACTCTTTCGTATTATTTCGAAATCGAGAAATTTCAGGCCCATATGACCGATATTGACTTTTACTTGGATATCTTCTCTAATATTTTCAATTAGATGAACGAAAAAGACGCCAAATTAGAAAAAATAGTAAATGATTTTTCGAGATATATCGCCATTAAGATTTCCGAATATAGTCTAAGCCGCTATGGAATATTTCAGGAAGACATCTTTCAAGATATATATGTTAAACTGTGGAAATCAATAGATAATGGAAGAAATATTAATCATTTGCCCGCTTACATAAGAAAAACGATCAATTCGGTGGTAATCAACCAAATATTATCAAATAAAAAAACTGAAAAATCCTTGGACGCTATGAAACAACAATTCGACAATAATCCATACAATAATGCAAATATTCAAGACATAAATGGCTGCTATCTATCCAAGATTTTATTCGAATGTATTAATAAGCTTAAAGATTCAAAAAAAAGAGTGATAAAATTATATTTAATGGGTCACAAAATTAACGAGATTTCAAAACTCCAGGGCTGGTCATTAGGCAAAACAAACAATCTTTATTATCGCGCAATTAAAGATCTAAGGAAACTATTAAAAGAAAAAGGAATATTTCATGAAAGTTAGCTCAGAAGAACTGGCAAAATCCTATAAAGACTATCTTGCGAAATCCACTTCTAATGAAGAACCGTGCCCTCTACCTGAGTCAATAGTCCGTTGTTTAAGGTCGGATGTATCGAAAAAAGATAGGAAAGAAATACTTGATCATATATCCAATTGCCTGCAATGCTCAGACAAAGTGAAATTCGTTTTAGAGATCATGAGTAAGGAACCGAATTTTATCGGAGAACTTAAAACCCATTTCAAATCTAATGACAAACAAATTCCAATGAATGAAGCTTATAAAAACAAACGTAATATCTTGAGGCCAGTCTACATAGGCTCTACTATATTGCTCATTTCTATCATATCGATTTATTTCGTAATACGACACATGTCGATTCCTGACTATCGAAGAAGTCCAACTGGAAGTCTCAATCTCATTTTTCCAAAAGATAGGGCCATTTCCATCAATCAATTAAAATTCAAATGGCAAGTTTCATCTAAAGCTAAGTATTATATTGTCGAAGTATTCGATGCGTCTCTCAATCTTCTATGGAAAAGTAATGCAATTACGACAAATGAGCTATCTCTTCCTGAAGAAATAACAATGAAACTAGATTCAAGCGATTCCTGCTTTTGGGCAGTCACCGCTTATCTTGAAAATGGAAATAAGATAAAATCTAAATTAGCGGAATTCCATATAGCAAAGTAGCTCATAATTCTCCAGTCAATAAAAAGGCACCCCAATAATACGGATGTGAATACTTTGACCGAATCATATCTAATTTAGCCTGCCTTAAAGCCTGAGATTTATCTTTGTTCTTGGCAATATAACTGTAAAAATATTTCATGAATTGAGCGGTCGTTTTATCATTTATGCACCATAGCGAAGAAATGACTGCCCGGGATCCCATATAAAAGAATACTCTTGGAAGGCCTAAAACTCCTTCGTTTCTAATATTTCTTCCTTTTGCAGTTTGACATGCAGACAGAACGACTAATTCCGAGTTTATCTTCATTTCATACATCTCACGGACCTGAAAAAAGCCGTCCTCCTTATCTTCTTTTAACGATAACATTAACGTTGACTGAAGCGGATTATTTTCGTCAGAATAAGCGTGACATGAGAAATGAATTATCCGATATCTGCTCATATCCAGGCTTTTTAGAGTTCCTTCTTTAGCTTTATCACCCAAAAGAATGTCTTTCTTGCCATCGTGGAATTTTTTCGATATTTCTAGTATTTCTTTTCTGCCATAGGGCAACAAATCGAATATAAAGCCTTTTTTAGCGTAAAGATCTAGCAATAAGTTTGCGCGCGACGTGGCAGTTACTTTATTGTTGCCTCTAAGTAATGAATTCGTTGATGAGGCTATGCCGAGAAAATCCTTGAAATATTTCGAGTCCCTCGGTTTTTGATCGAGCATCATCAGAAAAGATGAAGAAGGTGAATAGGAAATACTATAACGTTCTACTAAATATTTTGGCTTCGTTGAATTAGTACTGGCGAGCGTTTCAAATGGCAGATCATATAAAATACCATCTGGAATTATAATAATATGGTCTGGCGATTTTGACATGTATTTTTCTACCGGCAATAACAATTCTTCATAAATGCGTTTTGCCGCAGGCATGCCTCTTAAAGGGCTAAAAGAGGGATTCTCCAAGAATCGTAGATACCCAGATATTGAATTTTCAATTGCTGCATTAGGTGGAAGTTCGACGACTTCGAATGCATCGGAGGATATAAAAAACAAGTAAGATCTTTTATCACCCAAAAAATACTCTAATAGAATAGCCCCGTTTTTTAGGAGATACTTCTGTAGAACATTTATGGTCGTAGGCGCAGCAATTATTTCTTTGTAATCGGCTTTTCTATATTTCTCAAACACTTTTGTGTTAATCTGATCGTCAATCTGTTGAATAACGGCCTCCAGCCTATCATACTTGTAACTTTCCGGGTTTTCGAAATAGATCTTTTTCAAATAGCTTAATCTCAGCGATTTTAATTCATCCATCTCTTTGTCGTCGTTACTTTTTTTAGTTACTTTTTTCATCCTGTTCATGAAATCAATAAACGATCCCATCTTCGCTTTCTCAGCTAAGTAAAATAATTCTTTTTTAGACGTATTCAATTTCTTTTTTTTATACAATTCATAATGTATGCTGATCAATCTGTCATATATTTCAATCTTGTTTTGTGCAATATTTGCTCTATCCACATCCCCGACCGTTTTTAAACTTGCTTTGTCGGCGTTTTTATTAGACTCATCGAAATATTCAAGCGCGGGCTCTAGCATCCCTATTCTCTCCATGCAAAGTCCAACTCCAAAATTACTTCTCATCAACAATATATTCGTATTTGTTTTATATGCTATGGACAAAGCGTCCCGGAAATAATACTCAGCCTCCTTATTATGTCCCCGTTTAAAAGCGATCAAGCCAAGTTGATTTAGGATCATTCCATACAACAATGAGGAATCGGCTTTTTTTGCTAATCCCACGACCGGTAGCAATAGAGAAAGAGCTTTATCAAACTGACCGACTTCACCATAAAACGCGCCTAAATTGCTTTTATTTAAATTCAGTATTTCTGGATCATTTACTTTTTCGGCATATTTTATGCTCGTTTCGTAGCAATCGATTGTTCTTTTAAGATCTACGTCATTCTTTTCGGAAAGGTATATTCTTTTATAAGCTTCACCTAAATTATTGAATAAAATTGCAAGTCTTTGATTATCGGGATTGGAGCTCGCTACTTGCAACGCTTCAGTACCGTATTCAAAAGATTTACGAAAATCACCTAAATTAAGATAATGACTCGCAAGATTACAGAGAAGTAATGAGCTCGATCTGATATCTCCGAGTTCACGTGCGATCTGTAGGGCTTTGAATAAATATGGCAAGGCATTCGAATATTCTTCCTTATATAAATAATATGTTCCCACGTTATTTAATATATTCCTTTCTTCCTTTTTATTTTTGAGTTTTTCTGCTAAAGCTAACGCTTCTGCGCTAAGATTAATATATTTATCGGACTTCATCTCTCTCAGATAGTTCAAATACCAATGGCTTAATATTCCCAGCTTATGAGCATCGCTATCCAACTCCTGAGCCCGTTTGTAAGCCTCTTCAAAATATCGATTGGACAGCAATATATTTCCTTTTTTCCTAATCTCTATTGCTTGGAAAATCCAGTCATGAATCTCGAGCGCGACGTTGCATTCTTTAACGATTTTTATTTGTTCCAATTTTCGCGCCAAAGCTTTTGCTTGACCATAACAATCTGCGGACTCCTTAAATTTATTTATCAGTACGAAAGTACTTCCTAGACTCATATAGCATTCCAACGTCTTTTGCTTATTCGGGTTAGAAAGACGAATATATTCTCTCAGGCAATTAACGGCTTGTTCATATTTGCCTTCATTAATAAGCGCCTTTCCGCGTGTGATTAAATATTCATTAGAAGATTTATTTTGCAGATATGTTTCGTTTATTCGATAACTCGGCAAACCAATGTATAAGAGATTCATAACGATGAGACATTGAAGAATAGCCACAATTTCCCCCTTGGTTAATTTCTATAATCTAGGACATTAAGTCATCTTTGATAAATAAAGTCAAATTCTGAACGGATCGAGATAGATTTATAAAATAAACTTTTAGATTATTCAATCATATTTAGCTTAATTACTTTCAATAGCAATCACCACGATGATAATTTATTGAGTTTTTTTTGTCTCTTATTAAGGAATTTAAATAGGGTGAGGAGTGTTAACAATGAGAAATAAGGTATGTCGTAATTTGGGTTTTGTTTTCTTAATTTTTTTTATCGTGATTATCTCATCAGTCAGGGCGAATTCATTCATTCAAGAATACAACAAATATGTTGAAGTTTGTGACAATGGAATCGCTTATGTACCGCTTGATACAAAATACGTCACGTGCCACGGGATAATTCTGGAAATAAAAGGCATGACCCGAAGCCTAGCAGAAGACGAATTTGGCTGCGAATGTCCGATTTGCTGTGATGGTTGGTGCTACATCATTGTATATTCAGATCCTGCCCCCGAGAATGAGACTGACAAATCTGCCGATAGAATGAGTGATCAATCATTTTACGGCAAAGAGAATTCATTAGATATAATATATCTTTGGTTCACATGTAAAAATAAGTAACAACATGAAGATCGCAAACATAAAAACGTATCTCTTAAATAGGAGGACCTTGCAAATATTGGCGAGATGCGTTTTAGGATCGGTATTCATTCTCGCAAGCATCGATAAGATCCAATATCCACGCGATTTTGCCAGAATCATAATGGCTTATAACGTCCTGCCAAATAAGTTTGCGATCTTCATTGCTTTTACGCTACCGTGGATCGAGCTATGCCTTGGAGTATTTCTAATTATCGGCATTTATATTCGTGAATCCGCAACGATATTATCGTTCTTATTAATAGGGTTTTTAATTTCCATAGCATATAAAGCTCTTAATGGCGGCATCCAGAGCTGTGGATGCTTTTCGCTCAAGGAATCCAATCGAGAAAACGTTATTATTCTCATTATTCGCGACGTCATATTTTTAGTATGCGGTTTGTCTCTAGCATTTTTCTATAAAAAACAGCCGAAGATTCGAAAAACTATTTGAGGTAATTAATATGGTCTCGAATAGGTCCTTTTAATTAAGGAGGGCGATATGCCAACACCGGGGCAAGAGCTGGGTTTTTTGGATTTTCAGGCTATGATTGGTGGTCCACTTTGCGCCGTAG
>Ga0214473_10009296_pt1 | contig 11616 bp, 11 predicted proteins | sample RVTome_7_FD_203509 | JGI IMG/M metagenome (GOLD analysis project Ga0214473, IMG submission 203509) | Soil microbial communities from uranium-contaminated site in the Upper Colorado River Basin, Wyoming, United States - RVT98D197 | ecosystem: Environmental > Terrestrial > Soil > Contaminated >...
GACCCGGGATCACTCCACACGCATGTGTCGGTAGGCTCAACTGATGGAACAGAAGGTCAACTCGTGTTGTAGAATGTTGTCATAATACTCTGGTTGACAGTTATATAGAGCGACTTCGTGTCGCAGAGAGGCTTGCCCATAACGGCCCGCTGGTAGATTTAGTTGCCGAATGCGTCGGGGTTGGCATGAGTTTTTGCACAGTCCCGATAAGTGGCGATAAGTTGGCTGTCACAATAAAATTGTCAAGATGACTGAGTCCCGATAAACGGCGCGAATTGCTCCCGGTGCAGAGATTGGCAGATGGCGATGCAAAAACCATGACAACGGCGCGTCGGCCGACAGCCCCATAGACTTTGTCACGTATGCAGGATTGCTCATGGTACAAAAAGTCTAATAAGTGGGTGTAATTTGAAACATAGACGTTGGGGTGATGAAGGTTTTGTCCGGGCTGGCGAAGGCAATTAAACCTACCAGCGTTGTTAGCATTTGTGCTCATTTTAAAACTGTCCCGATGCAGAGAATTTGTCACGATATCTGAAATTTGTCAAGGTTTTCAGTCCCTGCTACGAGCAGTATTAATTTGCCACTAAATACTTTGATAGTTTTTCTTCAAAAATCCCTGATGAATATCCAGCCCATCTGTCAACTATAATTCCTTGTGTATCTATTAACATATAAGTTGGGAAACCATTTATTTGATACTTGTGAAAAGCACCACCAAAAACTCCTTTCCCATCAGAAAGATTTATCCAAGTGATAGTATCGCGTCGAGTCGCTTCTTCCCAAAGATTTTTCCTAGTGTCTAGATTTAGTCCAATGACGTTAAGCTCATTTTTATATTTCTCAGAGGCTTCTCTTATCTCTGGTGCTGCCAGGATACAAGGATAGCATGCCAGACTCCAAAAATCTAAGAGTATGTATTTATCATTAAAGTCAGATAATCTATGAGATTGTCCGTTTAAGTCATAAGCATATAAGTCAATATATTTATCACCAATATTAATCGGAGCAACTCTAATTAAACTGTTTTTGATCCCTTCCCTATACAGAGAATTAGAATATGCTGTATCCATTTTATTAATAATTTCTTGGATTGTTTTTCGCTTTGCAGAATCTCTAGACTGAGGCATTCTATATAGTGCAATAACCGCTGGCAATGAATTGTAATTAGTTTTAATATATGTAAATTCCTTTTGAAGAATTATTTTATCGATTGAATCAATTTCATTTGTAACATTTAACCCGCTTTGTTGAATAAGAAGCAAACTGTCTCTTTTAATTCTTAGTGCTTTATTTTGATCTAATAAGTGATTTTGAGCTATTTGCTCTTTCTGGTTGCTTGAAGCTCTCCATTCTGATAAGTACTTTCCTTTACCTGTAACCTTAATGTCCGATTTGTCCACCCAGATATCGCAAGAGCCATAGTATTGTTTCCTGTCCCTCAACATTAAGGAAACTTGTATTATTTCATCACCAATTGAATCTGAAAAAGAGAATAGTCCATTAAAAATAGTATCAGATGCTATCCGGTAACCTATATTTTCGTACTGGCGAAATAAATCAATTACTGTACTGTCTGGTATATTTTCAAGTCTACCAACAATATGATATTCATTATTTTCTTGGCAGGAAAGCATGAAAAGACAAAGAATAATTAATTGTAGTTTCTGTATGGATTTCATTTTCTAGATATTTACTGTTTAACTTCTTAAATTTTGACAAAGCACTCTCCATGTATTTAGAGTCCGTAGAGTATTAGTCTAGGGTCATTTATGGTTATGGATGAGTTGATTTTATTATTAACATCAATCAAATATACAAAGAATATTGAGTCATGGTGATTTAGTGCAAACCCGCTTTTTTGTTAGCATTTGTGCGATCTGTCATGGAAGTTAAAACTGTCATGCTATAAATAAATTGTCCCGAAGCTTTGGCCGTCGGATAGGTCGGGCGGGTTACCCCGCCTTTCCCTCCTAAGAACCGTACGTGCGACTTTCACCGCATACGGCTCAAGCACTCTAAAGGCTACATAAATTGTCACCCGGTGGTGCGTTGAACCACCTTTGCATTACTACTCAATGATGATCCAACCATTCACATGGACGAAAGAATGTATCAAGAGCACATCCGTGAGGATTCATTTGCATCCTTGAATAAAGGATCTTACCAAAGCTTTCATGCAGCAGAGCACCAGATAAAAGTCAGCCTGCTTTCGCAGTAGAGCAAATTCGGAACTCCTATCCACCTCATTACAAGATGGCCTTCGCTTGCTTTATCCTCCTTTACCTGCTCAGTATTGTACCGTCGTCACCGAGGGCCTACCTGCTGTTGCATCAGGAACTAATCAGGCTTACCACGTTCCGCTCTAATAACAGGATGGGTTAGGTGCTGTCTACTACGTCGAAGGGTCAACATCCATGTAAGGAGGTGCGCGAAACTCCCTATCCTGCCCTTATACCTTTTTGGTCAAAGCGTATCAACAACTTTCGCTTTTTCGTTCTGACGGCGCTTACAACAATTCACATATGTTCACCATACCACCCAAGCCGGCACCCATTGAATGTTGTTATCAAGTGGGTAACCTTGTCCCGACAGCTTCACACAAGGAAATCACTCTCCATGCATGTGTCGGTAGGCTCATCTGATGGAACAGAAGGTTAACTCGAGTTGTAGAATGTAGTCATAATACATTGGTTAACAGTTATATAGAGCGACTTCGTGTCGCACCCCGCATAAATGCTAACGGCCCGGTGGTATGGGAAGTTGCCGTCCGTGTCGGGGTTGGCATGTGTTTTTGCAAAGTCCCGATAAACGGACGAGAGTTTTCCCGTCCAGATGAAACTGTCTTGATGGAATAGTCCCGATAGACGGGCAGGAATTGCCTCGTCATGATACAACTGTCCAGATGGCGATGCAAAAACCATGATCCGCCAGCCGGCGGACGCGAAGGCCAGCAGCCCTATTGACTTTGTCTCGGTAGCAGGATTTGTCATAGTACACAAATTTTAATAGGTGGTGAATAGGTTTCTCGTATAGACTTTTAGGGCTGATTAGGGAGCTGTCCGGGCTGCTGAAGGCAATTACCCATACCATCCGTGTTATATTTAGGCCAGCATTAAAGTTGTCTTACGTTGATAATTTGTCACGGTAGTGTTAATATATTAACAGTATCGTTGAAGCCTGGGTTTTATCCCAATTTATGTGTCTTTGCAAAGGGCTCAAAATCACTCTAAAACGTGACGATACTTATTAACTATATTGTTAGGTTGCGTAAATTATTTAAAACCTTATAATTGTCTATCTGGTATAAAGAAATCATCCTTCGTGAGCTTACATTTCTTTGCAATCAATTTACAATAGTCAAGTCTTCCAGCTTTTTTATCACGTGTATCGGATCCAAAGGTAAATTTAAGTCCTTGTTCCTTTGCCATAATTATAAATCTCTCATGTGGCGTGTGAGCAAGGTCATTTATCTCAATGTTAATTTTCTTGTCTTTAGCCGCTGAGATTATTTGTTGCATACGTTCCTCAGTCCATAAGCTGTAGTACTCACGAGCGATACAGACTGGCAGAAACAGGGGCCATCCCAATGTTGTAAGGGGTTCATCATTATTAATGACACTCAATGTACGTTTCATATAGGCTTTCATAAACATTTCCGTGTCATTAACGTATGTGTCATAATACCAGATATATAGAGTTTCGTTATATCCATTTCCATGTGGTACTGTTTGAGGATCCATTAGGACATAATCAAGTTTAGAAATAACTTCTGGAGAAAAGAAACTAGACCAACCAGGACTCATAGGTTGCAAGCCAACATAAACAGGATAAGGACGAAGATTATCTATGAATTTTATGAGGGTTTTATCGTCATAGACTCTTTCACCCGGGTTTTCCACAATGCCAAATTGAACGTTTGTCCGTTTAGAAATTTCCATGAGATGGTCAATTGTAAAAGTGTCGGTGAGGTGGACGTGAAGGTCCATCAATGGAAAGTCATCATCACTATTAGTTTGACAATTTGCTAAAAATGGAGAAGCCGCAATCATGCTGCTGGCAATTCCGGCATTTTTAATAAAAGTTCTTCGTTCCATACAGTCTGTTTTAAATAATAAAATTGAAATTAATAAAAATTAAATAAAATGAACTGTTATTAATATTTCAACGCGATTGATCTCAAAATAGAAACTATCCAACGTAACTAGAATATACAATTAATCCCTGCATTAAGAGTTATATTTAGGCCATTCAGGTCTAAGTATCTGTCTCTCAGGTCGCCCGTCGGATAGGTCGGGCGGGTTACCCCGCCTTTCCCTCCTAAGAACCGTACGTGCGACTTTCACCGCATACGGCTCAAGCACTCTAAAGGTAACCAGGTTACCCGGCAATACAAAATCAGACGGCCAATCTCCGGGCATATCTACGCTGGTAGTACAAGTCCCATAGTGCACTGTATGGGTTAGCCTTGCCATTAATAAGGACATGTCGTTTGATATGGGTATCAGAGGCATGTTTGAGTAAGATCTCTTTGCCATTATCAAAAGTACCAAAGAAGTTCCATTTACGGCGACCAATACATTTAAAGTAGTTGTCGGCAATCCAGTAATGTCCTTTCTTGGCATGTCTGCGTTTCGCCCATTTCCAGATGTAGAACCATATATACCTGTCAAGGTCCACAAAACATTTTGCAGAAGCAATATGTTTGTGATAGTTCGACCAACCGGTAATTACAGAGTTTAATCTGCGAATGAGAATGACAGTAGGTGATCCCCAATGTTGTCTGATAATCAGTTTGATCTTTGACAAAACAGTCTTGAAGTTATCCTTTGAAGGTCTGATCAGCAATTTTCCGTTAGAGAACTTTCTGATATTCTGACCGAGGAAGTCGAACCCGCTATACACATTAGAGATTTTGGTCTTTGTCTCCGATAGCGTCAGCCCTCTTTCAGATAGGAAATTTACGATTACGGGTTTAACTACGTTCATTAAAACCTCTTCGGTTGCTCCTGTCACGATGAAGTCATCGGCATATCTCACGAAATGGATTTTATGATAGTTCCTTCTGCAGCCATCATGTTTTCTGATACGAGTGTTTACACTCTTATAAATGGCTTCTTCCAGTCCATCCAGCACCATATTCGCAAGAGTAGGGGAGATTATACCTCCTTGTGGGGTTCCTTCCTTTGTAGGAAATAGTTTGTTCTTGTCAATAAATCCGGCTTTAAGCCACTTGTATACTATCGGCTTATCAGTCAGGATATTGTTAATAATCCAGTCATGACTGATATTATCAAAACATCCTTTGATGTCGCCTTCCAATATCCATGTGGCACTGTCGTTTCTTGAGAGGTGTATGTAACACCTTTCAATAGCGTCATGGCAGCTCCTCTTTTGACGAAAGCCGTATGAGCATAGATCAGCAGTTGTTTCAGATACCGGATCAAGAGCGAACAGGAAAAGAGCTTGCATAGCCCTGTCTTTCATTGTAGGTATCCCCAGGGGTCTTTCTTTACCATTCTTTTTCAAAATGTATACCCTTCTCAGAGGTTTAACAATATATCCTTTTCTACTTAACGATTTTGCAGCTTTCAGTTTTTGTGTTGGGGATTTCCATAACACCCCGTCAACGCCGAGAGTGTTCTTTCCTGAGTTTTCAGTTACTCTTTTCACTGCGAGTAATTTGGCAGCGTAAGAGTGCGTCAGTAACCATTGCAAGACTTTAGCCTTGTTGCGGCAACCTTCGCTTATTGCCTTTGCAATACGTCTCTGTAGTGACCTTACAGTACTTTTAACCTTGTCCCAGGGGATAAAGTTCCACGCTGTGGCGAATGTCTTAAGAGCACATCTTTTTGAGGGATTCATTTGCTTCCTTAAGTTAAAGTCTTACTACAAATTTCTTGCAACAGAGCACCAGATAAAATTCAGCATGCTTTCACAGTGGGGCAAATTCTGAACCCCTATCTACCAAATTACATGATAGCCTTCGCTTTCTTTATCCTCCTTTACCTGCTTAGTATTGTGCTCTCGTCGCCGAGGGCCTACCCCGATGTTTGGGGAACCAGTCAGGCTTAACACGTTCCGCTTATATAACAGGATGGGTTAGGTGCTGTCTCTTACACCGAAGGGACAATATCCATGTATGAGCCCAACAAAACTCATATCCTGCCCTTATACCTTTTGGTCAAAGCGTGTCAACAACTTTCGCTTTTATTTATTACGGCGCTTTAAACAATTCACATATGTTCACCATACCACCCAAGCCAGCACCTTCCAGTTGTTGTTACCGGAAAGGTAACTTTGTCCCGACAGCTTCACACCTGGAAATCACTCTCCACGCATGTGCCGGTAGGCTCATCTGATGGAACAGAAGGTTAACTCGTGTTATCAAAAATAGTCATGTAACACATTGGATAACAGTTATGTAAAGCGACTTTCGTGTCGCACTGAACCTTACATATAACGGCTCGGTGGTATGGGTAGTTGCCGTCGGAGCCTGCCCTGAGCGCAGCGAAGGGTCAGGGTTGGCATGAGTTTTTGCACAGTCCCGGTAGATGAGCAGGATTTGGATGTCACGATAAAGTGGTCCAGATGAGTGTGTCCCGATAAATGAGCAGGGTTTGTCACGAGATGATAAAATTATCAAGATGGTGATGCAAAAACCATGATCCGCCAGCTGGCGGACGCGTCGGCCAGCAGCCCTATTGACTTTGTCTCGGTAGCAGGAATTGTCACGGTACCGAATATTTTATAAGTTTGATTAAATCTGATCCCATAGACTTATGGAGCTGATTACTAAGCTGTCCGGGCTGCCGAAGGCAATTAACCAAACCGTCCGTGTTATGGGCAGTTTTATTAAATTTTGTTTATTGAAATGGATTAAGGATTATCTTTTATACAACGAACTGACTGACCAGCTGTTTTTTCCCACATACCATCTGTTAACCATGAGCTGCCAGAACTCACAGAAAAACGATACCATGCTTTTTCACTTTCAGTGCTTGGAGTTGAAGACCACCACTTCCCTTCATATCCTATATTATTAAATGACCCATTAAAATTCCTGTACCCGCCAGCCAGGGCTGTAAATCCAGATTCGTTAGTTGCATCGGTGTTTGGACTTTGCCAGTGGATTAATCCGGCTTCTTTTAGTTTTCCACCAGCAACTTTTTCACCACCAAGATATTCTAATAATGTTATCCAATCATCTTTTGTAGGTACATGATATCCCACAGGACATAAGGTTGTTGAATTTACTGCATACCAATTATATAAAGCTCCATAAGTATTTTTGAAATCCGGGTGATTATCGTACCAGCAATACGATGCTGCTGACATTGTAGCCCACTCATCTCCATCAATCACAAGAGGTATAGAGACTCCATTATTAAATTTAGTTGTTTTTAAATTTTCTGCAAGCCATACCTGGGTGCCTATTACAACTGTATCATAAACATTGCCATCTCCATCTGTTGGTAAAACATGTTGATCCCTTTCGCACCCTAGAACGAAAATTCCTATAAGGATAAGACATATACATTTGATTTTAAAAATGTCACTCATAAATCGATTGTTTTGGCTCTATTTTACTCAAGCATATGTATGTAAATAAACCATCTCTGTTTTCATTTTGAATCCAAAATGCAACGAACTGAAGCCCCTCCTTTCATTTCTATTGAAGGATAAGCGGTGTAAGTGGAATAGTAATAATTCAAAGGGAAAAAACTACTGGATTGAATCGACCAGAATCGTGCACTATATCTGAAACTAGCGTAAACTCCAGTTGATCCTCTACTCCCACCAGGAAGCGCAGTAAAACCAGTTTCATTTGTTGCATCGGAATTAGGGCTTGCCCAATTTATAGTTCCTTCTTCTTTGAGTTTACCAAATCCAGACGCCCATCCCACATACGACCCTAACTCAACCCAGTCATCCCAAGTTGGTACATGCCAACCTACCGGGCATAGGTTTCCTGTATTTGCAGCGTATCCATTATATAATGCTCCAAAATGATTCAGACTAAAAAATGCCTCATTGTTCCCATACCAACAATATCCCGGACTCTGTAATAAGGACCACTCTACACCATAAGGTACTAATTGTATCTTAGTTCCATCGTTAAACCGTGTAGTTCGAAGATTCTCATTCATCCACACTTGTGACCCTATTATCACTGTCCCATAAATATTCCCATCTATATCAACCACCTGATTGTCAGAAATTTTCTTACAGCTAAATAATAATAGAAGTAAAACTCCGTACCAAATCTGCCTTTTTATTCTTATTTGCATATCTATTCTAACATAATGTTATTAAACAATACAATATTAAAATTACTATTCATAGCAACGAAGTGTTATTTACTACAATCAGTGGAAAAATAAACATTAGGACTTCTGTTGAGGTTAACAAACACATTAGATGGGGGGAAAGGCATTTCCCTTACACATACTTTTTCTAAAGTTGGCATATCTGACAGTTCTATGCTACGCAAATGAATACAGTTACTAATATCGAGTTTAGTTAAGGAGTTATTATAACAATACAAATGCAAAAGTTGTGGATTATTTGAAATATCTAACTCTGTCAGCTGATTGTTTTCACAATTCAGGTTAGTTAAAAGAGCATTGTTGGAAACATTCAAGCTTTTTAATTGATTATATCCGCACGCAAAACTGGTAAGATTAACATTATGTGAAAGGTCAATTGAAGTAAGGTTGTTATAACCACAACTAATACTTCTTAGAAGTGGATTAAGAGTAACATCGAGAGTTTCAATTTGATTAATCCAACAGACAAGTGTTTCTAAGGATGAATTTTTTGATACATCAATCCTTGTTAAGCTATTCGCGGTACAATTTAGTACTTTTAATTCAAGGTTGTTTGAGACATCTAGATTAACAATTCGACTCCCCTCACAATAAAGGTATTTTAATGCTTTGTTATTCGAGATATCCAGAGTTCCAAGTGGATTATACATAGCAACAAGAGTTTCCAGATTAATATTCTTCGAAACATCGAGGGAGGTCAGTTTGTTGCCATAAATATCCAGATATATCAAAGCAGTGTTATGCGAAATATCAATAGATGTGAGCTCATTGTCACCACATCGCAATGTCTCCAGATTGGTAAAGCTTTCAAGGCCTTTTAGGTCAAAAATGTAAAAGTAAGAAATATTCAGGGTTTTAACAGCCTCAGCTTCTTCAAAACTTATGAAACCATCACCATCACTATCCACTCCCAGTTTTATAAGAGCTTCTAAAAAGTTTTCATCTACAATTTTAACCGATGTATACTTTTCACAACCTGAAAACAGCAGTGAGGAAAACAGAAGTAATGTTGTTATATTGTTTATTTTCATCTTTTTAATTGAATTCTAATTGGAAGAAAATTAGTTCTGACTTATTATAGGATTTATATCTTCCTTTTCACGTTTTCCGAAACATTGGCTCAGTCCTAGTTTAATTTCAAAAACTAATAACCGTTGCTGGTTATCTACTGAATGAAACGGGATTACGCTATGAAGTTCCAGATCAGGTGAAATGTTAATTACCAGGTTGTTGAGACTGAATTTCTTTCCTGCACCAATACTAAAACCAATGCCATTTTGAGAATCAATCCAGTAGGATTTTCTTGGGATCTCAAAATCCGCTATTGTACCTAAGCTCAAATAAAAATCATTTATGAAATACCTGTGTACATTGATAGGTATATTAAAGGTTCTTATAGTTTCAGGATAGATTTTTGATACAGGGTAAATTGGAGGGGATAGCTCAAATCCAACTTTGTGAACTGTATATCCAGTAACTATTTCTATTCTGAGTTTTTGAGTAAGCATCCGGGATAACTTCAAGCCAGTAGCCCAAGAAGACTTTCCATGGAATGGGCCTACATCCTCCGTAACATATTTTCTTGTTAGTCTTATTGGTTGGTTTATTCCGATATTGGAATATACTCCAATTGTAATTTTCTTATCAAAATCCTGATCTTGAGCATATATAGTAATATACTGGAGTAAAAATAATATGAAGAGAACGGTCCTTTTCACTTGAATTGAAATTATTTTGTTTAATATAATTAGAACTCTATAAATGACTTTAATATGATATTAGTTGTTGTCCTAACATGAGAATCCTTGTTTTATCGGAGTCCCATTATAGGATACTGAATCGTCTCATATCAAGGTATTCGTAAAGTTAGTAAATCCTTCGTTTTAAGTTGAGCATATTGTAAGCATATTTATATGAGTTGGAATTGTTTTCAAGGTTAGAGAGTTATAGGCTAGTTGCGCTGATAGATAATTTGTCAAGGAAAAACGAAACTGTCTTGCTAACGAATTTGTCTCGGTAACTGTCACTAGGTCAGCGCTATTGCCCATAACGGCTCGGTGGTTGAGGTAGTAAACGTTGGTGGCGCCGTCCGCCGGTACGAGTCCCGGCTTCGCCCTCCGAAGCGTTTTTCACGCGAAGGAGGGTGCCACTAATCTCTCCCGGCGGGCAAGCCACCATGGCGCATTTTTTGCCAGTCCCGGCGAAAGATAAATTTGTCTCGGTTGCAGGATTTGTCCAGAGCCGAAGTCACGGATTTGGTAGATGAATGAGAAGTTAAGTGTCATGATAAAACAGTCAAGGTAGTGCGCAAAAATTGTGACAAGTTTATTACCCCAACCGTCCGTGTTAGCACATGTATATTATTTTTTAATTGTCAGACTATCAGGATTTTGTCTACAGTCCCATATAGTAATGATCCTAACAGTCTCCTCGGTTAGTTGATAGAAGATAGCATAATCTCCCTCAACCAAAGTTCTGATGTTAGCTACATCAGATTGAATTCCTAAGAGTGGGTGTTTATAAAGAAGTCTGACTGCTTTACGAAGCTTTGAGTTAAGCTTTTTACTATATGTTTTTGATACATTGCGGATATAAAAAAATTCCAGGATCTTCGAAAGGTCAGCCTTTGCCTGAGACGACCATTCTATTTTTCGTTTAACCATTTATCAATTTCTGCTTCAACTTGGTCATTAGAAATGGTTTCTCCTCTTAAAAATTGATCCTGTCCTTTTTTAATCCGTTCTCTTTGCTCAGGAGTGGTCTTATAAATTAGTTTCTCAGACTTACTGTCAATAATAGTATTCACAGCTGCAAGGAATGATTTGTCATTGATCGCTGCTATTTTATGTATCAGGATATCTTTAAGTTCAATAGTTGTCATGATGCATAATGTTTATACAAAGATACTACATTTTTAATTAATACATTCCAAATTTTGCCTCTCAGCTGTTAGCACATGTATTTCTCTCGAGCGATGGGAGAGTCCCGGGAGAAAGCTGTATTGTTAATTTAATAACAGATGTTTCTGACGACGGCGGGAGGGCCAACTGTCTGTCAAGCGATGGCAGGTCCCGGTAGAGTGCTGAATTTTTCTTGTCAAGACTAAACATTATTGAGACGGCGCGAAGGGCTAAGTCTCACAGTCACAAATATATGTGCTAACGGGAGTCTGTCTAATAATTTTCGAAGCTCATAAATTTTCACTTGATTTAAGCGGTTCTCAGCGAACCTCTGAATTCTCTGCCCCAGCCTGACAGTCTGAGAAAAGTTGTTTCAAAAATTCTGT
>Ga0214473_10009297_pt1 | contig 11616 bp, 10 predicted proteins | sample RVTome_7_FD_203509 | JGI IMG/M metagenome (GOLD analysis project Ga0214473, IMG submission 203509) | Soil microbial communities from uranium-contaminated site in the Upper Colorado River Basin, Wyoming, United States - RVT98D197 | ecosystem: Environmental > Terrestrial > Soil > Contaminated >...
TCGTCGCGGCATACAACGGCGTCGTGGGCTTCATCGTGCAAAACAGCGGCTTCGACAAGGAGTCGTTTTCGGCGGGTCTGCTGTTCGGCGACTCCATCGCTCAGCAAGCGGAAGACGCCATCGCCGCTGGAATCTTCACGGACGTTTTGGGGCTTTCGGGACCCTACAAGAACGTGGCTCAGTTCGGTTTCGGCTTCGACGACAAAGGCAACCTGACGCTTGACGAAGCCGCGCTCGACACGGCGCTTGCGACCGATCCCGCGGCCGTGGGTGCGGTCTTCCGCGCCAAGGGAGAGGCGACCTCGAGCGCCATCCAATACGTTTCGAGCACAAGCAAGACCGTGGCGTCGGGCGCCGGGTCATACGATATCAACATCACGCAATTGGCGACTCGGGGCTCCTATGCGGCGGAAGCGGCGCAGACTCTGGTGACCGCCACTAGCGAGAACCTGACCTTTAGTGGATCGCTGTTCGGCAGCACCGACTTCATCCTCACCATCCCCGCAGGTACATCCCAGTCGGCGATCGTGGACCTAATCAACTCGGACGCGAAGCTCAAGAACCTCGTCGTCGCCAGCGTCGATGCAGGCAAACTCACGATCACGAGCAAGAAGTACGGCTCGAACGGCAACTTTGCCGTCGTCAGCAACGTGGCGGCGGCGGCGGATTCCAGCGGCATCGGCACCACCAGCGCGGGAACCACCGTTACCGGCGTGGACGTGGTCGGAACGATCAACGGCGAAGAGACGACCGGCAACGGGCAGTACCTCACCGGGAAGGCTGGAAACGCCACGACCGACGGCCTGCAGATCCTCTACACCGGCACCTTACTTGGCGCTGTCGGTAGCTTGAGCTTCACGAAGGGCGTGGGCTCGGTCATGTACGACACGGTCAACAACTTCAACGATGCGATCAGCGGCGTGTTTTCTGCCAACGACAAGGCGCTTCAGGATCAAATCGACAGCATCGAGCAGTCCATTAAGAGTTTGCAGGACGCGCTCGTTCAGAAGCAGCAGGACCTCAGGCGTAAGTTCTCCGCGATGGAAGCGGCGATCTCCCAGTTCCAGAGCCAGGCCGCCGGGCTTTCGGCCATTACATTGCTCAACAAGTAGCGCGGGCCGTCTTCATCGGGTACGGCCTAAGATCGCCAACTTCATGGTGAGACTTCGCATTGAGGACGGCCCTTCGTCTCCCCGATCCACCGAGCCTCCCTAGTGTGGTGAGTCGGAAATGGCCTGCATTGTGGCTTGGCCCCTTATTTGCGGTCCTTTGCGTCTCTGCGGCTTTGCGTGAGGTTCCGGATTCTCTCGCAAAGGCGCAAAGCCGCAAAGTTCCGCAAAGGGCCAGACGATGCGGAATTCTGAGACGCCTCACCGACTCTCCCTATATCCGCCACAGCACGTTCTCGCGGCCGAACATCACCACAACCGCTCGCAGCGCGATCGCCGCCAGCACGACGTTCACCAGAAGCGTCGTAATGAACGGCATGGCTTCGAAGTTGCCCAGCATCGCCGACCGCAGCACCATGGCACTGTTCAGAATGGGCACCCAACTGACCCAGGCCGCCTTGGCGAAGTCTGTATAGCCGATGAACTGGCTGAAGATGGCAGGCATCAGCACGATAAAGCTGACGAGGGTGAGGTAGCCCTGGCACTCGCGGATGTTTCGCGCGACCGTGCTGATGGCCAGCAAGAGACCGGCGAACATGGCGGAAAGCGGAACGATGACGGCGAGAATCGAGGCTACTCCCACTACGTTAACGTGTACGCCGGTAGGGAACAGCCCCTTGAGCAAAGGAATCGGAAGGCTCCCCGCAAGCAGCACGGCGATGAGAGACGACAGGCTGCTGGTAAGGCAGAGCACCGTGAGGCCCCAGAATTTTCCCATCGCGATTTTGAGGCGGGAAACCGGAGAGATGAGCAGGGTCTCGAGGGTTGAGCGCTCCTTTTCGCCGGCGACCATATCCGAGGCCTGGCTGAACCCGCCGTAGAACGCCCAGATCACGATGAGGTACGGCATCAATCCCGCAAGAAATCCGCCCATGCCGCCTTCCTTGCGCTGAACGGGTTTGCGCTCCACCAAAATCGGTTCGGCAAGGTCCTTGGGCAGATCCCGAGACACCAAGAGCTTCTCGACGCTGGCTTTGTTGCTGGCTGCCGCAACCCTGGCCACGTCTGCCAGGCCGATCTCCGATGCGGGCTGATCTTGGTCGAAGATCGCGGAAATTTTGGCTTGCCTGCCCGAGGCCACCGTAGCGTCGTAGTCTTCGGGGATGGCTAGCACTATCTTGGCGTCTCCCGTCTTCACCATGCTCTCGCCCTTTTCCACGGAGTCAACGGGAACAATCTTCGCCCCCTGCTTCCGAAGCGCCGCGATGAACGAGGGTTCGGTCTTGGTCTTCACGACGTGTATCTTCTGTCCCTTGCGCTCCTTTAGCGTGCTCTGAAGAAAGCCGAAGAGAAACACGAACATGATCACGAGGAACACCGGACCGACCAGCGCAGACTGGACCACGCGCTTGTCCCGCAACATCTCCCGAATCTCCTTAAGGAACACGTGCCGCGTGAAGTTCATTGCGGACTCTCCCCGACGGTTGGTTCGGCGTTCGTTTCAGGCGAACCGCCTTCCCTCTCTGCGCCGCCCTCGTTCTTCGTACCCCCGGATTCGGCCGCCTTGGAGCCCTCGGACTCGCTCTCGACCAACCTCAGAAACGCCTTCTCCATGCTGTTTGTGCCGGTTGCTTGAAGAAGCTCCTGGACGGTCCCTTCACCCTTGATCACGCCGTCGTGGATCACCGCCACATGGTTGCAGAGCCGCTCTGCCTCGCTCATGGCGTGCGTGCTGAAGACGACGGTCTTTCCCTGGTCCCGAGCCTCCTCGATGAAGCCCAGCACGGATTGGCTGGTCAGAACGTCGAGGCCGGCGGTCGGCTCGTCGAAGAACAGCACAGGAGGATCGTGAAGCAGGGTCCTGGCGATGGAAACGCGCTGTTTCTGCCCGGTCGAGAGCTTGTCGCAGAGGCGGTCGGCGAAGTCCCCGATTCCCAGCCGCTCCACGGAGGCCCCGATCCGCTTCTCCAGATCCCGCCCCGTCAGCCCGTAGAGCCCGCCGAAGAACCGAAGCGTTTCGATGGGGGTCAGCCTTCCGTAAAGCGCCGTCGACGTCGACATGAAGCCGATGCTGGCTCGTACCTGCTCGGATTGGGTTACGATGTCGAATCCGGCTACTTCGCCGCTGCCGGACGTCGGTTGGAGGACCGTCGAGAGCAGCCGAAGCATGGTGGTCTTGCCGGCCCCGTTCACCCCAAGCAGGCCGAAAACCTGGCCCGGCTTGGCCTCCATGGACACCCCGTCTACGGCTTTCACCCATCTGCCCTTCGCGTCGGAGAACTGCTTCTTCAGCTCGGTGGTGCGGACCATTGTGGGGAGTATGGCAGGGCCTCGACAGGGACGGGTGGGACTGGGGGACTGGAGGACGTTTGGACGGGTGGACGGTTGGACGGTTGGACGGGTGGACGGGTGGTTGATGATTGTGGGGAACGGGGCGGCTGCCCGAACCGGATCTCACGCAGAGCTCGCAGGGGACGCGAAGATCGGAAGGGTGTCTCCGCGAACTCCGCGTGCTCCGCGAGAAACTCCGGGACGCAGAATTACTGCGCGTCCCACACCTCTCTTTGCGGCCTTTGCGTCTTCTTGGCGGACTTTGCGAGAAATCCGGGTCCCGGACGCAGGAGGGACACCTGCCGCTCGTTGTTCCGGGCTCCCTCAAACGGAGCGCTGGCGTCCCGCCCGCATCAGGGTGCGGCCATCTTGGCCGCTCTTCCGGGAATAAGGGGACTTGGGGACTGGGGGACTTTGGGACTGGGGACTGGGGACCTTGGGGACTGGGGGACTTTGGGACTGGGGACTGGGGACCTTGGGGACTGGGGGACTTTGGGACTTGGGGACTGGGGACTGGGGACTGGGGAATTTGGGGACTGGGGACCTTGGGGACTTGGGGACTGGGGACTTGGGGACTGGGGACTGGGGGGCTGGGGGGCTGGAGGCAAGCCCCGTTCTCAGCCATCGGCGTGAAGACTCTGGCGGCAAGGCCCCCGGCCGCCAGAATTCCAACCCAACCAGGAACGATTGCGGGTGCCGAAAGCCGATGCAATTGCCGATATGAAACATGTGCGACTGCGCCGACGCTCTGATGCTGGGACGACTTTAGCCGAGCTGCTCGTGGCAGCGGTGTTTTCCGCCGCCGCGATCGGCGGCATTTTGAGCGCCACCGCCACCGCCGTCAACCGAATTCAACTGATGAATGCACGCGCCATCGCGGTCAGCCTGGTTCAGGACCAGATGGAGTGCGCGCACGTTTCGGCGCGCATGGGAGTTCTGACCGCGGGCACCCGCAATATCACCTTTGCGCCGTCTGGCGCCGTGATGGCGCTCGGGCAGACCCTCGCGGGCGATAGGGTGCCGCCGGCCGCGACCGGCAAATTCGGCGCAACGCTCGTGCTCACGCGGACAACGACGCTGGAAGTGGGTACGACCGACATCTTCAAGGTGGTTGTGACCGCGTCCTGGAAGCCAACCGGCGGACCGGATTCCGGCAAGACTCTCGTGAGCGCCGAGACCTACATGAGGGTGCCCTGTGATTAAGCGCCGCGCGTTCACCCTGGTGGAGACCCTCCTTGCGTCCGTGCTGACGGCGATCGTCGTCGGCGCGCTGATCAGCTTGTACACCTTGGTCGCCACGCGGACGGTCCGCGCGTACTCCGAGTCGCTCGCGATCTGGCAGTCGAGCAAGGTAGCGGACACGATTTCCGCCTATGTGTCGAACGCGGTCGAAGTCGCCGTGGTCAACGTGAACGGCGTGAGCTGCCTAAAGTGCACGATGCCCGATCTAGGCAAGTATCCCAACGGCAGCGGCAGATTCGACCTCTATGAGCCCAACGCGGTGATCGGCTTGAGCGCAGAGCAGTTCAATCCGGGGAGCAGGGTCTGGTTCTATCTGGGGGACGCTTCCGGAAACCCGTCGGCCATCGGAACCCACGTTCACAAGGCCGTCAGGTCCGACGAAGCGAACCCCGGGCCGGGCGACCTCGACACCGCTTGGGAACAGTATCCGGGCAGCACGGGAAGAAGGTGGACTCTGGTTTCGTCCGCTACGTTTCTCTACAACGCAACGTACAGGTACGTCACGTTCTCGGTCAGCGCCAACACGATGTCTTTTGGCGAGCGACAGGCCGTCGGAACCACCGCCACCGCCAACCGATACGACATCACCATCACCCGCCGCGTATTGGCAAGGAACTTTCGAGGATGAAGAAACGACGCGGGAGCGCCATGCTGCTATGCCTCTTGCTGGCCATCGCCGCCACATCCGCGGTGCTGACGATGACCAGCCTCGCCACGAACTGCGCCAAGGAGCAGACCAGGCGCGAGTACGACCTCAAGGTGAAGATGTCGATCGAGGGCGTGCTGACGAAGGTCGAGCAGAGCTTTGGCAACGACTCGATCAACCTGGGAGTCGGCACGACCATCACTTGCGGCGGCTTCACATGGGCGGTCACCACGGTCGACAACTCGGCCGCAAAGCCCAAGAGCTACCAGGTGACGCTGACCGGCAATGTCGGCGGGGCAACCTACACCCGCAAGTACGTCATCGGCAATCCGTATGCAAGGTCCACCTTCAAGTATGCGATGGCCCGAAACACCAACTTCACCCTGATGAACAACTTCCTTACGGGCCCGGCGCTCAAAGGAGACGTGTTCGTGGACGGCACGATCCTGACCGGCCTGCTCGGCACGATAGACGGCGACTACTACACCACCGCGCTGATACCGCCGATAGGCCTTACCGTGAAGGGCAAAACGGTCCTAAACGCCAAGCCCCTCACCTTTCCGGCAATCAACAAGCTCACCTACCAAGCGGCGGCCGACCTGACCGTGCCAGGTGGCGCAGGCACGGTCACCAATTGGACCTTCGGTAGTCCAAACCAGGTCGTCTACGTCGGCGGCGACCTGCATCTTCAGGGGACGATCACCGGAACCGGCACCATCGTGGTCGACAACGACCTGCACATCGAAGGAAACCTCTCCTATGGGGACGCGAGCTCGCTCGTCGTGTTCCTTGTCACCCACGACTTCAGGGCCGTCAACCCGATCTCCTCGATAGTCGGCCACTACTATGCCGCGCACGACGCCACGATCGACACCGGCCTTACTGCCGCCACTTTGGCCGGCTCCGTCACCGGCATCCACGCTCTCAACGTCAGTTCCAATCTCACGCTGATCTTCGACCCTCGAATCAAGGACAACCAGCTCCTTGGCTACCGTCTCAAGCTGCCGGGGTATTGGCCATGAGAGCAGAATCTCATTGCCGGGGCCTGGGAACGCCTCCACAGGGCCTGGGAACGCCTTCCCAGGGTCTGGGAACGCCTTCCCAGTGTCCGGGATCGCCTTCCCAGGGTCCGGGATCGCCTTCCCAGGGTCTGGGAACGCCTTCCCAGTGTCCAGGATCGCCTTCCCAGGGTCCGGGATCGCCTTCCCAGGGTCTGGGAACGCCTTCCCAGGGTCCGCGGATGCTCATTCCGACCTGCCAGACGCGTTTTCTGACCTGCCAGACGCGTTTTCTGACCTGCCAGACGAGCAATCGCACCTGCCAAGTGCCCTCGCGCACCTGCCAGATGCCTTTGGCAACCTGCCGAACGCCTTTGGCAAGCGGACGGATGCCTTTGGCAGGGCTTCGACCCTCAAATAGCCGGCTTGGCTACCAACCTAAACTGCAGGGGAGTCGGCCATGAGCATCGAGGCACGATCGCACGGGCTGTGGACAAGGGCGGCGATCCATATTCGCTGGGCGATCCTTGCCGGCATGTCTCTGCTCACGCTCGATCTGCTCCGAGACCCCCTCGTATTGGGGGCGCTCGGCCTGTTAGCGGCTTCCAACGTCGTTCTTCTCTTCGTCTCAAAGCCCAGGTTCAAAAGGGAAGAGCTCGCCGCCAAGCTGGCATCGGCCTTGCGGTTCGTGGACGGTTTGGCCGTTACCGGGCTGGGCTTTCTTCCGGCGTTTCAGGGCGAGAAGCTTTGGCTGCTGGGGGTTCCGGTTCTCATCGGCGAGTCGATGTCCAGCCGAAGCGTCCTGCGCGTCTGCGTGCTTTCTGCCACGATGGTCTGCATCCAAGCCGCGGTGATGTGGAGCTCCCATCAGAGCCTGAACGACGTATCCACGTCCGCCGGAGTGCTGGCCGCGAGCGCCTTCATCGGCATGGTGCTGGCCGGCTATCGGTCGAAGGAAGAGCGCCTTTCGATGCGCGATCGCAGGCTTGGCACGGTGCTGGATTGCGGTGCGGCGTTCGCCGCGAGCCGGGATCTGAAGGCCACGACGGTGCATTGCTTGAAAGGCGCAGTCAACGAGACGGGCGCCTCGTGCGGCTATGTCATGTTGAGCGAGGAAGAGGGCCGTGGCGCGCTCATCTCCGAAGCGGCTTACAGCTTGGACGGCGAGTTTCAGTTTCCGATCACGCTCGATTTCGGATTCGGGCTTTCGGGCTACGTCGCCAAGATGGGCCAGCCGATCGCGGTAACCGACGAATCCGAGGAACACAGCGAGTTTGACGGCGTTACGGTTGGCGTTCGGTCCGCGATATCCGTGCCGCTGGTCACTCAGACGAGCCCTTCGATGGCCCGCGCCTCGGAGGAGCAGGTCCTCGGAGTCATGACCCTTCTCAGCACAAAGAAGAAGCACGTGTTCGGCGAGGAGGACATGGACCTCCTTAGAACGCTCGGCTCGCTGATCGCGGTGGCGGTTTCCAACGCCCGGCTGGAAGAGAAGCAGCACGCAACGTTCGTGCGGACGCTGGAGAGTTTCGCGACCGCCTTGGAAGCTCGCGACGAGTACACCCAGGGCCACTCTCAGCGCGTCTGCGAGGTCTCACTGATGCTTGGGGACCGGATGGGCTTCAGCCCCGAAGCGATGGAGGAGCTTCGCATCGGCACCGTGCTGCACGACATCGGCAAGATCGGCGTTCCCGACGCGATCCTCAGCAAGCCCAGCAGGCTCACGGCCGAAGAGTTTGAGAACATGAAGCGGCACCCGGTGATCGGCTACGAAATCTGCCGGCCTCTCATGCTCTCCGACGGCGTCTTGATGATCATCCGCAACCACCACGAAAAGCTCGACGGAAGCGGCTACCCGGACGGCCTCAAAGGGGGCGAACTGCCGTTGTCGTTGCGCATCGTCTGCGTCGCCGACGCATTCGATGCGATGAGCTCGTCGCGACCGTACCGCGGCGTGATGGCGATGTCCGACGTGCTTGCGGAACTGAGCCGCGGCGCCGGTACTCAGTTCGATCCGGTTGTGGTCGAAACCCTCAAGGAGCTGATGCACACGGAGCGCATGAGAGAGCTCTATCACCGAAATCTGGAAGAGCCGGAGGCGCAGGCTGCGTAGACCGGAGACGTGCGGGACGGGATGGACCGGGGCTCGCTCCAAAGGGAAGCGACGTCCAAACCGCTGAAGGCGAAAACCTATGTACTATCGGGGCGCGCTCGAACGAAGGGGACTGGGCATCGACCTTGGCAGCCGAATGGCCAAGGTCCTATTGGCGCGCCAGGTGGCGAACCGAGTGAACGTCGATTCCGCGGCCATGTTCACGTTCAATGCCTCGTGGACTCAGGACGGCATCGTCAAAGAGCCGAAGCTTCTCGGAAGGCTGGTCGCGGAGCAGCTGAAGGCCAACGGCATCGCCAACCCTTTCGCAGTCTTTTCGGTACCAAGCCAACTGGCGACGCTAAGGTGGGTAACGCTTCCTAAGCTCTCCGGCGACGAGCTCCGCGAGGCAGCCAGATACAAGGTCAAGCGACACCTGCCCTATCCGGTCGATTTGGCTTATGTGGAGGCGACGCCTCCGGCAGTGGATGAGGGCCAAAGCCAAGGCCAGTCTCTGGTGATCGTGGTCAAGAAGTCCGTGGTGGATTCGCGGGCCGAAGTGCTGGAGCATGCCGGAATCGTGCCCATTTCCGCCGAACTTGAGGCTCAAGCGATCCTGAGGATCGTGGAGCGCAAGCTCAACGAAAAGGGAGCGCTTTGGCGCGACGCTTCGGTGACGATCATCGACATGGGCAGCACGAACACGCACATGTACGTCGTCCAGAACCGCCAGCTTCAATTCATGCGGGGAATCCGGTTCGGCTCTGAGCGCATCGCCAGAAGCGTCGCCACGGAGACCGGCTTGCCCTACGAAGAGGTCGAGCAGGCGATCGGGCGGGAGGGTGCGGAGCTCAGCCCGGACGGGATGCTGAGCATCGCCCTGGACGGGGACATCGTGCTCGCCAACGTGAAGCAGGACCTGGACAAGCTGACCGTGGAGTTTCTGCGGCTGCTGCGATATTTCCGCTCGCTGCACCCCGAACGAAGCTACGCGGGCATTTTGGACCACATGATCGTGTGCGGTGGCCTCGCGGGATTGCGAGGATTTGCCGAGTATTTACACGAGGCACTCGGATTGCGCGTCGAGCGGGCCAAGCCGTTTTCCGGCATGGTCGGCCGCTTCAAGCGCGAAACGTTCGAGAGCATCGTGAACCGCCAAGAGGCCTTCACGGTGGTTCTTGGATTGGCTCTGTCGAATTTAGAGTCCGAGGCCTCGGATAGGAGCTCGGAACGTGTTGCACGAGACTTTGTTTGGTCGCGCTGAACATAAGAAGACGATCAACGTCGAGGCCAACCTCCTCGCCGAGCGCCACTCCAGCAAGCTGAAGGTCGCGCAGGTGGCGCGGAAGAGGCTGGCGTTTGTCGCCGCCTCGTTGGCTTTTGGCTGCGTGATCCTGCCCTTGCTGTTCCGCTGGCAGGCTCGCTCGGCTACCGTCGCCGCATCCGTCGCCTCCAAGGAGGCCGACCTGGCCAAGAGACTCTCGGCGTTGGGGTCCGAGCGCGATGCCTCCGTGCCGAAGATCGCCGACACCGAAATGGTCCAGATCATGAGAAGCCAGAGCGATGCCTTGCTGGGCCAGATGATCCTGGTGCTCAACTCCGTGCCGAGATCGGCGGTGATCTCCTCGCTGAGGACCGAAATCATCGGAGGGACCGTCACGATGTCGTGCACCGCCGAGGCCGACCGCTTTGAGGGGATGCGGGAGTTCCTTGCGCTTGCGGCGAAGGGGCCCCGAGCGGAAAGCACAGTTCTTTCCTCTTCCAAGCGAAGCGAAACGCTCGGCAAGGACGGCGTTCAATTCCAGTTTGTAAAGAAGGCCAGGGTGGGCCAATGAAGCTGCAGTCGCTGTTAAGCCGGCCCTCCGCGCCACGCCATCTCAGCATGGCGCTCATAGGCGTTTGGAGCCTGATTCTCGTGCTTGGCGTGGGTTGGACTTTCATCGCCGTAAGAAGCCGTTCCATGGCGAACGAAGCTACCTTGGCTTGCCGGGACCTCGAAGGCAGAATCGCTGAAGCGGAATCGTCCATCTCCCGCGCCAGCAGGTCTCCCGACGCGAAGGTTCCCAAGGGGCTCGCCATCATCTCATCGTTCCAAAGCACCGTCACAAAGATCGCCGACAAGTGGGGCTGCACTCTCAACGAGTTCCAGGCCACGCCCCAGCTTTCCGAGTACCTGACTCGATTCGCCAAAGACACCCGGCCGTCGGACTGGAAGCAGATCGAGGTGGCCGCTACGCTTCGTGGACCCGCCCCGTTTCTTGTGTCGGCTTTGAAGGAGATTGCCGATTGCGGCCTGCCGTTCGAGTTCAACACGATCGATCTCAGACGATTCTCGAACTCACAAACGGGAGGAGGCATCGTCATCTGCGCGCTGGCCCTGAGGCTGGTCACCCGGACTCCGGAGAATGGATCATGAAAGTTGGCGACCCCAGGAAGGCAACCATCCTAATGCTGATCGCGGCAGGGGCGATTGGATTCGCGGTCATCCAAGCAATCCCTGGCTCCGGCGGCCCGAACGCCCTGAGCACCGGGACTCAACCGGAGGGAGGATCCGGAGAACGAGGGCAGGGCTTGCCCTCGGCGTTGAGTGCCGATCCGTTTTCGCATCCCGCGCTTTCGACCCAGGTCTCGCAAGCCGATTCGGAAGCGGCCAGAGTCGCGGCGCAAGCGGCCGGCGGCGCGAGACCGATGCCCCTCGGAGGCTCGCTAGGGATCGGTTTGGATGGCGGCGCCCCCGGGTCAAAGCCACAGCTCCCGTTCGCCCTCCCCGATGGGATCCGTCTCGATAAGGCGGCGGGACCTGTAAATAGTACGGGGCCAGACCGACAATTGAATCTAGGACGCTCCGTTTCGATTCAAGTCCAGGCCGTGCTCAAGATCGGCGAAAGTAAGGCCTATCTTTCGGTCGGAGGAGATGAGCCGAAGCCGTTCCGGGCCGGCGACTGGGTCGCCAAGGGGCTGAGGCTTGTGTCCGTGAACGACGACGGCGTTGTCCTCGGGCGCTTTGGAAAGAGCTTCCGGTTGTCCGTCGGGGGTACGCGCGAATTATGAAAACCTGGATCGCCTATCTATCTCTTTTTGCGGTCTTGGTGACCGTTAGCCCCGTGGCGGCAAGGCGGAGCCGGAACCTGGCGGATTACATGGCGCCGATCCGGGACTTTCGCGCCGCGGCTCCGAGCGCAAAGACGGCGTATCTCA
>Ga0214473_10009298_pt1 | contig 11615 bp, 8 predicted proteins | sample RVTome_7_FD_203509 | JGI IMG/M metagenome (GOLD analysis project Ga0214473, IMG submission 203509) | Soil microbial communities from uranium-contaminated site in the Upper Colorado River Basin, Wyoming, United States - RVT98D197 | ecosystem: Environmental > Terrestrial > Soil > Contaminated >...
GGATGTCCTCCTTGCTCCGGAAGTACTTGTAGAGCGTGCCGAGGGCGACGTCCGACGCCTCCGCCACGTCGCGCAGGCGCACGGCCTCGAAGCCCCCCTTCTCGGCGAGGCGCACCGCCGCGTCCACCACGCGCCGCATGCGCCGGAGCTGGCTCGCGGCGAGGCGCGCCCCGGGCGTACCGGTCGCGTCCGCGGCGCGGGCGCCGGAGGCGGGGGCGGGGCGGGGCTCGGCCATCGGCTTGCGATTGAAACATGTTTCAATTCGGATGTCCACACTCGGCGCTGTCGCTCGGGCGCGGCCGGGTCTACCCTGCGCCCGCGACGGGGCGGGAGCAGCGAGGAGAGCAGGGATGGCAGGCAGACTCGAGGGGCGGCGCGCGCTCGTGACGGGTGGGTCGCGGGGGATCGGCAAGGGCATCGCCCTCGCCTTCGCCGAGGCCGGCGCCGACGTCGCCATCGGCTACCGCCGCGAGAAGGAGGCGGCCGAGGCCGTCGTGAAGGAGATCGCCGCGCGCGGCCGCAAGGGCTTCGCCTTCGCCGCGGACGTGCGCGAGTACGACGCCGTGAAGGGAATGGTGGAGGGCGCGTGCGACGCGCTCGGCGGCCTCGACGTGGTGGTCGCGAACGCGGGCGTCCCGACGCGCTTCCAACCGATCCACGAGGTGGAGGTCGGCTACTGGAAGCGCATCCTCGCGATCGACCTCGACGGCGTCTTCCACACCGTACACGCGGCGCTCCCGATCCTGCGGGCCCAGAAGCGGGGCGTGATCCTCACCATCTCCTCCATCGGCGCCGACGCCTGCGGCGCCGGCGGCGGACCCTACGTCGCGGCGAAGGCCGCCGTGAACGCGCTCTCGAAGGTCGTCGCGCGCGAGAACGCCTCGGTGGGCGTGCGCTGCAACGTGATCGCGCCGGGCCTCATCGAGACCGACATCGCGGCTGGCATGATCGAGAAGCACGGCGAGGGGATCGTGCGCACGATCCCCCTCGGCCGCATCGGCAAGCCCGCGGACGTCGGCGCCCTCGCCGTCTACCTCGCCTCCGACGAGGCGGAGTGGGTGACGGGACACGTCTACCGCATCGACGGGGGACAGTGGTGAGGTCGCGTGTCGCGTTCGGCTAGGCTCCGCTCGTGAACTCACCTCTCGACCGAGACGAGTTCGAGCGCTGGCGCACCCAGTCGAGGAGCGCGGACGAGACGGCGAAGCTGGCCAGACGGGGCGGCCACCACGAGTGGGCGTGCTTCCTCTGGGAGCAGGCCGCGCAGCTCGCGGTGAAAGGGCTCCTCCACGGCCTCGGCCTCGATGCGTGGGGACACGACCTCACGGTGCTTTCCGCGCGAGCTGGAAAGGCGCTCGGCAAGACCTGGACTACCGCTGCGAGCGAAGCGGCCGCGCGTCTCTCGCGCCATTACATTCCGACTCGATACCCGGACGCTCACGCCTCCGGGGCACCCTCCTCCCACTACACGGAGGCCGACTCCGACCAGGCGGAGGGAGATGCAAGGCTCATCTTCGAGGTCGTCGATCATGCCTGGGTTGCACTCGGAAGCGCGCGATGAGCCACCCCGTCCTCGAACGCCGCCGCTCCGAACAGACGGCGCTCATCCGGGTCGCGAGGGAGTGGGCCGAGCGGCTCGCCCAGCGACTCGATGTCGTGGCAGCCGTCGTCTTCGGCTCGGTCGCACGCGGCGACTTCAACAAGTGGAGCGACATCGACGTGCTCGTCGTCGCCCGGGGTCTGCCCGAAGGCGCCCGCGAGCGGCTCGAGCTTCTGATGCGAGACGCTCCGCCCGGCCTCCAGCCCGTCGGCTGGACGCCGGAGGAACTGACTGCGCGACGCCTGCGTGGCGACCCGATCGCGAGGGAGTGCGACGCCGTCGGCATGGTGGTGTCGGGCAGCCTTCCGCCGAGAGTCTGACGCGACCCGACTGAGGCAACGACGTCGAATCAGCTTCGGAGGCGCAGACTCCGCAAGGCGGGGAGCGGCGAGCGCCCCGAGGGTAGCCCGCCGATCTCACCTCCCGGGCTCGACGGCGACGGCCTCGCGGCCCCACCGCTCCGTCACACCACCACGAAGTCCCCGTCGGCCTCCGCCGCCACCGAGGCTCGCAGCCAAGGCCGCGGTGAACGCGCTCTCGAAGGTCGTGGCGCGCGAGAACGCGTCCGTGGGCGTGCGCTGCAACGTGATCGCGCCGGGGCTCATCGAGACCGGCATCGCGGCCGGCATGATCGAGAAGCACGGCGAGGGGATCGTCCGCACGATCCCGCTGGGCCGCATCGGCAAGCCAGCGGACGTCGGCGCGCTGGCCGTCTATCTCGCCTCCGACGAGGCGGAGTGGGTCACGGGACACGTCTACCGGATCGACGGGGGGCAGTGGTAGGCCCCTCGCTGCCGGGCCGGCCACGACGTGGAAGCGCGGCGACCCTCAGGTCCGCGAGCGTCGCCGGCGCAGCGGCGACCGACCAAAACCAATTCTGCCTATGCCCCTCACTCCGCCGCTGCAGGCAGGTTCAACTCTGCAAGTGCACGCGCCTCCTGCCGTTTTCGAGGCCATGGCTCGCGAAGGTGACGGCGCGGTTTCGCTTGCTGCCGTCGCAGCGCTCGAGAGCCGCTTTCTGGCGGTTCCGTGTGGATTCTTGGCGCTCTGCGGCTGAGCGAAGGGAATAGGCAGAAAACCAATTGATGGGCGGTCTCCTCACCTCCGAGCCTGCTTCCGGGCGTTCGCGCCCTTCCCGATTCTCAGCGTCCCGCAGGCTCCGACGCGGTCTCCGTGCCTCAGGTGCTTCCGCAGCGCCCGCTCGTGGATCTCGATCGTGACGCCGCGCTTCCCAGCCTCGTGACAGATCGTGACCCGGTCCGTCTCGAGCGTCGTCGTGGTGCTCGACGTGGTCGTGCTCGTCGCCGTGGTCGAGGTGCTCGTCGACGTCGTCGACGTCGTGCTGGTCGTCGTCGTGCTCGTGGTCGAAGTCGTCGTCGAGGCCCTGCTGAAACGTTGCCCACGGATGTCGAGGTCGACGTAGGAGACGAAGCTGTCCCAGACGACCACGAAGCCGCCGTCGGCGCCGGTCGCCACGGAGGGCAGGCGTTGATAGCTCTCGGTGTCGGTGTTCACCTGGAACCCCGGCCCATCCGCCGTGCCATCCGACGCGAAGCGTCGCGCCTGGATGCTGGTGAGACTCGTGTCGGTCCCCGCCGACCCGTTGCTCATCCACGCGACGACGAAATCGCCGTCGGGTTCCATGGTGAGCGAGGGCTCGCTCTGGTCACCCGTCGTGTGGTCGTTGATCTGGAACTCGGTTCCGATCGCCGTCCCATCGGAGCCGAAGCGTCGACTCTCGATGCTGCCGCCGCTCGTATCGGGACCGAGCGATCCGACGCTCGTCCATGCGACGTGGAAGTCCCCGTCGGCTTCGGTCGCCACCGAAGGGCTCAGTTCGTAGGCCGGGGTATAGGCGTTGACCTGGAACTCGGGGCCGCGGGGCACCCCGTCGGACGCGTACCGCCGTCCCTGGATGCTCGCGTCGCTGCCGTCGGGAGCGGGTAGATTGAAGGAGCCGCGGCTCTGCCACACGACCACGAAGTCCCCGTCGGAGTCCACGGCCACGGAGGGATGATCCTGGCGGCCGGTCGTGTAGGTGTTCACCTGGAACTGGTCGTTCAGAGCGGTTCCGTCCGAGCCGAACCGGCGGCCCTGGATGCTGTAGCCATAGAAGTCCGTCCCGGGCGATCCGAGGCTCCGCCAGACGACGACGAAGCCGCCATCCGCCTCCATCGCGGCCGCTGCCAGATCCTCGCTGCCGCCCGTGTACGAGTTCACCTGGAACTGGTCGTCGAGGGCCGTCCCGTCCGACGCGAATCGACGACCCTGGATGCTGTAGCCATACGAATCCGTTCCCCGCGGCCCGAGGCTCGTCCAGACGACGACGAAGTCGCCATCGGGGTCCGAAGCCACCGACGAGAGGGTTTGGCTGTTCGTGGTGTAGGCGTTGACCTGGATCTGGTCGCCGAGAGGGGTCCCATCGCTGGCGTAGCGCTGGCCCTGGATGCTGTCGTTGGGATCGGTAGGCGAGACGAAGCTGTCCCACACCACGACGAAATCAGCGTTCGCCGCCGCTGCGACGTGGGGAAAGCGTTGAGCGCTCGTGGTATAGGTGTTGACCTGGAACTCCGCTCCGTCGGGCAGCGGTGCCTGCGCCCCAGCCTGGAGAGCAGTCATGAGCACGAATGTTCCGACCCGAACGACACCAGCCGCCTGCGCCCGCGACCCGCGTTCTCTTCGCTCCATCGGTGGCGTCTCCTCGAGCGTTGCGGCTCGAACCCGCCAGCGCTCGTTCACACCGGATTCGTGGCGTTTCGGCGCTCTGCATCCGTGTCGTGGCGCTCGATGCATTCTACACCCAGCCTGGGGAGAGGATCCGCGAGCGTCGGAAGCACGACGACCCTCGCTCATCGGCGACCCCCTCGAGCGAGCAGAGATCGGCGAATCGCATCGATTTCGCTCGGGAATCCGCTCACGGCGACGCCGTTGGATCCCTCCTGCGATTCGCGTCCTCGCCCGTGCCCGGGGCCTCCAACCGCTCCAAGTTCGTCCGGTAGAGCGGATTCTCCGGCTCGAGCTCGATCGCGCGGCGTAGCGCGGCGATGGCTCCCGCGCGGTCGCCCATGAGATACGCGACGTTGGAGCGGTAGTGCGCCACGCGCGCGAAGCGCGGAGCGATCCGCTCGGCCTCGTCGAGTTTCTGGATCGCTGCGGCGTAGTCGCCGTGCAGGGCGGCCTCGCGGGCTCGCTCCACCAGCGCCGCGGCGAGCTTCTCGTTCGGCGTGGCGGGCTCGTCCGCGGGAGCCGCGGACCCGCGCAGGCGCACGAGAGCCCGGCGCGAGGGCTCGTAGTCGGGCGCGAAGCGGAGCGCGGTCTCGTAGTCGCGGACGGCCGCGGCCGCGTCGCCCCGCTTCTCGTGGATCACGCCCCGGTTGTGATAGGCCTCGGGGTTCGCGGGTTCGAGGGCGATGGCGCGGTCGAGCGCCGTCAGGCTCTCGTCGAGGCGGCCGAGGGCGCCGAGCGCGCCGGCGAAGCTCGCGTGCAGGCTCGCGTCGTCGGGGCGCTCGCGCACGAGCGCCTCGTACATGCGCGCGGCCTCGGCATACTCCCCCTTCTCGAAGTGAAGCGCCGCGAGGTTGCGCTCGCCCTTGGGCGAGGTCGCGTCGAGGTAGCCGAGCGCGCGCAGGTGCTCCACGATCTTCGGATCGACGTCCGGGTCGGAGGTCGCTTCGGTGCCCTTCGACCCCGCAGGCGCCGCCGTCTCGTAGCTCGCGACGCGCCGCGGTGTCGCAACCAGTTCCGGCGGGAGCTCGAGCGCCTCGGCGAGAACGCGGCCGGGCATGTCGGCCGCGGGGGGAACGCCCGCAAGGGCCAGCAGGGTGGGCGCCACGTCGAGGATCGTGGGCCGCTCGATGCGCCGCCCCGCGCGCACGCGATTCCCGTAGAGATAGAGGATCCCCTCGATGCGATGGAAGCGCTCGCTCACGCGACGCAGGTCGCGCGCGCGGCTCGGATCGTCGTGGAGCGCGCCGAGCTCGAAGCCGTGGTCGGAGAGGACGACGAGGGTCGTGTCGTCGTCGAGCGCGTCGAGATAGGCGCCCACGATCTCGTCGGCGTAGCGGTACATCTCCTCCGCGGCGCGTCCGTAGCGCGCCTGCTGCTCGGCGAGCGCGCCCGATAGGTCACGCTGGCGGAAGAGGTGACCGAACAGATGGGAGGTGGAGTCCACGGCCTCGACGTAGACCAGGAGGACGTCGGGCGCCTGCTCCTCCCAGAGCCGCAGGCCGATGGCGCGGTAGCTCTCGGCGGTGGCGAGCGCCCACTTGAAGTGGCTGAGATCGTCGCGGAAGTCGAAGGGCCGCGCGACCTCGTCGGCTCCGACGTCCACGAAGCGCGCGAGCTCCGCCGCGCCGAGGTCGCCGGGACGGCGGACGAGCGGCGCGAGCTCCGCGACGAGCTCCGGCGGGTGCATCACGCCCGCCACATCCGAGCTGCCCTGCGCCCCGGCGTCGAACAGGAAGTGGTAGCAGGTGTGATCGCTCACGACGGCGCCGTGCACGGGTTCGGCGGGCCAGGTCGCCCACCAGCCCACGACCGCCACCTCGCGGCCCGCGTCGGAGAGGACGTTCCAGAGCGCCTTCACGCGCCGCATGCGGCTCGTGACCGGAAGCTCCTCGCCCGTCTTCTCGTTCACGGCCACGAAGTGCGAGATGCCGTGCTCGAGGGGCGTCTTCCCGGTGGCGATCGTGGTCCATACGATGGGGGAGAGCAGGGGCTTCGCGCTCTCGAGCCGGCCGTAGGCGCCGTACTGACGGAGCCTCGCGAAGTTCGTGAGCTGGCCCTCGGAGAGGAGGAGATCGACGACCTGCGGATCCACGCCGTCGAGGCCGAGGACGATCACGCGGCCGGGGGAGGTAGACGATCCGCATCCGAGAGCGAGGCAGAGCGCGAGAAGAGCAACGCCCAGTGAACTCGCGCGCATGGCGGAAGCCACGGTAGCGCCGTTCGGCCGTCCCGCGCCCAGCGGATGGATCAGCGACGCGGTGTGGACGCTCTCCCCCGCGCCCGGCGCACGCCGAGCACGAGGAGCAGGAGCGGCGCCACCTCGAACCCGAGGCCGCACGTGCCCCCGGACTCCTTATTCTTCCAGGGCATCGCGAGGCATTGGAAGTCGCCCGCGAAGGTCGGGTTGCCCGCGGCGGCTCCTCCGTCGAAGTCGACGCCTCCGTCGCCGTCGTTGTCGAGACCGTCCTGGCACTGGGGATTCTCGAGCGATCCTCCGGCGTTGAAGCAGCCCGGATCGGCGAGGTCCACCGCCCCGTCGCCGTCGTTGTCGAGGTGGTCCTCGCACACGGCGCTCCGCTCCTGGAGGTCCGATGGGCTCGAGCAGCCGAAGTCCTGGGGAAAGTCCACGAAGTCGTCGCCGTCGTTGTCGAGGCCGTCGTCGCACGGCAGCGCGGGATCCTGCTCCGATCCGTCGGCAGGGCTCGAGCAACCGATGTCCTGGACGAAGTCCACGAACCCGTCCCCGTCGTCGTCGAGGCCGTCGTCGCACGCGACCGAGGGATCCTGCTCCGACTCGTCGGTGGGGCCGGCGCAACCGGGATCTTCGGCAGTGTCGGCGACACCGTCGCCGTCGTTGTCGAGCCCGTCGTCGCACGCGAGCGAAGGGTCCTGCTCCGACTCGTCGAAGACGCCGCTGCAGCCCGGGTCCTGGGCGAGATCCACGAGACCGTCGCCGTCGTTGTCGCGCTCGTCGTCGCAGGCGAAGTCCGCGGCGAGGCGCTGGCTCTGGACGCTCCCGTAGCTCGCATCGCTCCCGTTCCACGCCACCACGAAGTCGCCGTCGCCCTGCACCGCGAAGGACGGACGCGATTGGCTGCCCGTGGTGTACGTGTTCACCTGGAACTCCGACCCCACGACTGTCCCGTTCGACGCGTACCGCTTGCCCTGGACGCTGTCGCTGCTGGTATCGGTCCCCGACGACCCGTTGCTGTGCCAGATCACGACGAAGTCGCCGTCGGGCTCGAACTCCACGGAGGCGAAGCGCTGATTGTTGGGGGTATAGGTGTTCACCTGAAAATCCGCGCCCAGAGCTGCTCCGTCGGATGCGTAGCGCCGGGCGCGGACGTTCGCGTTGCTGGGGAATCCGCTGTCCCACACCACGGCGAAGTCCCCGTCGGCTTCGGCCGCCACGGAGGGCAGCCACTGATAGTTCGCGGTAACGGTGTTCACCTGGAACTGCGAGCTCACGGCGGTCCCGTCGGAGGCGTAGCGTTGGCCCTGGACGCTGCGGTCCACCTGGTCGCTCCCGTAGGACCCGATGCTCGACCACACGACGACGAAATCTCCATCGCCTGTGATCGCGACGTCCGGATCGGTCACGTTTCCGGTCGTGTAGCTGTTGACCTGGAACTGCGATCCCACAGGGACGCCGTCGAAGGTGAAACGTTGACCCTGGACGCTGGAGCCGCTGCTATCGGTTCCGAACGACCCGCCACTCAGCCACACCACGACGAAACCACCGTTCGGGCCGATCGCCACGGAGGCAAACGACTGGTTGTTGGTGGTGTAGGTGTTGACCTGGAACTGCGATCCCACGGGCGTCCCGTCGGAGGCATATCGTCGGCCCTGGATGCTCTCGCCGCTCGAATCCGTTCCCGACGAGCCATTGCTCCCCCACACCACCAAGAAGTCACCGTCCGCCTCGCTCGCCACCCGTGGAATCGTCTGAGCGTTCGTGGTGTAGGTGTTGACCTGGAATTCCGGGCCCAGGGCCGTCCCGTCCGAGGCGTAACGCTGACCCTGTACGCTCAAGTTGCTGGTGTCGGTCACCGACGAGCCTTGGCTCTGCCAAACCACCACGAAGTCGCCGTCGGCGTCGGCGGCGACCCATGGACGTCCCTGGTAGTTCGTGGTGTAGGTGTTCACCTGGAACTCTTCGCCCACCGGAATGGGCGTCTGAGCTCCCGCCGGAAACGGGAGCCAGACGAGCACGGCGGATCCGAGTATCAGAGCGAGGCGCGAGGTACGAGACGCTCGCGGCCACGGGTTGGGCGGCGGAGCGAGGGGAGGGTTGAAACCTGCGACCGCCGGGGCGGCCGCCCGATTCGAGCACGCCATGGGGAGCCCCCAGGCCGTTGATTCGCAGTATGTACCTCCGGAAAACCGGAGTCAACGAGGCCGGCGATGCCCCTTGGGGAGCGAACGTTCATCGCAGCCTCATCGGGCGCCGGAGCGCTCCCGCTCCGCCAGGAGCTCCGCGATCCGATCGCTCGCACGCGGGCGCGATCCGCTCGGCAGGTGGCGCGGGTTGATCGCGTGCGAGCGCTCGAAGGCCGCGATGGCCTCGTCGAGGAGGCCGTTGCGCCGGTAGAGGAGGCCCAGGTTGTAGAAGAGGACGTCGTTGTCCGGCGCGGCCCGCGCCGCCGCCTCGAACTCGCGGCGCGCGCGGGACCAATCGCGCTCCTCCAACGTGACGCCCAGCATGTAGTGGAAGTGACCGATGAGATTACGCGTCAGGTAGTCCTTCGGCACGCGCGGATCGTCCTCGCCCGCGAGTGGCGTCGCGGGGAGAACGGGCTCCGGGGGCGGGCCGCCCTCGCGCGCGATCCGGAACACGAGGCCGACGGGGACGACTTCGAGTCCGGGCACCTTCCAGTTTGGATGGTGGGTGAAGAAGAGGGGATCGCGGTCGGGATCGAAGCGCAGCGGCGGGAGATCGGCGTCTCCCACGCCCTGGAGGACGAGGTCCACGTCCGGGCGGCGGCGCTCCACGAAGTGGAGGTAGAGGAGCGCGAAGAGGATGTTGTCGTCGCTGGCCGAGAGGTGCGCGCCCGGCGGGAGCGCGCGGAGCACCTCGGAAGAGAAGGCCTCCGCCACGCGGTAGCGGCTGCGGTCGAAGGAGCTCCAGCCCGTCGCGAGGAGGAACGCGGGGGCGGCGAGGATCGCGACGGCCGCGGGGCGGGGGAGTCGCTCGACCAGCACCTGCGCCCCGAGGCCCGCGAGGAGCGCGAGCATCGCGTACGCCGGGACGTAGTAACGGTGCCAGAGGAAGAGGTCCGAGCGCGAGCCGTGGAGCGCCATCGAGAGCAGGTTCCCGAGCATCACGAGGAGGGGAAGCAGGACCGGCCAGCGGCGGCGCCGCGCGGCGGCGAGTGCGAGGATCGCGAGAGCCGGACCGACGAAGGCGGACTCGACGAACAGGCTCCGCGCGAAGTCGGCGGCGATCGCAAGCAGGTCCGCCGGACCCTCGAGCCACGCGCGCTCCCAGAAGTCGCGGCGCAGCACCACGTCCACGAAGCCTTCGAGCGTCTCGGGGTCGCCCCAGTCGAGGCGCGGGTCGGCGCGCGAGCGCAACGGGAGATAGGCGTACGGGAGGAGACCGATGAGTGCGGCGACTCCGGCGCGAACGATCTCGCCGGGTCGGGTGAGGATCGAGGGCTCCGCGACCACGACGAAGCCGGCGAGGGCGACCGCGAAGACGCCCATGAAGGTGTGGTTCGCCGCGCCGAGACCGCACAGGAAGAACGCGAGCACGAACCAGCGTGGGGAGCGCGCTTCGTACCACCGCCAGGCCGCCCACGTCGCCAGCACCACGAAGAGCGCGTGCAGCGCGTACACGCGCTGCACGTTCGCCTCACCCCAGAAGCTCGGGCCGAACCCGAGGAGGAGCGCTCCGAAGACCGACGCGACGGCCCCCGCTCCCGCGCGTCGCAGGAGCGCGCAGAGCACCGCGCACGCCGCGGCGCCGCACGCCGCGGAGAAGAGGCTCATGCGCCAGGCGACGGACCCGAAGGGCAGGGCGAGCGTCCAGAGCTTGCCGAGCAGCACGTAGAGCGGATAGCCCGTCGGGTGCGGGATCCCGAGCAGCTGGACCGCGGTCACGAGCTCGCCGCTGTCCCCCACGTAGATCGTGCGGCAGGCGCCGGGGGCGTGGACCGCGAAGACGAAGGCCCCGACGAGCGAGGCGAGCCACAGCGTCCGCGGCGACGTTCCCCCTGTCGCTATCGCTTCCATCTCCGACGCAGACGCAGCGCCACGAGCGCGGGCACGAGGACGATCTCGAAGCCGAGGCCGCACGACCGGAGCGTGAAGCTCTCGCGGTCGTCGGCCGCGCTCCGGCACTGGGCATCGCTCGGGAAGTCGATCCGGCCGTCGCCGTCGTCGTCGATGCCGTTGGAGCACTGGGGGTCGTTCCCGAGCGTGCTCTCGACGAGGAACTCGTCCGCGACGACGCCGTCGACGTCCTTGAAGTAGAAGCGCGCCAGGCGGGGATCGCCCTGGTGGTGGAAGACGCCGAAGAGCGCGCCGTGGTTCGCGCCCTGGGTGGAGGTGTAGACGCTCGCCCACCAGGGTCCGTCGAGCTGCTGGGAGCGGATGCTGCGCCCGCCGAGGCCGGAGACGAAGACGAAGCTGCGGCCCTCGTCCGCGGGCGTCCCGGAATCGTCACCCGCGAGGACGAGCGTGTCGCTCGTGCTCGCCACCGACTGCGTCTCGCAGCGCGCGAGCAGATGCGTGCGCGAATAGGAGTGCTCGTGCGCCGTGGCCACGATGGCGCCGCCGCGCCGCGACTCCTCGTAGACGCCCCAGCCCGTGTCGTCTCCCTTCCCGCCCACCTGCATGAGGCGCATGTTCCGGTGCCACGCGCTGATCCGCCAGATCGACGCGTCCTCGGCGAGACGGTCCCGGATGTAGAGGTCATGGAAGCCGTCGCCCGCGCCGAATTCGTCCGGCGTCGTCAGCACGATGCGGATCCCCTGGTAGCGCAGGGAGGATTGGATGCCGAGATCCCCCTCCCACGGGATCCGGAGACGATCGAGCCGCGCCTCGAGGCGCTCCTGGTAGCCGCCCGGACCGAGGAAGGCCCCCTTGTCGTGATTCCCCGATGACGCGAAGTAGGGGGAGTCGGCGCCGAGGATCGCGTCGATCTGCGCGTCCCAGGCGGCAGGGTCGCCCTGGTAGTCGAAGTCTCCGGCGTGGACGACGGCGTCCGCTCCCTCGTCGCGGATCAGCTCGAGGACGGCCTCCGCCGACGGAGAGAGACCCTGGTCGCCGATGAACGCGATCTTGA